>JAABUK010003957.1_pt1 | contig 24607 bp, 27 predicted proteins | sample 5559141 | NCBI WGS metagenome assembly JAABUK01 (sample SAMN10711869, study PRJNA513367) | rock metagenome | isolation source: Antarctica rocks | place: Antarctica: Victoria Land, Pudding Butte nord | collected 2016-01-03 | reverse complement strand
CGACCCGGATACCGCGCCCTTCGCCCCGCGCACCGTGCTGGTGGCGCTGGACGGCACGACCGCGGGCGAGGTGGCCCTGCCGGCGGCGTTGGCGCTGGCGCGGGCCACCGGGGCGACGCTGCACCTGCTCGTCGTCGTCGCCACGGTCGACACGATCACCGGCGACCGTGCCGCCACGGCCCGCCTCGCCCCGGGCGCGACCGGGGCGGCGCTCGACCTGGAGAGCGACACGGCGCGCGGCTATCTGGACGACCTCCGCGCGCGTCTGGTGGGCGGTAACAACCTCCCCGTGACCACCGAAGTCGCGCGTGGCGACGCCACCGAGATGGTCCTCGCCAGCGCCGTGCGCGCCGGGGAGGGCGTGGTGGCGCTGGCGACGCACGGGCGTGCCGGGCTCGATGCGCTCTGGTCGGCCAGCGTCGGCACGCGGGTCATGGCGCGCACGAGTGCCCCGCTCCTCCTCGTCGGGCTGAAAGGGGCGAGTCCGCGTGCCGAGTGAGTGCCGGGCGGCACCGGGAGACCGTAAAGACCGCCCCCAGTTATTGCGCTGCGCCGTGACGATCGCGATGCCGGACATGGGGGGTGCGGTAGACCACACAGCGCCCGCCCGAGGGCGTCGTGCGCCTCTGGGAGCGCCTCACGCGCGTTGACGGGAGCGCGATGTCCGGCGGCGAGACGACCGACGGGCGCGGCGTCCTCTGGGCGAGCGCGCCGCCGGACCTCCTGCCGGACGAACGGTGGCACTGGCAGCGCGCGGGCGGTGGCGAGGACCGCGACGGCCGCCCGCTCCCCGAGGGCTGGCGCGTCCACCTCTCGTTCACGCTGATGTTCTGGACGCGGCCGCAGGGTGGCCCACACCCGGTGTTCCAGCGGCTCCCCGGTTGGGGCCAGCAGACCGCGACGACGGACAATCCCCTCCCGCTCCCCATCCTGCGCGCGACCGTCGCCCTCGGCGGGCTGGAGGTGCGGCAAGTGGGAGACCGCCTACAAGCGCTATCGGCTTTGGCGTGACGAGGGGCGCTGGCACCACATCGCCGCCGCACTGGGTATCCCGGAGCGCGAAGTGGCACTGTAGGGATGTGTATCGGAGGTCATGGCCGGGCGTGATCTTCATGCGCGCTCCCCCTTCTGCACCCGCGCCCCGCGCTATCGCCGGTCGGTCCTGTCGTCCCGAACGGGGTCGGCGCAATCGTCGCGCCGGAGGACCGCGCTCCGGTTCGGTCTGGGCGGCTACCCTCGCCCGCTGGTCGCGTCGGGATCGGTACGGGTGGTGTAGTCCGGGTGGACGTCGATCCAGCGGATCATCCCGGCGGTGTCGACGATCGCCACGGTCGGCAGCGGGACGGCGCGGGTGCCGTCGGCATTGACGGCGGCGATGTCGACCCCGAGGCTGGCCTGCGCCGCCCGGGCGTCCTCGCTCGGCGCGGTCAGGATCCCGCGCTGTCCGGCGATCTGGTTGCCCGGATCGGAGGGGACGGCGTGGATCAGCGCGTGCTTCTCGGCCATCGACAGGGGGCCATCCGGCTTCTGCGGGCTGACGGCGAGCAGCGCGATGCCGCGAGCGGCGAGTTCGGGGGCCAGCGTGCCCTGGTAGGTGCGGAGCGCGAGGTTGCAGTAGGGGCACCAGGCTCCGCGGTAGAAGACGACGACGGCGGGCCTGCCGCCGCGCGCCCGCGCCAGGGTGGTGGGGCGACCGTCCGTGTCGAGTAGCGCGCCGTCGGGCATAGCCGTACCCACCGCCGCGACGCCCTCCGGCACGCCGACGGCGAGGAGCGCGGCTTGCTCTGCCGAGAAGGCGGCGGCCACGGCGGGCGGGGGTTGCCCGTCCGAATCCCGCCGCAGGGCGGCCACCTGACCGGCGAGCGGGGTCTCGTTCCTCGCGGTGTTGGTGGCGGTCAACGGGTTTCTTTGCACTGTCGGGGCCGGCTGCGGTCGGCGCCCCGAACCGGAGATATTGGAGCGCCCGGTCCAAAATAGACGATGAAAAATGGATTGTCAAATCCAGAAATGGTGCCGGGCGCCGCACGGTCAATCGCGGCCACCCTTGCCGAGCGCGGTGCCGCCCTCGGGAGGAGCACTCGGTGCATTCGACGGAACGCACTCGGCAACAGCGTGGCGAGAGGAGGGCGCGGGCGATCCCGCTTGGGCCGGGAGGGGCTGGTACGCACACGATCGGCCCGCGCGGCGGCGCATCATGACAGCCATAAACCGTTCGCGCGCCGCCGAGCCGATTATTGGATCGCCCGATCCAGGGAATATGCTATCCTTGCCCCATGAAGACTGCCGACGACGCCACCCACAAGCTGACCCCCAAGGGCCGCGCGACCCGCGAGCGGATTGTGGCCGTCGCCGCCGCGCTGACCTACGAACGCGGCGTGGCGGGGACGAGCACCGAGGGGGTGCGGGAGGCGGCCGGCGTCAGCGCCTCGCGGCTCTACCACTACTTCGACAGCAAGCAGGCGCTGCTCCGCGCCGTCATCGCCCGGCGGGCCGATGCGGTCCTCGCGGCGCAGCAGCCGCACCTCGGCCAGTCGGACAGCCTCGACGCCCCCCGCGCCTGGCGCGACCACGTCGTCGCGCGGCGGCGGCGGCGGGACCACCAGGGCGGCTGCCCGCTCGGGACGCTGTCCTGCGAACTCGCCGGGACCTGGCCGGAGGCCCGCGCCGATCTCCTCGGCGGCTTCGGACGCTGGGAGGGCGGGCTCCGGCGCGGGCTCCGGGCGATGCGCGACCGGGGTGGACTGCGCGCCGACGCCGACCCCGACCGCCTGGCGCTCGCCTTGCTGGCGTCCGTGCACGGGGGGCTGCTGCTTAACCAGGTCCGGCAGGATACCGCCGCGCTCGAGGCCGCGCTGGACACGACGCTGGCGCAGATCGCGTCGCTCGTGCCGTAACCGCGCCGAAGGCGCCCGGCGGGCAGCAAGACTGCGCCATGCGACGCACCAGGCGAGCGGAGGAGCCGACATGAGCCTACCCCGACGATGAAGAGCGACGCGAGGCCGTTCCGCGTGGCGGCGGTGCAGGCCACGCCGGTCTTCCTCGAGCGCGACGCGACGATCGAGAAGGGCTGCGCCCTGATCGCCCGCGCCGCCGAGCAGGGCGCGCGCGTCATCGCCTTTCCGGAGACCTGGGTGCCGGGCTACCCGGTCTGGTTGGACGAGGCCCCCGGAGCGGCGCGCTGGAACTACCCCCCGGCGAAGGAGGTGTACGCCCGGCTGGTCGCCAACGCGGTCACCGTGCCCGGCGCGGAGACCGCGCGCCTCGGCGCGGCGGCGCGCGCGGCGGGGGCCTATGTGGTCATGGGGGTCCACGAGTTGGGGGGGGGCACGCTCTACTGCTCGCTCCTCTACTTCGGGCCGGACGGCATGCTCCTGGGCGTCCACCGCAAGCTGCTGCCGACCTACCAGGAGCGGATGGTCTGGGGGCAGGGCGACGGCGGCGGGCTGATCGTCCTCGACACGCCCCTCGGCAAGCTCGGCGGGCTCTGCTGCTGGGAACACTGGATGCCCCTCGCGCGCCAGGCGCTGCATGAGCGGGGCGAACTCCTCCACGTCGCCGCCTGGCCGTCTGTCCACGAGATGCACCAGGTCGCCTCGCGCGGTTACGCCTTCGAGGGTCGGGCCTTCGTCATCGCCGCCGGCGCGGTGCTGCGGAGGCGCGATCTGCCGGGCGATCTCGAGCTGCTGCGGGCGATCCCGGGCGAGCCGGACGATTTCCTGCAGCGGGGCGGGAGCGCGATCATCGGTCCGGACGGGGCCTATCTCGCCGGGCCGGTCTGGGAGGAGGAGACGATCGTCGTCGCCGAGGTCCACCCGCAGCGCGCGGTCGAGGAGCGCCTGACCCTCGACGTGGCGGGGCACTACAGCCGCCCCGACGTCTTCCGGTTCCGCGTCAACCGGGGGGACTGATGGCCAGGGCGGGGACACCCGCTGCGCCGCCCGTTCCCGCGAGGCACCCGGGGCCGGCCATGCCCCATCGCCGCACGCGGCCATGATGGCCCGGTTGAGGCACCATGGGTAGTCGCGAGCGCGCGAGCCGGGCGGCCGTCGCCGGGGCCGGGACCGGCGTCCGCCGGTTGCGGCGCACCCTGCGCGACCTGCCGGGCGCGCTGACCCCGGCCGCCTGGCTGGCTGGGCATGCTGGCGGGGGTCCTCCTGCGCTTCGGGACCGGCCTCTTCGCCGCGCTCCCCCAGCGCCCCCTCATCGTGGTCGCCATGCTGGCCACCTTCCTCCTGCTCCAGCGGCTGGCCTTCCGCGCGCCGACCGTAGGGGCGCTGGCGGTCGGCCTGCTGGTCGCCGCCCTCACCCGCGACCTCCACCTCGGGGGCCTCGCGCTCGAGGTGGCCCGGCCGCGCTGGGTCCGGCCCGCGTTCACCGTGCGGGCGCTGCTCGGGCTCGCGCTGCCGCTCTTCGTGCTCGCCGTCGCCTCGCAGGACGCGCCGGGGCTCGCGGTGCTGCGGGCCGCCGGGTATGACCCGCCCGTGGACGGCGCGGTGCTGGCGACGGGCGTCGCCTCCCTGCTGACCGCGCCGTTCGGCGGCCACGGGCTGAACCTGGCGGCGCTGATGGGGGCGATCTGCGCCGGCCCTGAGGCCGGCCCCGACCCCGACCGCCGCTACGGCGCCGGGGTGGCCGCGGCCCTCTGGTTCCTCGCCTGCGGGGCCGGCGGGGCGACGGCCGCGACGCTCTTCGCCGGCTTCCCCCCGGCGCTGGTGGCGGCGACGGCCGGGCTCGCCATGACGCCCGCCCTCGTCGCCTCCCTGGCGGGGGCGCTGGCGGAGCCGGACGAGCGGACGGGCGCCGTCTTCGCTCTGCTGCTGACCGCGGCGGATATCCACCTCCTCGGCATCGGCGCCCCCTTCTGTGGGCTCGTGCTCGGTGCGCTGACGAGCCGGTTGCTGCGCGGCGCCGCCCGCTGACCGGTCCCGGCGGCGACGCGGGGATGCGCGGCTCCCGCTGGTCCCGCACGTTAGTACAGCGAGGCTGAAGGAGCCCGGTTGTTTCTGTGTTGCGGTACCAGGTGCTGCATACGGGAGCAACCATCGGGGTATCTACGCCGCCGTGTACTAGCGCCGGCCACCCGGGCCGAGCGCCCCCGCGAGGAGGGCCAGGTTGGCCGGCGTCGCGGCGGTGCCGAAGCCGAGGCGCACGTGGCGCTCGCCGCCGGCGAAATAGGCGCTGGGGGCGAGCAGGAGGCCGTGCTCGCGCAGGAGGCGCGCGCTGAGCGCGCTCGTGGATCCCGCGCCGAGCCAGCGCGGGTAGGCGACCACCCCGCCGCGCGGGGGCTGCCACGCGAACAGCGCGGCGTGCCGCCCGAGGAAGTCCCGCAGGTGCGCGAGGTTGGCTCGCGCGAGCGCCCGGTTGCGCGCGAGGAGCCGCGCGGCGTGGCGCAGCGCCAGCGCCGCCAGGAACTCGCTCGGCGCGCCGACGAAGCTATTGAAATGCAGGCGCAGCTCCCGGACGGCGGCCAGCACCGCCGCGTCGCGCGTCGCCAGCCAGCCGACCCGCAGGCCCGGGAGCCCGAGGGTCTTCGAGGTGCTGTTGAGCACCACCGCCCGCGCCGAGAGATCGGCCAGGCTCGGCGGCTCCTCGGCGTCGGTGAGCGGCAGGCCGCGGTAGATCTCGTCGCCGACGAGGATCGCGCCCGCATCGTCGGCGAGGGCGACCAGCCGCGCCAGATAGCCGTGGTCGGGGACGAAGCCGGTCGGGCTGTGGGGGAAGCTCGTCACGATGAGGCGCGTCGCGGGCCGCAGCAGCCGCGCGAGATCGTCGAGGTCCGGTCGCCACCCCGCCCCCTCGTCCGCCTGCCACGGGGTCACGTCCCCGCCGCGCCACGCCGCCAGCGAGGCGAGCGGCCCGTAGTGGGGGGCGTGGACGATGACGTGGTCGCCCGGCCGGACCAGCGCCAGGAAGAGCGACGCCAGGGCGTCGTCCCCGCCGCAGGTCACGATGACGTGCTCCGACTGGAGGTGGGCGTACCGCCCGGCGATGGCGGCGCGCAACGCCCGCCCGCCGTGGATCCCGGGATAGGCGAGCGACAGGCGGGCGAGGCGCGCGGCGGCGTCGGGCTCGCAGGCGAGCAACTCCGCCAGCGGGAGCGGCTCGGCGAAGGAGGGGCTGAGGTTGGCCCGGGCGGCCGCCGCCGGACCCTCGCTGAAGAAGCGCTTGAGTGGGAAGTCCCCGATCGCCGACACCGTGATCCTCCTCACTCCGACAAGCGCCGGGCCGCGCGCCCGCTGCGCTCGTGCGTGGCAGCGTACCCCCCTAGCGACTGTCCGCGCCAGGGAGCGGGCAGCCGTCGGGGCCGCAGATCCCCGCCGCCAGCTCCTCCGCGCGTTCGCGCCGCAGCTGTCCGGTCTGCCAAGCGAAGTCGATCGTCGGGTGGAACTTCTCCGGATATTTGGCCATCCAGATCTGCTTGCGGATGGTCAGATTCTCGGGGTCGAGCCGCAGGGCGCGCTGCCACTCGGCCACCGCCTCCTCCCGCGCGCCGCGCCGGAAGAGCTCGCTGCCGAGCCGCATGCGGGCCTCGACCAGTTCCCGCTCGGTCGCGCCCAGTCGGTAGGGCACCGCCCGCGATTCTGCCTCGATCTGCGCCACCTCGCCGTCGATCAACCGCTGGACCGCGTCGACGTCGGCCGCGTTCTCGACGCTGAAGCCGCCGATCTTGGCGTAGCGGATGATCCCGCGCTCATCGAGGAAGATGCCGTTCGGGACCAGCTTGTAGTCGTAGAGCGCGGCGAGCCGGTTCTCGCGATCGACCACGGTCGTGAAGGTCGCGCCCGCCGCCTCGACCCAGGGGCGCGCGGCCTCCGGGCCCTGCGCGTCCACGGCGATCGCGACGAGCGCGAAGTTCTTGTCGGCGTTCCGGTCCACGAAGCGCTGCCACCCGGGCAGCTGTTCGCGGCACCGTCACCAGCTGCCCCAGAAGAAGAGCAGCACCGTGCGCCCGCGCAGCGCATCGAGCGCGAGTTCGCCGCCATCCAACGTCGGCAGCGTCCACCCCGGCGCGGGCTCCCCCAGCCGCACGCCCCCCGTCACCTCGGTTGCCATGATCGCCCTCCTTCTGCTTTCGTATGCGTCTGTCCTTGGCGTTCGCGCACGGCCGCGCCGCCGCTCGTACCAGGGTCTCCGCCGTTCCGGTATCGGTCACCGTCGCGCGGCGCGGGTGCCGCCTCAGGCGTGCGCCAGCCCGGCCCGGGCCGCCACCTGGGGATCGTCGATGCTGAGGAGCTCGCCGTGGAGATCGGGCTGCGCCGCCACCCAGGCGATCAGGGCGGCGGGCTCCCCGGGGGCGCGCAACTTCCCCTGCTCCTGAAAGCCGCGGAAGCGCGCCAGGTTCTCCGCGCCGAAGCGGGCTTCATCCGTGCCCCGCAGCTCCGCCTGCATCGCCGTGTCGACGACGCCGGGGTAGACGACGTTCGCCCGGACCCCCGTGCCGCGCAGCTCCTCGGCCAGCACCCGCGTGAGGTGGTCGACCCCCGCCTTGGCCGCGCAGTACGCGCCCAGGTTGGCGATCGGCGAGCGGGCCGCGCCGGTCGAGACGTGGACGAGGCTGCCGCTCCCCTGGCGCACCAGCGTCGGCAGCGCCGCCCGGGAGACGTTGAACGCGCCGACCAGGTTCGCGGCGATGTTCCGCTCCCAGGCCGCCGGGTCGACCTCCCAGGTCCGCCCGATCGGCGCCGCGACCCCGGCCGCGTTGACCACCACGTCGAGCCGTTCCCAGCGCGCCAGGAGCTGCTCGACGGCGCGCTCGACGTCGGCGTAGCGCGCCACGTCGCCGACCACGGCCAACCCCGCGGTGCCCCACTCCCCCGCCGCGTCCGCCACCGCCCGCACCTCGGCGGCATTGCGGGCGAAGGGCACCACCCGCGCCCCCTCGCGGGCGAGCGTCTCACACACCGCCCGCCCGACCCCGCGCCCGCCGCCGGTCACGAGGGCCACCTGCCCCGCGAATCGCCCTGTCTCCATTGCCCATCCTTCCCCTGCTATCACCCGCGTCGCCCCTGCGAGCATCCCATTCGCCGGAGCCCGACAGCGGTAACGACGCCAGGGACGGATCGCCGCTTCCCCACGTCCCGGTGCCGAGCCCGCCCCTCTAGCGCCGCTCCCCGTGGCCCAGCGCCCGCTCGATCGCCCGGCCCTCCTGGCGCGCCCGCGCCCAGGTGAGCGGGAGGTCATGGATGTCGCCGCTCGCCCCCGCCGCCACCAGGCGGTCGAGGGCCGTCAGGATGACCCGGCGTTGCAGGTCGCGATGGAATGGCACGCCGAAGTGGTGGCCCATCCGGAACGGCACGAAGACCGCGCGCGGCGGCCGGGCGTGTTCGGTGATGTCCCGGGCCACGGTGAGGGAGACGGTCGGGATGCCCCGTCGCTCGATGGCGCGCTGCACGAGCGCGACCGACTGGTGTCATATCGGTCACGCGGGGCACAGGAGGGCGATGTCGGCCCCCACCGCCTGGACCGCGTCGGCGAGGTCCTCGGCCAGCGTCCGCTCCAGCCGCTCCGGGTCCATGTTGTAGCCGATGAAGGAGAAGAACTGCGGGGTCAGGCCGCCGATGACGCCCTCCCGCGCCAGCTCCTGCAGCCGCTCCAGCGGGAAGATGACGTTGAGATCCCGCCGGGCGCCGTCGGTCGGGTACTTGAGCTGGTGGATCTCGAGGTCGTCCGGGGTGGCGTCGGACGGGACCCGGCGGAAGGTGTAGTCCCCGACCGGATGCACCACATCGAAGGGCGTCGTCCCCCGCGGCTGGACGCCGGCGGAGCTGACGAAGGCCAGGCGGGCCGCGCCGAGGGGCACCCGCAGCTGGGCCAGCGGGACGGCGTCCTCCCTGGTGATCATCGCGCCCGGATAGCGCTCGTTGATCGTCGCCCACAGGCCGGGGCGCATCTGCCCGGTCTCGCTAGAGGGTGCCGTCATGGATCCATTCCCCCGATCGCTGCACGAAGTAGAACTGGAGGTGGAAGAACAGGTGGGCCAGGGTGGCCGGGTCCTTGGTCGCCAGGGTGTCGAGGATGAAGGCCCGGTCGGTGGGCGGCACGTCGAGGAGCGGCGTGAGGGCCTCGACCCAGGCCTTGTCGATCTCCCGCCGCCCCGCCGCCTCGTCGCCGTCGCCCAGGTGCAGGCGCACGTAGCGGATCAGCGGCTCCCGGTCCCCCCGCGCCGCCGCCTCTCGCAGGTACTTGAGCGACATCGCGCCACCTCCTGCCCCCGCGGTCCTGCCCGCGGGGATCATACGGGCCGATCATACGCCATGCGGCCGGTCCACCGCCACACCGGACGGGCCGCGCCCCCGCCGGGGCGGGACCGACGCGGGGTGCGGGGTCCCCCACGGCCGCCCGGGCGGCACGGGATGGCGGCGTGCGCGCCTCCGGATCCCCCGGGCCCGCGTACCGGCACCGCGCGGGGCGGCGCGCGCGGGGTGAGGGGAATAGGCCGCGTCGTCGCGCGTTCCCGATAATGCCGTTGTCGCCGCTCGCGAAAGGAAGACGCCCATGGCCGCACCCGCCGCACCGCCGTTCCCCACCGGCCCCGCGATCGGCGCGCCGTTCCCCGACTTCACCCTGCCCGATCAGCACGGCAGGCTCGTCAACTTCGCCGCCGCGCGGGGCGACAAACGCGCGCTGATCGTGGTCCACCGCAGCGCGGCCTGGTGACCGTTCTGCAAGGCGCAACTCGTCGAGAGCAGCAAAAAGTCGGGGGGATCAGGCTGCTAATGCTGTCGGCATAGGCGCTGCATACTCCGGCGGGAAATCCGGATACCAGGTGCGGAACGTGTCGGCCCAATCGGCGTTGAGCACCTGTGTGCGCACTTGGAGGAGCAGGTGGGCACCCTCGGGCGTCCATTGCATCTGCTGCTTCTTGACCATGCGCTTGCTGACCACCTGATTGATCGCTGACTCGGTGAAACTGGTGCTGATCCGTTCGCCGTTGCGGTAACGCTCACCATAGTTGACGATATACGGCGCGTTGTTGGCGATGTACGTCGCCAGTTCGCGGACATACTTGCGCATCCGCGCCGCCGCCTCGTTCTGCGGCGGTGGCTGCTCGCCCGCCTCGTCCCCATCCCAACCCGCCAGCGCGTCTGCCACATCTTTCAGCCGATCAAGGGCACCGGCGCTGTTGCCATGCCACAGATAGTGTTTGACGCTTCCCAGGCACCGCTCGAGGCTGACATCGTCAGCGGTGTCAGCGTCGGGCTGGACTGCCGTTGGTTTCGCCAGCCCCCGCGCGCATTGCTGCAGCACCGTGATCTTCATCGTGAGGTGGAACCAGTCGAGCAGGTGCTCTGCCTCCGGGTGGAGGTACTTTGGCAGCGTTCGCACCGTCTCGCCGCCATCCGTGAAGAAGGTCACCCGCTGGTTGGCCTGCATCCCTTGGGCGTCCAGGAGTTCGAATAGTCGGCGCTTCGGCTTCGGATCGACGCTGCGCACCAGGGCGAAGCATTTGCTCGACGGCGGCACGTCGTCGGGGTCATCCCGGCGGAAGGCGAGGATGCTCTTGCCCGCGATGACCTCAAATAGCTGGGTCGTCGTGTCGCTGGTCGGGTCGCGTCGCGCTCGCACAATGCCGCCGTCCACGCCCACGGACAGCGGGCCATCCGGGATGGGCAGTCGATCCCACTCGGCCTGGCACCCCGCCACAAACACGGCCTGTTCGTCGCCCAACCCCTCCTCGCTGCGGCGCGCTGCCGCGAGCGTATGGTTGCGCACGGTGGCCGTGCTGTGCTGGTGGTCGATGGGCAATACCTCGTGAAGGAGCTTCGCGGTGACGCCATAGGGCAGCAACGCGGCCCATTTCGTCTCCAGGTACAGCAGCTCGGGACTGGTGCGCTCGGGCAGGAGCGCTGCGAGCGGGCGAAACGTCGCGGTCGCGTGCGCTTGGCACGCACAGTGACGCCAGCGCGGATTGGGGACCGGGATCAGGCCGAAGAGGGTGCGGAACGGTGCGGGTTCGCGCTGCTTGAGCTGGCGCGGCTTCCCACACGCCGGACACGCCCGTTGTTGGTCGAGATAGCCCGCAACCTGCTTGTCGACGATGGTTTGTTGCAGCTGCCGCAGGATCTGCTTGCTCTCCGCCAGCGTCAGCCCGAGCGTGCCGAGTGTTGGCTCGTCTCGGGACACGTTGGCGATCTCATGGAGCTGTTCCGTCCCATCGTCCGCCACCGCGATTACGTGGATGCGGAAGTGCATGGTGTTCCCTCTCCTACTGTGCGGAGCGCGACATTGACCGCCCGACGGTCGAACGCACTCGGCGCCTGCTCCAGCCGATCGCCCATCCGATCGAGGGCGGCCATGAACGCGACATCGTCGATGGTCGGCCGTGGCCCGCCGTTCTGGAAGTCGAGCAGGCACTGGGCGACCAGCCGCACATCCTCGCGTGCCTGCAGCAACTCCAGCAGGCAGTAGTGCTCGGCGAGGAAGGCCCGGTAGCCAGAGGGCCCGCCGCAGTCCTCCGGCGGACAATCGCCGGCACCGTCGATGCACACAGGATATAGAGTCGCGGGGTTGAGCGGCAGCACCCGTTCGAGCCGGAGGTCATGCTGCCAGCAGTCCCCCATGTCGTACTCGTAGAGGAACCGTTCGCTCGGCCGGAGTTTGAAGGTAGACAGTTTGACATGGTGGGGATTGTCGGCAAAGAGGATGCCGCCCATGCGCGCGATGCCATAGTCCTTGCCATGAATGCGAAAGCGATGCAGATGCACATCTTCCCACCCCATGGCGATCTGCAGAATCCGATGGAGGTGGGCGATCGCCGTATCGCTGGTCACGAGGAGCCGGCGCCAGATCAGGGGGGAAATGGCGCGTAGCGAGACCTTGAGTTGATAGACCTTGGCGGTAGTGTGGCGCTTATCGGGGCGCACGTGCTACTCCCAGTGTCGCCGAGTCACCCCGAGGGGCACTGCGGCAGGGGCCTTGGGCCGGAGATGTGCAGACAAACGAACATTTTCGTGGTACTGCTCGGGCGGATCGCACGCATCCCGATCCTGACGGTGTCTTTGGCCGATAATGTACCATAAAACCGGTCGCTGAAATCTACGTACCAGCATATGCCGCAGAGGTTGAGTTTCCTGGTACAGACGCAGGAGGAGGAGCCGTGCCCATGCTGATCGGCTATGCCAGGGTCTCGACCACCGACCAGCACCTCGATCTGCAGACCGATGCACTCCACGCTGCGGGGTGCGAGCGCCTGTATACCGACACAGTCAGCGGCGCCAAGGTGGACCGGCCGGGACTGGCCGCGGCTCTCACCACCTGTCGGCCCGGCGACACCCTCGTCGTCTGGAAGCTCGACCGCCTCGGCCGCTCGCTGCCGCACCTCGTCGAGACGGTGCGCGATCTGGTCGCCCGCGGCGTCGGTTTCCAGAGTCTGCAGGAAAGTATCGATACCACGACCTCCGGCGGCAAACTCATCTTCCACCTCTTTGCGTCCCTCGCCGAGTTCGAACGCGACCTGATCCGCGAGCGCACCAATGCAGGCTTATCGGCGGCACGGGCCAGAGGCAGGAACGGTGGCCGGCCCAAGGGCGTCGACTAGAAGAAGCAGAAAGCCGCGCTCGCCTTGAAGCGCGAGACCACGCACAGTATCCGCGAGATCTGCGACATTGTGGGCATCTCGCGCAACACCTATTACAAGTACACGCGGACGGACCGCCAGCCGCCACCACAGCCGCCGCATGCACACGAGTCGCACGAGCACTGACCAGCGCCCCAACCCCGCTCATGCCTGCCGTGGGGCGCTACCCCCGACTTTTTAGTGCTCTCGGTCGATGGTCAAGACGCTCGTGCCGGACGCCGCAGCGCTGCACCTGGAGGAAGTACACACCGCGGGTGAGACGGTCGTGCTCGTCGCGACCGCCACCGGCACGACCGCCTGCTGCCCGGTTTGTGGCCAGGCCTCCTCCCGCGTGCATAGCCGCTATCGCCGGACGGTCGCCGACTTGCCCTGGCAGGGTCTCGCCGCCCGGCTCGACCTCCAGGTGCGGCGGTGGCGCTGCGCCAACCCGGTGTGCGCGCGGCAGATTTTCACCGAGCGCCTGCCGACGGTCGTCGCCCCCTACGCCCGCCGCACCGCGCGGCTGGCCCAGGTGGTCGAGGCCCTCGCGCTGGCGCTGGGGGGCGAGGGCGGGGCGCGCCTGCTGGACACCCTCGGCACCCCGCTCAGCGCCGACACGTTGCTCAACGCGATCCGCAGGGCGGCCTGCCCCGCCCCGCCAGTCCCGCGCGTCGTTGGCATTGACGACTGGTCGTGGCGTCGCGGCCACCGCTTCGGCACCATCATCGTCGACCTGGAGCGGCACGCGGTCGTCGACCTCCTCCCCGACCGCGCGGTCGACTCGGCGGTGGCCTGGCTCAAGCAGCGCCCGCAGATCACGACCATCGCCCGCGACCGCGCGGGCGTCTACGCCGAGGCGGCGGCGCAGGGCGCGCCGCAGGCGACGCAGGTGGCCGACCGCTGGCACCTCCTCCACAACCTCGCCGAAGTGCTCGAGGAGTTCCTGCTGCACCACCGCGCGGCATTGCGCGAGGCGGCGGTGGTCGCAGAAGCGCCGGGCGCGACCACGCCCGGCGTCGTGGCCGTCGAGGCGGCGGCCAGGGCCGCCGCGGAAGCGGAGACGAGCGCCCCCGGCCCGCTCACCCCCGACCGCCCCCGTCGTGGCCAGGGGCGAGCCGCGGAGGCCAGCCGACAACGCCACGCACGGCGCATCGAGCAGTATCACGCCATCCGTCGCCTGCACGCCGCCGGTGCGGACGTGGCCGACATCGCCCGGCAAGTCGGCACCAGTCGCCGGACGGTCTATCGATACCGCGATCTGCCCGCACCGCCTGATCCGAAGTGCCCGCACCGTCCGCGACGGCGGCGCGTGCTGACGCCCTACGAGCCCTACGTGCTGAGGCGCTGGCAGGAGGGCTGCCACAATGGGATGCGCCCCTACCGCGAGATCCGCGACCAGGGCTACGCGTACGGTGCCTCGAATGTGCTGCGCTTCGTCGCCCAGCTGCGCCGCGACGAGGCCGTCGGCCGGCCAGCGGGGGCCGGGGCGCGTGCCAAGGCGGCGCGCGTGCCGTCTGCCCGGCGCGTCGCTGGCCTCTTCCTGCGCCGTTCGGTCGACCTCCACCCCGAGCAGCAAGCCTACCTCGACCGGCTGCACCAAGCCGACGCGGCCGTGGCCACCGCGTACCGCCTGACCCAGGAGTTCGCGACGCTGGTGCGCGAGCGCGGGGGCGACCGGTTGGACGCCTGGCTCGCCGAGGCCGACGCCTGCGCGGTGCCGGCGCTCACGCGCTTCGCCGCAGGCCTGCGTGCCGACTTGGCGGCCGTGCGTGCGGGGCTGACCACGATCTGGTCGAACGGGCCGACGGAAGGCTTCGTCCACAAGTTGAAGCTCCTGAAGCGCCAGGCCTACGGGCGCGCCGGCTTCGCCGTGCTGCGACAGCGCGTGCTCCTCGCCGCCTGAGGCGGCAGGGCCGCCGGAGCGACGCCCCGCCGTCGCCGCGGCCCTGCTCACGCGCCCGGCCCCGTGGGGGCGCCGCGCTGCGCGACCACCACGAGTGGCTCCTTGCCCTGCCCCTGGCCGGTTTAGCCCGCCCTGGCTGCCGCTCACCAAAAGATCGGGAGAGCCGGATCATGGGTCTCCCGATCTTTTGATGATCCGGGCGGAATTGCCCCGGGAAGTGGGGACCGGGGCCTGATTATCGGCCTCCTCCGACTCTCCGAGGCGTCCCCCATGCCTCTTTCCGGGGCGTCTCCCCTATCCCTGGCCCTCGATCACCAAAAGATCGGGAGACCCCGCATCATGTGGCGAGGTCTGGTCAATAATGCCGACTAAGGCGACGAAGCCCGAGCTGAGGTCGAGGGATTACTCGACATTGGGGCGAGCGTGAGGGCACTGCGGGAGAAGACCGAGCGGGATACGCGCTGCTGTAGTAGTCTCCTGGGAGAGGCATCTGATGCTTCGCACGCACTACCCCACCCAGCGCATAATGTGGAAGCATCGTGCGGTCATGGATTGCGGTGCACGCGCTGATAGGAAGCTATAGCGAGGATCTCCGATGAAAGTCGCACTTGCGGTCTGTTCGACGACCATCGACGGCGGCCCCGACACGCCGATTTTGCGGGCGGCGATCGTGGCCGCCGGCCACGACGTTCGCCTCCTCGATTGGTGCGACGACCCGGTGTGGGATTGGCCGGAGCTGACGCTGCTGCACACACCGTGGGACTACGCGCAGAAATTGTCGGCGTTCTTGTCGTGGCTCGATCGGGTGTCCGCGCGCACCCTCCTTCTGAACCGGGCCGAGCTGGTCAGGGCCAGCCTCCACAAGTCGTATCTCCTCGACCTCCAACGCGCCGGTATCGCGATCCCGCAAACCCTCCTACTACAACAGGGCTCCGCGCCGGATCTGCAACAATTGCGGGACTACTTCGGCTCGCACCCGGTGGTGATCAAGCCGGCGGTCGGCTCGGGCGGTCGTCGCCTGGAGCGGCTGGACAATGTGGATGCCTTACTGACCTCCAACATCATGGGGTCCGCCGCGATCGTGGGAGAAGACCTGCTGGTGCAGCGCTACGAGGAGACGATCGAAACGCGCGGCGAGTTCTCGTTAGTGCTCATCGATGGCAGCCCGAGCCATCTGGTCCACAAGCGGCCACGCCAGGGCGAATATCGTGTGCAAGAACGGCATGGCGGCGCGAACGGCCCGGTCGACATCGACGACACCGCGCGCGGCATGGCCGAGTCGTTGGCCCCCTTCATGACGGACGCCCTCTACGCGCGCATCGACTATCTGGTCGATGCCGGTGGGAACCCCTTGCTCATGGAGCTCGAGCTGGCGGAGCCAGACTTATCGCTGGGATACGCGCCCGAGGCGGCCCACAAGTTGGTCGCGGGCCTCACCAGGCGCAGCAGCACCTGATTCGCAGATAGCCGTAAAATGCGCAGGGGACGGGGGCAATCCCCGTCCCCTGCGCTATTGAGGAGCGATGCCAGATCGGAAATATATCGTCATCCCTAACCGAGCAGCGGGTACGCAGCCCGCTCTCGGGCTCCTCGCTGCCGTATCGTTCGCATAACCCCTATTCCGCGAACCACTGTTATCTGCACAGTTGGGGGGGATGCGGTCGCGTGCCAATCACCGCCGCGCAAGCAAATCGCCCCCAAGTCATGGAGTACGTATAGCATCACTGTGCAGATAATGAATCTTATCCGACGAGTTCGTCCGACCCGGGCATCCCTGTGTCATTTTCAAGGCTTCGTGGTGGCACTTTTCGGCGGGTGTGGGCCTGTAGGGCGCCCACACTCCGCAAGTGGCGATAGGCCGCCACATTCCAGTGGCGGCCTATCGCGGGCGCGGCACACGGCGACAGGCGTCCTCGCGCGCCCCTTTTCTCTCCCCGGCCGCACCGCTCGCGACTACGCGGGGACCGCCGCGGGCTCCGGGAGCGCGCCCAGTTGCTGCAGCATCCGCATCATGTCGAACGAGCCGCGGAACTCCACGATCTTGCCCTCGGCGATGCGGTAGAAGACCACGCCCGGCACTTCCACCCGCCTGCCGGTCGGCGCGATACCCTGGAACGCGCCTCGGTGCGTCCCCCGCCCCGTCCACCGTTCGGCCACGCGGTCCCCCTCGGCGATCAGCTCCTCCGGCGTGGAGTGCCAGTCGGGGAAGGCGGCGCGCAGCGCGCGGTTGAACACCATCAACCCCGCGGTGCCGCCCACCTCGGGCTGGTGAATCGTGGCATCGGATGCCATCAGGTCGCCGATCGCCGCCATGTCCCCGTTGCTCCAGAATGCGTCCACGAAACGGATCACCAGGTCCTTGTTCGTTTCGCCGCTCATCGTCGCACCTCCATCGGGCGTGTCGTGGGCACCCGTATGCCCTGTGTCCACTATGCGGCGTCCCCCGCCGCGATCCCATCCCACCTTTCTGGTATGCCGCCCGGCGTGTGGGCGCGCTATACTGGCGGCACGGGAAGGAGCATCGATGGACGCACGAACGGCGGAACGGTCGCGGCGCGACATCATCCGGCTCAGCCACGCGGGGCTCGACTCGCGCGCGCTGCGCCTGGCGGTCCTCGGGCGGCTGCGGACAGTGATGCCGATCGACGCGTTCTGGTGCGCGACCGTCGACCCGGCGACGCTGCTCTTCACGGGGTCGCTGATCGAGGGGATCCCCGAGGCCGCGACGCCCGCGTTCCTCGCGAATGAGTTCCTCCACGACGATGCGAACAAGTTCGCCCAGCTCGCCGGGGGCGTGCCGGCGGTCCGCAGCCTCCACGACGCGACCGGGGGCGCGCTCGCGGCGAGCGCCCGCTACCGCGAGATCCTCGCGCCGCTCGGCTGGGGGGACGAATTGCGCGCGGCGCTCCTGACGGGCGGCACCTGTTGGGGGGTGCTGTGCCTGCATCGGGAGCGCGGGACGCCGGCCTTCTCCGCGGCCGAGGCCGCCTTCCTCGCGCAGCTGACCCCGCATATCGCCGAGGGCTTGCGCACGTCGCTCCTGCTCGATAACGCGGACACCGTCCGGGAGACGGACGGACCCGGCTTGCTCGTCCTCGCCGACGACTTCGCGATCGTCGCGACCACGCCGACCGCGGAGCGGTGGCTCGCGGAGCTGGGCGACTGGCCGCGCCGCGCCGAGGCGCCGCAGGCGGTCCGCGCCGTGGCCGCCCGGCTCTGGGCATTGGAGCGCGGCGAAGATACGCCGGGGACGCGCATGCCGCGGGTGCGCATCCGCACCCGGGCGGGGGACTGGGTCGTGCTCCACGCGGCGCGGTTGTCCGGGGCGGACGGCGGGACAGCGGTCATCCTGGAACGGGCGCAGCCGCTGGAGGTCGCACCGTTGATCCTGCAGGCCTACGCCCTAACCGAGCGAGAGGCGGGGGTCACCGAACTCGTGCTGCGCGGCCTGGCGACGGGCGAGATCGCGGCGGCGCTCGCCATCTCCGCGCTGACCGTGCAGCAGCACCTGAAGGCGGTGTTCGACAAGACCGGGGTGAACAGTCGACGCGCGCTCGTCGCGCGCATCTTCGCGGAGCAGTACAAGCCGCGCATGGCGGCGGGAGCGCCGCTGAACGGTGCCGGCACCTTCACAGCCTAGCGCAGCACCGGCGCCGCAGGATGCCGTCTGGCCCGGTGTGCGGCGCCTCGGCAAGGGTCCCGCGGCCGCGAACTGTACCTATTCCGCGAGACCAAAAGTGCCCACTACCCCCGACATTCGGGCAATCATCGTGACGCCCCGCGGGTGAAAATAACCCTGCACAACCGGTGCAATTTACCGCTGCACGTCACACTTTCTGGTTCCAAATAGCTCCGCTGCGCTCGCGATCTGCGAACGTCATGTGGCGAGGCAGTACCCATTAACGGGCCTGATAACAGCCATTCTCAAGGGTAAGGCATGGGTCAGGGACAGTCGGTGCCCGACGCATCCGCGCCGGTCGCGGTGAGCCCGAGCCGACGGACGAGCGGGCCGATGGTCAGCCCCTGGACGAGGATCGTGAAGAGGACGACCCCGTAGGTCAGCGCCATGAGCTGCGCCCGCGCCGGGAAGTCGGGCGGCAGGCTCAACGCCGCCGCCAGCGCGACCGCGCCGCGCAGCCCGCCCCAGAAGAGGACATGCCGCTCCGGCCAGGGCAGGCGGACGCCGACCGCGTGGAGGGCCGCCCCCAGCCCGTAGGCCACCGCCGCCCGCCCGGCGAGCGCGGCGGCGATGCCCCAGCCCACGTACTCCGGATGCGCCAGCAGCCCCGTGGTGCGCACCGCCAGCCCCATCAGCAGGAAGAGCGCCGCGTTGGCGACGAACGCGAGGAAGGCCCACAGGTCATCGAGCACCTGCGCCGACCCGCCGGTGAAGACCCAGCCGCGCGACCGACCGAGGTGGCTGAGCGCCATGCCGGCCGCGAGGGTCGCGATGACCCCGGACAGGTGCAGCTCCTCGGCGGCGAGGAACGCGCCGTAGGCGACCGCCACCGAGACGGCCATCTCGGTCAGGTGCTCGTCCGCCAGCGCGATCAGTTTGTGCCCGATCCAGCCGATCGCCAGCCCGATCGCCGCCCCCCCGGCCACGCTCAGAGCGAACGTGCCCACGGCCTGGCCGAGCTGGAACTCGCCGCCGACCGCACCCACCAGCGTCGTGAACAAGACGAGCGCCACCCCGTCATTGAACAGGCTCTCCCCCTCGAGCAGCACCGCCAGCCGGTGGTCCACCCGGAGCTGGCGGAAGGTGGCCAGCACCGCCACCGGGTCCACGGCGGCGATGGTCGCGCCGAAGAGGAGCGCCAACGCCCAAGGGAGCCCGAGCGCCCGGTGTAGCAGCGCCCCGCCGACGGCGGTCGCCAGGAGGGTGCCCGGGAAGGCCAGGGCCAGCACCCCGCGCCGACGCGCCCACAGCAGGGGTAGGTCCAGGGCGAAGGCGGCCTCGAAGAGGAGCGGGGGCAGGAAGAGCAGCAAGATGACGCGCGAGGAGAGCGCCGGGGGCGGGACCAGGCCGGAGGCCCCCAGGCCAAGCCCGAGCAGCAGGAGCGCCAGCGCGTAGGACAGGCCGACGCGCCGCGCCACCACCGTAGCCACGGCCGCGAGGATGAGCAAGATGATGAAGCGCTCGATCGCCCCCACAAAGCACTCCTTATGCGCGTCGCGCGGCGCAGGATAGCGCGCGCCACAACACAACAAGGAGGCAGTGTTGACTGCCTCCTCCATGCCTGCGATATGGGCCAGGCAACCCGGTGAAATATATTGTCTGCGCGAACCCGGGACGACCAGGCTGCACCAGGGCTGCACGCCGCGCAGAGTATATCACTGTACCCCTCCTCGTAGGCCCGATAACGTACCAGCCTGGTGAAAAAAGCACGTTGGGACGGTTTGTGGCGCGGCGCGGCTAGACCGGTGTCGTAACCGCACGTTTAGTCACGAGCAGGCGCGTGCTGGCGTCTCGCTGCTCAGCGAGGACCGGAGAGTGGTGTGCTGCCCCGCCCAAGGGTCGCCAAGCTCCCGCCGGGGCCGTGCCGGTGCCCCCAGCCGGTCGCGCTGAGCCAGCGTTTCAAATTCTGGCCCGCCGCGATCAGCAGCCCTTCCATATTGACGCGCTGGAGCCCCCGCAGGCGGAATTGGCGTAGGCCGTGCCACTGTTTGGCCTCGGCGAAGAGCGGCTCTGGCCAGACCTTGCGCTTGCGCATCGCCTTACGGTAGGCCGCCGTCACGTGATAGCCACGCACCCGGTCCAGGTAGGCCTCGTGGAAGGAGCGGCTCACGCGTCGACCCTGGTCGCTGGCCGTGCAGTGGGCCTTCAGCGGGCAGACGTTGCAGGTCGCCGCCCGCGCCTGGTAGATCACGAGTGCCTCGGCATTGTTCGCCTTGCGCCGGCGCAGGGGCTGCCCCGCTGGGCAGCGATACTCGTCGCATTCTTCGTCGTATCGGAAACGGGCGCTCCCGTAGTAGGGCGTGCGCGCGTCGAAGTCGGGCAGCGGGACGTAGGCACGGATGCCCTGGTCCTCGAGCGCGCGGATGTTCTCGACCGTCCCGTAGGTCGTGTCGGCGACGACCCGCGCCGGGCGGAGGTGCCAGCGGAACCGGACCCGGCGCAGCTGGTCGAGCATCGGCTCGTTCTCCATCACGTCGGCCGGCGTGACCAGGGCGTGGAGGATGATGCGCGCCCGCCCGCCGTCCACGACGTAGTGGTCGTGGTAGCCGCGCGCCGCGCGCTGGCCGGCGGCCCGCATCAGGGCGGCGTCCGGGTCGGTCGTGCTCACCCGCCAGTCGCTCTTACGCTCGTAGCCCGCCGCGGCCGGGCGGGTCGGATCGAGGCGGCACTGCTCCAGGAGATCCCAACGGGGCGGTGACGCTGCCACGCCCTCGACCGCCTGCGGCTGGTCCCCGCCGCGAAGCGGGACTGGTGCCTCCACGCCCTGGGGATCACCGGGATCGGGCGTGCTAGGCTCGGCGGGGACCACGTCCTCTCCCGGCGCGAACAGGTCCACCAGGTGGCCCTCCACGACCGCGCGCAGGCGCGGGACCACCGAAGCCATGGCGGCGTTAGCGCGCACTTTGGTCGCGTCAAAGAATAGCTCCTCACCCCAGACAAGGCCGGCGTCGGCGCAGAGCTGCACGACGTGCTCGAAGAAGCGCCGGAAGATCGCGAGGCCGTAGCGCTGGCGGATCTTGCTCAGGCTGGAGTGGTCGGGCAGCCGCTCATCAAGATGGTAACCGAGGTACCAGCGGTGCGCGAGGTTGAGGGTGGCCATCTCGAGCAGGCGGCGCTCTGAGCGGATGCCCTCGAAAAACATGACGAGCTGCAACCGGAAGAAGACCACCGGATCAATGCTCGGCCGGCCACGCTCGGCGTAGCAGCCCGCGACCCAGTCGCGCACGAAGGTGAGGTCGAGCGCGGCGTCCAGGTGGCGGTAGAAATGGTCCGCCGGGACCAAGTCCTCCAGCGAGGCTACCACCGGCCGGTTCAGGCAACGCGTCTTTGGTGGCCCTAGCATCCCCGCCTCCTCTCCTCGCCATCAGCAGCACGAGGATACCATGCCCGGGCCACCCCTTTTTCACCAGGCTGGGCCATTCTCAGGGTATGAAGAAGGGGCGGGGTAAATACCCCGCCCCGAGACTGACGAAACTGTGCTACTCGGCGCAGCAGGAGAGCTTGGCCGGGTCCTTGTAGCGCGAGATGGCGACGATTTTCAGCGCCTCGGCCATCGTCGGGAAGACGTGCAGCAAATCGATGTAGTCGTCCAGCGTGGCGCGGTAGCGCAGCCCCATCGCCGCCTCGTGGATGACCTCGCCCGCGTTGGCCCCCACCATCGCCACCCCCAGCACCTCGTTCGTGTCGGCGTCGGCGACCATCTTGATCAGCCCGCGCGTGTCGCGAATCGCCCCCGCCCGCGGCACGAGTGTCATCGGGACGGTGTTGCACCAGCAGCGGTGCCCGGCGGCGATAGCCTCTTCCTCGGTCATGCCGACCAGGCCGATCTGCGGGTCGGTGAAGATGGCGCGGGGGATCACGCGATGGTCCACCCGGCGCAGCGCCTGGCCCAAGAACGCATTGTGCGCCACCAGCACACCGTCGTGCGCTCCCACCGGCGTCGCCATCTGGCTGTCCATCGCCCGCCCGATGACATCGCCCGCCGCCCAGATGTGGGGCACGTTGGTGCGCAGGTGCTCGTCCACAACGACCGCCCCGTGATTGTCCAGCCGCACCCCGGCGGCCTCCAGGCCGACGCCGCTGGTATTCGGGCGACGACCTACCGCGATGAGCAGCCGCTCGGCGCGCAACTCGTGGTGCCGCCCGTCCCGCGTGGTGGTGACCACCACCTCGTGGCCCTCCTGGCGTACCCGCTGCACCGCCGTGCGTGTGCGCACCGCGATATCCTCCTCCGCGAAGAGGTCCTGGACCACCCGACCGACCTCGGGCTCGTAGCCGTGCGCGAGGAGCTGGTCGCCGCGCTCCAGAATGGTCACCTGGCTCCCGAAACGACCAAACATCTGCCCCAATTCCAGGGCGATGTACCCGCCGCCCACGATGATGAGCGAGCGGGGCAGCGCGGTGAGTTCCATGGATTCGTTGTTGGTGAGCAGGTCGCTGGTGAGGTAGGGCACCTGGTCGAGCCCGTCGATGGGCGGGATGACCTGGCCGGAGCCGAGGGCGACGAGGAACTGGTCGCCGGTCAGGTGCTGGTGTCCCACGGCCACCGCGTGTGCATCAACGAAACGTACCGTCCCCTCGATGATGGCCACCTTGTCGGACCGGTCCACGAGGCTGTCGTACTTCTTCCCACGGTAGTCGTGAATCACGGCGTCTTTCTGGGCCACCAGCGCCGCGAAGTCGGGCCGGAGGTCGGCCGGGGCGAGGCCGGGATAGCGCGGGTGCCGCGCGTCGTAGGCGAGCTTGGCCGCCTCGATGAGATTCTTCGAGGGCAAGCAGCCGCGATTGACGCAGGTGCCGCCGACGGTGCGGTTTTCGGTCATGGCGACCGTCTTGCCCAGCTCGGCGGCACGCAGCGCGGCGGCGAAGGCGGTCGAGCCGGACCCGAGGATGACGAGGTCGTAGTGCGGGGTGGTCGTCATGGGATACTCCTTTCGGGAGCTGTGGGTGTTGCGTCCTCCGGGTTGGGGCGATGCTGGAGATGGCGATAGGCAAAGAAGCTGAGCGCGGCGAAGCCGACGAGTGCTGGCAAGATCACCGCGTCGAGGTGGGCGGTGAGCGCCCCCAGCCCGACGACCGTGAGCAACCCCACCAGCAGTGGGGTCATGATGCCCGCGCAGCAGAGGGCGGCGACGACCGTCCCGACGACGCCGAACGACAGCAACCCTTTCATCTCAGCACTCCTCCTGGTTCAAGACGGCGCACGCGGCGATCGCCTGCGCGTTGTCGTGCAGCAACCCCTGCGCCAGCTGCACCAGCGCGGCCACGCGCGGGTCGCTCACGCGGTAGTAGACGAACTTGCCCGCGCGGCGGGTGGCGACGAAGCCGCACCAGCGCAGGCACATAAGGTGGGTGGAGACGCGTCCCTGCGGCGTGCCGAGGGCCGCGACCAGCTCGCTCACATTCTTCTCGCCGACGAGGAGGAGCTGCACGATGCGCAGCCGCGTGGGGTCGGCCAGGCCGTGGAAGACGCGCGCGAGCAGGTCGGCGGAGGCGTCCGTCGGTTGTTTGTTACGGTCGTTCTCTAACTGCGCGGCAAGAATCATCGTTTTCATATCCTACATATACGGATATCAGTATATAATGGAACCATAGCGGCTGACGCACGGCCGTGTCAAGGGCTCCCGGCCGCAGCGCGCACCACGGGTGCCGCGCGTACCGGCGCTTCACGCAAGGAGGAGTGCTCCATGTCGCCCCGAAGAATCCTGTTCATCTCTCCCGGTGACGCGACGCGCGCCCGGATGGCGGCAGGGTTGCTGCACCAGTTGGCCGGGGACGCCTACAGCGTCGCCAGCGCCACCACGACCGCCGCCGACCTGTCGCCGACTGCGCTGCGGGTGATGAGGGAGGTGGGTATCGACCTGGCCGGTTACCCGGCCCAGACGCTCGACCGGTATGCGGGCCAGCGGTTCGATGAGCAGATCCTCCTCTGTGACGGCACGACGGATACCTGACTCGCCCTCCCCGGCGCTGGTCAGCGCCGCATGTGGTCTATCGCGGACCCCGGCCAGGCCGGTGGCGATGCAGCCAACCAGCCGGGGGCGTTTCGCCTGGCGCGCGATGAGCTGCGCAGGCACCTCCTGGCGGAGTTGCTCGCCACCGGCCGCCCCGCGCCCGGCGTGTAAGCCCGGCTCTTCCGCACTCTCGATACTGCTGGCGAAGTCGGTGTCGCGTAGTACGGACGTTACGAATCGGTCGCGTCCGAAGGCGAATTCAGGCATAGAATTGAGGGATTCCCGACTTCGCCAGCAGTATCACTCTCCTCGACTTTGGCCCTTTTTGCGCTTGCGGCCCAAACGCTCCCGGAACACTGCCGCGCTCATGGTCCTGTTTGCGGATCGCGCCCCGTTGCGTACGATGGGGCCTCCTCCGGGCCGGTCTGGAGGAGCAGCGTGTGGAGGGGCGTATGCCGAACCCGGCACCGGTGCTGGTCCGTCTGCTCGCCGTGTTCGCTCCGGCGTTCACCGCG
>JAABUK010003956.1_pt1 | contig 24613 bp, 18 predicted proteins | sample 5559141 | NCBI WGS metagenome assembly JAABUK01 (sample SAMN10711869, study PRJNA513367) | rock metagenome | isolation source: Antarctica rocks | place: Antarctica: Victoria Land, Pudding Butte nord | collected 2016-01-03 | reverse complement strand
GGCGAATTTCGCCAAGCGGTGCAGCGCTTTTTTACCCGGCTCCCCGAGTTTGGGCAGGACCTCGCGTCCCTGCTAACCCGGAACTATCATATTCTCCACGCGCATCCCACTTCGTGACGGGTATAACTCGTGAAAAAGCCGGCCGCCCGCTTGGGGCCCGACCGGCTTTTCAGGAGGGGGTAGGGGCTGCTAGTTGAAGCTGTAGCGCAGGCCCACCTGCATGTAGTAGGTCGAGGACAGACTCACCGCGTCGCGGAAAGTGTTGGTCAGCAGCTGGCCGGTCACGGCGTCGCGCACCAGACGGAAAGTAGGCTTGGGGCTGTTGGCGGCTGGGGTGAGGCTGGTGCCGTTCACCGGCTCCAGAATGGACGAGTTGTTGAAGGTGAGCTGCTGCACGCGGCCCCAGTTGTTGTTCAGCAGGTTGCCCACGTTAAAAATATCGAGGCTCACCTGCAGCGAGTTGCGTTTGCCGCCGAGGTTGGTGAAGATGTCCTGGAGAATTTTCACGTCAAGCTGGCTGCGCCAGGGGAACTGCGCGCCGTTGCGCTCGGCATACCCGCCCTGGTGCTGGCTCAGGTAGGGGTCCTGCTTGATGAAGGCGAAGAAAGCATCGCTCTGCTGCTGCGCCGTAAACTGCGTTTGCAGTGTGGCCCCGCTACCCGTGGTCACGGGCACGAACGTGATTTCCGACGGGTCTTTCGGGATGTAAATCAGGTCGGCGTTGGCCCCGTCGCGGTTGAAGTCGGTCGAGTACAGGTACGAGTAGCGGCCCTGCGTGGCACCCTCGTAGAAGAACGAGAAGGTGGTGCCCAAATGCCCCAGGTACTCCTTGCGGTACGAGAGCGAGGCGATGACGCGATGGGGGAAGGTGTTGCCGTTGTAGCTCAGCGGCAGATTGTTGGAGCCGTTGACGGTAGCCGTGCCCTGCCAGGCCGACAGCGGCTGGGCGCCGTCGCCGTCGTAGAGGTTCTGGGCATCGGTGTAGGTGTAAGCCACCGAGCCGAAGAGGTTATTATTGAACTGCTTGTCCAGCTTGCCGGTCAGCGAGAAGTAGTAGCCTTTCGAGGCGTTGCCCAATACAATGGTATTGTAGGCGGTCACGGTGTTGGTGCCGGTGCCACTGGGCGTGCCGGTGGCCACCGGCGACCCATTGCGCAGCGGATTGACGTATTTATCCGTGGCCGCGTTCGGGTAAATCAGGCGGTTGTCGGGGTAGCCGCTCACGTTCAGGTTTTGGGGGCTCACCAGGTTGGCGTTGCGGAAGATGGCCGCGTTGATGTCGCGGTTCACGATGGCCTCCACGCTGCCCACGATGCCGCCGGGCAGCTTCGCATCGAGCGCCAGGCTGCTCTTCCACACCTGCGGAAAGCGGAAATCAGCCGCCAGCGACGAGGTAGTGCTCGGGATAACCGTGCCGGCGGCCGGCACCGTGGCCGGGCGGTAGGCGGTAGGGTCGGGGTTGAAGGGGCCGGGCACGGCGGAGCCCGAGTACTGCTGCGTGATTTGCAGCGTGCCCGCGTCGCCGGCCTGGCTCACAATCCAGACGTAGGGCACGCGGCCCGTAAAGATGCCCGAGCCGCCGCGCAGCTGCACCGTGCGGTTGCCCAGCACGTCGAGGTTAAAGCCCAGGCGCGGCGAGTACAGTACCTGGTTGCCGGGTAGGGCGGCCACGTCCACCTTCTCCTGGCCGGCAAACGTGAGGCCCGCCACCAGCGGGAAGTTGCGCAGCGTTTGGGCGTAGTGCGTCAGGTCTACGCGCAGGCCGGGCGTGATGCGCAGGCGGTCAGTTACGGCAATCTCATCCTGCAAATACAGCGAGTACTGCTGGTACTTGAAGCTCGGAAACGCCTGCGAGTAATCGGAGGTGAGGGGGTAGGTAATGCCGAAATCGAGCGGCTTAGCCCCGTTCTTAAAATCAGCAAACGAGGCAAACGTGTAATAGCCCGTGCCGAAGCGCTGAAAGCCGTTCTTGGTGGTGCTGGCGTCAATCTGGAAGCCGGCCGTGAGGTTGTTGCGGCCCAGCAGAGCGTTGAAATCGTCCTTCACGGAATAGATTTTCACGTCGCGCAGGTTACCGTAGGTAAACAGCTCGGTGCCGAACGAGGTAAACGGCGTGCCATCCTTGAGAATATCTACGAACGGAAACAGGCTGCTCGGCGAGCTGCGCGGGTCGTTCTGGCGGGTGAAAGTGCCGCGCAGGGTGTTGGTAGTGGTGCCGCGCTTACCGAAAGTTGAGTTCAGCTCAGCTGCCCCCGAGTAAAAGTTAGCCTCCTGAAAATACGTGGCGTTCTGGAAGAACAAAGCCGTGTTCGACTGGCGGGTGGCGCCAGGGAAGGCCAGAAACGGGCTGCGCGAGGTGCTCGGAAAGTTGGTCTGCTTGCTCTCGACCTGGCTGTAGCGGATGTTGAAGTGGTGGCGCGAGCTGATGTTCCAGTCCAGGCGACCCAGGATTTTGGTGCGCGGCGCCGTGAAGCTGTAGCCCTGGTAAGGGCCGGTTTCGTAGCCGTACTTCGTGCGCAGGTAGGTGCTGATGTCGTCCAGCTCGGTGGCCGTAGGGCGCGCCACGTTGGTGCCGCTGCCAAAGGGCGCGGCATCGGTGGCGGCCGTGCGCTGCTGGCCGGGCGTGCGGTTTTCCTCGTTCTCGAAGTTGCCGAAAAAGAACAGCTTATTCTGGATAATCGGGCCGCCCAGGCGCGCGCCGTACTGGTAAAAGCGCTGGTCTTGCAGCGTCACGCTCTGGTCACCCACGCGGCTGCCCTGAAATTTCTGGTTGCGGAAATAGCCGTAGACCGAGCCCGCGAAGTCGTTGGTGCCGGCGCGGGTCACGGCGTTGATGGCCGCCCCCGTAAAGCCCGACTGCCGCACGTCGAACGGCGTCACGTTCACCGAAATCTCCTCAATGGCGTCGAGCGAGATGGGCGCGCCGCCCGCCGGCAGGTTGCCCCCAATACCAAAGTTGTTGTTGAAGTCCGAGCCATCCACGCTGAAATAGTTCGAGCGGTTGCTACCCCCCCCAATGGCCCCCGCCGGGCCCGCCTGCGGCGTAAGGCGCGTGAAGTCGTTGAGGCTGCGCGAGATAGAGGGCAGCCGCTGCAAGGCGTTGCGGTCGATGGTGGTGATGGCCCCGGTTTTGTCCGAGTTCAGGATGGAGCGCGGGTTATTGGCCGTCACCACCACTTCCTGGAGCTGGGCGCTCTCGGCCGTCAGGGCCACGTTCAGCACGTAGGGCTGGCCCAGGGCCAGCTCCAGGCCGGTGCGCGTGGTGGTGCGGTAGCCCACGTAGCTGATTTCGACGGTATAAGGCCCGCCGATGCGCATGTTCTGGATAATAAAGCGGCCTTCGGCATTGGTGGCCACGCCGTAGGTGGTGCCGCTGGGCGTGTGCGTGGCCCGCACCGTGGCCCCAATCGAGGGCTCACCCGCCGCGTCTTTGATAAGGCCGGTCAGGCTGCTGGTAGTCACCTGCGCGACGCTGGTGAAGGCCAGCAGCAACAGCCCGAGCAAGAAGGATAGTCGTTGTTTCATGGAGAAATGGGTTAGGCGAAAAGCGGAGGGGTAGGGAGTAGTAGAAGGGTGAAAAGCAATATGTTTTACAGCATTCGCATTGATTTCTCATTGAGAAATGAAATTGCGGATTTATAAAATGCAAAATTCTCTACCCAATGTTTCCTGAGTGTTTCGTGAAAGTCAGGTTAACTTTATAAATGGCCCGGCCCCCAGTGGCCGGGGCCGGGCTTACCGCAGGCACCGCCTGGCGGTAGCCCGTTAAGCGACCTGGCAGTCAGTTACTTTTGGGAAAGCCCGCCCGCCAGCGGTGCGAACCTTTTCCGCCTCATGCCCGACCTGCCTACCGTCCCTACCCCCTCGCCGGAGCCCGACCCCTGGGCCGACCTGCGCGCCTTCACGGCCGCCCGCATTGGGCTGGGCCGCAGCGGCACCAGCATGCCCCTGCGCGAGGCGCTGGCGTTTCGGCTGGCCCACGCCCACGCCCGCGATGCCGTGTATTCGGGGCTCGATAAAGAGCAGTTGGTGAAGGAACTGGATGCGTTGGGCTGGCCGGTGCTGGAAGTGCGCAGCCAGGCCGCCACCCGCCCCGAGTACCTGCGCCGCCCCGACCGTGGCCGGCAGCTCGACGAGGCCAGCCGCGCCCACCTGGCCGATGCCGCGACGGGCAGCTGCGACGTGGCCCTGGTGCTGGCCGATGGCCTCTCGGCCACGGCTACTAACCAGCACGCCCTACCCCTGCTGCGCCGGCTGGTGCCCGCCCTGCGCCAAGCCGGCTTCCGGCTGGGCCCGCTGGTGCTGGCCGAGCAGGCGCGCGTGGCGCTCGGCGACGAGGTGGGCCACCTGCTGCGCGCCCGGCTGGTGCTGGTGCTCATTGGCGAGCGGCCGGGCCTGAGCGCGCCCGACAGCCTGGGCGCGTATTTCACCTACGGCCCCCGGCCGGGCCTCACCGACGAGGCGCGCAACTGCGTGTCCAACATCCGGCCCGCCGGCCTGGGCTACGAAGCGGCAGCCGACAAGCTCTTGTACCTATTGAATGAGGCGCTGCGGCGGCAGCTTTCGGGCGTGGCGCTGAAGGACGAATCGGGCCTGCCGGCCGCGCCGGGCCGCCAGGCGCTTGAGTAGCGGCGCGACCCTTCGCGGCTCTAGCCCATTCTCGCAAGCTGCTTTTTGATAAGTTAGGACTTACGCAAAAGACGTTTGTCATTGCGAGCAACGCGAAGCAATCGCACCCGAACGAGTCGTTCGGGTGTCGTTCGGGTGCGATTGCCGCGCTGCGCTCGCAATGACAAACGTCTTTTGCGTAAGTCCTATAAGTATAACGAATTGATTTTTAGAAAATAATATGATTTTTCAACCAGGGATTCGGCATAAAGCCGCGAGTTACCGTTAGGGGCTTACGCAGCACCGTACTATGCCCTTACCGTCCTCGCTGCCCGTCGATAACCCGGCCGCTACCGCAAGCCGGGGCCGGCCCTGGTGGCCCTGGGTGGCGGGGGTAGGGTTAGTGCTGGCGGCGGCAGTAGCCGTGGCCCTGGCGCGGCTCGACCCCTGGCTACGCCGCGAGCTGGAGCAGCAAGTGAGCCGCCAAAGCCACGGCGCGTACCAGCTGCGCCTGGGCGCGCTGCACACGCACCTATTGAGTCGAAGTCTGGAAATAGAGCGGGTGCAGTTGCTGCCCGACCCGCGCCGGCGCGGCGCGTGGCCGGCCGCGCTGCCCCGCCTCCGCCTCACGCTGGGCACGGCCCGGCTCAGCGGCGTGGGCGTGCTGGCCGCGCTGCAGCGTGGTGCCCGTGGATGGCTTGGTGCTGAGCGAGTTAACTGTAGACGCGCCGGTGGGCCTACCCCCGCGTTTCTTCGCCAAGAGCCCGGCGCTGTACCAGCGGCTGCCCCGGCGCATCGCGGGCCTGCGGCTGGGGCTGCTGGCCCTGCGCCGGGTGCGCGCCCGCTACGCCGCCGGCCCCGATACCCTGGCCGACGTAGCCCACGCCGACCTGGCGGCCCGCGACGTGCTGCTGAGCGCCGGCGCCGCCGCCGATACCCAGCGCACCGCTTACGCCGCCAGCCTGGCGGCCCGGCTGCGCGGCGCGGCCGTGCGCCTGCCCGGTGGGGTAGGGGAGCTGGCGCGGCTGCAATTCGATACAAATAAGCTGGTTGTCGATTCGTTGCGGCTGCTCAGTAGTGGTGCGGCGCCTACCCACTTGTGGCTGCCACGCCTGCGCCTCACGGGCTGGCGCACGGCGGCCATGCAGCACGAGCGCCGCTTCCGGGCCGACTCCCTGACGCTGGAGCGGCCCCTGCTGCACGGGCCGCCGCCCAGTGTGCCCGCCCGGCCGCTACACGAGCTGCTGGCGCCCTACCTGCGCCGCGCCGACCTGGCCAGCCTGCGCGTGCGGGCCGGTGAGCTTAGCACAACGGGCGGTGAGCCGGCGCCCACCGTGCGCGATATCAACTTGCAAGCCAGTGGGATAAAAATTGACGGTGCCGCGGCCCGCGACCCGCGCCGGGTGGCCTACGCCAGCGCCTGGCGGGCCAGCACCGGGCACATCACGGCCCGGTACGACGAGCCGTATTTCCGATTGGCGGCGGCGGGGCTGCGCCTCGATACCCGGTGGCAAACGCTGGGCCTGCTGGGTCTGGCCATTCAGCCCAACTTTTCGGCCGCCGAGCAGGACCGGCGCAAGGGCGAGCAGTCGGTGCATCTGGTGCTGCGGCTGCCGGCGCTGCGGCTGGCGGGGCTCGATTTTGGCTGCCTGGCCCGGCAGCGCGCGCTGGTGGCGCGCACCCTCACCGCCGAGCGGCCCTGGATTGAAATTGCCAGCGACGGCCGCGCGCCGCTGCCCCGCCAGCCGTCCATCTTTACGCCGCTGGCCGTGCGCCGCCTACCCCTGCTGGTGAGCGTGGCCGAAGTGCGGGTAAACTCGGCCAATGTGAGCCTGCCCTACCGCAGCCCGCGCAGTCCGGTGGTGGGCCATATTACCCTCGATAACCTCAGCGGCACGCTGCATAACCTCAGCAACGACCCGCGCCGTATGACGGCCGCCCAACCCCTCACTGGCGAGGCCACCGCGCTCCTCCAAAACCGCTGCCGCCTGGCCTTGCAGTTGCGCATCCCATTGCTCGACCCGCTGGGCCGGCACCAGGTCACGGGCACGTTCGGGGCCGCGCCGTTTGCCATTCTCAACCCCATGATTGGGCCCACGCGGCTATTTGAGTTCAGCAGCGGCCAGCTGCACACCCTGCGCTTCGACCTGCACGCTGACCGGCAGCGGGCCACGGGCACCATGTGGGCCGAGTACTCGGATTTGCACCTGCAAGTGCTGAAAAGCAAAGGCGATAAGCTGAAAAAAAATCTGCTGACCAAAATTGAATCGGGCCTGGCCAACACCCTGTTTATCCGCGATAACAACCCGCGCGCCAACGGTAAGCTGGCTCCTGGCAGCCTGCGCACCAACCGCGACCTGCGCTTCGCGGTGTTCGTGCTGTGGCGCCAGGCGCTGGTGAGCGGTCTGCTCAACAGCGCCGGCGTGCCGCAGCCCCTGGCCCAAAAGCTCAGCGAAGGGAAGAATTAGAAAGGTTTTGAAGTAGAGCCGCAACATATTGCGGCTCGTCGTTGAACTAGCATTGTGAAGCACGGAGCAGAACTAACAACATCAGCAACGACGAGCCGCAACATATTGCGGCTCTACACTTCTGTCTTTGCTCCAGGAAGGCCAGTAGCCCGCAGCAGAAGCTTCGCGCTACTGACCGCCAGCACCAGACCCGCCGCGAAAGCCACGCTTAGGCCTGGGTGGTAATAGATTATCGTGCCCAGGCTCAGCAGTACCAGGGCCAGCGCCAGCAGCGGCACCGCCGGGTAGCCGGGCACCACGAAGGGCCGCGCCAGCCCCGGCTCGCGGCGGCGCAGGGCAAATAGGCTCAGGCGGAAAGACTCCGGCCTGACCTCTTTGGATGACATTCGCACCCAGCGCTACCCGCTGCGGCTCTCCACCTGGGGGCGGCCAATTGGTGACCACGCGCCTGGTGGAGCAGGTGCTGCTCACCCACGGCTTCAGCTATGCCGATATCATCGCCTGGGGCAGGAGCGTGTAGTTTGAACAGCCGATGCCGAACCATGCTTCCCGCCTGGGCAAGGCCCAGGCGGGCGAGCTGGATGCCATTCTTGATGAGGGTATCCTGGTCTGGGCCAATCAGCTAGCGGAAGCCGGGATGCACTTCCTGCCGCTGGCCGCGTCGCGCCTGGTGGAGCTGGAGCAACGGGGTTTCCGGCGGGGTACCATCGAACAGACCCGCTATCTGACCCTACCCGCCGACGTGCCCACCGTCGATTTCAGCGGCTGGCCCATCTATACGCGCGTGGATACGCCCGACCTGCTGGTGCGCGAGTTTTGCGCAGGGCTGGAAGCCAACCAAGCCCAACAACCCTGGCAGATGGGCAGCCTGCCGCAAGCGCCCCTGCCGCTGGCGCGCATAGTGCAGGAGTCGCCCGAAACGCCGCTGGATGTCCCGTTGCACGCGGCGGCCCGCCAGTTTTGGCAACAGTGCGGCTACGTAAGCTAAGGACGACCACCGCCGTTTCCAAGGCCCAATAAATCGGGGAACACCGCCGACTCGTCGTTTTCCCGGTTTGTTTGACGAAGCCCCTAGTGATTAAACATCTGTTTAACTTCGGATTTTTTGCTTACCTTTGCCGCAATCACTACCAGCATGGCAGAGGAAAATCAGGACCCGGAAGCGAAAATACGGGAGGCCGCTCGCAGAGTGTTTCTCGAACAAGGCTACGAGGGGGCTAAAATTCGCCAGATTGCCGAGGAAGCCGGCGTAAATCTGGCGATGGTCAACTACTATTTTCGCAGCAAAGGGGAGCTGTTCAAGAGCATCTACCTGGAAACTTTCCGGGAGTTGCTGGGCCGCATCGGCGTCATGCTCAATGAAGAAACGCCCCTGGAAGTGAAGATATGGAAGGTGGTGGACCAGTACACCGACTTCATTCTGGAAAACCCGTTGCTGCCCGGCTTTGTGCTTTCGGAGCTACGAACCAACGGGGCGGCGTTTTTCCAGGAGCTGAACGTGAAAGGGATTATCGAACAGTCGGTTTTCCATAGGCAGTTGCTTCAGGAAGCGCAGAAAGGCCATATCCGCCCGGTGGAACCCTTGCAGATTGTTTCCACCTTGATGAGCAGCATCATCTTTCCCGTGATGGCCAAGCCCATGCTTTCCTACGTCGGCAACTTGGACGAGGCGGGGTTTCGGCAGTTCATGCTCACGCGCAAGCAACTGATACCCGAAATGATAATGGCCTACCTGAAAAAGGGGTGATTTTTTGTCCCATTACTAAACAAGTGTTTAAAACGACTGTTTGGATACGACCCAATAGTTCCCAGGGCGAATAATCCGGAATCCATCTAAGAGTCGCCAAACGTGATTCAACCAGCGTGTCCTTTCACCCCCCAAAAACCCCTCCTTATGATTCTTGTAACCGGCGCCACGGGCCACCTCGGCTCGGCCACCATCGATTTCCTGCTGAAGAAGCTGCCCGCTTCTCAGATTGCCGCCTTGGTTCGGGATGAGCAGAAAGCCGCGGTGCTCAAAGCCAAAGGCGTGGACCTGCGCCTCGGCAGCTACGACGACGCGGCCGCGCTCGACCAGGCCATGCACGGCATCAACAAAGTCCTGCTCATCGCCGGCACCGACGAGGAGCACCGCGTGCAGCAGCACCAGAACGTGGTCAGCGCCGCCAAAAAAGTGGGCGTGCAGTGGCTGGGCTACACCAGCCGCACGCTGAAAGACCGGGCCACGATGGCCAACCAGCTCATGGAAGGCCATTTCCAGACGGAGGACCTCATCAAAGCAAGTGGGCTGGCCTACAGCCTGTTTCGCAACGTGTTGTACCTAGACGCCGTTCCGCAGTTCGTGGGCGAGAAAGTGTTTGAAACGGGCATCTACCTGCCCGCCGGCCAGGGCAAAGTATCGTTTGCGCTGCGCCGCGAAATGGGCGAAGCCCTGGCCAACGTGATGGCTGCCGACGGCCCCGCCAAGCCCCTGTACCACCTCACCGGCAGCGAATCGTATTCCTTTGGCGACGTGGCGGCGGTGCTCAGCGACCTCTCCGGCAAAACGGTGAAGTACACCGCCGCTGAGGCACCCGCCTTTGCGCAGGGACTCAAAGGGCGTGGGCTACCCGACGTGGTCGTGGGGCGGATTGTGGGGTTTATGACCGACATCAAAAACGGGCAGGAAGACGAAGTGAGCCCGGACCTGGAGCAGCTGCTCGGGCGCCAGCCGGCTACGCTCCGCGAGGGACTGAAAGAGTTGTACAAATTCTAGTAACCGGTCGTGATAATCAAGCGGACCCGTTGCCCTGCGGGAGCGCTACCCCCTCAATGGCCAGGTAAAACCAGATGGCGAACGGCAGCGCCGCCAGCACGCCCGCCGCCCGCACCGGCACCGGGTGCGCCAGAAAATTGGCCACCCGAAAGTGCGGCGCCAGCAGGCCCATAAATACCAGCAGCTCGGCCACGGCCAGCCCCGTAACGACCAGCGCAAAATTGGCCGATTCCTTAATACCCAGCAGGTTGAGCAGCGTGAAGGCCCCGTAGCAGCCCAGCGCCGTGCCCCGCACCGATAGCGCCGGCCACAAAAAATGCGCGTAGCTGCCCAGCGCGAACGCGATGGCCGGCGGCGCCAGCAAAAATTCAATCAGGGTGGCGTAGCCGGCCATTACCCCTGCCAACGGCCCGAAGGCCCGCGAGGCGTAGGCAAACGGCCCGCCCGCCCGCGGAATGGCCGTAGTCAGCTCCGTAAAGCTGAGCACGAACGTGACGTAGAGTACCGTTACGAGCAGCGTGGCCACCAAGAAGCCCACCGGCCCGGCCGCCGCCCAGCCGTAGTTCCACCCAAAATACTCGCCCGAAATGACGAGCCCCACCGCGATGGCCCACAGCTGCCAGGTGCCAAGCGTAGGCGTGAGGGTAGTTTTCATGGGTAATAGGTAATGGGTATTAGGTAATGCAAGAACGTCATGCTCATCTGGCATCCCGAAGGAAGCATTTTACACGCAGCATCTGGAAAGAAGCTCACCCCTGGACCAACGGCCAGGTTGAGCGGATGAATCGCACGGTAAAGGCGGCCACGATTACGACATAATACTCAATGCCCATTTACAGAGCTGCTTAGTAGCCTACAGCTATGCCAAGCGGCTGAAGCGCTTAAAGGGGCTGACCCCTTCCGAATCTATTTGCGCCGAATGGCGAAAAAACTCTACCGCCTTTAAATGCACCCGACGCATGACCCGCTCCCTCATACACCGGGGCTACCCAACTGGCACCAGTAGCCAAACGTAGCGTAGAAAGCTTTTCAGAATAGCCAGCCAATCTCAATCGGCTATCTTTCCACATGCAGCACCAAGAAGTTGACCCACCGGAAGTGCTCCGCGATACCATCCAGAGCTTTTGGTACACGAGCAAAGACTTTGGCGAATTGCCCGCGAGTTTTGAGGTAGTACCGGATGGCTACGCGGAAATTATTTTTTATTCTGGCAGCCCCGGTAGCCTGTTGACCACTGCAAGCGGGCAGCCCTTACCCTCCCCGTTTTTGGTGGGGCTGCTCAATAAGCCGGTTTGTTTTTACGCGAAAAACCAGGTAGAACTTATTTGGTATTCGGTGCTTTCCCTGGACCGTGTTCGAGTTGCTCGGCCTGCCGCCTGGCAAAGACGGCGTGCGCCTCATCGAGCATCCCATCGCCGAGCTGCAAGCCCCGTTAACCGACTGGCTGCAAGCGGGCAACGTAGCGGAGGCGCTGGCGCAGGTAACCCAGTATTTCGTGCAGGCCCGGTCGCGGACGGCGCCTGACAGCACGCTGGGTAAAGCGGGAGGGGCCATGCGGGCTGCCAATGGCACCCTGCCGGTGAGACAGGTAGCGGCGGCGGCGCACGCCACGGTACGGACCCTGGAGCGGAAATTCAAGCAAGCGGCGGGCCATACGGTGAAAGACGTATCGGGCCTGCTGCGCTTTGAGCAGGTCCGCAACCACCTCTGGCTGCACCCAACGGCTAACCTGGCCGGCTTGGCCCAGGAGCTGGGCTACACCGACCAATCGCACCTGGGTCGGGAATTTAAACGCTACTGCGGCACGACGCCGGCGGCCTTCGCGCGCAAAGCTATAAGCTGGCAACAGGCGGTAAGCACCGATTTTGTCGCGTTTGTTCTAGCCTAAGGCCGCCGCCTGCCGGAATTTTGTGGGGCAATCAGGCAAGCATTAACCCACAAAATCGGCTGGAAATGGAATCGGCAAACGGAAAAAAAGTACTCGTCTCGGGCGCCAGCATCGCCGGACTATCCACCGCCTACTGGCTGACTAACTTAGGCTACCACGTGACGGTGGTGGAGCTGGCAGCCGGACCTCGCCTGGGCGGGGCGGCCATTAATGTGCAGGGCGAGGCCTTGGTCAGCGCCAGGCGCATGGGCATTTTCGAGCAATTGAAAGCCCATCGCTTGCCGCCATTGCAGTTTGAATTTAAAAATGCCGATGATGTAACGGAAAACCCGCTGCTGCTGCCAGAGGGAGCCGAGTCTCTTTCGGACGACGACCGCGAAGAAATCGAGATTGAGCGGGATAAGCTGGTGACTATTCTACTGGATACTCTCCAGAACAAGGTTGATTTCCTGTTTAACAACCGCATCACGGGGCTGAACGAAACTGCCAACGCTATCCACGTAACGTTTAAACAAGGCTCCCCCCGCGCCTTTGACTTGGTGTTTGGCTGCGATGGGTTGCATTCAGAAGTCAGGAAAATATGGTTTGGTCACGAATCGGAATACTCCTGTTTTCTGGAACATTATGCTTCACTTACCATCGTCAACCACTTGTTGTTAGAGCAAAACACCGCCCAGATGTATAATACGCCGGGCAAGGGAGTTATGCTGAATGCGTACAACGGGAAGACTGACATTATTTTTTGGTTTTTCTCCGAACAAGAAATTCCGTACGATTACCGGGATGCCGCGCAGCAACGAGAAATCGTGCTAAAACAGTTTGCCGGCCTGGGCTGGCGAACCGCTGAATTACTGGCAGAAGTAAAGAAGACGGGAATTTCGTACTTCGATAAATTCTGCCAAATCAGGATGCCGTCGTGGACCAAAGGCCGCGTGGCATTGGTGGGCGACGCCGGCTATTGCGCGTCGCCCGCGGCGGGCATCGGGGCCTCGCTGGCCATGAGTGGCGCCGTGGCCGTAGCGGATGCGTTGGAAAAACACGACGGCAATTATGATGAAGCGTTTCAGGCGTACAACCAAAATTTGCGACCGTTTATAGAGGAGACGCAAGCCACCGCCGTCACGATGCTGAGCACCTTTTTTGTCCCCAAAACCGAAGAAGCTATTCGCGCCAGAAACGCTCAGGAAGTCCCTTTTTAGCAGGTGGGCACCTCGTCAGTGGCGCGCTATAAGAAGGCCTTATTACCGCTCACTGCTCAGCAGTGCTTCCACCGCCGTGGCGCGCACGCGCACCTGGCCGCGCTCGTAGTCGGTGGTGAGGGTACGCTCGGCGGCCTCGCGGATGTAGCTGACTTGCAGGCGCAGCGTGAGGCGGCGGTCGGCGGCGCTGGTGCGCGCGGCTGCCGTGCCAATGGCCGCCAGCAGGCGCAGGTACACGGCCACGTTGGCCTCGCCCGATACCCGAATCTGGTTGAGCGCCGTGGCCACGTAGCTGGCAAAGGAAGGCTCCAGGGTCACTACGCGCACCCGGTCATCGTCGTCGGTGCGCAGGGGGGTAGGGAAGTGGCTGGCCGCCAGCTGGGCCAGCAAGCTGCCCAGGTAGTCGATGCAGATAACCGAGGTAGTGGTGTCGTTGATGCCCGGCGAGAGCGCCTTGAGGGCGATGTCCACAATCTGGCGCAGGCCGAAGCCCACGTCCTGCTCCACCGAGCGCTGGCTGCCTAAGCTGAACTGCTCATTCAAGTCAGCAATCAACTTGTCGGGGAGGGGTAGGGAGCCGCCTGCGTAGTGGCCCACCGACGCCAGCGCCGCGCCGCGCGCTACGAAGCTGCCCACGCCGCGCTCCATGCGCACCACGCCGGACAGGCCGCGGGCCAGCGATAGCAGGCCAGCGGTATCGATGCTCCGCACGTAGCCGTTTTTGCTCGCCGCTACGGGCACCCAGCTTAGGCTATCGACCTGGGTAAAGAGGCTGGCATCGTCGGCGTCGTCGCCCAGCTGCTTTGGAAAAAGCCGCTTGATTGCCAGTTCAGTTTCCTGCGTTACTTCCCGCACGATGTTAGCCGCCTGAATAGACGAGGCCATGTGGTGAATAAAAAACACCAGTACCCCGATGCTCACCAAGGCCAGCAGCAGGCCGCCCGACACGGCCAGCGACGGAATAAAACTACCCTCATTGCTGCCCCGAATCGTGCGCAGCACAAACAGGCAGTACACGAAAATGCTGACGAAAAACCCCAGCACCACCTGGTTGGTGCGGCTGCTCATAAAGTTGCGCAGCACCCGCGGCGTATATTGGCTCGACACCTGGGCCAACGTGCTCAGCGTGAGCGAAAAGATAAGGGCCGCCACCGTCATCATCGAGCCCGCGATGGCCGTGAGTACGCCGCGCGCGCCATCGGCCCCCGCGCCAAAAAGCAGGGGGTAGTCGCTCACCCACTCGTGCCCGATGCGGAGGTCGAGGGTAACGAGGCCGTAGGCCAGCAGTAGCAGCGCCACCACCATAAGAGTAGGCACAAACCACAGGCTGGAATTGAGGTCACGCCAGAGCGTACGGAGTTTGTTCATGCCCTAGGTACTGCCCAGCTTGGCCGGGGGTTGTGCCGCGCTGGCCGCGTCGCCGGGCCGTGGCACGTCGCGCAGGGCCGAGCCCGGCCCGGTCGTCGTTTGCTGGAGCACGCTCAGCTGGCCATTGTTTTCGAGCACCACGGCCGCCGCCTTGTCCACGCTGGCCAGCCCGTGCTGGCGCAGTGCCGCCAGCAGCTCGTGCCCGGTAACGCGCTCGCTGTGCATGGCCGCGTGCAAAAAGGCACCCTGGTACACGAGCAGCGTGGGCCCGGCCTTCACCAGCCGCCCCACGGCCCGCGAGCGCACCGAGAGCCAGGCAATGGAGAATTGCAGCGCGATGAGCAGCGCGAAGGCCGCGAGGCCGTCGGCCAGCGCCACGCTCTCACTCAGCAGCACCGTGGCCAGCGGCGAGCCCAGCGCCACGGTCACTACCAGGTCGAAGGCGTTCAGCTTGGTGAGCGTGCGCTTGCCCGAAATGCGCAGCAGTAGCAGCAACCCTACGTAGGCTGCCACGCCGATGACGACCGTGCGCCCGATACTGGTCCGGTTCGTGAAGAATAGTTTGTCCCTAATGCTTTGCTAACGCAACCCAGGGGGGTAGGGGTTGAGCCGGCATTTAACGGCGCTGAGGTTGACACGGGGCCCCGCCTACCTTTGGGCTCCGTCTGGCTTCTTCCCTGTTCGACATGAAACTCTCGCGCCTTTTGCTGGGCCTGCCCGTGGCCGCGCTGCTGGCCGGCTTCGGCCACCGCCCTACCCCCCTGCTGACCTACGACCTGGTTATCAAGCACGTGAACGTGGTGGACGTGGCCACCGGCCGGCTGCTGCCCGACCAGGCGGTGGCCGTGGCGGGCGGCAAAATCGCGCGCGTCGGCCCCGAAAACCAGGTGCATTACCAGGCCCGCCAAACGCTCGACGGCACCGGCCGCTTTCTCATCCCCGGCCTCTGGGACATGCACGTGCACTTCCGGGGCGGCGACAGCCTGGCGGCGGCCAACAAGAAGAGCCTGGCCCTGTACCTGGCCCACGGCATTACCACGGTGCGCGACTGCGGCGGCGACCTCACGCCCTACCTCTTTAAGTGGCGGCAGGAAGAAGCGGCCGGCACGCTGGCCGGCCCGCGTATCTTCACCTCGGGCCCCAAAATCGACGGCCCCGGCGCTACCTGGCCCGGCTCGCTTGAAGTGGTGACGCCCGCCGACGTGAGCCGCGCCCTCGACTCACTGCAAAAGCTGCAAGTGGACTACGTGAAGATTTACGACAGCAAAATATCGGGCGACGCCTACCTCGAAACCATCAGCCAGGCCGAAAAGCGGGGCCTGAAAACCACCGGCCACATGCCGTATTCGGTGACCCTGGCCGAAGCCGTGAACCGCGGCCTCGACGGCACCGAGCACTTGTACTACGTCTTCAAAGCCTGCTCGGGTAAGGAGGATAGCCTCACGGCGCTGGTGCGCAACAGCCTCACTACCAGTAAGCCGCTGGGATTGTTTGCGATGCTGCCGGCCGTGTACGACACCTACAGCCCGGCCGCCGCGGCGCGCATTTTCCAGCTCATGGCCAGCCACCACACGGTGGCCGTGCCCACGCTGGCCATCGGCAAAACGCTGGCCGAGCTGACCCCCGATAACCACGCCCACGACACCCTGCTGGCCTACATCGACCCCAAAATCCAGCGCACCTACACCAAGCGCCTGGCCAGTGCCCGCACGCAGTCGCCGGCCGCCCGCGCCTTCACCCAGAAGCTGGAAACCAAGTTTATGAGCCTGGTGCCGCTGATGCAGGCGGCCGGCGTCACGCTGCTGGCCGGCTCCGATAGCGGGGCGTTCAACTCCTTCACCTACCCCGGCGCGTCGCTGCAAGACGAGCTGGCGCTGCTGGTGCGGGCCGGCCTCACGCCCGCCCAGGCCCTGCGCGCCGCCACCCTCAGCGGGGCCACGTTTATGGGGGTAGCCGACCGCGGTGGCAGCATCGCCGAGGGCAAAGACGCCGACTTGGTGCTGCTGAGCGCCAACCCGCTGGCCGATATTCACAACACCCGAAAAATCGTGGCCGTGGTGTCGCGCGGCAAGGTGTACTCGCACGCCGAGCTGGGTAAGATGCTGGCGGCCATTAAGAACAAGTAGGGTGCGGGGCTTGCCCCCGCCCTTCGTCGGCCGATTATTCAGCACCAGTCTAACGATTGCCGTTCACCAGCGGGCGGGGGCAAGCCCCGCACCCTACGCCCGACCCATCTGGCGCAAAAAGGCCACGTGCGAGGCCACGGCCGAGCGCATCTTAGGGTATTCCTGGTAGGGTAGGCCAAACTCGGCGCAGGTTTCCCGGATGATTTTGCTCAGCTTGGGGTAGTGCACGTGCGAGATTTTGGGAAATAAATGGTGCTCGACCTGAAAGTTGAGCCCGCCCACCAGCCAGCTAATCAAGCGATTGTCGGTGGCAAAGTTGGCAGTGGTGCGCAGCTGGTGAATGGCCCACTCGTCTTCCAGCTTGCGGGTGGTGGCGTGCGGAATGGGGAAGGCGGTTTGCTCCACGGTGTGCGCCAATTGGAACACGATGCTGAGCACGAAGCCTGCCACCGCGCCCGTGAGCAGGAAGCCCACCAGCCAGCTGGCCCAGCCCAGCGCGTAGATGGGCAGCGCCACGTACAGTACCAGGTTCAGGGCTTTGAAGCCCCAGAAAATGAGGTGGTCGTTGGTGGTCATCGGCTTGAGCGCCACGCTGCCAATGCGCCGGCTGAAGTACTTCTGGTAATCGGTAAACAGAATCCAGGAGATGTAGAGCAAGCTGTAGAAAAAGCCAAAATACAGGTGCTGAAAGCGGTGGGCGCGATGGCGCGGCTGGTCGGGCGTGAGGCGCATCCAGGGCCGGATGTCGAGGTCATCATCCACGCCGTCGATGTTGGTGTACATGTGGTGCACGGTGTTGTGCTTGGCATCCCACATATAGCTGCTACCCCCCAATACGTTGAGGGTGAAGGCCGCCGCGCGGTTCAGCCAGCCGTGGCGGCTGAAGCTGCCGTGCGCCCCGTCGTGCATCACGTTGAAGCCGATGAGGGCCAGCACGGTGCCCATCAACACGCACTCAGCTAGTGCCCAGGGGGTAGGGGGCGTAAAAAAGACCAGATGCACGTACAGCGCCAGCAGGCTGCTGGTCAGCAGCAGGGCCTTGCCCAGCAGCGCGCCGTTGCCGGTCTGGGCCTTGCCCGTGGTGGTGAAGTAATCGGCCGTGCGGCGCTTGAGTTCGGCGTGGAACGAGCGCGGGGGCGCAAATCTTGGCAGGAGCATAAAGGGAAAGAAAGCCAGCTGGATGGCCGCTGGAAAGCGGGCCGCCGGAACGGGGCCGCATCACCCATCGGCAGCTACAGCAAGCTTCTGCACCCTGCACAAGCCAAACGCGGGGGGTAGGGCCGGCGCGGCGCCAGCTCCTACCCCCTCGCAAAAGTACAACCCCGGCCAGGGCGGATAAGTGCAGCTTACGGGCATCTGGCGGGGCGGCCGGCCAGCAGCGGCGGCGCGGGCAGCCACTGGCCCGCCAACGCCGTAGAAGGGCCAGGTTTTTCCCTTTAACCTTTTCCCTTCTGCCATGTATCGCTTTCTTTTAATGGCCCTGCTGTTTGTCGGGGTCGGAGTGAGCCGGCCGGTGTTGGCCCAGTCAGGCAGCGGGCTGCCCGCCCGCCCGGTGCCCTTCACCTTCGTCACCGACCAGGGCAACCTGCTGAGCGCCGGCGACGCCAAAAAGCTCGACGGTGGCCTGCGCGGCTACGCCGAAAAAACCGGCACCCAGGTGGTGGTCGTGACGGTGCCCAGCCTGGGTGGCCGCTCGGCCGCCGACTATGCCCGCGCCCTGGGCACCGCCTGGGGGGTAGGCCAGCGCGATAAGAACAACGGCGTGGTGGTGCTGCTCAGCGCCCAGGACCACAAGGTGTCCATTCAGCCCGGCGCGGGCCTGGCCAGTGTAATTACGCCCGCCGTAACCAGCCGCATAATCGGCGAAATGACGCCCGAATTCAAGCAGGGCAATTACTTCGCCGGCCTGCGCACCGGCCTCAACCGGCTGCTGGTGACCGCTAATCCTGGCTCGGCACCGAAGAAAAAAACGACCGACGCGGCTACTACTTCGGGCACCACCAACGCCGCCGCCAGCTCCAGCCTGAACGACAATAACAACGCAATGACGACCACCGCCGACCCGGCCGGCGCGCAGCAAACCGAGATGAGCGCCCCGGCCTCGCCGGGCATTGGCATGGGCACGCTGCTCATTGGGGCGCTGGTAATTGGCGGCATTCTGTGGTTCGTCATTCGGATGTTTCGGAGCAGGAGCGCGGCCTCGAACAACGGCGGCACGCCCAACTTCTACCCCAGTTCCAACGCGAACGCCCAGCCCAACCAGCCTGCCTTTTACCCTAACCAGGGTGGCCCGATGCCCGGCAACTACCCCAACCAGGGCGGTAACAACAGCAGCGGCAGCGGCAGCGGCAGCGGCATGGGCGGCATCCTGGCCACGGGCGCGGCCGCGGCGGCCGGCGCCTACCTGGGCAACCGCCTGGGGGGTAGCCACGACTCGGGCAGCAGCGCCCCGCAGCACTTCGACAACAACAGCGGCCTGGGCGCTGGCGCGGCGGCGGCCGGCACGGGCGCGGCCGGCGACTACTTCTCGGGTCGCGGCGGCAGCGCCAGCAGCAACGACGACAGCGCCCCCGACTACTTCTCGGGCAATGAATCGGGCAACTCGGGCGATTATTTCCCCTCCGATAATTCGTCGTACGACGATACCTCGTCGGGCGACACGGGCGGCGGCGGCTTCGACAGCACCGACGACAACAGCGGTTCGTGGTAAGGCCGCTGGCGCGCAGCAACTACTAGCAATCAGCAAGCAGCCGTCCGGTATCGGGCGGCTGTTTTCGCGTGGGGGCAATTGGTGGGCGCAGTTGGTGAGCTGCCTGAAAACCTGGTAGTTTGCGACGCGCGGCCCGGTGGCCGGCTTCACCCTACCTGTTTTTGCGATGCTACACAAACTACTGCTCTCATTGCTTCTGCTCCTCAGCACGTTGGCCGCGCCCGCCGCCCAGCCCGCGCCGGCCGGCGCAGCCCCTGCCCCCGCGTCGGCTTTCAACGTGGAGGCCGCCACCCGGCACTACCTCGACACGCTCACCCCGGCCCGGAAGGCCAAGTCCGATGCCTACTTTGAAGGTGGCTACTGGCTCCAGCTTTGGGAGGTGGTGTACGCGCTGGCCGTGGCGGGCGTGTTTTTGGGCCTGGGGCTGTCGCGCCGGCTGCGAGCCCTGGCCGACCGCCTGCCCCGGCGCTGGCTGCGCACCTGGGCCTACGCCGCGCTGTACCTGCTGGCTTCGTTCGTGCTTACTTTGCCGTTGACTATTTACGAAGGCTTCGTGCGCGAGCACCAGTATGGCTTGTCGAACCTGGCCTTCGGGGCCTGGGTGGGCGAAACGCTCACGAGCCTGGCGCTGTCGGTGGTATTTGGCAGCCTCGTTATCCTGGCGCTGTACGCCGCCATCCGGCGCACCGGGGCCAGCTGGTGGGCCTGGGGCACGGCCCTGATGGGCGGGTTTCTGGTAATCGGGGTGGCCGTGGGGCCGGTGTTTATCAGCCCGTTGTTCAATAAATACACGGCCCTACCCCCCGGCCCGGTGCGCGCCGGCATCCTCCGCATGGCCCGCGCCAACGGCGTGCCGGCCGACAACGTGTATTACTTCGACGCCTCCAGGCAAAGCAAGCGCATCAGTGCCAACGTGAGCGGCCTGGGCAGCACCATCCGCGTATCGCTGAACGACAACCTGCTGAACCGCGGCACGCCGGCCGAAATTCAGGCCGTGATGGGCCACGAGCTGGGCCACTACGTACTCAACCACATCATCGAAATGCTGGTCTATTTTATCGTGCTGCTCGGTATCGGGTTCAAGCTCGTGGACTGGGCATTTCGGCGGCTGGTGGCGCGCTACGGGCCGCGCTGGGGCATCGCGGGGCTGGCCGACGTGGGTGGCTTACCCCTGCTGGTAGCCCTGTTTTCGGTAGCCGGCCTGCTGGCCACACCCATCACCAACACCATCATTCGCACCAATGAGCAGGAGGCCGATATGTTTGGCCTGAACGCCGCGCGCCAGCCCGACGGCTTCGCCAGCATTGCTATCAAGCTCTCCGAATACCGCAAGCTGGAGCCCACGCCGCTCGAAGAATTCATCTTCTTTGACCACCCCAGCGGGCGCACGCGGGTGCGGTCGGCCATGCGCTGGAAGGCCGAGAATATGGCCGACCGCTAGAGGCCCTAACGCCGGGGCATGGTAGCGCGCGGCGGCCCTACTTTGATAACCCCGTGCGGCTTGCGGTGCTGCCGATGGTAGCGCCAGCGGCCCAGCACGCCCATGCGGCGCCAACGCTTACGGGCATCGCCGCGGTGCTTGTAGGCCGTGTAGTGCGGCCGGTGGCGGCCCGGCCGGGGGTAGGCCAGCGCCGAGCCGGCATCGGCCAAGCTCAGCAGCACCAGCAGCACCAGAATGAAAAAGCGGTTCATGGCAGGGAAAAACAAAGGTGATTTGAGGGTTGCTGCGCCACAGCGCCACTGGCAGCAGCAGCTAGTGTGCAGCCGAAAAATGGTGCGATTTTGGTGAAGGCCGCCGCGCAGGCCGTGCCAGACCAAGCCTTTCAAAAACTGCTCCAAGCACCCGCGAGGGGGTAGGCAGGACCCGCCAGATTGCTATTTTTCCGCTTATGCCAGCGCGTATTCTATGTTGATTTTTACCCGACGTATTACCCAATTATTCTATCTGGCGGTGCTACTCGGTGGGCTGCTGCGCCCGGCCGCCGCAATGGCCCAGGCGCGCTGGTCACGCCAGGCGGGCGGGCTAAGCGGCATGGCCACCAGCGTAGCGCTCGATGCCAGCAACAATGCCTACGTGGTCGGTACGTTTCGCGGCACAGCCAAATTTGGCGATATTTCCCTTACCAGCGTCGGCAGTGTTAGCGGCTTTGTGGCGAAGTACAGCCCGCAAGGCACCGTGCTTTGGGCCCGGCAAACTGGGGGCGCCGTCGATTTCACCAAAGTTGCTGTCGATGTCAGTGGCAATGCCTATGTGCTGGGCGGCCTCACTGGCAGCACTAGTCTCGATGGCCAGACGCTTAACAGCCAGGGCGCTTTTGACTTGATACTCATCAAATATGACCCCCAGGGGCAGGTGCTTTGGAGCCGGCAGGGGGGGAGCCAGCCGGGCGGCAGTTTGTCGGGTCTGGGCTTGGCCTTCGATGCCCAGGGCAACGCTTACGTAGCGGGCACCCTCACCGGCACAGCCAGCTGGGCTGGTGGCACGCTCACCAGCGAGTCGAGCCAGGGTAACCTCTTTTTGGCCAGCTACAGCGCGCAGGGAACTGTGCGCTGGGTGCAGCAGGGTGGGGGCAAAACGAGCCGGAGCAGCGGCGGCGGCCTGTGCCTCGATGCGGCGGGCAACGTGTACGTGGCTGGCAGCTTTAGCGGCACGGCTGTTTTTGGGAGTACTACCCTTACCAACACCACGGGGCTGCTGCTGGCCAAGTGTGATGCCACGGGCAAGTTCGGCTGGGCCATCGTGCACGGCGGCGGTGGCTCGGTATATTACTCCCAACTGGCCGTCGATGCCCTGGGCAACAGCGTACTAACCGGTACGACGAACGGCGGGACGTTCGGACCCTACACCCTAACCTCGGCCGGCGGCCAGGATGGCTTTGTGGTGAAGCACGATGCTGCGGGCCAGGTGCTATGGCTGCGGCAGGTAGCAGGCTCTGATACCGACTATGGTACTAGCGTAGCGCTCGACGACCAGGGCAACATCTATACGACTGGCGTTTTTGCCTCGGCGCCTACCCGCTGGGAAACCACCACGCTAACCCACGTTGGCGGCAAAAACGCCTACATTGTCAAGTACGATGCGCAGGGCCAGGTACTGGCCGCTCAGCGTGAGGGGGCGTGCGGCGGCACGTTCAGCCTGGGCATCGCGGTCAATGCGCAGCACGAAATCTACATCGCCGGCTCGTTTTCCGGCGTGGCCAGCTTTGTGTCTGCCGTATTTGACTCGTCGGTGGGCGGAGCATTCCTTGCCAAAGTGGGAGACTTGACTACCCCTTCCACCCCCGACGGATTTTCTTGCTCCGCAGTAGCCCCCACACCGGTTCCTGCCCCCACCCCAACTCCAACCCCAACTCCAACCCCAGCGCCGACGCCAACTCCGACTCCCACGCCAACTCCCACGCCAACTCCGACTCCCACGCCCGTCCCGACGCCAGCTCCGCCGCCCGTCCCAACGCCTACCCCTGCCCCCGCGCCGCAAGAGCTCGTCATTCCCAATATCATTACCCCCAACGGCGATGGGCAGAATGACCAGCTTAAAATCAGTGGCTTAGTTAATAAAGAATGGCAGCTGGTTGTTTATAACCGCTGGGGGCAGCAGGTGTATAGCTCGCCCGCCTATGAGCAAAGCTGGGATGCCACCGGCCAGCCGGCCGGCACTTATTACTACCGCCTGTGGCAGCCCGGCGGGCGCACGTACCAGGGCTGGCTCGACGTGGTGCGCTAGCCGGGGGGTAGGGGCCAGCTACTGCGCGCTGCCCGCCACTTGCAGCGGTGGGGCGGCCACTTCCACGTTGGAAGTGCGCGGGAAGGCCAGGAAGTGCGTCACGCGCGGCGGCTCCGGGCCTTGGTGAAAGCGCCGCACCTCGGCCTCCATCTGCTGGTCGTCGCGGGTGAAGCGGTGGTGCTGGCGCTCGTGCTCGGCCCAGGTAGCCACGTAAAAAAACTCGGTGAGGCGCCGGGGCTGGCTCACGTCGGTAAACACGCCGGCCCGCAGGGCGCCGTCGCGCAGGCGCGTGAGCTGCCGCGCCGCCGCCTGAAAGGCCGGGTGGTCGGCCGGGTCCACGTCGTAGTCTATCATCACCACCACGGGCCCGTCCTCGGCCTCAATGGCCTCTTCGGCGGGGGGTAGGCGGTCGCTCCAGGGCTCGGCGGGCGAGAAGTCGAGGCCCTCGGGCTGGTGCATGGGAAAGGGTAGGGCCAGCGCCAGGCTCAGCAGCAGCCAGCCCGCCGCGATGAGCAGGGCCAGCGTGAGGGTGGTGCGGTCGGCCAGCTCGCCCCACACGATGCTGCCCAGGCTCATGCCGGCCTGAAAGACAAGCATGTAGATGCTCACGGCCCGCGCCTGTACCCACCTGGGCACGTGCAGTTGCACGCTGGTGCTGAAGCTGGTCATGACGATGAGCCAGGCCATACCCGTCAGAAACATCACCGGAAACAGCCAGTACTCGCTGGTAACCAGCGCCATGCTGAGGTTGGCGCCCACGAAGATGAATGAGCCCAGCAGCACCCGGCGGTTCAGGTTGAGGCGGTGGCCGATGCGCCCGATGAGCAGCGCGCCCGTGACGGCCCCGGCTCCCACCCACGACAGCATCACGGCATAAGAGCCCGATTGCAGGTGCAGCCGCCGCGCCACCACCACGCTCAGCAGCGCCCACAAAGTGCTACCCCCAAACGCGAACGCGAACGTGCGCACCAGCACCGCCACCAGCGGCGGCGAGTATTGCACGTAGCGAATGCCCGCCCGCAGCGCCCCCGAAAAGTTTTCGGCCGGCCCGCCCTCGGCCTGTGCCTCGCGCCGCCACTGGTACACCACCATCCAGGTGCCCAAAAACGACAGCCCATTCAGCATAAATACCCAGCCCGGCGAGTAGTAGGCGATGATGAGCCCGCCCAGTGCCGGCCCAATGGCGCGGGCAATGTTGTTGCTCACCCCATTGAGCGTAATGGCGAAGGGCAGTACCGAGCGCGGCACCAGCTCGGTCGTCACCGTTTGCCAGATGGGGCCGTTCAGGGCCGAGCCCATGCCCAGCAAAAACGTGAAGCCCAGCACGTCAATCGCCCGAATGGGCCCGATGAACGAGTGCGGCCCTACCAGCGTAAACGCGCCCAGCGCCAGCGCCACCAGCGCCATAAAGCCCTGCGTAAACAGCAGCAGCTTGCGCCGGTCGATGAGGTCGCCGACGGCGCCGGCCGGCATACTCAGCAAAAAGGCGGGTAGGCTGGTGGCCGTCTGCATCAGGGCCACGAGCAGGGCCGAGGTGGTAAGGGTCGTGACGAGCCACACCCCGGCCACGTTCTGCATCCAGGTGCCCACGTTGCTCACGAGCGAGGCAATCCAGATGGCCCGAAAAAGCGGGTAGATGAACAGACTAACCGCACTATGTGCCCTCGGTGTAAATTTGAGATTTACGTTCTTTTCAGATGACCCTGCTTGCCCACTTGGCGGAGGTGCCAGACTTTCGTCGGCAGAATAAAAACTTTCGCCACAAAT
>JAABUK010003955.1_pt1 | contig 24613 bp, 27 predicted proteins | sample 5559141 | NCBI WGS metagenome assembly JAABUK01 (sample SAMN10711869, study PRJNA513367) | rock metagenome | isolation source: Antarctica rocks | place: Antarctica: Victoria Land, Pudding Butte nord | collected 2016-01-03 | reverse complement strand
GTGGCCGCCTGGCAAGAGGGGCGCAATGCCAGCCGCGTCACGATTGACTGGCGGTTCACGACCGAGGATGCCCGCATCAAATTGAAGCGGCTCTACCCAACTGTCCTACCAGGTTAGACTACTAGTCTCGCTTCACGACGATTCGCCTTTGCTGTTGCTTCGGCTCCGGCAAGCCTTGATGCTTCCTTTTGTGCGCGGTAAACAGGATCATTTGCTTCACGAAGCGCCTCAAGACGTTCACCTTCTGCCTTCTCCTTTTCTTTCTGACGCCGCTCCGCAGCCATTTGTAACTTTATTGCTGTTCTTGCGGCTAAAGCGAGTAAGTGTAACATTGCTATTTCCTTAAAATTTTTTACTCAGGGTACTATGATAAGCCTGCTTGCTGGCGAAAAAGCATAGATTGGTAGTGCTTGATAAATTTTGTAACTAGTAACTTTCGTCAGTGCATTCGCAGCCTAACGCATCCAAATAGGCTAATAGACAACTCGCGTCTCTGTTCGTTTCGGGCAAAATGGGTCTTGAATTTCAGACACATTATACATAGGGTGCGTGGGCAATATGCATCTTTGGCCATTCTTCTAAATCAACAGAAAGCCTTGTGCAATTATACCACTCATTCATAGACTACGCCACGCCTACTAAATCAAGAAAAGCCCCGCGCCAAATGGTGCGGGGCATAATCTTAGGCGGCTAAACACCGTGCTCTAAACTCACAACCAAAACGGTTGCTTGCCTACACACGATGCGTGAATTTCTTTTGAGTTTATCTTGTCAAAAATTCCCAACCCTTTGCCACAGCAAATACATCTTCGCTCAACGCGACGACGTTGTAATTCAGCTTGCCATGCAGCCAACTCCGCTTCTTTTTCTTCACGCTCTTTTCGCGCCCGGTAAATTGGGTCAGCCGCTCTTTTTGCTTGTTCAGCACGGTGCGAACAGTCTCCAATATACTCTAAGCCCTTGTTTGCGGCTTCAATGCCCATTTTTGTAGCTTTGTATCCAACATAAGCAACGCCAACAACAGGGGCAAGTACAATTTTTAACGCTGTTTGGTTTATCGCGTTGTGTATCATTCTGCCAATCAATGTTTTTACCTTCTTGAATAAAGTTCTAAATCTCGGCACTTATATAATTATAGTGTCGTATATTGCATCGTGCGTAACCTAACGCATTTCAGGGCGCTCACCTATGGCACTTAAGTTTGCCTTATTGCTTGATTTTCAATATACCACACATATTTGAATAAGCATCCCGTCGCTCTTAAAAAATAATCAAAAGAGAATCCCCGCGCCATACGGCGCGGGGCTTCTCTGTCTTATTTCAACTCCCTTAGAATTGGGGGCCGGGGCCTCTTTAGGCTGTCGCAGCGCGGGGCTGCATGGTGTCTAGTAATTGAGCGGCCTGGGCGATGGTGTCTTCTTCGAGAAGCTGCCGGAGGACGTAGGGCAGGATGCCGCCGTTGAGGTAGTAGTCTACTTCAATGGGCGTGTCGATGCGAAGGGTCAGCGGGACTTCTTCGGTGTCTCCGCCCATGCGGGTGATGCGGAGAGTCACGTCCATCTGCGGGGACAGGCCCTCTTTGAGGCCGACCAGGTCGAATGTCTCGGTGCCGTCCAAACCGAGCGTCAGGGCGCTGGTGCCGTCCTTGAACTGGCAGGGGAGGACGCCCATGCCGACCAAATTAGAGCGGTGGATGCGCTCGAAAGACTGCGCGACGACGGCTTTGACGCCCAGCAGGGCCGTGCCCTTAGCGGCCCAGTCGCGGGACGAGCCAGTGCCGTATTCCTGACCGGCGAAGATCATCAGTGGGACGCCGAGGTCGCGGTAGATCAGCGACGCATCGTAGATACTCATCTCTTCGCCGACCGGCTGGTACACGGTCATGCCGCCAACGACGCCCGGAACCATCAGGTTCTGAATGCGGACATTGGCGAACGTCCCGCGCATCATCACCCGGTGATTGCCGCGCCGCGAGCCGTAGGAGTTGAAGTCCTCCACCGGCACGCCCCGCTGCTGCAAGTACAGCCCGGCAGGGGACGACGGCTTGATGGCTCCGGCGGGGGAGATGTGGTCGGTGGTCACCGAGTCGCCGAAGATGGCGAGAGGCCGGGCGCGGAGGACGTCCTCGGCGACGCCCGCGTCCATGCCGAACTTATCGAAGTAGGGCGGCTCGCGGATATAGGTGGACTCGGGGTCCCAGTCGTAGACCTTGCCGGTCGACGACGGGATTTCCGACCAGAGCGGGTTCTGCTCGGCGAAGTCGCTGTAAAGCCGCCGGTAGGTCTCGGGGTCATTCGCCGTCGCCAGCATTTCGGCGATCTCGGCGGGTGTCGGCCAGAGGTCTTTCAAATAGACATCGCCCTTGAACTTGTCTTTGCCGAGTGGCTCCGTGTTCATGTCGATATCTACGGTCCCGGCCAGCGCGAACGCGACGACGAGGGGAGGGGACATCAGGAAGTTGGCGCGGACATTCTGATGCACACGGGCCTCGAAGTTGCGGTTGCCGGACAGAACTGAGGCCACGACGAGGTCGTTCTGGGTGACCGTCTTTTCCAGATGCGGCTCCAGCGGGCCGGAGTTGCCGATACAGGTGGTGCAGCCGTAGCCGACCGTCTGGAAGCCCAGCCGGTCCAGGTAGGTAGACAAACCCGTCTTGTCCAGGTACTCGGTGACGACCCGCGAGCCGGGGGCCAGCGAGGTTTTGACGGTGGGGCGGATGGTCATGCCAAGCTCGACGGCCTTTTTGGCGACCAGGCCCGCCGCCAGCATCAGGCCGGGGTTCGCGGTGTTGGTGCAGCTTGTGATCGCGGCAATCACGACGTCGCCGTGGCTCAGGTCCACCATCGCCTCGGGGAACTCGCCCTGCGGGATGTCTTCCAGGCGGTCCGGCGTGGGCCGGTTCTGCATCATCTCGATTTCGGTGAAACCCGCCGTGTCGTTGGCGGTTTCCAGCGGCTCGATCTCGGTGGGAACCGTGTCCATGTTCTGATCGCCGCCGCCGGAGATGGCCTTGATATTATGCTCCACGCCAGTCATAATCACGAACTTTTTGTTCAGGTCCGCCAGCGTCTTGTTGTAAGCCGTGGGGCTTGCCAGCAGCTCTTCGAACTTGCTCTTGATTTCGGGCAGCTTGATTCGGTCCTGCGGGCGCTTCGGCCCGGCCACCGACGGCTGCACAGTCGAAAGCTCCAGCGAGAGCGTCTGCGAGTATTCAATCTGCCCGGCTTCGGGAATGCCAAACAGGCCCTGCGCCTTGAAGTACTGCCGGAAGGCATCCACTTCGTCGCTCGTGCGGCCCGTGTCGGTCAGGTAGCGGCAGCACTCTTCGTCGACGGGGAAGAAGCCCATCGTCGCGCCGTATTCGGGGGCCATATTGGCGATTGTTGCCCGGTCGGTCAGGCCGAGCGAGGACGCGCCCGCGCCGTGGAACTCCACAAACTTGCCGACCACTTTGGCCGCCCGCAGCATCTCGGTCAGGGTCAGGACAAGGTCCGTGGCCGTGACACCCGCGTTTAGCGCACCGGTCAGGTTCACGCCGACAACGTCCGGGGTCAGGAAATACACCGGCTGGCCGAGCATTCCCGCCTCGGCTTCAATGCCGCCGACACCCCAGCCGACAATCCCGAGGCCGTTAATCATCGTGGTATGCGAGTCGGTCCCGACCAGCGTGTCCGGGTAAAAGACGTCGCCCTTTGATAGCACACCCTTTGCCAGATACTCCAAATTGACCTGATGAATAATGCCGATGCCGGGAGGAACCACCGAGAAGCCGTTGAAGCCCTGCGTGCCCCACTTCAAGAATTGGTAGCGGGCGCGGTTGCGCTTGAACTCCATTTCCATATTAAGCTGAAGGGCATTGGAGACTTCCGAGAAATCCACCTGCACCGAGTGGTCTACGACTAAATCCACGGGAACCAGCGGCTCAATCATGCCCGGATCGCGCCCGAGCCGGGAGACCGTGGAGCGCATCGCCGCCAAATCTACCAGCAGCGGCACGCCGGTGAAGTCCTGCAAGACGACGCGGGCCACGACAAAGGGGATTTCCTCGGTACGGGTCGCGTTCGGCTGCCAGTTGGCGAGGGCGCAGACATCCGACTCGCGGACGTGCTTGTTGTCATAGTTTCGCAGCACCGACTCCAGCACAATCCGCAGCGAGACGGGCAGCTTGGAGATGGGGCCGACTCCGGCTTTTTCCAATGCGGGGAGGGAATATAACTGTGCCGTTTTTCCGTCGCCGTAGGTGAAAGTTTGCAGCGTATCAAAGAGAGAATGCGTTTCCGCCATGTTCACTGTCCTTTGTTTCTTAAAATACTTGCCTTTAGTATATCGGGGCCAGGCCCCCGGTGTCAAGCAAAAACGCTGATAGATTGCGATGCACTCGAAATGCCACAAAAGAACCCGCCCCTAATCCCATCGGGTATTATCTTCCCATGCGCCTTTCCCACACACAAACCCTCCGGGGCACGGTTCGCTATCTGCTTCTGCCGGAAGACCCGCAGGCCGCCAACCCTGACGCCGGGCTGATGGTCACGCTTGAGCCGCCCGCCGTGCAGCGTGTCAAAAGCGTGCCGCAGCTTTTGCGCCGGGAACGCTGGCAGCCGATTGGCCATGAGGCCCCGACGCTCGATGCCCTCACCGCCCGCGTCCCCGCACTGCGCCCCTTTCGCGGCATCCAAATCCGCCTGCCCGGCGGCGAGACCGCCTGGCTCCGCTTTGGCCGCTGGACTGGCGGCCCCGATGCCACGCTGACCCGTCTCACCGCCCGAACCGCCGCGCTCTCCGTGCCCGCCCACGAACCCGATTCCGACTTTTTCATCGTCTCCGAGATTGTGCGCCAATTGGGCGGCGAACTCCTGGACCCGCCCCGCGCCTTTGCCCCCGCGCCTGCGGAGGCCTACTAAATGAAAACCAAACGCCTCGTTATCGTGGCTGCCGGAGTGCTTCTGGTCGGCCTTTTATCTGTTGTTTTCTGGACACAGAGACAGCGGAGCAATGCCCCACAAGTGCCGGAAGGCGCTTCGCCCGGCCCGGTGACCCGTCTTGGCTCGCTGTCTCTTCCCGCTGTTACAAGCTGGACAAAGTATTCTCAGCAATTTTCTTCTTCCATGGAAGCGGTCTACTACAAGCCGAGTGCAGGCGGGGCCGCGCTTTCCGCCAAAGTCTTCAAAACCGAGAATATGATGCTGCCGGGTATCCTGCCGCCGGAGCGTATCGGCGAAGCTAAGGTACAGATTGAAAAAGCACTGACCGACCCGCAGATGTCATCTGGCAGCCCCGCGACAATTCAAAGTTCGCAGATCGTGAGTTACCGAAAGCATCCCGCCCTTTCTATGGTCTGGGACTCCCGGTCAGCCGGCAAAGTGACACACATTCGCTTCCTGCTGTTTAATCGCGGGGCGTCCCAATACCATATCACTCTGTTTGACCATTCTCACACCACGGCGACAAAAAAGCAGGCCGATCAATTTTGGCAGGCACTGACCGACGGCCTCCGCGATTAATTCCAGAGGCAAGCCTGTTCGCTTTTCTCCTTCTGCCGACATTTAGAGATATGAACATACTCGCAAAGGAGGTCTTCCCGTGACCGATGATGGGCGGCTGATTCTGGTCTCAAACCGAATGGTGCGACAGAAACACATCTTCTGGGAACGCGGCAATGGCACGGCGCAGCCTATACGGCAGTGCAGATTACTTTCCCGCAGGAATCGACAAATCAAGCAGACCCAATTTCCGGCACTCTGGTTGCTTATTTCGGCGCAGATTATCTTCTTCATGGCTATACTCTCGACGCCCTCTATCGGGGCAAAAAGACCACTGAGAGCTGGGCATTGAAGAACCTGCGCGTCAACCCACAGTTTCCTGATAATGAGTTTCTTTGGACGCCGCCTGCGGGCGCGTCCCCAGCCCAGCCGCCAGTAGCCTCGCTCCGACCTGGTGACAGCCCCACTTGTTCTAGGCCGCGCAGAGATTGCAATCTCTGTGCGGCCTTTCTGTTCAGTCAAGGAACGACGGGCGCTAAAAATCTTTTTCAAGTATTTTTCGCGCCTAGTAGAGCGGCCCTTGCGGGGGCGGGCGGAATGTGCTAGAATAGCGCGTCCCCCCAATGAACTTGAAAGATAACGCCTAGAAAGCGAACCCGTATGCCCGAAGAAGAGTCTGGATTTACATTCGTCGACAAGCGCCGCACCGCCCCCGAAGCAGAGGTTACAATGGCCCCTGCCCCAGATGCCGAGGTGAGGGAACCCGCCGCCGAAGCGGAAGCGGACGGCTTGATGGCGGGCGACCTGAGCGAGGAAGAACTCAGCGAGGCGGACCTCAACCGCTCGCCGGGAACCTATGAGCTGATTGGGTACTGTATCAACCTGCTGGCACAGCAGGCGTGGCTGAAGCTGGGGCTGCTGGCGGACCCGCAAACGGGCATCGCCACTCCCGATCTCGACGAAGCCAAAGTGGCCGTAGACACCGTGGGTGATTTGGCCGCACGGCTGGAAGCTGCCCCCGAAGGGATTGTCCCCGCCGATCTGCGGCGCGACCTGAAAACGCTGCTCAACGATTTGCGCCTGAATTATGTTTCTCAGCGCGGCACGGCGTCGTAGCCGGAGCTGCTGTTAGTTATTGTTAAAGAAAGTCTTATCATACACGCAATGATAGTTAATTGCACTTGTCTGCACCAAGAGGCGTCCCGCTTATGATCCGCAGCAATCTTCCCTTGCCCTTTTTGTACCGCCTTCGCCTCCGGGCTGCCGCACGCCGGGCGGCCACCCCGCCAACCGCCTACCGGCAGGGCCGTCCGCAGGGAGCCTCCACCCGCCCCGCCGGGGCACGCTCGGCGGCAGTGCGCCGGGCCGCGACCGGGGATGTGGCCCGGCTGTGGCTGCATTTTATTGACCAATACGAGATGTTCACCGAGCTGCTGTGCGCCGCCGCCAAAAATGGCTGTGACGGAGGCAAAGAGTCCGAGTACGCACAGATGCGCCGCTGGTTTGTCAGCAATTACTACCGCACCGCCGCCCGTGTCCGGCCCTTTTTGGAGGCCGAGTTTGGCCCGGAAGACGCTCTGCCCCATGTCGCGGACTACGCCGGGCAGACACGGGCGCTGGATGCCCTCGAAGCCCTGTTCCTGCCCCAGACGCTGCACGAAGTCTTAAAGCAGGACACCGGCGATTTGATCCCCCGCGTCGTGCGTGTCTCCGAAGCCGTGTACCGCTGTCATAGTGACTGGGAAGACGCCCAGCCCGGCTAAATCCAGCCAAACAAAAAGCCCCCGGCGCTGCTGCGCCGGGGGCTTTTTCAAACTATCGGGCAGCGGCTTGTTCGCGTATGCCGGTCAGAGCCGCCTCGTCCGAATCGTAAAGCTGAAAAATCTTCACGAGCCGGGTGATCTCAAAGGCCCGGCGCACGAACGGCGTTGTAGACACCAGGCTGATACTGCCTTCATGCTCGCGGACTCGGCGCACGGCATCTACCAGAACGCCGAGGGCGGCGCTGTCCAGATAAGGCACTTCCGCCAGGTTGATCACAATCTGGTAATGCTCTTTTTCGATCAAATCGCGCAGGGTGTCGCGCAGGACCGAACACGTATGCAAGTCGATCTCGCCTTTTAAATGAACGACCGGAATGTTGTCCGGGGTCATTTGCGTTTCTATTTCCAGGTTCACAGGGCAGCCTCCAGGTACTCAGTCCAATAATACACTGTACCCGGATTTTTCGGCGTGCCAAACGATACGTTCCCCTGCCTCGGTGAATTGGGGGCAGATATGGGAACATACAAAGAACTCACACCAAAGGACACTTACAAAGGACACAAATCATGCAGTATCGACACTTAGGCAAGTACGGCGTCAAGGTCAGCGAAGTTTCGCTTGGCTCCTGGCTGACCTACGGCGGGGCGACCGAGGACGCGGCGGCGACAGCGTGTATCGAAAAAGCCTACGACCTCGGCATCAACTTCTTTGACACCGCCAACGTCTACGCACGCGGCAAATCCGAGGAAGTGGTGGGAAAAGCACTGGCGCAGTATGCCCGCGACTCGTTCTTTCTCGCCACCAAAGTCTATTTCCCGATGGGCGACGGCCCCAACGACCGGGGGCTGTCCCGCAAGCATATTTTCGAGCAGTGCCACCTATCCCTGAAGCGGCTCGGCACGGATTACATCGACCTGTATCAGTGCCACCGCTACGACAGCGAGACGCCGCTCGAAGAGACGCTGGTTGCCCTCGATGACCTCGCTCGGCAGGGCAAAATCCTCTATGCAGGCGTGTCCGAATGGAGCGCCGCGCAGATCACGCATGCCTGCGACTACATCCGAGGCAACGGCCTGCATCCGCTGGTGTCCAATCAGCCGTACTACAACATGATCGGGCGCGGCATTGAAAAAGAGGTCATCCCGACGTCTGAGCGCGAGGGCATCGGGCAGGTCGTCTTTTCGCCGCTGGCACAGGGCATTCTGACCGGCAAGTACAAGCCCGGCCAGCCTCTGCCCGAAGGCAGCCGGGCGGCGGACCCCGGCCAGAACGGCTTTATGAATGTCAAAGACGGCAAGCTGGATGACGATGTGCTGACCAAAGTGGCTGCGCTGGAAGACATCGCTAGCGGCGAAGGAATGTCGATGGCGCAGCTTGCGCTGGCCTGGTGTCTGCGGCAGCGCAACGTCAGCAGCGTGATTATCGGCGCGTCCCGCCCGGCGCAGGTGGAAGACAACGCGGGCGCGTCGGGCAAGACCCTCTCGCCCGAGGTGCTGACGGCGATTGACAGCGCCCTGTCCGGCGTCCCGTCGCCGCGTGGGTAGCGAGAACGGCCCCCCAGCCCCCGATTCTGGGCAGCCATAGCCGGAGAAGGAGGCCCCCCCCGCCCCCAATTCTGGGGGGACCAGATAATGAGAAGAAAGCCCTTCTTGCCTTTATCTGGCTCCCCCAGGCTTGGGGGGGGGAGGGGGCCTCCGAATTGCCACACACCATGACCAAAACAGCACTTGTCACCGGGGCCTCACGCGGGATTGGCCGGGCGATTGCCATCGAGCTGGCGGCGTCCGGCTTCCGCGTTGCCGTCCACTACAATTCCAGCCTGACCGCCGCCCGCGAAACAATGGCCGCGCTTTCGGGCGACGGCCACACGGTTTTGCCCGCCGACCTGGCAGGCCCCGACGCCGCCGGGGGGCTGGCGGAGGCCGCGCTTTCGTGGGCGGCAGGCCGCGTGGATGTGCTGGTGCATAACGCGGGCATTTACGCGCCGACGCCGCTCCTCGGCGGCACGCTCACCGACTGGCAGGCGGCGATGCAGCGGCAGATGCAGGTGAACTTCTGGGCCGGGGCGGAGCTGGCCCGCGCTCTGGCCCCCGCGATGGCCGACGCGGGGTGGGGGCGGATGATCCAGATTTCGTCGCGGGCAGGCCATCGCGGGGAGGCGGGGTTTGCAGGCTATGCGGCCTCCAAAGCCGCGCAGATTAGCCTGACAAAGTCGCTGGCAATGGAGCTGGGGCCGGTGGGTATCGGCTGCTTTGCCGTCGCGCCCGGCTGGACCGAGACGGAAATGGCGGCGGAGGCGCTGGCGGGGCGCGGGGACCAAATCCGGGCAGAGATTCCGCTGGGCCGTGTGGCAACACCCGCCGATGTGGCGTCTCTGGTTGGCTTTCTGGTGACGCCTGCCGCCGATTATCTCTCCGGCAACACGATTGATGTCAACGGCGCATCGTACCTGCGCTGAGAGATTGCAGAGGAGGCCCCGGATGGCCCCCCCGCCCCAATTCTGGGGAGCCGGAATAGGACAGGGAAAGAGGGCGCGATAAATCGCGCCCCTACTCCTAACTTGTCTGGTTCCCCCATTATTGGGGGCTAGGGGGTCCTGCTCTCTCCCAAATCTGGCTCCCCAGAATTGGGGTGGGGGGCCTCCGGCACGGCACACAGAAACACCGCAGAAAGAAGACAAATACACATGGCACACGCAAACGGGCGACGGGCACTGATTGTGCAGGGCGGCTGGGACGGGCACGAGCCGAAGCAGGTGGCGGACATCTTTGAGCGCGAGCTGACGGCGCGGGGCTTTGAGGTGGAAGTGGCGGACACGCTGGAAGCGTTTCGGACGACTGACTTAACCAAGCTGTCGCTGATTGTCCCGGTCTGGACCATGAGCAGCATCACGGGCGAGCAGCTTCAACCGGTGCTGGACGCGGTCCGGGGCGGGGTCGGGCTGGCGGGCTGCCACGGCGGGATGTGCGATGCGTTCCGCGAGTCCACCGAGTGGCAGTGGATGACCGGTGGGCAGTGGGTGGCGCACCCTGGCGACGACGGCACCGAGTACACCGTGCAGATCACGCAGCCGGACCACTTTATCACGGCGGGAGCGCCCGCCGAGTTCGCGGTCAAATCGGAGCAGTATTACCTGCACACCGACCCCTCCAACAACGTCCTGGCCGTGACCCGCTTCCCGGTCGCCGACGGCCCGCACACGCCGAACGGCCCGTTCGAGATGCCGCAAATCTGGACCCAGCTATGGGGGCAGGGCCGCGTCTACTACAATGCTCTCGGCCATCACGCCGACATCGTGGCGCAGCCGGACATCCTGCCGCTAATGGTGCGCGGCCTCCTGTGGGCAGCGCAGGCGGAGGAGGCGGCGTAGGAGGCAAGGGCGCGATAAATCGCGGCCCTACTCTGGCTCCCCAGAATTGGGGCGGGGGGGCCTTCCTGCCTCGGGTACAATCACCCCATGACTGTTTCCACTTCGGTTTTCACCCTCACCCAGCGCTCCACCGACACCGGGGCACGCGGCGGGCTGCTCCATCTGCCGCACGCGCCGGAACCCATCCCAACCCCCGTGTTCATGCCTGTCGGCACACGCGGCACAGTCAAGGCAATGACGCAGGAGGAAGTCTGGGAGCTAGGCTACCGGCTCATTCTCGGCAACACCTACCACCTGTATCTGCGGCCCGGCCATGAGTTAATCCAAAAAGCAGGCGGCCTGCACTCTTTTATCGCCTGGAACGGCGCGATGCTGACCGACAGCGGCGGCTTTCAGGTGTTCTCGCTGGAAGAGCTGCGAAAAATCACCGAGGCCGGGGTCAAGTTCAAATCCCACCTCGACGGCTCGGAACACTTTTTCAGCCCGGAACGCTCGGTGGAAGTGCAGCACGCCCTCGGCGCGGACATCATCATGGCCTTTGATGAGTGCCCGCCATATCCGTGTACGCCCGAGGCCACGCGGGAGGCCACCGAGCGGACGCACCGCTGGCTGGAACGCTGCACCGCGTACCATGCTGAAAAGCAAACCGGGCAGCTCCTGTTCGGCATCGCGCAGGGCGGCGTCTATGAACACCTGCGGGCCGAAAGCGCGGCGTTTGTGGCCGCGCAGGACACGCCGGGCATCGCCATCGGCGGCGTCTCCGTCGGCGAGCCGCCCGACATCATGCAGGCCGCCGTCGGCTGGAGCATCCCGCACCTGCCCGATCACAAGCCGCGCTACCTGATGGGCGTCGGCACGCCCCGCGACCTGCTGGACGCCGTCGCGCAGGGCGTCGACATGTTCGACTGCGTCCTGCCCACCCGGCTTGGCCGCAACGGGACGCTATACACGACGCGGGGCCGCATCAATATCAAAGGCAGCCGGTACACCGACGACTTCGGCCCGGTCGACCCGAACTGCCCCTGCCGTGTCTGCCAGACTTATTCGGCGGCGTACCTGCGGCACCTCTACAAGTGCGACGAGATACTCGCCTCCCGTCTCGCCACCTACCACAACCTCGCTCACTACGCCCTGCTCATGCAGGGCATCCGGGACGCCATCGCCGCCGACCGCTACGCCGCCTTCCGCCGCGAGACGCTGGCCCGGTATGAGGACCAGAGTGCCCCCTAGCCCCCAATTCTGGGGGAACGGGAGAACCTACCCCGGCGCTCCGCGCCACCCCTCCCGAAACGGGAAGGGTTAGGAAAAGTGTGGGGCCAACTGTCAATAGCGGCTTAATCCTTCCTTTAGGAAGGACCCTGCGACTGAGGAACGAAGGAGCAAGGTGGTAGGTCTCTGGCTCCCCCAGAATTGGGGGCGGGGGGGGCGATCCTCGGCCTCTGTAGACGCTTAGTAGCTGCTTTGGCGATACTTGCCCTGCCGAATGACCTCCTGAAGTTGTGCGAATGTTAGAGATGGCTTGGCAAAATAAGTGGCATGCCAGACCCGCACTGGACTTCCGTTGTGCAGCCGGAACAAAACGATGTGCTGATTGTAGGCCATGCCGCCCTGGTCAAAGTAGACAAGGCAATATTGGGCGTTCACCGCCGCGAAAACCAGCCGCCGAGGGGGCAGCTTATCGCTCACGACATCCCCAATCTCAAACGGCTTGCCCGCGTCGGCCATGCCGTAAAGCGGTTTTTTGGGGGGAAGTCCGAGCGCTTTCTGAACGGCGGCAGGCATCTGTTTGACGGTCTTGACGACGGTGAACGTGTCGCCCAGGACGTGCGCTTTGTCTGACGCCGACAGCGTCGGGGGCGCGGGCGCATGGTCACGCGCCTGCATAGCGGCGGGATTGAGCAAAGCAAGCGCGGGCAGCGCGAATAGAACCGATCTATTTCTCATGGCAGGCTCCTGTAAGCAGATTGTGTCCTGTTAGACCTGATTGGCCGAGTTCCCCTTCAATGCCGACGCCGCTGCGGCGCGGCTTTAATCACTGAGGCAGGCAGGGGCGGCAGGGAGCGGACGACCCAGGTATGCGGCTGCGGCAAAGCGAGAGCGCGGCTTTCGTCGCGGCGGGCATCCAGCCAGTGGTCCACGGTACGCAGCGCGGCGATTTGCGCCTCCGTCGGCGTGTCACTTTGGCGGGCCAGGGCGTGCGGGCCGCCTTTCCACAGAAAGTGCCAGGTATCCAGCCGCTCCTGCACCGAGGCCAGCACGGTCTGCGCCCGCACATTCGGCGGCAGGGTGGGGAAGCCGGTGAGGTCCGCTGGGTCCACCTGACCGGGCGGAAGAAACACGGGCAGGGCCGCGCCGACGGTCAGCTCTCGGCGGCTGCCGGGGGAAACGGGGTCATCCGAGGGCGATTGCAGGCGCAGGCCGACCAGCGCGGCGGCATCGGGCGAGACGGTCAGCGCGGCACGGGCGGCATCCGGCAGGGGCCAGGGCGGCGGCAGGGTCAGGATTTGGGGCAGGCGCGGCCCGACCGTCGCCGTTGGGACCTCTGCCGGCGCATTCCAGGCCCGCAAAATCGTGGTGGCGATGATGAGATGCCCGGCCTCATTCGGGTGAACGCCGTCGGGAACCAGCGTAAACCGCCGACTGGTTTTGCGCCCTTCCACGGTCGCCGCCCGCAGGGGCGCGTTCAGGTCGATGACGGTCAGCTCGCGTGTCTCGGCCAGCGTCTTGACGGAGTCCCCGTACCGCTGCATGACGGCATTGTAGCCTTTGATATGATGCGAGCCGGGCGCGAACTCGTCATAAAAGGTCGGTGTCAGCAAGACCAAGCGCACGCCGGGCAAGGCGCGTGTCAGCGTATCGACAATGTGCGTCATGCCCTGCGTGTAAGCTTGAAAGTCGGCATCGTTGAAGGCGCGGTATTGCGCGTCATTCGTGCCGAGCAGAATAGTCACAACGGTGGGGCGATAGGGCAGGACGTCGCGCCGGAGCCGCACGTCGATAGGCCCGCCCTTGCCGCCTTCGGCGGTGTCGCTGTTCCAGCCGGAGCTGATAAACCGAACGTGCCAGTCGGGGTGATGAACCAGCGTCCATGTTTCAATGTCGCGGGTATAGCGGCCCTGCTCGGTGACGGAGTCGCCGTAGAAAACCACAGTGTCGCCGTCATGCAGGAAGAAAGGGCCGGGGGGTGCTTGTTGAGCGCGGAGGGGCGTGAGGCAAAAAATGAGGGCGAGGAAGAAGAGCAGGAAGGCCCCCCCGCCCCAATTCTGGGGAGCCAGAAAAGAAATAGGAACCAGACCCGTAGGGGCAGGGCTTGCCCCTGCCCTTCCTCTCCGTTCCGAAATCCGGCTCCCCAGAATTGGGGCGGGGGGGTCTCCGGCGCTCCCGCTCACAGTCCTGCGCCCTTCATCTCGCCAGATTTCATCTCGGCCAGCTTTGCCAGCAAATCGTCGGCCTCGGCTTGCAGGACTTCATCAGCATTCCACGCCATCTGAATACGCTGCCAGCGGTTTGCGCCGGGCAGGGAAAGGCGCAGGACGCCGCCCGTGTCGCGGGTCAGCGTGACGTCGCTCACGGGCCGCCGCTCCCCAAGATAGAATCCCAGCTTGCCGAAGACGCGGCCCGCCAGCCAGCCTGCACCAATCGCCAGCGTTCCCGCCAGCAGCAGGCCCACTCCGAGGCGTGTGCCATACGTCTGAGCGCGGTCCAGCGCGACTTCTTCCAGACGCGCCATTTCATCGCGCAGGGCCTCGCTCGGCTGCACCTGAAACGTGCCGTCGTCATGCAGCAGCAGCAGGCCGCGCTCGGCAGGGTTCCGCAGGCTTAGAAAACGCATCTTGGCGAGTGGCTTGACGGGAGTGGTCACTTATCGTCCTTCTCTTTGGCCGCCCGGCGAAGCTGGAAGCGCAGAGGCGTTCCCTCAAACGAGTACGACGCCCGCACCTGATTTTCGATATAGCGCAGGTAGGAGAAGTGCATCAGCTCGGGGTCGTTGACAAACAGCACAATCGTCGGCGGCTTGACCGTCGGCATCGTCGCGTACTTGATGCGAAGCGATTTGCCCTTCTCGTTGTACGGCTTGGCGTCCTGCGCGTTGTGCAAAATGCGGTTCAACTCGCCGGTCGGGATACGCATAGAGTGCGCTTCGGCGGCGTCCAAAGCGGCCTCGACGGCGGCGGGGACACCCTTGCCGGTGACGGCGCTCGTGAACGCCAGCGGCGCATAGGCCAGGAAGTGCGCGGCATCGCGCATCTCCTCGGAAAAGACCTGCATCGGGTTCTTGCCCGGCATCTCGTCCAGGACTTCCTTGCGGCCCAAATCCCACTTGTTGACCACAATCACCGCTGCCCGGCCCGCTTCATGGGCCAGACCGCCCACGCGCTTGTCGCCGTCGGTGACGCCATCTTTGCCGTCGATGACCAGCATCACGACATCGGCCCGCTCAATCGCCCGAACGGCCCGCAGGACGGTGTAATACTCCACGCTGCCCTGTATCTTACCCGCCCGCCGGATGCCCGCCGTGTCAATGAGAACGATCTCGCGCTCCTCGCCGTTGACGGTCATCTTAAACGACGTGTCAATCGAGTCGCGGGTCGTCCCGGCAATCGGGGACACAATCGTGCGCTCTTCGCCGAGAATCGTGTTCAGCAGCGACGATTTGCCGACATTAGGGCGTCCAATAATCGCAATCTTGATCCGGTCATCGTCCGGCGGGTTCTCAGTGACCAGCGGCGCGGGCGGGAAAAAGCCAACAATGGCATCCAGCGCGTCCGCGACGCCGCGCCCGCCGAGGGCCGACACGGGGAAGACATTGGGCAGGCCGAGCGCGTAGATTTCGGGGACATTGCGGTTTTCCTGATCGCCGTTGTCCACTTTGTTCGCCAGCACGAGGAGCGGCTTCGGCGAGCGGCGCAGGGCGGCGGCCATCTCCCGGTCATCGGCGGTCAGCCCGGTGGTGGTGTCCAGCACCAGCACAATAACATCGGCCTCTTCCATCGCAATCTCGGCCTGCGTGCGTATCTGCGACAGCAGCGGGTCCGGGTCGAACATCTGAATGCCGCCGGTGTCGATGACCGTATACTCGCGTCCGTTCCAGTCGCCGTCGGCATACAGTCTATCCCGCGTGATGCCGGGCGTGTCTTCCACAATCGCAATGCGCCGCCCGACCAGCCGGTTAAACAGCGTGGACTTGCCGACATTGGGCCGTCCGACAATAGCGACCAGGGGCTTCGGGATAAACTCCGCCCGTGGAATATCCCGCTCGCCCTCATTTGTTTCCGCGTCGCCGCTGACTTCTTCCGCGTCGTCCTCGATCACCTCTGCGCTGTCCAAGAGCAGCATGGCCTCGCCGCCGTCCGCCTCCGGCTGATCGTTTTCAGCCAGTGCCTGCATATCAGGATGAATCACAGTTTCCTGCGCGGTCTCTTGTATCAGGTCTTGTGTCGGGTCTTCGTTCATGGCAATTCTCCTCCAACTCCGGGAGGATGGGTACACTCCGGGCCTCTTAACAACTTATCAAAACTGTCGTCCAGCACTCTCTGACACCGGGCCAATCGCTGCTGAAAACAGCCATTAGCATAGCACAAAATAGGGGTCAAAGTCAACAAAGCCCCGGCCTCTATTGCGGGGCCGGGGCAGTGTGTTCATCCAACACTATGTCTTGCCGAGCAGCAATCAGCCTGCTCTATTTGAGGCTGCCGGGACCAGCAGCACTGTCAAATGCTCAGATTTCCGCAACTCATTTTCGACGGTTGCCAGTGCCTCGTAGTATTCGTAGCGCCGTGCAGGCTGTACGCTGGGCCGAATGGGCACATACCACCATTCCTGATCTTGCCGAATGCCTTTGGGAACAACTTCCAGAACCGCACCTCCGGGATGGCTGTCTTTGATGTACTCGCGGACCGTCTCTACAATTTTCTCTTGTGTCGGAACGCTCATATACTGCTCCCCCATAATTCCTGCTGAATTGCGATAGCATCTCGGATACAATCACGCGCTATCTGTTCGTCTACGATTATCTGACAGTGTGATTTAGGAAATGGGCAACGGCGTATTCAACTGCTATCCTTATCTGCCGGCCACCACAGCTCGCCAGCTATCTTGATAGGTTGGCCTGCCTGAACCGACCGTAAGTAACTTACAATCATCTCGGAAGCCTCTTCAATGGTGTTAGCCTTCAAAGCATTATGGTAACCGTTCCCGCAACACTGTTGTTGTGTTTCGATCATAAAAGGACACGCTTCGCCTTCAACTTGAATGGTCCTTATTGCCTCTGGGACATCAAACCACCAGAGATTGTCATCGTCGCCAGGAAATTTAACGCTCAGTTGTTCAACTTTGACTTCCGGTATTTTTTCTGTCACTTGCCGGATAATGGAGTCAATGTCACGCTCCTGTGCAACTAAATTGCTCATATCAGGACCTTTGTTTATCATCCGTCGGCTTGGACGGCTGATGCTAAACCCTTCTTTTGAAACAGACCTATAATCCCGCCACTGGGCCGGGGCGGTTCAGCGAATAGAGTAATCCACCGAGACAATCGCGGTGATGTTTTTGTCCAGCGAAGTCGTGTCGTCCTCGTCGTTTTCCGAACGCTCCGAGGAGGAATACAGCGGCGTGATCTGGGGCACGAACATCTTGGCCGCACGGACATCGCCGAGGCGGCAGCCGCTGGATTGGGCAATCTGGTCGGCACGGTCGCGGGCGTTTTTGGCCGCTTCAGCTTGCATACTCACTTTCAGCTCGCTCAGCTTGGTGTACAGATACAGCGGCGTTTCGGACTTGAAGGGAATGCCCTGGCTGATCAGCTCGGTGGACTGCCGCGACAGGCCATCGACCAGCGCAACCGACTCGGATTTCACTTCCACCGTCTGCGTGAGCGTGTAGCCGATAATTCGGGTGGTCGCCACATACTGCCCGGTCTTCGGGTTTTTGACCTGTTCGTAGACCGGCTCCTCGCTGACAGCGGCGGGGGTAATCTCCGATGCGGGCACACCTTTGCCGGTGAGGTAGGCTTTGACTTTGGCGACATTCGCTTGCAGGGGGGTGTACGCCTCGGCGATGGTCGGCGCGGTCTGTGTCAGGCTGCCGTTCCAGATGATAAAGTCGGAGCGAATCGGCTTGCGGGCCGAGCCGTTGACATGGATCAGCTCATCTTTGGAGCGGACGCGCACGAGGGCGCGGCTGGCAATCACCGTGCAGAGAACCAGCGTGACGGCAATTAAAATGGCCGCCAGAATAGTAAATAACGGTCGCCGCTCAGTCATGTCAATGCCTCCTGGGAGTGCGTGTCAAATTTAGAACAGCCCCGTAATCTCGCCGGTGGGGCTGATGTCGATGTCCAATGCCGCCGGGTGCTTGGGCAGGCCGGGCATGGTGAGAATGTCGCCCGCGAAAGCCACCACAAAGCCCGCGCCTGCCGAGAGGGTCAGGGCGCGGAAGCGGACGGTGAAGCCGGTCGGAGCGCCGAGCTTGGTTTTGTCGTCGGACAGCGAGTTCTGCGTTTTGGCGACGCACACCGGCAGGCCGCCGAAGCCGTGCGCTGTGAGCCAGCCGATCTGCTTTTCTGCCTCGGGACTGATCTCAATGCCGTCCGCGCCGTAGACGTTCCGGGCCAGCGTTTCCAGCTTTTCGGCAATCGGACGGGAGGCATCATAGATAGGCCGGAACTCGCCGGGCGTCTCCAAAGCGTTCAGCACGGCCTCGCCAAGCGCCCGCCCGCCTTCGCCGCCGTCGGCCCAGACGGAGTTGGCGGCCACGCGCCAGCCGCGCTGCTGACAATGTGCCACGACGGCCTCCACTTCGGCAGGCGTGTCTCGCGTGAATGTGTTGACGGTCACCACAAACGGGACGCCGATTTGGCCGACATTGGCCGCGTGCCGGTCCAGATTGGGCAGGCCGCGCTTCACGGCCTCCACGTTTTCCTCGTCCAGATGGTTCTTCGGCACGCCGCCGTGCATTTTGAGAGCGCGGACGGTGGCAATCAGCACCACGGCATCGGGCGACAGGTCCGGCATCCGTGGGGCGGCCACGATGTCGCAGAACTTCTCAAAGCCTAAATCCGACCCGAAGCCGGCCTCGGTGACGACGTAATCGCCCAGCCGCAGGGCCAGCTTGGTTCCCAGCACCGATGAGCAGCCGTGGGCGATGTTGCCGAACGGCCCGCCATGCACAAACGCGGGCGTGCCTTCCAGCGTCTGCACCAGATTGGGCTTGATCGCATCGCGCAGCAGCGCCGCCATCGCGCCGTTCGCTCCCAGATCGGAAGCCGTAATCGGCTTGCCTTTGACGGTCTGCCCGATGACCATGCGGCCCAGGCGCTCTTTCAGCTCGGCCAGCGACTCGGCCAGACACAAAATCGCCATGACCTCGGCGGCGACGGTGATCTGGAAGCCCGTCTCACGCGGGTAGCCGTTCGCTTTGCCGCCCATCCCCACCACAGTTTCCCGCAGGGCGCGGTCGTTCATGTCCAGGCACCGCTTGTGCGCCACGGTCCGCACGTCGATCCCCAGCGCATTGCCCCAGTAGAGATGGTTATCAATCATCGCGCCGAGCAGGTTGTTGGCGGTGGTCAGCGCGTGCATATCGCCGGTGAAGTGCAGGTTGATGTCTTCCATCGGCAGCACCTGCGCGTGTCCGCCGCCCGCCGCGCCGCCCTTCATGCCAAAGACCGGCCCCAGCGACGGCTCCCGAATGGCCGCAATCGCCTTTTTGCCGAGCTTGCACAGCCCTTCGGACAGCCCAATCGTGACCGTGGTTTTGCCTTCCCCGGCAGGCGTCGGCGTAATGGCCGTCACGACAATCAGTTTGCCGCGCTTCGCGTCCGGGGCAGACAGCAGGCGCTCCAGCGCCTTTTGGCTGATTTTGGCCTTGTCGCGGCCATACAGCTCTAAATCGTCAGGCGTCAGTCCGAGGTCGGCGGCGACGTCCAGCACGGGGCGCGGCGTAACGGAATGGGCGGTCTCTAAATCAGTCGGCATTTCTGGCTGTTCTCACTTTGGGGTTGTGTTAAGGTCGTGTCTCGTTCGGATAAATCTTGATGTGCGACCCTTCGGCCAGCACCACCGAGTCCGGCGTCCGGTCCTGCAAAAACTGCCAGCCGACGCCGTACAACTGCCCGAAGTCCACACCGACCCCGTATTCTTCCACTGCGTAGGTCCGCCACTCCGGGTGCCAGACATGAAAACTCGTCAGCTTGCCGCCGCGCGAGCGGTTGAACCCCGCAGGCTGCTCCTTGACCCAGTGTTCAAAGCTATCCTTCGGCGCGAACCCTGCCTCGCCCCGTGCCGTGACCCCAATCCACTGCGGCTTGCCGTCCACCACAAAGTCATGCCGCACCCGGCGCAGGTCACCCACTTCGGTGACCCGGCTCGTGATCGGCACGGCGGTATACGGTTCATTATACAGCAGTTTTGCCAGCCCGCATACCAGCGGGCTAGGGGCAAGCTCCCGCACAAACACCACGCCCCGCCGGTCGCCCTGCCGCACATAGAGCCGCAGGTTGAACTCCGGGAAGTCGCACAGCGAGCGGGGGTAGGGGACGCTCCACCCCAGGACCCGCGCCTGCTCAAAGTTAAAGGCCACGAGGCTGCACCACGCGCTCCCCTCCCAAATATCCGGCTCCAGCCCCTCCGTCAGATAAGGAGCCAGCGCCTCGGGCGGGACCGCATAGGACATCAAAATCAAATCCGACCAAACAGCCGTCAAAAACGGGGTCATGGGTTGACCACACTTGCTATTACGCGCCTAACTTGAAGCATCTTATTTGGAGTTAAAGTGCCAATTTTGCGTACAATGCTATGCTCGGCAGGGGCGAACATATACAATGGCCTTAGATAGCTTCTGAGACTGAGTGTGCCACTCGCCATGTCAGCAGGAAATATCTCCAAAGCGTGAGCATCGCCAACGTCCTGACTAGTGATGTAGCACACCAGATAATCCATGCCACCGTAATAGGGTAATTCGTTGAGGACAAGGGCGGGGCGACGTTTTGCACCGGAGCCATCTGAGAATGGCATTGGGAAAAGTATGATGTCGCCGCCGGCAAATCTCGCCATGTTTAATCCCCCTGAAAATCTTTCCACGCTTTATCTTCCTCAGGCGTGTCCCAAAGCCGCCGCATAGTAGCTTCGGAGCCTAAGATGGTCGCCATAGAAGCATCATTTTCTTCCCACGTTTCCTGCTGGATCGCTTGAGCTACAAGGGATGGCAAATAGTCTTCAAGTGAGACACCATGCGATGCTGCTTTAGCTTTCGCCAATTCTTCTACTTCCGGCGCAAGTTCTAAAAGGACACTCATTGTAAATTTTTCCTTTCACGATAGGCTGAAACAGCCGTCAAAAATAGGGTCATGCCGCCTAATTTCTAATCGCCTTCCAGGCTCGCTCACTTGCGCCTCTCGTATAGCCGAGGCATGAGTGAAGCAACACCTTTCAGTTCTGTCAGCAGAAACTGTGTAAAGCTCCCTTGCAACTTTGGCACAGTCATTCCCTGACCTTCGCCAAAGCAGTAGACCAATGGGTCTTCCGAATCCTTCGGAAGACTAAACCACGCTAAGATATAGCCTTGATGCATAAAAAACACGAAGAAATGCTCAGGCGGAGTGAATTGCCCAAAGTCAAGTCCGTGTAAATCCTGCAAGTCATTTGACTTCATGCCGTTGTTATAGCCGTTCTGTAGAAACCAATCGCTGCCGACAAAACAGCCATTGTAGTCCCTGCCCATCCACAAAAGATACTGCCGATAAGCCTCCGGCAGAGCAAAATCTATCTCCTGCTCAAGAGCGGCTACCTCGGCTTCTGTTGCTCCCACGGGAGGCCCTTTGTATGGTTCAATGGCCGCTCTGTGAAACTGTTTGGCTTCCGATAAATAGTCCATAAGGAAATGCTCCGCCGGGTAAAGGTAGTCTTCACCGGACTCGTCCACGACGCGCAGGAAGCCCGCTTCGTTTTCGGCGGCAGGCAGAACAACGTAAGCCTTGCGGAGTTCCAGGTCGTCATCACTGCCTTTGCAGGTGCAGAGAGCATGATAAAGACGTTTCTTTGAGACGGAGCGCATCAAAAGTTTTTGTCCCCCGTGACTTTCTTGCCCAGATAACTGACTCCCAGAACCACGAAGATCACTGCGGCAAGATAAACTATAACCAGAAGCGCATCTGCCAGGATCGTCAACGGACCATGCCAGCCTAACAATCTCAACGCTTTGATTAAGAAGATACCGCCGATACTAACTATTCCCAAAACGAGATAAACGGCGAAGTGAACGATGACAAGAGAGAGGCAGCAACCCCAGATTTTTGCCAGAAAGCCGACACGAGGCGCTCTGACCGGGGGCTGAGGCTGCCGGTAGTATGGCAAGGTGCCCACATCTTCAGTGCATTCATTCTCATCGTCGCCCTCTCCCATAACCATTATGCCTTACTCCCCCACAATCGGCAAATCAAAGGCGCGGAGCCATTCCTGCAATTTGGCGACGTGGGCAGGCTATTCGCCGGGGCTGAAAATGCTCATTGTTTCCTGACCCCGAGAGGAGGTGTCCTCAGTGAAGCCTCGGGGGCTTGGACGGAGATGCCGCACTGCTCCAGCCATGTCATGTCCAGCGTCCATTGGAAGCCGCTCCGCCGCTGCCAGACGGCGAACTGCTCGGCGATGTAGCATTCGGCCTCCGGCGCTGTCCATCCGTTGACCTTTGCCAGATGCTGCATGGCGATCCGGCCCCGGCCCCGAATGTTTGCCAGGCCCATGTGCTTGACCTCATGGCACGCGGGGCAGAGGGCGAGGAGGCCACGCAGGGTCTGGATGTGACATTCATCGTCATACCCCCAAATCTCGTGGCACTCCACCGGCCATTTCGGGCCGCGCCCACCGCAGATTTGGCAGCGGTTCCCCGCCTCATGCGAGACGGCTTTTCGGAGCCGGTCCCACTCCGCCGGGCTGACTTCGGAGCGGACATTGGAAAACCAGCACGTTTGCGGCACAAGCTCTATGGTGAGAAGCTTTCGCTCGGCCATTTTGCGTTATTCTCCTACAATAGGAAGCTCAAAGGCGCGGAGCCATTCCTGCAATTTGGCGACGCGGGCGGGCTGCTCACCCGGAATGATGATGCCCCGGCCACGGGTGTCAATCACGAGGCCGACGATGCCGCCTTCGACGGGGACGGTGCGGGGCTTGCCCTTGCCTGCGCCGACATCGAAGCCTTTGGCGGGGGTCAGGGTCGCTTCGTCGGTTTCGCCGGGGCCGAGCGGCACGACGCGGAGCTGGCCGAAGGGGACGGTCTCGGTGGGGCGGTTTTTGAAGGCAACGGTCAGGCACGGCTCGCCTTCTTTGGCGACTCCGATGGGTGCGAGGGAGTCGCCGAGCTTGATCAAACAGTCGCGCTCGAAGACCTCGGTGGCGGCTTCGGGCAGGATGGTGGACAGGACGCCGAGCTGCGGCATCATAAAAATGGAGTCCACGGCAAGCATCGTGACGCCTTCGGGCAGGTAGGCGTCGAGCATCATCAGCGCGGACTGGGCGCGGTGGGGGGCGTGGGACAGAACGCCGCCGGAGCCGACAATCATGTTCAGGGCCATCATGTCCACGGTGGTCTTGCCGGTCGCCTTGTCCAGCTCCATGCCCGCCTCGGTCTGGCCGCCTTTCAGGCCCCGCGCCAGCGATTTGTGGTGGTCGAACGCCAGGCGCAGGGCCTCGCGGGCGACGGCCTGCTCAATCTGCAAGTCTTTCAAGGTCTGCGGGATGGTGGTCGGACGGATCATTTTGTTGCGAAGCTGATTGCGGAGGTAAGCGTCGTCCGCCTCAAACGGTATCCAGCGGGCAATCATCGGCAGCGTGGCTTCGGTCAGAACATTGCAGATGGAATAGGACATCCCCAGATTGGCCGAGACGGTGCGGACGAACTCGCCGTTGAACACCGAAAATACGTCGGTCGTGGCCCCGCCGATGTCCACGCCCAGGACGTTGATTTTACGCTCGGCGGCGATGGTTTCCATGATCTTGCCGACGGCGTTGGGCGTGGACATGATGCCGGACGAGGTCCAGGTCATCAGGTTGGCGTAGCCGGGGGCCTGCTGCATGACGTGTTCCAGAAACAGCTCGTGGATCGCCTCGCGGGCCGGGCCGAGGTTTTCTTTGTCCAGTGTGGGCCGCAGATTGGGCACTTCGCGCAGGTCCACGACGTTTGCAATAATCTCTTCAACGGCTTTGTGCGCTTCCACGTTTCCGGCGTAGATGACCGGCAGCTTCAAACCAACGCCGAGGCGGGGCTTGGGGTCGGCGGAGCGCAGCATCTCAGCCATCTCGGTCAGATGTGTCACCGTGCCGCCGTCGGTGCCGCCGGACATCAAAATCATGTCGGGCCGCAGCGCCCGGATGCGCTCGACTTTCTGGTAATCCTTGCGCCCGTCATCCACGGCAATCACGTCCATGATAATCGCGCCCGCCCCGAGCGCTGCCCGTTGTGCCGATTCGGCGCTCATGGATTTGACCACGCCCGCGACGGTCATTTGCAGCCCGCCGCCCGCCGACGACGTGCTTAAATACAAATCTACCCCGGAGCCATCGGGCCGCTTGGGCGTGATAATTTTGCCGTCGTCATCCAAAATCGTGTACCCGGACAGCTCCTGTATTTCGCGGGCGGCATTGGAGACACCTACGGTCACGTCGTCAAACGGCGCTTCCACGGTGGTGGGAGCCTCGCCGCGTGTGGTCTGCCGGTAGCCGTCTTTGGTGTATTCAATCAAGATCGCTTTGGTCGTGGTGCTGCCGCAGTCGGTAGCGAGAATGGTTTGGACGGGGGTGGAAGTAGGCATAGGGGTTCCTAATCGTTCTGTGTTTTCAGCGCAGACCTATTCACCCCACTCATACGGTGGGGTAGGTTGCAGTTTCATACCGCTTAGAGGGTGTTGAAAAAGTCGGCTTTCTGGTGTCTAACGACGTTTTTTTGTATCAATGGAGGCTGGCGTTTTAGAAGCCATGCCCGATTTCAGACGAGCAAATTCCAGCCCAGC
>JAABUK010003954.1_pt1 | contig 24619 bp, 41 predicted proteins | sample 5559141 | NCBI WGS metagenome assembly JAABUK01 (sample SAMN10711869, study PRJNA513367) | rock metagenome | isolation source: Antarctica rocks | place: Antarctica: Victoria Land, Pudding Butte nord | collected 2016-01-03 | reverse complement strand
GTCCTTCACACTGCTTCTCTGCATGTACACAGAGTTGCACAGTCGCAATGCGCAAGCCAACACTAGTTGGCCGTGCATGCTTCATTGTCATGTCTTGACAGATGTCCATATGCATACCTGCTCTAGCTGTGTCCTTTCAGTCTGACTCTGTGTCAACGCAAATGTCTGATGCACTCCATGGATCGGTCATATCACGTGTTGCAATGGGGATGAACCGTTTGATTTGCTTGCCATGCAGGCACTGCCTCTGTTGTCCTCAGCAGTGCTCTTGCTGCTGATCTTTATCTTCCTGTTTGGGGTCGCTGGCATCCAGCTGTTCCAGGATGCAGCACATCAGACCTGCAGCAATAATGTTGATGGCAGCTACCCTGATCCTGCGCTGACAGAGAATTCGGATGAGTGGGGCTGTGGCCACCGCCACTGCCCTTCCAACTACACATGTACCGTGAGCCTCTGTCTCCACCTCCCACTACAAGCCTTCACACTGTATGACGTCTGTGATGCTGTCTTGTGCAAATTGCCTGTCATCCATCTTACAAAAGGTGCCAATCTGTGAAAGTTCTTGTTCATGAATGAGATGACGTTTGGCTGCAATATGCCAGTCAGTGACCAAGCATTCATGGTACCACATCACTAAAATTGCTGCAGCTAAGTGACCTGACATGTATAACATGATCCACTCTCAGGACCTCACACAATGTGCTTTGTGTTCCAGACATTCTCCGGTGTGGTTCTGACTGATGGCATTGGTTTCAATAACATAGCAGCAGCCATGGTCTCAGTCATTCAGATCTTGACCTATGCTGCCTGGTCCTACATGATGTACCGCTTCACAGACACCTACGGCATCTACGCAATCATCTACTCGGTTCTCTGCATCATCATTGGCTGCTACTTTGTGGTGAGTCATGTAAACATGTCTGCATTTTGGTATCTTTGTACTGGGATCATCCAAACATGTACATCTGGCCCAATGCAGACTCTCAAAAAGCGACTAGATTTGCGTTTTGCATCTGCAGCACCATAACAAGTCATGCAGGCTAGTTCAGTGTAAGCAGTCCTGTGGCATACTGCAAGACTGTACTGCAGGTATGCCTGTTATATATGCCTGAACATGCTGCGTATTAATCTGCACTCACATGGAGTTTTGTGCATACCTGGCACCACCAAAACTTTGCTCCACAAACGCAGCATACCATGTGTCATCATGCAACATTGTGTGCTGCTCTGCAGGTGAACCTGTTCATTGCGGTGTTGAAGATCAAGTTTGCCAAAGCCCAGACACTGTTCCACAGCAAGCTGGCCAAGATGAGCAAGAAGAAACGCAAAAACATCCTGGGTCGGGTCATGGAGAAAGGCAAGAAACGCGTCAAGGATCAGGTCAAGAAGAGGAGGGATGCCAGTGAGGTAGGCAGGATGTAGTGTACAGATGCTGCTGCTGTTGCTGCTGTTGAAGGAGCAGCTCTAGCAGCAACAGTCGTCCCTTGCAGCAGTTGCTGCTGATCATTGCCGATGGTGCTTGCAGCTGTTCCTGCTGCTGATGTCCTGTTGGCTACATGCTCTGCTCACTTGCAGGTTGGCTGCTGCAGACTCTCTAGGCATGTTGTATGTGAGTTGTTGGAGCCTGAACGCAAGGGCTGATACAGACGCATCTTACTGAATGCTAAGTTCCTGTGGGTGGACTTTTGTGCATGTGGCACTGTTTGTCAGTGTGTCTGTTACAGGCAAGCTGGAGCCGCATGTCTACCAATCGCAGCATGAGCAGAGGCGCTACTGGGGATTTTGGCAGCCGTTCTGGAACAGCCAACTTCAGTGAGGGAGGGAGCACCTTTGCCAGTGACAGCAGCAGGACGTCAACAGTATGTTCCTGTTTTCTCTGGCTTTGTCTATCCTGCTGTGCATTCACGATTGTTGATGCTCATTTGCAGAGAATCACATGACCTTCACTGATCCCCCATGCAGTAGTCACTTTCTCTACAAGACATTGTTGCTGCTGGTGACGATTGCAATGCACTGCAATGCAGTAAAGCTTTCTGCTTATGCTCTGTCTGCCAACTACTCCAACATTGCAAGAGAGGCTGCGGTGTGCCTCAAAGATCCCTTGGCTTCACTCAAATGTCGCTCTGTACTCCAAGCATCAATGCAAAAAAGGCCCTCAGTCATTTTCAAGTCCAGAGGAAGAGGACTGTACATCTTCAGCCAGCCAACTAGGCTGTACAGATGTGCCAGGGTTGTCAGTAACCTGGTCAGAATCATCAGTACTAAGCAGATATTCATCCCTTCACTGCTTGCCATGGCTGTGCAGGGTCTGGAAATGGGCATGGTTCGACCAGAGGATGGAGACAAAATGGCTCCGCTGAAGCAGTTCATCTTTGACCAGCGGTGGCTGGTCAGACAGCTGGTGGAGGACAACCGCTTCAACCAGACCTTCCTAGGCATCACCATTCTCAACACCTTCTTCCTTGCACTGTCCTACGACGGTATGCATTGCACAGATCAAGCAGTTGTGCTTTGACATCAAACATGTAGCTGGTCGCCAACGGTTGAGATGGTTCTGCGTTCAGCAGCTGAAAGTGTCACCATGAATGGTGGCTGCTGCTTGCGTGGCCAATCAAATTCCAATGCTTGTAGCAACTTGAGAGTGTGCTTGAGCTGTTCATGTTGAAAGCCTTTACAGCATCCCAAGAATGGTGCCACAGTGTTGCCTGCGCCCATAGGAATGTCCAATGCCCTTGCTGAGACGCTGACCATCAGCAATTACATCTTCACCGGCCTTTTCACCATGGAGATGATCCTCAAGCTGTTTGCTTTGGGCTTCTTTGAGTACGTCGCAGACAGCTTCAACATCTTTGATGGTGTGGTGGTCGTTTTGTCCATTGTGGAGATCATTCTTGATGTAAGCATACTAATACAGTGCAGTTTCTGTGCGCCATGCCCTGCCCTTGTACGCCCTGTTTGTTGTCAAGCCTGCCAGTATGGACTGCTCTGTCAGATCTACACCTCCGCCTCACTCATGCCCAGCCTTTCTTCCTTGCTTGCTTTCTGCCCCTACATGCCCTTTGCACTGGTAAACATATGTTGCATATATCTCCAAGGTAGCCCTCTCATGTCACATCATGCTGCAGTCTTCTTGTTCCTGGTTCACAACGGCAGGATTGTCGCACTGCTTGGGACGCTTCAGATAAGGCTTTCATACTTAGTTTGTGCGCCTGGATTTTAACTACAGCAGCTTGCTGCTGAAAGGGTTGCTGACAGTACTGATGATTTTGCTGAAGAGACCATTTGCTTGCAGGTACTCAATGTCTCCAGTAAAGGCTTTGCAGGAATCAGGGTGCTCAGGGCGTTTAGAGTGCTACGGCTCTTCAAAGTCTTCAAGTACATCAAGGTGCTAAAGCTGCATGCATGCAAAGTATTTGAGTGCATGTGTGCCTGACAGTACAGCCACGTTTCAACACCTGCATACAGGAGCAAGATGTAGCTGCATTTGGCAACTTGACGTTCATGCAACAATCTGTGATCTTGTGTTCAGCCTTGCCGGTGAACGTTGTTGTGGGTATAGGCAACAGCCTGTGCTGCCAGGTAACTAATGCTCTCCCTTGTCCCATCTTCTCTGCGTAAAACGCAGACATGAATAGCTTAATCACACATGCACTCACAGCTGCATTTGTGTTGCCTTTCCTTGATAGATTGGAACTTGGTACATCCCCCAAGGATGCACTGATCTGCAGAGCCTGGTAAAGTTTCTGGGACACAGAAGTTATGATGCCCTCTGCAGAGCCTGGTAAATTGCCTGGTTCCTAGAAGTTGCGTTGCCTGTGCAGAGCCTGTGCAGAGCCTGTGCAGAGCCTGGTACATTGGCTGAATCATAGAGCTTGTGTTGCTGCTGCAGAGCTTGCGTAAGATCACTGAAGTGCTGCTGGCATCTGCGGCATCCTTCCTGGCCATTGCTAGCCTCATCCTGCTCTTCATGCTCGTCTTTGCCATCATTGGATTGCATGTTTATGGGGGCACGCAGCAAAGTGATGAGTACCCCAACTTCAGTACCTTCCTGCTGTCTGTGACCACCATGTTTCAGGTAGGCCTACACTCAGCCTGCCAGTGTGTCAGTCTTGTTCAGGTGCCAAGCACATCACATTGTCCTCGTAACACTCAATACTTCATCTTGTTGCTGCTGTCTGTCATTACTTTGCTGCATCCTTGCATGTCGTTTGTGATTTCAGTGAAGCTCAGCCTCTGTGAGGATGTGTGTGAGATGACTGAAGGCTTGAAAACTGCTGAGAGACCAATTGCTGCATCACAACCTTGTATTGAGGATCTGGTTCTCATCTCACACAGGTTGCTCTCAACAATGAGCCCATTGGACTCGCTGCCACAATTCACAATGGAGCCTTGACAGGGCATCTGAAAACACATGGGTAGCTCATGCAAGGGGCTTGCCCTGTGGCGGGTTTTGAGTTGTTGAACCTGTCAACATGTAAGACAGTACTGCAATCAGCCCGTGTCTGTAAGAGCTGCACACATCTGGCCTTTGCCCAAAGGGTATGAGGCACCTGCCTGCGAAGATATAGGTAGATACTCAAATGTCTATTGTAACCACTGCAATACGCATGTGCAGGTGTTGACACTGGAAAACTATGATAATGTCCAGTTCCAGCTGGCAGACGACACCAACTTTGGAGTACTGATTTTCATACTGGCTTGGGTTGTGTTTGGCTACTATGTACTGCTGGTGCTGTTCATGGCCATCATTCTTGAGGCCTTTGAGTCCAAGTATGACAAAGGCGCCATTCAGGATGCATACCTGGCATGTGAGTTCACTACCCTACATGTCTGCTGCAGCACCCTGTATGCCGCCTTGCATTGCAAAAATATGGATGCATTGCTGCACTGCATTTTGCCTGCATCATGCTCTGCTGACACCAATATCCCTCTGCGACTTCGCTGTTTTACTGTGCAATCAGGCTGCATTGGAATTGCACAGAGCTCTGCCCACATAGACACTGCACACTCTCATTCACCAGAGGTGATCAGAAGTGTGAAGCATTCCTGTACGATGCAGACAAGGGCAAGAAGAGCAGGTTCAGACAGCTGACAGACCTAGTAAAGACAGGCATGTCTGCAGCCACCAATAGGGCTAACAGCAGGACCCCTAGCAGAGGCCCCACGCAAGACCTTGAGCATTTTGAGCCTATATCAAGACAGGGAAGTCAGCGCTTGCCGGGAATACCAATTTCCTCCAAGGGCACCCAGGATATGGGGTCGAAGGGGGCTCTCAACTCAGCCCCAAGCAAAGCCCAGCAGGGCAGAGCCTCTTCAGGACCTGTTGCTGAGGGTCATGCTGGGCTGCTTGATCGCTTCGCCATCTATAAACCCACAACTAACACCATGTCACCACATACAAGGCTGCGCAGCAGTCCTCAAAGTGCCTATGCAGAGTCTCTGCTGGCCATGTCTGATGACTGCTGTGACACACCAAGATCCAATGATGCAGTGTCACTCTTTCAGGATATCATAGCTGCACAGCCTTCCCGTTCTGCTTCTTCTACAGCCCTCAGGAGTCACTGGCCAGTCGACCACAATGACTCAACCCCTGACCTGATCTCTGCAAATCCTATGTCAGCCGCCCCTCATCCTATTCAAACTGGCAGAAGTATCGGCATGCCAGTGGCAGAAGGCATTGAGGGCAACTCTGCTTCAACTACCACAGCACGCACCAGATCCATCCCCAAGAATACACCAGGATTCATGTCAAGCGCTTCCACTGGGCGCGGAGTAACTGCCCAGGCACCTGCCATTGCAGCTGCACCAGCAGCTGACACACAAACACACCCACTGATCAGTCCTAGGGAAGGCGTCCGGCAAGGGCTGCTGCCTGGTGCCCTGCCTGATGAGCTGGCCGGAGCCTTGTCGCCAATGGAGCGTTTTATGCGCATGGAAGATGACCAAGTGCATGCGGCTCAGATGCACTCCATGGCTGCTGATGAGATGGAGGCACTCATTCCAACCATCAGTGATGCTGCTGATGTCAAGGACGGTGAGCCACACCTGGGTCAGCTTTCATTCCTTGCCTTGCAGGCTTGCATATATCCGTATGGAGGTAATTTTGACTGGTCAAGTGCAGCAATGTGTGAGAACACATGCGCCACCAGCTGTCACTCCTACATCAAGTATGCCATCAAAACTGTAACACACTCCTACATCAAGTCTACCATTAATCCTGAGATATAGGTAATAGTGTGTCCCCATAGTGTGCCCCCACAGTCACAAAGTATTTCCAGCTGCAAAGTACATTTCACAGTCATAGTAGTAAGCAGCAGGAGCATTCCTGTTCAACCCAGATTCACAGTGTGAATTGTTTGCAGAGGATCCAGCCCTATACGACATCCCAGGAGCTGCAGATGAGATGCCGCTCCCACAATCAATCCTGGGTGACCCCAGGGGCCCTGGGGGCAGGGGCCTTGAGGGGGTCCCCCTGCTGGCAACCACTGGCAACGACATGAGCAGCAAGGAAAGCGTGGACATGCCTATGCAGGCCATGACACACCCTCTAGTAGAGAAGGCAAGCATATCATACTGATGTGTGCCAAAAGCTGCATGGGGCCAACTGCACAAATGTCTGCTCTGGAACCGCAGCAGGCATCAGCTTGATAAGCACATTGTTGTGGATTCCTGCTAGCCACATCATGAGAAGCACACAGCTGTTGGTCACACCTGTATGCTGACACTGTAAAGCTGGTGGCAACTGACACTTCATCTTGATGTGACCTTTGCGCACAGCGTAGTGTGTGTGTGGAGAGTTTCAGCATGCAGACTGCCTAGTGCTACTTTGCAGCAGCGCTCTGCTTCTCATTTTGAGTTGCCCAAAGAGTGACCTTATCTATACAGAAGTTGCAGGCAGTAAATCTACTCTGAGTATTCAACATGTTACACAACCAATCCTCTTTGTGAGATGAGCAAAAGAATAATGGAGAGGATGAGTATGGCCAGCTCATGCGTTTGATGTGCAGGCGGTGCGCAAGTCCAAGGAGGCCTTCAAGCTGCAAGAGGATGCCCAGTACGGTTCCTCCCCTTTCAAGCCCAAAGACAAGGTACGCCTGGCTCACAGCTGCGCAGCATACAACATGTGTGCATTGGTACTGCCACTTACAATGGACACCAGGCAGCTGCAGGTGCAATATGCATGTGCATTCTGACTGCTCTTGGTCAGCCACCTAAGCCTTGCTGCAGGGACAGTAAGTATCACCTCTGACATCTTGTCAGTCAATCACGCACATATGAGCTGCCCCTTCTGCACAATGATGTTTGCATGCTCAACGCCCTGGCTTGGCTATCTGTTTGTTTCCATTGATTTCAACAGTCATTTCCATTGATTCCAACCGTCAATGCCATTAGTCTATCTTTCCCACATGTAATCACTTTGTCCTGCTCTTTGCACCCATGAATGACATGCTGGTGTACAACAGATAGCTCCACTGCCCAGCACCCTGGCTACAGTACCCACCAGCCTGACAGCCACCAACATCAACAAGCAGCTTGGTGGCAGCAGACGCTTCTCACGCACAGGCTCTCGCCGGGATGATGATGCTGCATCCCAGGGATCTGGCCACAGCTCTGCCAGCAGGTGGGAATACTGCAACACTGCCTTCCTTGTTTCTTGCATCTGATGCTGTGCATATCATCTCCTGTTTCGATCACCAAGGCAGCGCAAATTTATACATTGCAACATTTGTGCATCTATTTTGGTTGTCCAGGCGATGCAGAAGGACTCTACTTTATTGCTCTCCAGTTAGTTGCTATGTTGGCTTCATGGCAGCATAACAAGACTGCAATAGTCTGTTGCCTCTACACATGAGCTGATGTTATTTGACCTGGCTGCTGAGGATTTGAGTGGCTGGCTGCAGAGCAAGCCCTATAGGACGCCGGGACTACCCTCCACTGACTGGCAAATCATTTGGGTACATCAAGGCTGACAACCTTGCCCGCATGCAGGTCTAGCTCCACCACTTTCGTGATTGTATGTGTTGTCTGTCAGACTGGCTGTGTTGCAAACCAACGCATTTATGTTTACGCAAGCACAACAAGCACGGCTGGATGCAGCAATTGGTATCCTAGTGCTCTGCTGCTTTGAACAATAATACTGCATTACTTGTTCGTGCACTGCTCAAGTGTGCATTGACACAGCACACGCCAGGTTCATTTTGACCTATCATGACAGCTACTTGACCAATTTTCTGACTGGAAGGCTGTGCAGTATGTTACCTGACATGTCCTCACATCTGCGACCTTTGTGTATTCAAATGCAGATATATGATCTGGTCATAAACAGGAACTTTGAGTACTTCATGTTTTTCTGGATCCTGATGAGCTGTGGGCAGATGATGGCAGAGCGACCATCTTTTGCCCGGACCTCCTTGCCTTACAAGGTGTCCCTCTTTCCCTGAGACTATCACCTTAGTGCCGTGATCATGTCTGAGAAAGATGTCACCAAGCTGACGATCGTCTTGTGCTTGCATATGCTGTCCTAGGAAGAAAATTGTCAGCATGAGACATGGAATGACATGTCATAAATGCCATGACATGACAGGCAAAGCATGGCCTTGCCGTGAATAGAGGGTGAACAGGTTTCTGAAGTCTTGGTGTGGCTGCATTTTCCAGATCATCAATGGACTGGATGCTGGCATCACAGCAATTTTTGGTGTGGAAGCCCTCCTCAAGATCACTGCCTTCACCTTCACAGCCTACATCAGACTAAACAGCAATAAGGTACAGCATTGCTTACACTCCTTAATCCAACCAGCACTGCTGCACATAAAATAAGCTTTCTGCATAGCTTCAATCGTACACAATTTGTGTCCTTCTCTTGTACACCACTGCATAGCACTGTTCCATCATCCCAATATGCCTCACCATGTGGGCAGATGAGCAACCAGCCGGTCTGACTCCACTTGGGGGCTTCTGCCAAGATGGTTGAACTGACTCGTCAGCTGTGAATGCTCATTGGTCTCACTATGCAGCACTTGTCTCGTTGCCTCTTCAGTAGCCATGGCTGCATTCTCATGACTGGTGTCATGCTGGAGCAACAGGGCACAAGTACATCAGCAGACGTGTGCCACAACTTTCCAACTTGCTTGGTGGTTTGCAGCTGGACTTCTCCATTGTGGTGGTGTCTGTTGTGGTGCTGGCGCTAGATGCCCTGCTGCCCAGTGTGCAGTGGCTCAAGGGTTTGCGAGTGCTCAGGGCTCTCAAGCCTCTCAGGTCACAACCCTTCACCAACAGTGCTTGCTGCACTCAGTTGCGCAAGGGACTTTGTGTCCCAGCTGTCCCCAGCTATTTGGGATTTTTTAACAAATCGTGGTGCACCTGGGCAGCATCCCTGGCCTCCCCAACGGCAATTGCATTGATTATGTGTTTGCATATACGTATGATACAGTGAGCTGAACCTGTGTCTAGCATCCAGCTCGTTTGATGTAGCAGCACTCATACATGCTGTTGCCGTGTGTGCACATTGGATCAGGGTGCAGCATTGAGTTGGTGCTTTGCTGCGCTGCACAGGGCTGCTTCTTCCTTGTGATGCAAAAGCCATCATTTGATAGTCAATGCAGCTACCAGCTTTGCAAGATAACAAGGCGCCATGGCATGAGCTACGCTATTGAGCTGTCCCATGATGCCTCGTGCCCTGCTGTACTGCTCTGTCATGTGTACTGCACCTGTGACCCTCTGATCCTTCACTTCAATGCAAGTGACAGGCGCCCTCTGCTGCAGGACATTGACAAGGAGCCCCGGCATGATGCTGGTCTTCCGATCAGTCACCCTGTCACTGGCATCCATGGCCAATGTCTCCATTGTGGTGGGATTGTTCTTCTTGATCTTCGCCATCATGGGGGTGCAGCTCTTTGGTGGCCGCTTCTGGACCTGCAATGACGTCTCTGTGGCTAATAAGGTATGCTACCCTTCTTAATGTTGTTGTACAAACCACATGTTCATGTAAAAGTCCATGATGAACCCAAGAGCCCATCATAGGCAGACATACAGTGTGCATGATCAATACAACACACAGACCCTTCTCCTATGTGTGTGCCAGGCCAGTGAGCATGATTCGTTGAGCATGATCAATGCCATGCTCTTCTAGACCAGCAAATGCACATCACATACTGCCGTGCACACCAGCATGATCAACCTGCACAGCTTGTTATGCCTGTCTTGTCAACACAGCAAAGGGCAGGGCAGCTTCTTTGCGCGCTCTTCTTGTATGCTTGTACAGGCAAATCCTGTATGCTGTGCTGCATGCGCCACATACATCGTAGGAAATGTGTTGACCAACTCACAAGGAAGAAGCATAGCACATGTGCACAAGTTGAACAGATAGCATCAACAGAGAGTGGCTGTATGGAGAGGCCGCTCAAAGTGTCAATATTCCTGCAGGCAGCTTGCACTGGGTATTTTGATGACAGCGATGTTGTGACGGAAAGGGCGTGGACCAATCCTTACCAGAACTACGACAATGTTGGCAAGGCCATACTCAGCCTCTTCATTGCTGTTACCCTCAATGGCTACTCTCGTAAGCCCCTGTTGACTTGAATTTTGCTCCTGTTGGAATGTCACATGTGACATGCGTCCAAGCCACTGGTTCCACACTGTCAATCAAGTACTCGTAGAATTTGTGGCCTTGATGCAAAGCGCAGAAGTCAGTGACCATGCATCACAGCTGCAGTCTGCAGAAAAAGCAATGTGTGTGTTCACAGATGAGGCATGCATGCCCTTTGCAAAAGCTTTGATACACCCTGTGCACACAGCATGGTGATACTGCATCAAGCAGCAAGGGTTGTGTTGAGAGCAGCTGCCATGTCTGCAATGGACACGACAGCATTTGAGCATCGAAGACAACATGGTCAGGTCTCTACTATTTGCATCACTCATCACTCAGGCACTGTAGGGTGCAAGCTATACCTGATGCAGCTGCCAAGTCTGCAGCAATGGCAAAAGTTGGAATCAAGTAGACATCTGACAGCAGTAGCACATACTCTGTGCTCTTTGAAGCAGTAGACTGATCTGGCCCATGTGTGATGCAGCTGCCATGTATGCAGCAATGGCTGCACCAGATAATAAGGATGATCAGCCAAAGGCCACCAGCAATGGCATCCTTGGGTTTCTCTTCTACGCCGCCTTCATTGTCATCTGTGCCTTCTGCCTGCTGAACCTGTATGTGGGAGTCATCTTCTCTGAGTTCAGTAAGATCCGCCTGCTCAGCACTGCAGGCTCTGCCTTCCTCACCACAAAGCAGCAGGTGGGAATCAGCTGGGCACATACATATAACATGGGTGTGAAGACAGTGCAATGCAAAGCAAGTGTTTTGTCACTGGCAGATTGTTCAATGCTCGTGATCCACAGGCAAAGCAGCGCTAGAACACATCCTGAGCAGCATACACATCCAGTCGCACACATCTTTTGCATCACTGGCAAAGGTGTGCCTGCAGCACCTGATGTGACTGCAGAAGAGGCTGAAAGTTTGTGACAAATCATATCACTGCTACCCGTTATGGTGTGGAGCAAATGTGCTGCTGGCTATACCAATTCATGCTGCCTCTCTGGATGAAAACAAAATTTTGTTCATGGACAAAACATTGGCTGTCGTGCAGGAATGGACAGCATTGGCCAAGATGGTGTTCAGGTTGAAGCCTCTGCAGAGAAACAATCCGCCCACCAACAGAATCCGTCTCAGCTGCTACAGGGCAGTTCACACCAAGGTATGCACACCTCTTGCTGCCTGAGCTTCCAGATGCTCTCTGCAAACATAGATGCATATTTCCAATCTGGAGTGAGGAGTGAGGAGATGTGGCATTCAGCAGACTGTGTGACATACTTGCTTGTGGCCTACATTGTAATGCTCTCCCATGCTTTTGTGAAGTTGATTGTCCAGCCAAAGAAGGCAAAGTGCATACGCTGCAACACATAACTGACATGTGACAAACCCACATTGTCACCTTTGCATATAGCCTTAGAGCTGATGATGGTCAACAAGCTAACCCACAGAACCTGGTCCTGTCTGCAGACCTTCAACTACATCATCACAGCAGTCATTGTGGTCAACATTGTCATTCTGGCTTCCACCGTCTACAATGAGTCCACAGCTTTCACTAACGCCAAGGAGGATTGCAACTACGTCTTCACAGCAATCTTCATTGTTGAGGCTGGCATCAAGATCACCGGCCTGGGCTGGCGCAGCTACTGGCGCAATGGCTGGAACAAGTTCGACTTCTTCCTCATCCTCATGGCCATTGTGGACATTGGCTTCACTGTGATCGCGGCACATGGGTCTCAGGTGTGTTGCAACATGACCCTTTGCTGATACCCCCAATTGGGTTGTTGCAGTTCGTGCTGTAATATCTTTATCATTGCTTGCAGAGCTTGGCTGTTTGATCCTGCTTCTGCTATTACTATCCCCAAGTCTTGTGAGCTTGGCTGTTTCATCCTGCTTCTGCTGTTACCGCCCCCAAGTAGTGTGTGTTCCAAGATCCAATCTGATTGATCTGTCGCTGCTATGATTGCCATATGGTTATGTCTCAGGGCTAGGTCTACCTGCTCGCAAAATGCTGATTGCAGAAATGCACAGCGATGCACTACTTCTCACAAGTAGTCTGTGACATGCAGGTAAACCAGCTGCTGAGCATCCAGAAGCTGCTGCGCCTGCTCAGGATTGCTCGCATCATCAAGCTCATCAAAGGCTTCAAGGTAACAAAAATCCGCTTCTGTCTTCACTGGCTGGATTGCTCCTTGACCCTGCATTGCCACTGCCTGCTTCAATACTCACAGCCAAGTCCCAACCCACACAGTGCACTCTGTCAACAAGTCCTGTCAGACACATGCTGATTTACAATTGCCAAGCATGCCTATGAGAAGCATCCATGCATCTGCCTTGTGCATGCAGTCACCTCCAGCTGGAGACAGCAGAAATGCTAAGAGGCGTGCTGCACAGCTGGTGAGCTCATGCTACTGCAGAATTGATTCGAAGGCAGTGGCAGCAGTCATCTTTAGTGTGACCCTCAGCCGCCGTGCACGCTGGCCATAATATCTTGCAATGTTGACATGTCAGCAGGACGCATCAACAGTCAGAAGCCTACACAGAATGCCATTTTCCTCCCCTCAGACTCAGCAGCTTCTGCAGTCATCAGCTTATAAACAGCAAAACAACAGCAGTAGTTGCCCTGTATAGCAGACGCTCGCATGTCTGGGGCACATACAGCATCGGCACCTGATGGACAATCCAGCATGCATTCAGCAGCAAGCTGTCAATGAAGGCCTACTCATGTATGTTGTTATGCTTTCAGGGATTGAAGGCGCTGTTGACCACTCTGATCATTTCCCTGCCAGCCTTCTACAACGTGGGCGCCCTGCTCATGTTGGTCTTCTTCATGTACTCCTACGTGGCGGTGCTGCTGTTTGGCACCATCCAGCCCCAGGCTGCCATCACAAACCATGCCAACTTTACCAACTTTGGTAAGAAACGGTGATCAGAGCTGTACCTGTGCCCTAGACAAGTAGCTGTCTGCCCCAGATGTCAACAAGCTGCTTAGCAAGCTTTTGGAAGCTTGCTTGCTGTTGAAGCAGCCCAAATCATATGGACTGGCTTGCTGTCAAAGCAGCTGATATTTTCAGGCCTGGCAAAGACTTTGGTACAAGGCTGCAACTACAGTTCATAGGCTTGAGTTTGGGTGTGTTGCATCAGTAGGGTTGAAGTTTGGTGTGTTGCTCTTGCATGTGTTGCTGTTGCAACTTCAGCATGCGTTGCTCTGCTGCAGGGAGGGCCGCCTTGACAATGTTCAGGGTGTCAACAGGAGATGACTGGGTGTACATCATGCAGCAATGTGGTGTCAGGCCACCAGTCTGCACCGTCTCGGTCAGTCTCACTATCTCAACATGCCACAATGCATCACCCCTAGGATACATCTTGCCTGCTGCTGCCCACTACGATGTCCAGTTGTGCCTTGTCACTGTAGCGTGTAGGATTCAAACCCAGGACTATTCTCCTGGAAGGACCTCTTGTTTGTTGGATCTGTGTAACTCTGTTACAGTCACTTGCTCATGCAGATGCCTGCAAGCACCTGGCAATGCTGCCCACCTCCTTCGGACATTGCATTCTTCTGGAATGGTACATGGCCGGTTGGGTCAGAGCCAGAATGTTGAGCACGCTCTGATAACGTTATTCTGTTCTCAGGGTGGATGTGGCAACCCAATCCTGTCGGCGCTCTTCTTCTGCAGCTTCACTGTCATCATCACCATGATCCTGCTGAATCTGTTCACCGCTGTGGTCCTGGAGAACTTTGAGATCCAGGAGGAGCAAGCTGAGTGGACCCTCACCCCTGCTGCTTTAGAGGTATGACAGCATCATTGCACCCATAATTTGGATCCCATCTGCACTCAAGATTAGGGTGTGTGGTATGGGGTTTGTATGGCATACTCGGGGATAGGGGTGGCAGTTACAGTTTGGGGTTGTTGACGGGACCCTCGTATGCAATTACAATGCTGTATGTGTCAGTGTGATGTTGTGCCCTGTGACACACTGCTGCTAACCATACTCTCAGCTTAAGAAGAAACTGTGGCTCTCTTTGCTGAAGATGCATGACTGCAGCATCAAGCTGCCATTTCTGAAACGCTTGATCTCCATCATCAGCTATTGTTGTTGCACACTGCTCTGTCCAGAGCCCATCTGATATTATTTTGAGTTGTACATGAGCAGACATCATTCAAGTCAGATAATTTGTTGCTCAAGTGTTTTGTCCAAGAATGTACCGCAGCTTCACATCAGCATCATGGTTTTGTTTGTTCAAGTCTGCTACCATGAAAGTTACATGAGGTCCTGATGTGGCCGCTGACAAGCACATCTGTCACCATTGCCTCCATTCTCTTCTTACCACTGCCCCCAATCAACATGTCCATTCGTATAACACAAATGTATACTTTTATTTGTTTATATAAAGCCCCTTGATGTGCAGGAGTTCCAGGAGCTCTGGGCAGAGTATGATGACGGCTCTGGAACCATAGCCCCAGAGCAGCTTCAGACATTGCTCATCAGGACAGACCCTCCCCTGGGGTTGGGCCGCATGGCCACTGGCCGGGATGTGCTCAGATTTGTGTTTAATCTTGACATCCCATTGGTCAACGGCAGGGTCCCATTCCACAGGACTGTCTATGAGCTGGTCCGTAATGTGTCAGAGACTCAGATCCCAGAGGTCAGTCAGAGCCAAATGCCAAGATTGCATGCATAGCATACATGGAGGCATGTTAATAATAATAGTGGTAGTAATAATAATGATGATGATGATGATAATAATAATATAATCTGATAATATCCAGCTCATGATGAGCTAGGCATTTAGCTGACAACATTCAAGTGACTACTGCCATGCTGGTCGCCATTTGCATGCCCATAGACTCTGTCTCAATGCAGAGCACAGCAATTTTACCATGCTAGTTCTACCATGCTAGTTTGCCATAACGACCCTGGTGCCTGTCTGTGCTTAAGGCATAGCAGCAAGCACACATGAGTACAGCTGCTGTGGCACTGCTGCTGCACAGCTGCCCTGACTCAGCTGCTAGATATGTCTGATCCTGGCCCAAGCCCGTGCTGACTGCGTGCAGGGTGAAATGAAGCTGCAAATAGACCGCATGATTGCCAAATTCTTCTCCTCCCTTCCGGTAGACGAGCAGCTCAATTTCAGTGTGGCTGTGACTGTCATGAGTGTGCAGCGCAAGTGGCGCCAACGCATGAAGGCCCACAAGGTAACACACCTTCCTGTTTGCACTAGACAAGTGGTCCCTTTCTTGGTCTTGACTGCTGAAACATAACCGTCTTGCATTAGCCAAGATGGCATTGTGTCAGACACTGTTGATGAGACAATAAGCTGAACACAACTGCTGAGGGAGCAGGTCACCTTCTGCATCATCAGACCAGAAGGTTGGTGTGTATGCCATGAGACTTTGCCAAGTGAGGGCATCAGATGGAGTTTCACTTGCTCAGCAGAGGCCTTTCAAGAAGCCTTAAGCTCCTGCACTCCCATCACCACTAAGACGTGACCACCAAAAGCAAGCTGCACCTCATGACTACACTCTACTGTGTTGAGACTGCGCTGGACCAAATGCACTACAGAACCATGCATGCCCAGCGGTACTGTGCTGTCATAACTATGGACTCAAGCTTCACTTTGAGGCACCCACACCTCTCAACCTCTCCTGAAAGAAAAGCTCTAAAGCGATCATAATCATCATCATCATCATCATCATCATCATCATCATCATCATCATCATCATCATCATCATCATCATCATCATCATCATCATCATCATCATCATCATCATCATCATCATCATCATTATTATTATTTATATTATCATGTCACATTTGTTGATGCAGTGTGTCACAGCAAATTTTGAGCTAAAGCAGGTCAAATCATCAATCAGCAGCACTGATTTAACAGAGCCGGCTCATCATCTGTGTATTCATCCAGCAAAAGCATATCCATTAGATATCCTGCACACAGGCTTTGTGCAATCATAGACCTCAACAGGTATCATGTGTTGAGTGGTGCTGCAGGGTGAAGATGAAGTACGGCAGAGTGGGGTACCATATGCAATTGTGAGGCCTTGTGCCCTGACAGAAGAGCCGGCAGGGGCAGACTTAGTCATCAGCCAAGGCGATACAATCAAGGTACCTCCGCTGAGCATCAACACCTGACATTGTAGCTCATTGCGTCATCTGCAACCACACATGCAGTGTATATGCCCTTTTGCTGGAGCTCTGGGCTGCCGCCACAGGAGGCTCCTGTCATGATTGCTAAAAAGCGCAATCTTTTCTTTTCTATTGTTTTTTTGCCTTTTGCTGGCAAGGTGCAAGCGCTGCATGTGAGTTGCTGCAGCTTCATTGTAGAGTTGTGCTTGCTACTGCAGGCCTGCTCATGCTTGTGACCAGTACATCTGTGTTCAAACAGGCTTTTGCCCATTTGTACTCATCTCGACTAGCTTTGGTGGACAATGAGCAGCAGCAACAGGAGAATTGGCATGCAGGGCAAATTGAGCAGACAGGATATGGCTGAGCTGTGTGTTGAGCTGCTGTCACAAAAGTCAGCGCTTGACACAACCTTTGAGGTGAAGTCAACTGTGCCCTTCAGCCAGCCCTTCAAAGTGGATCCACAAAGCCCTCCAGATTCCAGAGACTGGCAGGTGCAGCTTCCTGGACTGTAAAAGCATCAATCAGTTCAATCAGTTAACATTCCTTGTCTTTCAGACTCATCAGGGGAGTCAACATACAATAACAACAGCTTCAGACAAGGGAGTGGTCACATGCATGATGTCTCCTTCCTTGCAGAAAACAATGCTTTGCCAGCTGCAGCTGCTCTAGGCTATGACATGCTCTTGCACTTTTATAGTCATACTTCTATATTATATTACTAAATGGTAGTGGTGAATGCAGGCTCTGTTGGTTAGCGCAGACTTGAAAGAGAATGTGACAGGCAAGTCCCAGCCTGCAGTGGCTGCAACCAGATAAGCTGATTGTGTTGGGGCATGAACATAGTCACTGAAAACTGATGAAAGATGTAGCTGAAAAGAAAGAAAAGGCTACACCTTTTGGTGTCGATTTGACGAGATCAGACTATCCAGTCTGCATTATGTAAAGAATGTCTGTCGCATATTAGCTTGTTCACACCACATAGAAATACGTAAATTGGTTTGAGGCAGCTACTGAACCCAGCAGCCAGTGGGTGTATGCGTGAAGCAGCTTGCTTGATCAAGGTAAGGCACAGCTAGGCCTATAGGTCAAAGTAAAAGATCAAGCAGTACTGACGGTGCCTGCTCAGTGTTGAAATGCGGTCTGGAAAAAAAAGAGGCCTTTGGCTGCCAGCAAACATGCATATTGCTGCGCAGCTCCTTACCTCCTTCTTGCCACTAGTAGCTGACAGGCCGGGTGTTCTGCCTTGCATACAACAGCATTTATCTGCTGTATGCAAGCTTGCCCTGGCTGAGAATCATAGCCAGGGCAAGCTTGTTAGGGGGTTAAACAGCTAGTGTGAAATTAGTTTCAAACTTGCCAGGGTGGCAATAGAGGGTTCAGTACTGCGGAGGAAGAATGTCCACTGAATTGGATGGGTCGCGGCAATGCCTCATGAGCCCCTTGATCCAGCAATGTATGTAATGACTGACTGGTGTCACAGGGCTCAGTAAGCTAAGCATCAACCCTGCTGAGTAGGCATGACTAGTGATAGGGCTGTGGGAAACCTCCTTGATCAGTCACAGAGTTACAAGACAGCATCAGTCACGCAATACTCAAAAGCTTTCAGCAAATAGTAAAGGGCAGTTGTAGTCAGTTCCCACAGACCTAGGAGCCTTGTTAGCCCCATGCAAGTACAGTCAGCCTCAACGAGGGTATGCTATATTGTCCTGGTCACTGCAATTTCTCACGCTACTAAACATGAAAATGTTTGCTCCGTCACAATCTGGCTAGCCTAGCTATAACAGCAGCTCTTGGGATCTTGGATCCTTGGTACACTTGTATTTGCAAGCAATGTCTTGCAAATGGTGAAAGAAGCTTCTGACTTTGCAACAACAACCTTCAATGATGTTGAGCCCAGGTGAAACTGACCTACAAAACCTATGCATACAGTCAAAGAGGGGTCATCATAAGACATATACAAGCTAGACGTGTTGCTATCAAATGCTTGCATGTCTAAAATGTATGTTGAACATATAAGTTATATAAATGCATGGTTCACAACAGTCAACAATTTTGCTGAGGGTCAACCGCCCACAAGGGGATTCTGTGACTACAGCAAAAAGCTGCCAGTGCTGATGTTGTTTGGGAAAAGAGCCAGTGGTACTGCACTACGTTCAGAATACGTTTTGCCAGGTGATCAAGCATTGGTGCCAGGAGATCACAGCAAAAAATCCCTATAAACCAAAATGCTGCAGCTATTGCAGCAAAGGATGTCCACAATCCACCAAGGTTGGACAAGAAGGTGACTGCAGTGCTGAATATTGTGTCTGTGGAAGTGTAGTCTACATTGCAAAAGCGGGACTGACAAAGATTGACATATGCGGAGTAGCTCACAAATACTTGTGGTAGCTTTGCAGCATCTCCAGATGCATTGTAAAGATCGGGTGGGCAAAGCTGCAGCCAGGATCCATAAAAAAAGTTTATTTGCTGTACTTGAGACTGGGTAGTGGTGCTGCCTGACAAATTCACAGCATCTCCATCGGAGAGGGTGAGCGAAAGGTTGAGTGCTGTTTCTGTGGAAAAGGTCCCGGGTGCAGCTGCGACCATGACATTGAAGGTTTGCAGCCAAGCTTGGTCAATGGCCAACAAATACTGACCTGTACATGAAAGTCACATGTAGGCTAAAGTTTGACTGCAGACATGTACATAGCAGCTTTGTGAATTTATGTTTGCTGACCAGTGAGGCAGTGTCCTGTCAGACCAGGCTGAACTAATACAGCAGTACGAATAAGCCAAGGCAAAGTCTATGTGCAAATGTATCAGTGTCAACACTTGTACAACGCAAACATGAAGTGAGAGACATGGAAGATACAATAATTTTGAAGCAAAGGGATCGCCAACTCACCAAACTGCGCTGTGACGTCGGCGGTGAAATTACCGAAGGTCAAAAAATAGGGGGAGTGGTATGATGAAGGGCCAGCAGTTCGAGGCAACACACGCGCCGAGAGCAGTTGCCTGAGGATGTGCCATTGTGTTACGCAGCGCAGAGGGAACAAGTTTGTCCCTAGATCGGCTTCGAGGTCCACACCGCACTCATCTTGGAGTGTCTGCTGAGTGTCGTTGAGTTGAGCAAAGGTGCCGTACTGTAGTTGGGTGTTGGTGCAAGGGCAGTTGTCGTTGGCAGGTTGTTGCCCCAGTAACAGCTCAGTGCGTGTTGTAGTCACAATGATCGAGTTCGCCCATGGCCATGGAGGGTCCAGGATAAAGCCACTGACAAGAACCGCCGCGCATAAGCACAGCAATAAGATCGTGCGTAATGCAGACCGAGAAGGAGAGTGTTGATGATCGTCAAACGCCCATGCAGAAGGTCGAGACCACCAGGGCAGCTGGCTGGCGCAGCACGCAGAACAGCTTGTTTTAACAATTGCAGCGTCTGGTGTCGGCATTTGGAAAGACAAACAGATACTAACGATGTGAGTACAAGGGCAGGGCAGCATCCGCAAGACATACCTGCGTATGAGTTTCTGAGAGTTGCCCGCAGGTGCAGGTGGCTTCTCTGGGATCCTTGGGATGATGCCACTTTGATGCTACTTTCTTGAAAACAATGCAAGCCAGTGCTCATATGACTAATTTGTTAAAAAGCTCTGCATGCTTCTTGGATGGGTGTTAACTTGCCGTGCAAGCAGCTGAGCGCATCAGCTGTAGTAATTCACTGACAGACATATGCCTTAAGAGTAGTGGGATGCACCTTCTGGTCTCTTTTTCAAAACTTACAATAGCTGCTGGCCATGGCTCCGAGGATCCTTGGTCTGCGTAGGACAGTCTGCCTACAGAAAAAGCGCCAAATGCTGCCCAATGGACATGGTGATATGTATACAACACTGTATGCTGTTGGATGGCTGCGCCAACTCATCAGCTCCCTTACTGTACAGAATCCACAAAGTAATGTCGTTGCAAGCTATGAAACACAGGCCTACGTCTGTAGGACAACAGAATGGCATGATACCCATTCATGTTTTGCATTGCCTCTGACAGCTCATCTGGAAAGCCATGATGAGACAGCTTAAGCACATACGGTGGGTTCCGTTCAAGAACGTGCTTCAAGCTTGCATTGTTGTGTTGGACCCAATCACTCAACATGGCTGCCTGCCCTTCTGCTTCACAATACAAATACGGCACTTGTTGCCACTGTCTCAGAAACAGTGGGTCAGACCTCATGAGGTCTTGGAAGAGCTCATCCATCCAAAAGTAGTCATGCATCTCGTTTCTTGCTGCCCAGTAGTCATCTGTTGCTTCTTTCCATTTCTGTATGATGTAAGATGTGTTTGTGGAAGCCAGGAACCAGCTTGCAGGTCCCTTGCCTCCATCTCTCCCATGGTACATGAAGAACTGAGTTGGCATTATACCTTCATGGATCCAACTGTCTAACGGAGCAAAGCACAGCATTGTGGCGTCTGCCCAAACACCTCCATGCTTTGCAAGCAAGGACAGACGGATGATGTCTGATTTGGCAGGCGATCCAATCTGGGCATTATGAATGTATGGTATATCCACATATTGCTTGATACTGCTACTGTCCAAAAGGTGTATCTTCCAGCCAGGATTGTGTCTTCTGTAAGACATTGCAACCTCTTTCACCATCCATGGTGCTGATTCCCATCCGCTGAGCCACAACAACCAGACATTGTTGGGAAATGCTGCTTGGAATGGCATGTATTCTGTGGTGCTGTTGCTCCAAATGTTGAGGGCGTCCTGAAAACCAGCTGCATATTCACCTGCTCTGTCGGTGAGCACCCATTGCGGCTTCTAGCTGATCAGCTGTCTTATCTGATTACCTTGACTTGACTCTCAGGATAGCCTTGCCGCTCAAAGCTTGAGTAGATCATTTCCCTGAACTTGTCGACCCTTTCACTGGGCGATAGCTGTTGGGCCGCGAGTTCTTCGCGTGCTTGCCGCGCCAGCTCATAATACAAGTCTTCCACGGGCAACTGATTCAAGGACTGGGAAGCAACGAAGACGCACACTAAGCTGAAGACAGCCGTGTGTATATATGCGACTGGTACCATTCCCGTGGTTAAGGACTTTGCCGCCAATTCAGCGCTTTACCTGCGTGAACTTTAGGCATTCACCGTAGCATCTGCGGCTGAAAAGTCATCACGGGCATCGTGAACAGCAAGTCAACGTTCACTTGCAACATCTTACAGCTGTCAGCATTTTCAAACCGGTCATCAGACATTCAGAACTGCAGGACATGTAAATGCAATACCCAGCATTCATTCTAAAGTTACGAGGGTTTCTGAGGCATGCACGTCAACCCACAAAACACTTACACGCAGTTTGACCCACGCACTAAACATTGCCGACAGGTCTCGATTGCAGATATAATCAGGCTGAACATTCAGCTAGACAGTCTGTGTGCAGCCCATGCAATCATCAGGTCAACTAGAAGATGCACTTGTCAGCAGATTGATTACCCCGTCGGAATCAGTGTATGCAAGAAAGTACAACTGCACACATGTTGGCAGGCATTGAATGCACTTATTTGCATGGTGAAAATTGATGTCTGCCTAACTGAGTGCTCACACTGTGACATACTGCAAGCTGTTTGCTGTCAGGAGGTCTGAGGCTGAGATCAGGTCGAAATGATAAAAGAGGATGTCAGTCATGAGCTTGAAGACCACAAAGCACAAAGCTGGTCGCAGGCGGTCATACAAATTGCACGCTCACAGTCTGGGTTCCGTACGGTACAAATCAGCACACTAACTAGCTGACCCGAACGAGCAGTTTATTCTTCTTCCCAGCCGCCAGCAGAAGCAGCCGTCCCTCGATCAGATCTTCAGGGCTGACCTCATGATCTTCTGAAGTGATGCGCACATTGTTCAGTTGCACCCCCCCTCCCTGCATATAATAATAAATAGTAATAACAAAAACGCTTTCCAGCTCATGGTGAGCTATGTACGTGCAGGACATCACAGGTTATCACGGGATTTCACAGATTAACAGTCCAAATTCACCCTGAGCATTTGCCATTGCTAGATACGCTGCCAACCTGCAGCATTAATCAATCTTGTTCAGGTTGAACAAGCTTGCAACACTGGTTGGATGTACAAGCCTGAAAACCAGTCGCTGCGCTATGAGTTACGACTGCAACCATGCAAGTCTGGCGACTCACTTTGATCATACGTTTGCTGGCAGCTTTGCTGGGTTGTAGGCCAGAAGCCACCATAACCTGCACCAGGGGCTGGCCCACGACCTGCCCTTTGTCCAGGGAAGCTGAGGGCACGTCGCCCGCAATGGCTTCAAGGGTGGCGGCATCTAGGGCTGTTGTAGTGCCTGGCTGCAGAGCCTGCTCATGCCACATGATTGGTGAGGATTTGCCCTTTTGGCGTGAAGTTGCTCAGTCTGATTTAGTATACATCATCATTTACTGATTTTGTGAATGCCACTAAGGGGAGCCTCTTGGATGTAGTCCACTGGTGTACATTCCCTGGTAAAACACACCTTTTCTAATGCGATGAATGAATCTGAATGGCAGTGTAGAGAAATTTGCCACAGGATAGGCCAGGCTCAGAAAGCCGTTCTGATAGCAGTGTCAAACTGCACGTGTGGAAGGCAAGCAAGCCAAACTTTGACAGCTTTCGGCACACAGAGTTGCACAAAAGATTATGAGTGTTCTGAGAAGCTGTGGGACCAGCTAATACACCGACGTCCCCAGGCACCAAGAGGTTTGGTGAATCATTTACATAGCTGTGAGGGCAGCTAAGACACGCATGTTCTTATGCACAAAGACGGTGGATGAGTCACCTGAGTAGCTGTAAGAGCAGCTGATACACCCTCATCCCCATGCACAAAGCCGATCACCTCCTCTGCCAGCAGACGCTGAGCTGTGTTGGGCTGATAATCTGACTGCTGCATGTCAGCTTCTAGAGACTGAATCCTGTCCAGCGGTAGGAATGTCAACATTTTCAGGTACCTACGAGCCAGCAAAGGAACCCCATTGATGACTTGACATTACACAGAGCAGGTGCCAATAGGTGTCTTTATTTTATCCAAATGAATTAACGTTTGATTTAGTTTTTGTTTTGTTTTGTTTTGTTTTGTTTTGTTTTGTTTTGTTTTGTTTTGTTTTGTTTTGTTTTGTTTTGTTTTGTTTTGTTTTGTTTTGTTTTGTTTTGTTTTGTTTGTTTGGTTTTATGTTTATTTTGTACCAGTTTAACTTTTTTCCAGTGGTGTACAGGTCAAGTCATGCAGGCGCTACCTGAATGGGCTGAATTCTGAACATGCAGATCTTTACTGACTACTGTTGGATCTTCTGGGCACATGAGACATTCAGACTGTCGCTGAGTGTCCATTGCAGGAAAAGAAGCTGACTGTCATGGCAAAGAGAGAGGGGCCACACACAGGAGTAGCTTTGCACCCCAAAGTGGAGACTGGAGCGCACACACAGCAAATTCTAATTCAGTGCGCACAGTCAAGCCATGCAGTGGAGAAAGGAAGGAGTCAAAACGAATTGCATGCATTGAAAACTCACCGGATGACGTCCTGGTCTGTGGTGTTGTTCAGGAGATATTGGTACAGCTTGAAGGGCGACATCTTTTCTGCAGCCAACAGACATGGCTTGGAAAAGAAAAAAAACAAGCTCATGCTTTTCAGCAATCATGACAGGAGCCTCCTAAGGCAGCAGCCCGGAGCTAGAGACATGGCTTGGCTTGAGGCGCAACTCGTGCAATCCCATGCAAGCATCAAGACCTTGTGTCAAAAGCAGCATGGACTTTCATGAAGCTGCCTAAGACTCTTCTCCTCTGTCAAATGGACAGGCAACAGAAGCCCTGGCCTTGGTTGTTCAGGTCATGAAACTGTCCAGTTTGGACAGACCACATCAATGCATACTGTATTTACTGCACCCCCTACTAGAAC
>JAABUK010003953.1_pt1 | contig 24626 bp, 5 predicted proteins | sample 5559141 | NCBI WGS metagenome assembly JAABUK01 (sample SAMN10711869, study PRJNA513367) | rock metagenome | isolation source: Antarctica rocks | place: Antarctica: Victoria Land, Pudding Butte nord | collected 2016-01-03 | reverse complement strand
TTTATAAGTCTAAAAATAGTTTTATTAGATAGCTGACTAAATTCTTTATTAAATAGCTTACTCAGATATTTTATAATCTATAATTAGAAGAAGTGTGAATTAAATTTAATATATATTAATTATTATGATCTCAGCTAATAAGTCACTTATTAATTAGTACATTCACATCTTCAGCTTCTTAATATCTTCTCTTTATTCGAAGGTTCTCTCTTAACTACTACTATAATTAATAGTTAGCTATAGTTATCCCGCTTTCCTCTCCTCTTTAATTATTATATTAAATAGATATAGAGAGAAGAGAAGAGATCTTTAAAGAGATTCTTTAGAGATTAGTTTCTATTATATAGAACTAATTAATATCTTTACTAATATTAAGTTAGCATCTTATTATCATCACTCTATTCTTACTATCTATCTATTATATAACTCATCTTAATATTCTAATCTCTCTAATCTTATAGTTATTTATAAGAATAATAGCTAGATCTATAAGAGTAATGGCGCCTTCTCTTAATTAGTTAAAAAGTTCAATAATCTAATTCTTCTTTTTAGAATTATTTATTAGAATTACGTCTATAACTTCCTATCAGCCTAATTTAATAGAAATAGAAACTAAATTAACTTAAGAATAACTTCTTATCTAAACACTTTAAAAATTATAATAAGTTAGAGAAAGTGTATAATAAAGATATTAAAAAATTTATATTCTTAATAACTTATTTCTCATCTATATCTTAGTATTATGAAGTTAAGTTACTAGTAAAAAGAAGATATATAAAAGATAGTAAATATTTATAATATAATTTAAAGACTAGAGATTCTAAGAAATATAAAGATAGATCTTTAAAGAAGCTTAAAATATTTCTTTAAGTCTATAGAAATATTACTTAGATGAAATTATATTACTTTAATAATAAAGCGTAGAAGATATATTAAATTATTATCTTTCTTAAGAGAGATCTAGTAGAAATATAAGAGCGTTATAAGAAGAATATCTATAGTAAGAATAATAACATCTTTATCTAAAAGAAATTTAAAGATTTCCTTTAAAACTTATAATTTAATTTAGTAAATTATCAGCTTATTATTACTTAAAAATATAAAGAAGTGTATTAATAAGAATATTAGTTTACTTAATAATTTACTCTTTATCTTAAAGAATTTAAAGCTGTTCTTCCTTCTTATAATAAAGAATAGAAAGCTTAATATCTTTTTATAAAGCTGAAGTCGTTATTAAGAAAGAATATATTATTAAAGAGAGATATATTTTTATTATATTAAGAATTACTAATGTTAGTATAATATTTTAAGAGAATAATAAAGATTAATAGTCGCGATTAGTATTATAATAAAGATTTAGTTAAGTCTGTTTCATCTAAGACTACTAATAAGAGCTAGTTAAGATTAAAAAGTAGTTAACATTCTAGTTAAAATTCTAAAGATAAGTCTACTACTTACTATTCTAATTCTAATAATATTTCTCTTAATTTTTTAGATAAGTTTAAGATTAAATATTATAAGTATTATAAGTTTAGATATTATATTAATAATTACACTATTAATACTATATTATTAGGAAAAGAGAGAATCTATTCTTAATAGCTTTACTGAAATCAGTTACTTTAGATAAGAAGCGATATATTACTAACGCGGATATAAATATTAAAGATAGCTTTTATACTGCGAAATATCTTCTTAATATTATTATAAATCTAAATTTAATCTTATAACTTATAATAAAGAAAATAAGTCTTTTAAACTTATCTGCAAAATTAATTATTATATTATAATAGGGAAATAGTTTCACTTTTTATTTCTTAAAAGCTTATTTATTTTTAGTTAAGATAAAAGATTTTAATAAAGTTATTAGAGCCTGTGAAATTAAGTTCTATATAATAGATTTATTTAGTTTAGATGTTAATATAATTCTTAGTCTTTCTTAACTAGAAATTAAGAACTTAGATTTCTTCTTTAAGACTTATTAGTAGAGATTTCCATTAAAGATTAATAATATTAAATTGATTTAAGAATCTCTTTTATTAAAGAGACTTATTTAAAAGAATAAGTAGATTTTTCTTTACTATATATTAGAGATAATTAGTAGTTGTTATATCAGATCTGCTTTAGTTTCAGTTATAATAACTACTTTAGATTAGAAAGATCTTTCAGAGAAATTCTAAGAATACTTTAATATTTTCTTAGATAAGAGTATTAGTAGTCTTCCGGAGCATAATTAATTAGAGCATAATATTAAGTTAATATTTAGTAAGCAGTTATTATTTAGCCCGTTATATATCTTATTAGAAAGAGAATTGAAAATATTACGGGAATATTTTAATATCGCTCTAGAGAAGAGATAAATCTATCTAAGCTTCAGTTTCGCAGAAGTATTTATTCTATTCATCTCTAAAAAGAATAGAGAGATGAGATTATATATTAATTATTAAGAGTTAAATAAAATAATGATTAAGAATTATTATTCTTTATCTTTAATTAATGAAACTTTAAATTATATAATTAAAGTCATAATCTTTATTAAACTTAATTTATAAGATGTATATTACTAACTCTATATTTAGAAGAGAGATGAATGGAAGATAATATTTTAGATGTGCTATAATTATTTTAAATATAGAATGATGCTCTTTAGATTAGTTAACACTTCTACAATCTTTTAATCATATATTAATATAGCATTACGAGATCTTCTTAATATCTTATATATAATATATCTTAATAATATTCTAATCTTCTTAAAGAGTAAGAAAGAATATATTATTTATATTAAGAAGATATTTAAAAGGCTTCGTTATTTTAGTTTATATACTAAGTTATTAAAGTATAAGTTTATAATAACTTAAGTGAATTTCTTAGAATTTATTATAAATACTAATAATATAATAATAAAACTGAGTCGTGTAGTAATTATTATTAAATAATCTGCACCTATATCTATTAAAGAGCTTTAAGTTTTTCTGAAGTTTACAAATTTTTATTACAGATTTATGTAGAACTACTCTTATATTATCTCTCCCCTTACTAATTTATTAAAGAGTATTAAGAATGATAAACAAACTAATCTTTTTATATTTAATACGGAATTAAAGAAAGCTCTTAAAGAACTTAAGCGAGTCTTTAATAAGATGTTGATATTATATTATTTTAACTTTTAGAAGCTGATATATATGAAAACTAATGCTTTTAGTTATATAGTGAAAGGAATCTTATTATAATTATTTAAGAATATTAAGAGTAAGCTGTTATAATATTTAATAGCCTATTTTTCTTGTAAACTTATAGCTACGAAAGAGATTTATAAAACTCATAATAAGGAACTTCTAATTATTATTAAGCTGTTTAAATAATGATGATATTATTTATAGAGAGTAGAAGAAATTACAGAAGTTTAATATAATCATAATAATTTAAAATATTTTATAATCATTATAATATTAAATAGATATTAGACATAATAGACTTTAGAATTGTTAAAGTATAACTTTAAAATTAAGTATTAATTAGATAAGTTAAATTCTATAGATTTATTATTAAGATAGTTAGACTATAAAGTCTTAAAAGAAGAGTAAGCAGCTATTATATTACTTACTTTAAGAAATAAGCTTTAAAGTATTTTTATATAGAATATAATATATTAAGAAGTTGATATAATATTAGATAGGAATAAGATATCTATCTTCTCAGATTTTAGTAAGATATTAAGTAAGAATAAAATATTTATCTCTTAAGATTTTAGTATGAGGTCAGTCTTATATAATAATTCTATATAGAAGAGTTAGTAATAAGAGTTTAATAAGATGTTAAATATAAATATAATATTCATCTTCTTAAATTCTAATAAGATATTAGCTAAGAATAAGATATTTATCTACTATAAAAAATCTATACTTAGAAGTTAGAATGCTAATATAATATTAGCGAGTTCTTAAGCTCTTCCGTAAGTTTTTCTTAATAAAAGAGTTAATCTATTAATAATTAAAGATATAAGATCTTCTTCTATATAAATATTATATTATATTAGTTTAGATAATATTATAAGTCTTAAAAAAGCTTAAGCTAATAATTTTTCAATATCTTATATAAATAGTATGATACATACTAGTGAGATAGCGGGAGTACTACTTAATTCTCTCGCTAATATTAAAGATTATAAACTTCTTATATTAAGACGCGTTATTATAATAATAATAAAGTTAATAGCTTATAAGTTACTTAATATCTCTCTCTTAAAACTTCTTTTGATATTATAATAAAATAATAACTTTATTTAGCGGAAGAAAACTAAGATAATATTAAGAAGTAAGTAACTTATTAGTAAGATTAATAAGTAGTGAGTAGATTTAAATAATCTATTTCGCAGATATAATAGTATTTTCATCTTTATAAATTCAGTAGTTTATAATAAGATTCTCTTAATAAAATATAATAATTCTTTAAGTAGTTATTTTAGCGTTTGTAAAATACTAATATTATTCTGTTAGAACTTCTTCTAATTAAGTATAAATAAAGAAGTAAAGAACTTTATTATAAGTTATAATATCTATTAAAAAATGAAGATAAAGCGGTATTAATTATACGGCGCATTATAATCACTATTCTGTTTCTCTATTCTATAAAAAGAAATTACTATAAACTTTATTACTAACTTATTTTCTAGTATTAAAGAGAGAACTGCTTTTAATTCTATTCTTATTATAATAAATAAATTCACAAAATTTATAAGATATATTATTATAAATAAAACTATTACTGTTAAAGAATTAGCATCTATATTTAAGAAACGCATTATTAGCGACTTTAATACGCCGGATAATATCATCTCTAACTAAGATTCTGTTTTTATTCTATATTTCTAGTTAGCGCTATACTTTTATTTAAAGATTAAGAGAAGACTTTTAACTGTATTTTATTCTTAAACTAATAATTAAACTAAATAATAGAATTAAGAGCTTAAATAATATCTTTAATACTTTTTAATCTATTATTAAGATAATTAGTATGAGCTGTTATCACGCGCTCAGTTCTATTATAATAATAGTATTCATTTCATAATTAATATAATCTTAGTATTCACTTTAATAGAATTCTATTTTTAAAGATTATTTAATCTTATAAATAAGATCTTAAAAGGGGAAGTGTTGAGTACTAAGAAAAGAATTAATATTATAAAAAAATAAAGAGAAGAACTGATAAAGTATTAAGAGAAAGCCGTAGAATATTAAGTAAGATAATATAATAAAAAGTATAAATCGATAACTTTTAAGATAGAGAACTAAATAATACTTTTTATAAGGAATCTAAAACAGATCCGTTTTAGTAGAAAGCTAGTAGATAGATATGTTAGCCCGTTTTAGATTATTAAGATAATAGAATAATAGATATATTAGTTAAAGCTATTATCTTATTAGAAGATTTATTCGATTTTTTATATCTTACTTTTAGAGTCTTATTATTATAGAGTTGATAAAGACTTAGTATAATATACTGAATTGATACTGCTAAAGAATAGAGATGAGAAGTAAGAAATAGAAGAAGTTTTAGATAAGTATATTTATTAGAGAAGTCAGTGATATCTTATTAAGTGAAAAGGCTAATCTATAGTAGAAAGCACTTAGATTAAGATCTCTAATATAAGAAATACTGAAGAATTGATTCAGGAATATAAATTATTAATCCGATCTAAAATCAGTAAAATAAAGTGTAAGTACTGAATGTAAAACACTCTTTTCTAATTTTTTCTATAGAATTTATAGATTTTATTAAGGCTCAGATATGTTTAGATATATAAAGTTAGGTAAAGAAGTAATTCAAGACTTTATATAAAGAAGAAATATAATCAAGACTTAATAAATTAATTTAAATAAGAATTCTATTTCATCGGTATATTATTAATATATTATAGATAGAGAGTAGCTATAAAAGAGACTAAGTTATATTAAAGTGTTACAGCATAACTAAACTTTTTATAAGATAGTATAGCACAGTAATTATAATAGCAGCTCGTTAGAATTCTTCTTTAATAATAGCGGGTAGATGAAGCTGTTTATAATTAGTAATTACTAATAGAGTAATAATAGTATATATATTTTAAAGCGCTTTATATTAATTAAATACTACAGTGAATCTTAAATATTTTTAAGTACGGGTATAATTAAATAAATTAAGTCTTTTATATTACGCGCATTATATAATAATCTACTAAAATATTAATTATTATACTTTTAATTCTTAATATTATTCTTTAATCTTCAGTCTTTACTAAGAAGTATCTCTTTATCTTTCTTAAATACCGTTATTACTAAATCAGTCTTAAGATCTTTCTTAAATTCTAAGTTCATTATCTTATTTTACAGCTCTACTAATTCATTTATATATCTAAAGAATCTTTCTGAGATCTATTTATTAATATAATAATAGAAAGTAGAATAAAGAATATATATTAAGATAAGATTTACTCTCTTTAATATAATACTCATAATACTTAAACTTCTATTATTTACATATACTATTCTAATTATCAGAACGTGCTAAATATTTAATATAGCGCAGACAATATTACTATAATAGAATAGAAGCGGAATGAGAATGTTTAGATAAGAAAGATAATATTAAGATAATATTAGTAGAGTATTTAAAAGATTTCTTTATAATTTTAATATAATAAAAGACTTATAAAGTTATTATAAAGACTTATAAAGAAGTTATAAAGACTTTATAAAAAACTTTTAAAAACTATAAAACTAATAAGATTATGTGAGAGACTTAATAAAGAAGACTTGATTTATTATGAAGACTTAATAATAGTAAGATAGTAGTAAGTAATAAGAGTATAAGAAGAAAAGAAGTACTATTATAAGAAAAGAAGCAGTTACTTATACTTAATAAAGAGTCTATAATATTAATCTGTAAAATTGATTATAGAAGCGATTAATCTATTAGAAGCGACTAAATCTATAACTTAGCGCGCTATATTAATTAAGATTAGACGTTACTCTAATCTAGTATAATATTAATTCTGCGCTAAGTTCTTAACTTACTTATATATTATTATTTCTAATATAACTCTTATTAGAATGCTAACGCATTATCTAACTTTTATCTTCTTCTTATTAATAGAATAATTCTATTAATCTGATTCTAGTTCTGAGAATAGAATTTTAGAAGAGAAGATATTATTATAATCTCAGCTAATAAGTTACTTATTAACTAATATATTCACATCTCCGACTTCTTAATATCTTCTCTTTATTCGAAGATTCTCTCTTAACTATTACTATAATTAGTAGTTAGCTATAGTTATCTTACTTTCCTCTTCTCTTTAACTATTATATTAAATAGATATAAAGAGAAGAAAAGAGATCTCTAAAGAGATTCTTTAGAGATTAGTTTCTATTATATAGAACTAATTAATATCTTCATTAGCATTAAGCTAGCATCTTATTATCATCACTCTATTCTCACTATCTATCTATTACATAACTCATCTTAATATTAATATAATAATTTAGAAAATAGAAATTATATTAATATTTCTAATTAAAAATTGAAGTGCATTCTCTTGAAAGCTAAGCTAATATTATAGTGGGTAACAGACGTTATAACTGAAATAGCTGAAGAGTTAGAAATAGCTTGATTGAGCTAAATATAACTGTATAATGATTAAGTTGTTATTATTAATCTAAGTGAGAATGGAGAATAGAAATAAAAAAAAGCGTGATCGTGCTAAGTCTTTATCTAAGCTCTAAGATTAAATGCGGCTGTATCTTAGCATAAAAATAAGTCTTGATATAAGATATTAACATTATCAGAGCACTTTCAAAGCCTTAGTATCTCATTAGATCTAGCGCTATCACAGCTTATATAGATAGCGCAGAAATAGAATTATAATAATTGCTTATTATAAAAAAGATTTATAACTTGTAAACAGCCCTCTTAAGAGTGATCTATTTCTACTATCTTCTATAATTATTATCTGATTATCTATTTTAATCTAGCGTGTTAATTACTCTTAAAACTTAATATATAATATAAATTTAATAGTTTATTTGCATTCTTATAATTAAGAGCACTTTAGAGTGTCTTTATACATCTTTATAATCTATTAAGTCTGAGCTAATATCTCTTAATCTTCTTAAGTATTATCTTCTTCTTTAAAATTATATTATCGCATCTTATATATTATTATCTTATTATTAATGAGCTTATCTACTATTTTATTTATCTTTTAATACTTCATTTTCTTCTTATTAATATAATCTATTATAGAAGAAATATTTTAATAATAGAGATTTTAATTAGAATTAATTGTAGAATTAAGATGTATCTTACTAATAATAGAATGAATCTTTTAAATCGCAGATAGATTTATTTATAGTGCGTTTCTCTTATTAACTATCTTAAATATTTTAAAGATCTTAGTATATCGCGGGAATAACACGAATTTTTAGATAAAGAATAGAGAGTAAATCTTTAGAAATAAGCGCAGTTATATTCATTCTAATTTAAATAAACAATTCTTTATAACTTTATTAATTATTAAATTAGCTGCGATCTATAAATCTTTAATAGTTATATCTCTTATCATCTCTCTCTTCTAAATAAGTTACTTAAACGCCTTAAATATTAATAAAATTAATTATATGCTTAGACTAAATTTATAAATAATCTGAAATAATATCTAATTAATAATAGATGAGTAGCTGCTATTAAAGTAGAATTTTATAATAGTAGTAAATTCTATTTATCTAATTCAGACTAAAACTAATTTATATAGATCTTCTTGTACGAATATTTAAACATTTATTAAATCAAATTTTCTATTTCTTACTTAATTTATTCTTTCTCTCTCTCTTTCTCTTCTCTTCTTTTCTCTCTTACTCTATAGAACTTTCTCTGTCAATCTAAATTAATTAAGTAGTTTTGTACAAAGTATCATTTTAATAGCTGCTCTATATTCTTTCTTTTCTGAGAGAATTATTCTCAGATCTATTATATAAAGAGAATTAATAAGTTCTATTCTTTTTATAATTTATTAAGAATATTTTAATAAAACATGTTCTACTATTATGTTATCTTATATACACTCATATTAAGAACTTTTAATTTCAAGCATCTTTCTTTTATATAGAAACTGATTAAAGTTAATTTTGCTTATATAAAGCTGTGTAAGAAGTATGCTCTTATATTTCTTAAGTTTTTAATATAATATTATTAAATTTTTGTTTGATTCTGAAAGGATTATTTTTAAATACTTTTTCTTTTAATCATTCTTTCATCTCTTTTTTTATTTTTATTCGCAGGCTGAGCGGATTTCTTCGTATATTTTTCTTAGCTTTTAAGACTTTGTACACTTCTTTAATTTCTTTTATAATGGATTTAGCAGAAGAGTCTCATTATTTAATCTTATTATATTCTGATTTTTTAAATTAAATTAAGTGAGTTACTTAGTTATACGATCTCTTGATATTGCGCGGGTTATTATCATATAATCTCTTCTATCTACAGTTTGTCTTGCGATTCTAATATATATATTATTAATTTCTTTAATGACTTTAAATACTTGAATTCTGATTATAATCTTAATTATCAAATTTTTCGTGTAAAGATTTAAAGATTAAATGTGTATCTCTACTTTTAAGATTTTTATTAAGATTGCTTTATATACTTTTATAATTATATAAAGACACTTATTTTAAAGAGTTTATAGTTTTCTACTTACTTCTTTATAATATTCTTTAATTTCTTCTGATATGTGTTAAATACTTACTTTATATATAATGACTGAGTGTATAACTATTTAATATACTTATTTTTCTGTTTTTAAAGAGATATCTTAAATGAATTTTATAATTATATAAAGAGTGTTAATTAAATGAACTGATTTTGCTTTAACTATTCGGAGATAAGATTATTATCTAAGCGTGATATTTAATTAAACGCCAAGAATTTATACATTATTCTTTAGATTAATTTTTTATTTCTTAAGTTTTAATCCCGTCTTTATATTAAAATTCCTCTTTATATAACTGAAATAAATTAGTTTGTACTTATTTAAATAGAATCTCGAGTTATATTTTCTTGCTTAATTTATATATTTCTTATGAATTTTAGTGAGTACTTAATAATTTCTCTCTATACTTTCACTATATATTAAGATATTAATATTATCTATAAACTCTATTGCGCTCGTATGAAGTCTGATATTATTGTACTTTTCTAATAAATCGATATTGTAGAAGAGATATAGAATTGAGGATATTAATAAGTTTTATAAGATTTCTACTGTGATTAATACTTCTAATAATATAAACTTGTTAATCTTTATTTTTGTATAATAGTTAAAGAGGAAATCTGTTATTTATTATACGAGTGATTCTGAGATTTTTCTTTTTCTTAGATTGTGAGTTAGTTATATGTGTGAGATCTTATTAAATATCTTTGTTATATTTAGTGAGAGAAGACTTATAACTCTTTTATTTTCTCTTTCTTAGATTATATATATCTTCTTCATAATCTATTATAATACTGTCTCTATTACTTTTAAAGAGTATGCTTTATATTATAAGTTTAATAAAAGATTATATGATTTAATAATATATTTTATTTAATTAGATATTACTGTCTCTAAAATCTTTTTTAGTGTGTTTAGTAGTGCAATTAATTTATATATTAATGAGTTTAAGTAGTCTCTCTTATTTAACTTCTTCAGCATTATTATACGGGCGCTTTTAAAGTGGTCTGATTAGATTTCTTATATAAAATAAATCTGAAATAGTCTTTTAATTAGATTTAACTTTTCTTGTATAAGAATTTAAATAACTTTATTTAGAATTTCATCTGATTTAGAGATCTTATTTTTTTTTATATAATTAATTGCTTTTAAGATTTCTCTTTTCTCAATCTCTTTCTATTATAGAATTCTCTGAGAATATTTATATTCTTTAATATTTATGAGATCTACTTTAGAGAAAAAGAAGAAGTAAATATCGCGTAGAAGTTTTACTTTATTCTCTATATCTTTCACTTTGTATATTTCTTATTTAAGAATGAGAAAGAATACTTAAGTAATTTATTCTTATGATTATTGTTTTATTTATTATATAATCTTTTAGATTCTTTGTAATCTCTATATTATCTTTTATATTGCATTTCTAAAATCTTCTCTTTTTATCTTTAATAATATTTTCTCTTTTTAACTGCGCTATTATATAAAGTTTTATTATGAGAAGAGTAATAAATTCTTAATAAAGTTTCTATAAGCTTTTTTTATATTCTTTATTATCTCTTAATATTCTTTTATTCAGAATCTCTAACTATATTAAGATTATCTTATTTATAGTATTAAGTCTTCTATTATTATGTATGTGAGTCTTATTAGTTTATACATGAAATAGTTAATCTCTTCTTTAATATTTAGTATATAACTTTTAAGTAACTTTATATAATTATAAAGATTTTTGATAAAGACTTCTTAAATTTTTTTTTTTAATGCTCTGCGTCTTTTTAATAACTCTTTTCTAGATTAATTTAATTACTTAAATTCCGTGTTAATTAAGAGATAATCTAATAACTATTCTCTTTCTACTTCTATCTAATATCGTACAAGTTAATTCTTTAATATTAATATTGTAAAGATAAGATTTATAGTTGTTTATTTATATAAATCTTCTCTTTAATAATCTCTTATTATTATTTTTAAGAGGAGAATTAATTTTAATTCTACTTTTTATATAATCTTTAGTAATGTGTTTGAGAGTTTATATTATAATGAATATATTAGATCTGATTAGCTGAGATAATAAAGATTTAGATTGCTTAATATAATATGTTTTTTAGATATTTTGAGTGCTGTATAAAAAGTGCTGAGAGACTTTATTTCTTTTAATTTTAAGTGTTAACTTAAGAGATTATAGATATTATGAATATTAATTATATAATTAATAATTTGTGTTTCTTGAAGTTTTAATATAATTATGATGAGATCTTTTAAGTAATATATCTCTATTTATATGTTCATATAAATGCGCTTATTAATAAGTGTGAGAATTCTTGAATCTTTTTATCTTTAATTATTATTATGAAAGACACTTTATCTTAAATTATATAAAGTATAATTAAGTATATTTCTTTATAACTCTTAAATTACGAGGATATTATACTTTTTAATCTCTAAATTCTAATTAATTAATGTATAAAGAATTAAGTGAGAGAAATGAAATTAGTAAGTATTAAGACTATTAGATAGATAACGCAGAGATGGGAAGACTTATATGAAGAAGCAAAGCTGATAGTTTTGTGAGAGAAGATGCGCGCTCTTATTTAACTGATTCTATAAATCTATTTATACGCAGAAAATATAATAAAAGACGCGTTAAAAGATATATTAGAACACGTAAATCACTCTTTATTTAAATAATCATCTAATCTAGTAGAGATAAGATTACGCAGAATTGAGAAATCTATTATTAGACTAGAAAATTAAAGTTAGTAAGAAAAACTCTTAATCTTATACGTAAAGATAATACGCGATATTCTAAAAAAGAAATCAGTCTTTATAACTTAACTCTCTATAAAAATAAAGATAAGAAAAATCATTATTTAAATCTTAGATAAGAAAGAGAAGATTAGAATAATAAACTCTTAACTAAAGAGATTATAGATCAGATTAATTAGAAATTAACGAGAATATCTTATATATATTATATGATTGTAGTAAAGAAACTTTTAAAGAAAGAAATTATATTATATGCGGAAAATAATTCAGATTATATAAAGCTTAAATAAGATTTAATATAAATAAAGTTACTAAGCTTACTCACATAATTTAAGATAAGATTATATAAAGTACTAATATAAGCAGTATAAATAAGATAAGAAGAGAAAGAGAAGAAGTAACTTATATTAGAACTAGAGAATGAGAATACTAAACTTATTCTAGATCTGAAAATTAAAAATCTGTAATAGATAAAAAGATACGCGGAAATAAATATAATCACACACGTAATTTTAAAACTTTCTTACTCAGATCTAATAAATAGAATTATCTAAAAAGATCTTATTTATAAGATAGAGTTCAAGATAATTATATAATATAACTTAACTCTCTAATCATGCTAATACTTTCGCTGTTAGGAATATAGATACTTACTTTATACATGTAAAAAGATATGATTCTGCGTATATTATATAGAATATTATTAAACTAATAAATATGAGAAAAAACTTAAGAGAAAGATTATATAATATAATAACTGCTTAAAGAAATATAAAGCTTAGTTTTATAATTATTTATAAAAGAAAAGAGAACAGTCTTATATAAAGAAAATATATAATAAGAAATTAAGATATTTTTAATCTTAAAATTAATAAGAGATCATTTCTATTCTCTCTTCTTTCTTCTTCTTATCAGTCTTAAATCTATTAATGAAAGTTAGTAAAAGTGACTCTAAATTAGAGATAGAATAAAGTTAAGTAGAAGACTTATAGAAAAGAAGATTAATTTATTTAAAAGATTATTTATAAGAATCTAAGAACTATATAAAGACTGATCTTATATTAAGCTAAGATATTTAACTTCTTCTAATTAAAGAAAGTTATTAATTTATATTCAAAGATATTATATATTAGAAAACATCTCTATATAAAGTCTTAAGATTCTATAATATAATATTAATAAATCTAGAAATAAGATAATAATAGAGTTACTCTAAGATTTAAAGATTAAAAAGTATAATATCCTCGCAATTTAAGAATTATAAAAAGATATACTTAATTATACTTTATATAATTTAAGATAAAGCGCCTTTTACAGTAATAATTAAAGATAAAAAGATTCAAGAATTCTCATGCTTATTAATAAGCGCATTTATATAAATATATGAGTAGAAATATATTACTTAAAAGATCTTATTATAATCACATTAAAACTTTAAGAAATATAGACTACTAATTATATAATTAATATTCATAATATTTATAATCTTCTAAGTTAATATTTAAAATTAGAAGAAACGAAGTCTCTCAGCACTCTTTATATAATACTTAGAATATCTGAAAAACACATTATATTAAGCGATTTAAACCTTTATTACTCTAGTTAGTCAGATCTAATGTACTTATTATAATATAAACTCTCAGATATATTACTAAAGATTATATAAGAAGTAGAGTTAAAACTAATTCTCTTCTTAAAAATAATAATAAGAAACTATTAAAGAGGAGATTCATATAAATAGATAATTATAAATCTTATCTTTATAATATTAATATTAGAGAATTAACTTGTATAATATTAGATAGAAGTAGAAAGAGAACAGTTATTAGATTATCTTCTAATTAACACGGAATTTAAATAGCTAAATTAATTTAAAAAAAAGTTATTGAAAAGATGTAAAGCATAAAAAAAGATGAATTAAGAAGTCTTTATTAAAAGTCTTTATAATTATACGGAGTTACTTAAAAGTTATATATTAAATATTAAAGAAGAGATTAATCATTTTATGTATAAATTAATAAGACTCATACACGCGATAATAGAAGACTTAATATTATAAATAAGATAATCTTAGTATAATTAGAGATTCTAAATAAAAGAATGTTAAGAAGTAATAAAGAATATAAAAAAAGTCTATAAAAACTTTATTAAGAATTCATCACTCTTCTTATAACGAAACTTTATATAATAGCGCAGTTAAAAAGAAAAGATATTATTAAAAATAAAAAGAGAAGACTTTAGAAATATAATATAGAAGATAATATAAAGATTATAGAGAATCTAAAAGATTATATAATAAGTAAGATAGTAATTATAAGAATAAATTACTTAAGTATTCTTTCTCACTCTTAAATAAGAAATGTATGAAGTAAAAGATATAAAGAGTAAAGTAAAGCTTCTGCGTGATATCTGCTTTCTCTCTTCCCCTAAAATAGATCTTATAGATATTAAAGAATATAAATATTCTTAAAGAATTCTATAATAGAAAGAGATTAAGAAAAGAGAAATCTTAAAAGTAGTTAGCTATATAGAAAAAGATAAGATTTCTAAACTAAATAGAATTCTAAATAGAGTCATTTAAATTCTTATATAAGAAAAGTTAAATCTAATTAGAAGACTATTTTAGATCTATCTTATATAAGAAATCTAATCAGACTACTTTAAAAGCGTCCGTATAATAATATTAAAGAAGTTAAATAAGAAAGACTACTTAAACCCGTTAGCGTATAAATTAATTATACTGTTAAACACATTAGAAAAGATCTTAAAGATAGTAATATCTAACTAAATAAAATATATCACTAAATTATATAATCTTCTATCAGATTTATAATATAGAGCACGCTCTTTAAGAGTAATAGAGATAGTATTATAATAGATTACGGAGAAGATATATATAATTTAGAAGAGAGAAAATAGAAGAGTTATAAATCTTCTCTTATTAGACGTGATAAAGATATTTAATAAGATCTTATATATATAATTAACTCATAATCTAAGAAAAAGAAAAATCTCAGAGTTACTTATATAATAAGTAATAGATTTCCTCTCTAATTATTATATAAAAGTAAAGATTAATGAGTTTATACTACTAGAAGCGCTAATTATAATAGGAATCTTATAAGACTCACTAATATTTCTAATTCTATATCTCTTTTATAATATCGATTTATTAGAAAAGTGTGATAATATTAGAGTCTATATAAGCGCAATAGAATTTACAGATAATGTTAATATCTTAATATATAGTAAAAGTACGAAGAGAAATTATTAAGTACTTACTGAAATTTATAAGAAATGCACGGACTAAGTAAGAAAATATAGCTCGAGATTCTATTTAAATAAGTATGAACTAATTTACTTTAATTATATAAAGAGAAATTTTAATATAAAAACAAAATTAAAGTTTAAGAAATAAGAAATCAATCTAAAGAATAATATATAAATCCTTAGCGTTTAACTAGATATTACGCTTAGATAATAATTTTATCTCCGAGTAATTAAAGTAAAATCAGTTCATCTAATTAACACTCTTTATATAATTATAGAATTCATCTAGAATATCTTTTTAGAAGTAGAAAGATAAATATATTAAACAGCTATATATCTAGTTATCACGTATAAAGTAAGTATCTAGTATATACTGAAAGGGATTAAAGAATATTATAAAGAAGTAAGTAGAAAACTATAAACTTTTTAAAATAAGTATTTTCGTATAATTATAGAAGTATATAAAGCAATCTTAATAAAAGTCTTAGAAGTAGAGACATATATTTAATCTCTAAATCTCTATATAAAAAATCTAATAGCTAAGATTATAATCAGAATTTAAGTATCTAAAGTTATTAAAGAAATTAATAATATATATACTAGAATTATAAGATAAACTGTAGATAGAAGAGATTATATAATAATAACCCGCGCAATACTAAAAGATTATATAACTAAGTAACTTACTTAATTTAATCTAAAAAATCAGAATATAATAAGATTAGATAATAAGACTCTTCTATCAGATTCATTATAAAAGAAATTAAAGAAGTATATAAAGTCTTAAAAGCTAAGAAAAATATACAAAGAAATCCGCTCAGCCTGCGAATAAAAATAGAAAAAGAGATGAAAAAATAATTAAAAGAAGAAGTATTTAAGAATAATCCTTTCAGAACTAAATAAAAATTTAATAATATTATATTAGAGACTCAAGAAATATAAGAGCATACTTCTCACACAGCTTCATACAGATAAAATTAGCTTTAATCAGTTTCTATATAAAAAAAAGATGCTCGAAATTAAAAGCTCTTAATATGAGTATATATAAGATGATATAATAATAGAACATATTCTACTGAAATATTCTTAATAGATTATGAAAAGAATGAAACTTATCAATTCTCTTCGTATAATAGATCTGAGAATAATCCTCTCAGAAAAGAAAGGATATAGAGCAGTTATTAGAATGATACTTTATATAAAGCTGCTTAACTAATTTAGATTAACGGAGGAAGTTCTATAGAGTAAGAGGGAAGAGAAGAGAAGAGGAAGAGAGAGAGAGAGAATAAATTAAGTAGGAAATAGAAAATTTAATTTAATAGATGTTTAAATATTTATATAAGAAGATCTATATAGATTAGTTTTAGTCTGAATTAGATAAATAGAATTTACTACTACTACTAATCTCTGAATCTTAAAGTAGCTTTATCATCATCTTATTTCTGAATTTATTAATATTATATTATAAAATCTTAAGATTTTATATAAAGATATTTTCTAATATATAATATCTTCAAATATGAATTGATAACTTTCTCTAATTAAAAGAAGTTGAATATCTTAATTTAATATAAGATTAGTCTTTATATGATTTTTAGATTCTTATAAATAATCTTTTAAATAAATCAATCTTCTTTTTTATAAGTCTTTTACTTAACTTTATTTTATCTCTGATTTAAAGTCGCTTTTATTAATTTTTGTTAATAAATTTGAGATTGATGAGAAGAAGAAAGAAGAGAAGATAAGAATAATCTTTTATTAATTTTAAGATTGAAAGTATCTTAATTTCTTATTATATATTTTCTTTATATAAGATTGTTCTCTTTTCTTCTATAAGCAGTTATAAGATTAAGCTTTATATTTCTTTAAGTAATTATTATATTATACAATCTTTCTCTTAAGCTTTTTCTCATATTTATTAGTTTGATAATATTCTGTATAATATGCGCAGAATTATATCTTTTTACATATATAAAGTAAATGTTTATATTTCTAATAATAAAAGTATTAATGTAATTAAAGAATTGAGTTATATTATATAATTATCTTAAACTCTATCTTATAAATAAGATCTTTTTAAATGATTTTATTTATCAGATCTAAGCAAGAAAGTTTTAGAATTATATATATAATTATATTTATTTTCGCGTATCTTTTTATCTATCGCAGATTTTTAATTTTCAGATCTGAAATAAATCTAATATTCTCATTCTTTAATTCTCATATAAATTACTTCTTTCTTTTCTCTTCTTATCTTATTTATACTACTCATATTAGTACTTTATATAATCTTGTTTTAAATTATGTGAGTGAGCTCAGCAACTTTATCTATATTAAATTTTATTTAAGCTTTATATAATCTGAATTATTATTTATATATAATATAATTTCTTTCTTTGAAAGTTTCTTTACTATAATTATATAATGCGTATGAGATATTTTTATTAATTTTTAATTAATTTGATTTATAATCTCTTTAATTAAGAGTTTATTAATTCTAATCTTCTCTTTCTTATCTGAGATTTAAATAATGATTTTTCTTATCTTTATTTTTAAAGAAGATTAAGTTATAAAAACTGATTTCTTTTTTAAAGTACCGCGTGCTATTTCTATATATAAGATTAAGAATTTTTTCTACTAATTTTGATTTTCTAGTCTAATAATAGATTTCTTAATTTTGCGTAATCTTATCTTTATTAGATTAGATAATTATTTAAATAAAGAGTGATTTGCGCATTTTAACGCGTTTTTTTAACGCGTCTTTTATCGCGTTTTCTGCGTATAAATAGATTTGCAGAATTGGTTGAATAAGAGCGCGCATCTTCTTTCACGAAACTGTCAGCTTTGCTTCTTCGTACAAGTCTTCCCATCTCTATGTTATCTATTTAATAGTCTTGATACTTACTGATTCTATTGGAATTTAAGTTAAGATGTTTATAATATTCTTTATTTCAGTAGAATTTTATAATAAATAGAAATTCTCTTTAATTAATCTGAGTAATATTAATATAGAATTGGAGTGCTATTTTAAGCTCTTGATTTACTCGCTCTGATTAATTATCTGCGGAAGAGTGATATACTATTATATAAATCAGTTATGTTTTAGCAAGCTTAAATACTTTTTTTCACAATTCAGCTATAAATTAAGTATCTTAATTAGTAGTGAGTGTATTAAACAATTTATAATCTCTTTTATAAATAATATTATTTTAAAAGCACTTAGCTCATTCTATAATTAATTAAGCCTTTTTCTTTATTTTAAAAGCAACTCTTTTAAACAGTCTATTTATTATAATAAGAATCATATCATAATTATTCTTAGAAGATAGATCAGTAATGAAATTTATAATAAGTAAGTAAAATAATCTTAAGAGTATAGATAGTAATTATAAGAGCGGAGTAGAGTTTATTTAATAAGACTTATTCATTTTATAATGACTATAATAATGTATATATTAAAGACTGTTCCTATTTATTTTTAATCATCATATATCTGTAAGAGTCTCTTATAATCTTATATAATTATTATGAAGCTGATTATTATATATAGTTTATAACATAATTATTCGGAAGCTCTTAGAAATAATAATACAAAGTTACTCTTCTCTATTAATTCAGATTAGATTCATACTATCTTCTTAATAAAGTAAGATGTAAGAATGATTAGCTAAATATTATATTCTTAATAAGAATAGAGATAGCTATTAAAACTAATTAAATAGCTTAGTAAATTTCTTCTTCATCTTCTAACGCAGGCGGATAAGCTCTATATTCTTTAGACTAAGTAATATAATTTCTATAAAGATAAGATTCTTATTTTATAATTCTTAATTACTGTAAAGTTTAATAAAGAGTTTTAATAGAGTGTTAAACACTATTATATCGCGTCTCTTCTTATAAATAATAGTTATATTATTTCAATATTAACTCAGAAAAACAGTTCATTCTTACTATTAAGCATTTATCTTTAAAGATAATATAGTGCGTAATAATCTAGCCGCTATAATAATAAGATTTGCTTAATAATTAGTATAGATAATAGTTCTTATCTACTTAATATAAATTCATAAATATTTAATATCTCAGATCAGTTCTACTAATTCAAGATCCATTAATTAGTAATTGCGCTCTACTAATGTTAAACATTTAAATAGAAAGATGATTAATTATAGAAGGATTCTTAATAGCTTCAGAGAATCTATAGAATCATCATTATTAAGTTAATAAACCGCCACTCTAAAGTCTAACTTCTTTAAGATATTAAGAAAGATATATAATATCTTCTTTAAATTAAAATAATATAGAATTCTAACTATTTCTATAAAGGCGTCTTTAAGATCTTTAAATATAGTTATGTGATTATTCTTTTATAGTTTTATTAAGATCTTAGAATCTCAATTCTTTCTCTTCTATATCTTCTTTAGTAGAGATCTCTTATTTTAATAAGAAGCTTAAAAAACAATCGTTTTAAGCTGTTATAAACTCTTAATATATTAAGCAAAGAAAGATATCTGTTATTAATACTATTTAATAAAGTCTATAAATCTCTTAAAATTATGATTATCTCGCGGAATATTTTAATACTCTATAGTCTTAAGCTTCTTCTTATCTATTAAGTAGTTAAGTCTTCTAATAAGCTTATTCAAAGAGATCAGCTTCTAAAAGTCTAGATAGATCTTTAAGATCTTAAAGATATATTCAGAATTAGTAAGTTATTAAAAAATAGTATCTAAGTTATAAAGATGCTGTTTAAATTTCCCTTTTATAAATATATTAATATCATTAATATAGATATTTATAATTCATTATAATAGATTATATAATAGACATTTAAAAGTTCTTTAATTATGAGCGGGTGAATTCTTAAATTTTATAAGTAATATCTAAAAGATCTTCAGCTCTTAATAAGAGGCTGTTACTATTCTATATTGATTCTTAGAATGAATAAAGTGTTAATAAAAGCTATTAATAAAATTCATTAAGAATATTTAATCAGTATATATAAGAGCGGCAAGAATGTTCTTCTGCAGAAATAGTAAATATGCGTTAAATTCTATAATATTATTAAAAGATTATAAATTCACTATAGATTGAGCTTTTTTAACTGTGTCTTCGGGAGTGTATTTATACATAATAAAGATAGATAATAAATACGGGAAGTGCTTAACTAATATTATGCATCTTAAACGGATATTCTTGTTAAACATCTTATTAATAATCTATTTCGCTCTTAAAGTATTTTAATATGATGTCTGCGACTTCAGAATATATTCTAGCTCTTTAGACACTTGAATTCGTAATCAGTTCTCTTCTAACTAACGAGTTATTTCTGGAATATTATTAAAGAGTATAGAAAAACACTTAATAAGCTATTGAAGACTCTTTTATTAATTAAGCGGTAATAGCTCGTTAATATAAACATTTTAATATATGAAGACAAATATATTAGAAGTGATAATACTCTCTAACAGATCATGTTAATACTAAGAATAATATGTCTCTTTTAATTAATTAAGATTTATATACTGTTTATTTTTGTTTATACTTTATTCATTCTTCTTTTCCAGAAATCTATTTAGTACTGCTGTAGCTTAAATAATATAGACAAACTCTTCTTCATTAATAGATATGATAATGTTTAGAATAACGTCTTAATAAACTATCTATAATATAGAGCTCTAATTAAAATAGATCAGAGCTATTTATAAAGCTAATATTATTTCATCGAGTATCTTAGATATTTAAGATAGAAATAGCAGGTCTATCTTATCTAAATGTCTGAGATAAATTAATATTTGATTAATTAAGTTTATAGATATTTCTACTTTCTTAGTAGCGCGGAAAATAAGATTAATACTTAATTAACATGTTATTTAAATATATATTATAATTATTAGCTTATTAATTTTACTATTCTTATAAAATATAGTAAGTTAATATAAGATATTAAGTATTATATTTCAGGCTCTGATATAATCAGTACTAATAAGTAGCTTAGTACTAAGATTATTAAATATTAAGACTGAGATTTATAGCTTAAGCAGCTTATTCTAAGTGCTTTAAAGATAGAATATGAAAGTAGTTAGTTTACTAACTCTCTATCATTTATTAATGTCTTAAATAGTTAATAGTTTAATAATCTTAAATATATAAGAAAGCTGAGTAAGCAACTTTTGATTAATAGCTGAACAGCTAAAATCAGAGTTAATAACTATTGTAAATGATTCTAAATCAATAACTTAATATATATTAACGTGAGTTTTAATATAATTAGATATACTCTTTAAATATTCTCCTTTTAACTGTATTATGAGATCAATAATAGTTAAGAATTATATAGAAGGAGTAGTCTTAGTAGTATAAGCATTAAAAGCTCTTAAATAATTATAAAGCTGATTATTTAATAGAAATAACTCTTTATACTTCTAATAAGTAATATTAAAGTTAATCATAATCTCTTTCTTCTTTATAAAGTTTGATTTATTATTACTTAATTTATTAAAAGCATTCTGGAGAGTTAGATACTCTTATTATATATGGTAATAATTCTTATTAGACTTCTCTTCTAAAGAAACTTTCTTATTAATTATAAAGACTTTCTTCTTCTTCTTCTTTAATAAATAATTGATTATTTAATAATTAGTCTTCAGATCTTAAGCAGTACATTTCTTATAAAAGTAAGAAGAATTGATATTAAAATGCTTTTCTGTGAGTATAAAAGACTTAAAAGAGAGTCTGTTTAATATCGCAGATATTAACTTAATATATAATGTCTTTTTATAAATTAATTTTAAGATCTTTATTAAATAGAATTAAGAATATTTATATATTAATTAATTTAGTTTAGTTCTCTATTTATAAAGACGTTACTAAATATTCTATATCTTTTATAAATAATCTTAAAAGTTTTGTAAACTCTTTTAACTTTTTCTAGTAAGCGCACTTTATAGCTCTGACATTATTTAAAAGCTCTTATAAACTCTCTAAATTAGATTCTTCTTTATCTTTATATCTGCGATTCACAGCTTACTAATCTTCTTATTAATATATTCTATAAAAGATTATTCTTAATTCTATTAAAAACACTTCTAATTTATATTAGAGTGAAGTTCTATATTAGTGCTCATAAAATCGCGTTTAATAACTCTCCTCTATTAAGTAGATAACAAAGCTAGATACTTCTTTTCAATAATTAATAGAGCAGCATATTATATATAAGCTATTTCATTATTAAGATAATAAGAAAGTAATAATGTAAGCTTCTGCTCTTAATCTTTATAAATCAGTATAGTGTTAATAATATATTAATGAAATATCTGAGTCGATTTAGTATCTTAATAAGAGATTGACTTAGTTAAAAAGATTTCTGATGATTTCAGCGTTAAAGCTCTATTTCTTAATTTATTCGCTAATAAGAATCGACTTAGTGATAAGGAATTCTGTCTTATATTAAGATTAGTTATAATAACTCTTATAATTTCCGCATAACTCTTTATATTTCGATTCAATATCATTATAAGCTTTATTATAATTAATAGTATTGTTTAATTTATAATAGATATAGTCTGAGTCTTCTTAAGAGTCTCTACTATCGTCTCTTAAATCTTTAAAAAGATGTTCTTTTTAATATATTTTTCTATAATAGAATCTCTCTCTCTCCTCATTCAAGCTCTATAGAGCTTATGCTTATAACATCTAATTAATAGCTAATAGAAACGAATCAGACTAACCCGTTTCATGAATTTACTCAGCTTATATTAGTCTGATGAGACTGACTAAACTTAAAAGATGATTATGATATTCCTTCTCTTATCTCTAATTTACTTAGATAGTTTAGTGATTACTAGTGATTATAGAGAGAATAGAAAGGAAATAAAGTGTTAAGTATTTAGAATATGAGATAGAATAGATATTAAGTATTTAAGAAATAATAGAATAAGATTTAAGCGTTAAGTACTTAAAGAATAAGATGAAAATAAGGCTTAAGTGTTAAATACTTAAAGAATGAGATAAGCTATTAATAATTATAAGCTGTAATCTATTAAAAGCAGAGAATCTATAGAGTAAAAGCTGTAGAAGCTAATATAGCTTATAAATTATTAATAGGATTCTGCGAAGATTAGTGCGTCTTATAGAGTTGATAGAATTCTGCGGAGATTAATACATCTTATAAAGAGTTGATAGAGTTGAATTTAACTTAAAAATTAAGCTGAATTTAAAAATGAGATTTACTTAAGATAATATATCTTATAGATTATTAATAGAATTGAATTTATAAGAAAACTGATACAAAATTTAAGATAGTAGAAAAGTTGATAAATATAATAAAGCGTTCACTGACGTGTTTATTAAATATTACAGTAGATAACAGGCGCTATAACTGAGATAGCTAAAGAGTTAGAAATAGCTTGATTAGACTAAATATGACTGTATAATAGTAGTAAATTCTATTTATTTAATTCAGACTAAAATTAATTTATGTAAATCTTCTTGTATAAACATTTAAATGTTTATTAAATCAAATTTTCTATTTCTCACTTAATTTATTCTTTCTCTCTCTCTTTCTCTTCTCTTCTCTTTTCTCTTATTCTATAGAACTTTCTTTATTGATCTAAATTAATTAAGCAGCTTTGTATAAAGTATTATTTTAATAGCTGCTCTGCATTCTTTCTTTTCTAAGAGAATTATTCTTAGATCTATTATATAAAGAGGATTAATAAGTTTCATTCTTTTTATAATCTATTGAGAATATTTTAGTAGAACGTGTTCTACTATTATATTATCTTATATATACTTATATTAAAAGCTTTTAATTTCGGGCATTTTTCTTTTATATAGAAATTAA
>JAABUK010003952.1_pt1 | contig 24626 bp, 19 predicted proteins | sample 5559141 | NCBI WGS metagenome assembly JAABUK01 (sample SAMN10711869, study PRJNA513367) | rock metagenome | isolation source: Antarctica rocks | place: Antarctica: Victoria Land, Pudding Butte nord | collected 2016-01-03 | reverse complement strand
ACCCCACGGCGCGTCATCGATCCAGGTCCAGCCCCACGGGTCGCGCCATGCCCAATGACCCTCGTGGTACGGAGCCCAACCGGCACTTACCCGAGGGCGCCAGACTGGGCCATTGTCGTCAGAGGGGTCCCAAGACCCATACCGGTCCAGATCTTCGTAACCCACCATCTGTTGAGATACATATCGGGGCGCCGGCGTCGAATCGTCGCGGCGATCCCGGTCGGAAGAAAAACGGTCAAAATCATCCGGCGGATTTGCGTCCTGCAAACCTTCCTGACGGCCATCACCGGTAAAATAAGCCGTTTGGCGGGAACGGACCGGGAAACTTTGGCCATTGGCTGTAACTTCTGCTTCGCCAGACCGCACCGTAACCATCGTGGCATTCCGGTTCGGGTCGGTATCGATGCGGTATTCGCCTGTGCGCAGCAAGGAGACAGCTCCGTTTGGCGTATCCACTTCCCACACGTCCTGATCGCCAAGGGAACGCACGCGCACAATGAGCGACCCTTCCGTTAAACGGATCTGCACTGTCTGATCGTCCAGATTCAGGAATCCGAAACTGGTTTGCTGGGCAATCCGAATCGCATTCGGTCCCAGGCGCAGTTCAGCCCGCGCACCCATATCGCTATACAGGTGATCTCCGGTGGTGAGCGGATAGTTTAGGGTAGCGCCGGTCCAGTCATTCACACTTTCCGGCTGAAACGAAACCGGGCCTTCCAGCAAGCTGAGGCGCGCCACGCGTGAGGGTGGGTCTTGCGCCAAGGCAACCGTTGCCACCATCAAAAATGCCACCAAGGTGTTCTGAAATTTCATCTTGCGCTTCCTCCGGTCGCCTGTATGGATGTATGGAGTGGAACAGCCGTTCCCGACCCACCCATTAAAGTGCGCTCATATGCCTGAGGAGCAATCAATGAGCCGTAAAAGTACGATTCTCTCTAAAGTTGGGTTTCGTTAATGCCGAAAGAATGACATGCGATGCCCCTGTTGCCGAAGCTGGTTGGTCCGAAGAATTTGCTGCCGGACGTTTTGCTCTGCCCTGTGGCGCGCGGTCGGAGTTTTTCCATACTGCTGCGAGATGTGCCGCCACCAGTTTCGATCACGGTCGCGCGAGGTAACTCCCCAAGTGATACAGCAAGGAGAAGCGTCAACGAGTACAATCCAGATTGCCGCGTCCTGGGGCCTGCTTTGACCCACTTCAGGGCACAAGCTTGTATTGCGGGAGAGGTTTCGCTATACTCGATAATCACTAGTTAGTCTGAGCGAAGTTGTGCCCGGGCCAACATCAAGGTAAATTTCATGCAAGCAATTATTGAAGCCGGCGGTAAGCAATATCGTGTTCAGCCGGGTGACACTCTTCGTATCGCCTCCATGGCGGGTGACGTTGGAACTGAAGTGGAACTGGGTCGTGTTCTAGCCGTATTTAGAGGCGAGGGCGACATTCTCTCCGGTAGTGGCGCGGCAGATGCGAAAGTGAAAGCAACCATCTCTGCGAACGGTCGCGGCAAAAAAGTGATTGTGTTTAAGTTCAAGCGCAAAAAGCAGTACAAGCGCACGCAAGGACACCGTCAGGATTACACCGAAGTGAAAATCGGCGATATCGTTATCTAAGTTCAACTAGGATTATCAGCAATGGCACATAAAAAAGGATTAGGCAGTTCCAAGAATGGACGCGATTCAAACGCGCAGCGGTTGGGTGTAAAGGTATTCGGCGGGCAACTGGTTCCTAGCGGTTCCATCATCGTACGGCAGCGCGGCACCCGCTTGAAGCCCGGTCTCAACGTGGGCATCGGCAAAGATGACACGCTTTTTGCCAAGATCACGGGAATAGTTGAGTTCCGCGACCGCGGCCGCATGGGCCGTTTCGTGCAGATGACTCAGCCTGTAGTTTAGGTTGGGTTCAGTGCAACTGCGGCGGGTGTAGTAGCGGGATTGTCTCGCGCCGCCCTCTTTTGTAGATTCGAAAATCTCTTAGAGCAGTTGTCAGGACCGGAATTTTTGGATTCATTTCACTAAGAATTATCAGACATAAATCTGCCAGGTCAGGATTCCTGTCTGAATAGCGCGTCGCGAGTTCTTTGCGTAGCGAAACCTGAATCTTTTAATTGGAGCACCGGGTTCACCAACCCTTTTTCGACGAAGCCCAGGCGGTAACTTTAACTCATTCAGCGGTTCTGCTCCGTCAACATAAATACGACCACGGTTTAACGCGTGTAACCGGATAGAATGATTCGATATGGGCCAGCAGACCAGTAACTTTGCAGATGAAACGGTGGACATATCGCAAATTTCGTCACTCCGTGCACGGAACTTCCCCTATTCAGGCCCGTATCCCTGGCTAGATCAGCCGAACGCTTTAGAACAGATTGAAAAAAGGATTCAGACTGGCCAGTTAACCGCTTATGAATCGGACCAGTGCCGTTATTGGGTCAGCCATGGCTATCTTATTCTTCCGGGCCTGATTGATCCTGGCACGCTGGACCGCGTTTGGAACGCTTACGAGACCGCGCTCGCTGCTGGTGTTGTGGAGATTCCCCAAGATCCCATTTCCGCCGACGATCCTTATCCGGGCAGGGCCTTAGACCCTCACCTGAAACTTCAATCCTTTTGCGAAATTCTGCGGCACGAAGGAATGTTGCACTGGATGCGGCTGCTGATGGGGCGGGAGCCAAAGCCGTTTCAAACGATCGCAGGACACAAGGGATCACAGCAGGGGGCGCACTCCGATTCTATCCATATGACTACGTATCCGCTCGGCTATCTGACGGCGGCGTGGGTTGCGTTTGAGGACATTCACCCAGATTACGGTCCGCTGGTGTACTACCCGGGCAGCCATCGGCTTCCCTATCTTTTTGCCGACGATGTTGGAATCTCAGAGGAGGATTTTCAGAGGCGCGGATATGCGGGCTATCACGAGAGTTACGAGCCCCGGATTCTGCAGCTGGTGGAAGAACACGGGATCGCGCCGCACTATTTTGAGGCCAAGAAAGGGGATGTGCTGATCTGGCACGCCAACCTGATCCACGGGGGTTCTGCGCGCCGAAACGTCCAACTTTCGCGCCGCGCAGTGGTGTGCCATTACTTTGTGGAGGGCACGTTTGCATACCACGATCTTTCGGCAATGGAGTCAAGACCGTTTTCAGGGACGTGCCTGCTGCGAGAGGAGCGCCGGGTAACGGCGGTGGAAGCGTTCAGCCTACCGCAATCGAGCGGGGCTGGAAGGGTGCTTCTGATGATTGACGAAGTTACGCTGGCCGATTCGCAATTGAATGTGCGCGGATGGGCGGTTTCAAGTGCCGGCATGGATTCACTGAAGATTTCGCTGGATGGCCGAGTGGTGGTTACCACGCACACGGGTTTACCGCGGCCCGATGTTGCCGAGTTTTATCCTGCTTACCAGGACGACCGAAGTGGTTTCCTTTGCCGTATTCCGGTCGACACGCCCGCGTCCGGCATCCACCAGCTTGTGGTTACCGCATTGGCCGGCGAAACACCTGTCGCGGCGTTTCAGCACGCCTACCGTTTTTAGGCATTCAGCTCTTAATTCCCGTGGTGTGGCCGACTTCGCCCACACAGCCAGGGCTACGCGCTCATTTACGATAGGCTTGAGTAGCCTTAGTAATTCTATGTTTATTGATGAAGTAAAAATTCTTGTCAAAGCCGGTGACGGCGGCAACGGTTGCCTTGCCTTTCGTCGTGAGAAATTCGTACCTCGCGGCGGACCCTCCGGCGGCGATGGCGGGCGCGGCGGCGATGTCACCATGACCGCAAGCAAAGATGAGAATACGCTTCTCCGTTTCCGCTTCAATCCGGAACACAAAGCCCAGCGCGGACGCCATGGCGAAGGCAGCGATTGCCGCGGCCTGGAAGGTAAGCCCGTCGAACTATCAGTCCCCATCGGCACCGTGGTTTACGACGAAGAAACGGGTGACCAGCTATTCGATTTCACCGAAGCCGGGCAGACGTTTCGCGCGGCCAAGGGCGGGCGGGGCGGCCGTGGAAATGCGCGCTTCGTCAGTTCCACTCACCAAGCCCCTACCGAACACGAAGACGGCAAACCGGGCGAGGAAAAGCGGCTCCGGCTAGAGCTAAAACTCCTTGCCGACGTTGGTCTGGTTGGTTTCCCAAACGCCGGCAAATCCACGCTGATCTCCCGCATTTCCGCAGCCCGCCCTAAAATTGCCGATTACCCCTTCACCACGCTCGAACCGAATCTGGGAGTAGTCCAGCTTCCGGATTACCGCTCGTTTGTGGTCGCCGATATCCCCGGCATCATCGAAGGCGCCCATCTGGGCCATGGTCTCGGCATCCAGTTCCTTCGCCACATTGAGCGCACGTCTCTGCTGATCCACCTTGTCGATATGTCCGACACCGGGCGCGATCCGATCGAAGACTTTACGACTCTGCTCACTGAGCTCGGAAATTTCAGCGAAGATCTAGCGCGCAAGCCGATGTTCGTCGTCGCCAGCAAGATGGATGCTTCGCAAGACCCGGAAGCCGTCGCCGCGCTTCAAGCTGTCGCGAAAGAACGAAACCTCCCCTTCTTCGAAATCTCCAGCGCGTCCGGCTTGGGCCTCGACAAGCTGAAATTCGCAATGGCCGAAGCCGTCCTTCCCGTGGCTGCGAAATAGGCCTACTTGGCCGGTGCCGCAGATCGGACAAACGTGTACTGATGGCGGAAATGTAGGGGCTGGCCAGCAGCCCCGGTCTCCCGAAGGATCTCCAGTAAATTGCGCCGGATCCGAATCGTAGTACGAACGTTTACCGGCATCTTGTTCTCCGTGCCGGGACCAGTCAGGGTCAAAGTTCCGCGCCCTTCTATCAGATTGCCCAACCCCGCCACCGAGTAGCGGTCTTGCACTTTCGCGTCGCTGCCCACCACGGAATAAGACGCGCCCGCGGCATCGATCCGCACCGTTGAAATCTCGCGCACCACCTTGTCCGGCCCATCGTCATAGACGTATTCGAACCGCAAGTCCCCCGAGTTAGCCGACACCTTCAGCCAAGTCGGCAATTTGACGCGCTTCTCCGAATCTGCCGCCTCCGCATAGTCGCGATACTCTAGCGTGCCCGTCCAATTCCCCTCTAAAGCGTGTGTTAGTTGTACATCCCCACCCGGCACTTGCCCCACCAACAGACCGCATGCTATGACGATCCCCACCAGCAAATTGCGCATGGTTCATTTTACGTGCACCGAACCTTTCCGGTTATCCTGAAAGGGTACCCATGCACATACGGAAACAGCGGTTATTAACCCCGGGCCCAACGCCCCTTTATCCTCCCGCTCTGCACGCTATGATGGCGTCCGATATCCACCACCGGACCCAGGAATTTCGGAGTGTTTACCAGTCGGCTCTCGCGGGATTAAAGGAAGTGCTCGCCACCTCCTCGGACGTGCTCTGCTTTGCAGCCTCCGGCACCGGCGCGATGGATGCTTCGATCTCGAACCTGTTTTCAAAAGGCGATAAAATCATCATCTGTTCCGCCGGAAAGTTCGGCGAACGCTGGATCGAAATCGCAAAGGCCTACGGCCTTGAAGCTCTGGTTTTAAAGGAAGAGTACGGTCAGGTAGTCTCGCCCGATCGCGTGCGCGATGCCTTCTCGAAGCAGCCCGATACAAAAGCCGTTTTCGTTACCGCCTCTGAAACGTCCACCGGCGCACAGCACGATGTCCGCTCCATGGGTGAATTCGTTCGCGGCACATCGGCCATCTTCATCGTCGATGCCATAACGGCAATGGGCACCATGCCGCTTGATATTGAGGGCTGGGGCCTTGACATTGTAGTAGGCGGTTCCCAGAAGGCGTTCATGATTCCGCCCGGCCTGGCTTTTCTCGCCGTTAGCCCGAAAGCCTGGAAGTTCACGGAAACTGCTACCCTCCCGCACTTCTATTTCGACCTTAAGAAAGAGAAAAAGAACGGCGACGCCGGCGAATCCAGTTGGACTCCGGCCACCTCACTCATCCTCGCGCTTGATGAAGCCCTGAAGTATATCCGCGGCATCGGTATGCCGAAGTTGATCGAAAATGCCCAGCTTCTGGCTCAAGCCACCCGCGCCGCCGCCGATGCCCTGGGTCTGGAAGTTTTTGCGGCACAGCCCGGCAGTTCCGTTACCGCGCTCCGTTCGCCCGCCGGGATGGATTCCAGCATTATCGTGAAAGAGTTCAAGTCGCGATTCGGTGCCATCATCGCCAACGGCCAAGGCTCCATGAAAGGCCAGATCTTCCGCATGGCGCACTTGGGATATTTCGATTTTACCGACTTATTCGCCATGGTGGCAGCGCTTGAAATTATTCTTCACGCAAACGGCTATCCGCTTAAGTTCGGCTCAGGCGTGGCAGCCGTACAGGAGGTATACGCCCAGGCGGCGCTTCCGAATCTAAAGCAATCCGTTCCGCTGGAGCGCGATATCGATCTGGCGGTTGCCGCACGGTGAACCTGAACCCGGTGAACGTTCTTGTCGCGGAACCTATGGCCCCCGCTGGGCTTGAATTGCTCAAAGCGCAACAGGGCTGGAACATCATTGTTTCCAGCCCCAAAGAGTACTCAAAGCATTTAGCGGAAGCCGACGCTCTAGTGGTTCGCAGTGCCGTCCAGGTAACGCCCGAGGTACTTAAGGCAGCCCCCAAACTGCGCGTCATCGGCCGCGCCGGAGTCGGCGTCGATAACGTCGATCTCGATGCTGCCACAGCAGCCGGGGTGCTGGTCATGAACACGCCCGGCGGCAATGCCGTCTCCGTTGCGGAACACACGCTTGCCCTCATGCTGTCCATGGCGCGATCCATCCCGCAAGCTTCGGCATCCACCAAAGCCGGCAAGTGGGAAAAGAAAAAATTCCTCGGCAGTGAACTTCGCGGCAAGGTGCTCGGCATCGTTGGACTGGGCAGCGTAGGCCGCGAAGTAGTTTCGCGCGCCCGTGCTTTCGGCATGCGCATCGTAGCGTACGATCCGTTCGTCACCTCGCTCATCGCAGCCGATCTGGACGTCTCGCTCGTCTCGTTAGACGAACTGTACGCGCAGAGCGATTACATCACTCTCCATGTCTCTCTTACGCCCGATACGGAAAACTTACTTTCTGCCGCCGCATTCGAAAAAATGAAGCAAGGCGTACGGATCGTGAATTGCGCCCGCGGCGAATTGATTTGTGATGAAGCCCTGGCCTTAGCCATCGGTAGCGGCAAGGTGGCGAGCGCCTCGCTCGATGTCTTCACCGTCGAACCCACCACCGCTGGATATCCATTATTTGCGCTCGATCAGATCACCGCTACGCCGCACATCGGCGGCTCCACGGAAGAAGCTCAAGAGATTGTGGGCGTACGCATTGCGGAACAGATGGTGGAGTACCTGCGGAACGGGGTAGCCATTAATGCGGTTAATATGCCAGCCCTCTCACCCGAGCAATACCGCGCGCTCGGCCCTTATATCGATATCGCGGAACGGCTTGGCAATTTCGCGGCTCAGCTAGCCACCGGTAATCCGCGAGGCGTGAAACTCACTTATTTCGGCCGGATCGCCACCCTGAACACCAGTCTCTTGCGAAATGCCGGTCTCGCCGGATTGGTGCGTCGCTCCGCCGGATTTTCCGGCACGCAGCGGGCGAATGTAGTGAACGCTATGCAGATTGCGTCTGAGCGGGGCTGGGCAGTTACTGAAACACAGGACCAGCGCCCCGGAAGGCAGGATGCCGTGCGTCTCGAGCTTGAAACCGATCGTGGCCGCACCGTGGTCGAAGGTGCTTGGCTGGGGGAACGCGCTCGCCTGCTTCACCTGGATGGCATCTATTGTGAAGCCCCCCTTTCCGGCCATCTCATTTGTATGAAAAATCTTGACGTTCCAGGCGTAATTGGCCACGTTGGCGTCGTTCTTGGCCGCAATTCGATAAATATCGCGAACTTCTCCTTAGGCCGCCGTGAAGATCAAATCGATCCGAATGCCCCCCGCGAAGCTATTGCCGTAGTCTCTACCGACGTCGAAGTTCCGGAGCGAGTCTTGCGCGAATTAATGGACAATCCAGCAATCACATTAGCCCGCTCGGTCGAATTTGCTTCCTAGCCGATGGGATAGCACGAACCTGCTTTTGGTCGCATTAGTATGCGACCGTACTGGAAAACTGATCGCTGGCATCCGCCGCCCCTGTTTCTGACGTATGTTGTGCAGTGGTAAACGCCCTTAAAGTGTTAGTGTAAAGAGCGTTCCGGGAATGTTCCCGAAAGTTAAACAATCTCAAGGAGAGATATGAAAGACGTACGAGCAGTTCTTTCGTTGCTAATGGCAACCACGATGGTCGCCCCCACCGGGATGTTCGGTGCGAGTCATCGGGAGGCCCCTATCACTGCCCTGGACCGAGCCGCTGATATCACCGACTATTATTCTTTTGTCAGCTACGAGGATCCAAGTAAGGTCGTCTTCATTATGAGCGTCGACCCGCTGCTGGAGCCTTCTAACGGCCCTAACTATTTTCCGTTTGACCCCGGTATTCGCTATCGGATCAACATCGACAACACTTTCGATGCTGTTGAAGACGTGAGTTTCGAATTTGCTTTCACCACGATTTACAACGCTCCGGGCGTGTTTACCGCCTATGTCGGCGCGGGTACCGGTTTTACTGCACCCGCAAACGCACCTCTTGCCAATCCGGGAAGTTCGTCACAAGCCAGCCCGACTGCTGGACAGGCTGTGATTCCGCCTATGATTACCTCGCTTTCCGGTCCAGGCGCCGCTGGCTTGAATCTTCAGCAGAACTATACCGTGACCATGATCACCGGTGCCGGCAACGGTGCAAATCGAACTGGAATGAACGCGGGTCAAACGTTGACTGCTGTTCCTAGTTACGTCGGTTCACGCACCATGGGTACCCCAGCTCAATATCAGGCGCTTGCTCGCCAGGGAATCTACACCATTCCGGTTGCCGCTGGATTGGCTGGTGGCCAGTCCGGTCAGACCATGCGCGTGTTCGCCGGTACCACTGACGATCCGTTTTACATTGATCTTGGCGCCGCGTTCGATTCGCTGAATTTTCGTCCCGGCGCATTCTTCGCGGGTGGCACTTCAGCCGCTGGCGTACCGCTGCCTGTATTGCTGCCTACACAGGATCTTAATGATACTCAGAATTTCGCTCCCGATGCAGTTTCCGGTTTCAACGTAAACACCATAGCGATTGAAGTTCCTGTCTCCATGGTGACGCGCAATGGACAGCCGGTAATTGGTTCGTGGGCCACCACCTCCCGCCTTCGCACCCAGGTTCGTCCTGCGAATGCGAACGCGAATCCGACCGCTCTCTCAGCTGGCGATTTCTCACAGATTCAGCGCATGGCTAACCCGCTGATTAACGAACTTATCATCGGTACCGGCTCGAAAGATGCCTGGAGCACCAGTGCTCCCAGCGGCGACATTCAGTTTGCTAGCTTTGCTCTTGACCCACTCCTGGCGCGTGTTCTCAACACCGTCTTTGGCCTCCCGGTTCCCGATCCGCCCCGGACTGACCTTCTGCCGCTAGTAGCCTATGGGCCTCCTATCGCAGCTAAGGGTGCGGCTCCCGCTCCTTTGACAGCAGCCAATCCGTTTGCTGATCTGCTGCGGCTCAATACTTCCATCCCTGCCACCCCGCTTGCTTCCCGCCGGCGTCTTGGCTTCGTTGTGGGAGATTCTGCTGGCTTCCCGAATGGCCGTCGTATCACCGATGACGTGACCGATATCGCCCTTCGTGTAGTGGCTGGCGCACTCTGCGCCGGTTGCACCTCGGCTGGCTTGCCGTTTAATGCGTCACTGGTTCCGGCCTTGGGCGATGGCGTCAATACAAATGACGTTGTTACTCAGGAAGTGTTCCCCTACGTTGCGTTCGCACACAGCGGCCGTCAACGCCGTCACGTTGATTTCGGCGAACGCCCCTGCACATCCGCTCCGATTACGGCTTTACCTGGCTCATCTTCTGCTGCGCCCGGTCCTCAGTTTGTATCTGTCGGTTCCGCAACCTGCCCAGAACAGTAAATTAAAGGCAGAGTAGTAAAATAGGCCGTCCGGGTTTTCCGCCCGGGCGGCTTTTTCTTTTCCGGTCCCTCTCATGCGCTCTTTCTTCCTCATACTCTCCTCCGCCTTCCCTTTTCTTACCGGAATCCAGGCGGCAGCTCCTCAATCCCCTTTCATAACGCAGCTCATCTCCAGCGCGGAGGCTAAAATCAAGGCTGCCCCGGAAAATCCGGAGGCCTATAGCGACTTGGCTTTTGGCCTCGCCCGCCGTGCGCGTGAAACTGAAAACCCGGTTCATTGGTTACGTGCCGAAGAAGCTATCGCGAAAGCGTTAAAGCTGAAACCGGGACATTTTGAAGCCCGTAAGACGCGTGTGCTGATCCGTCTGCAACAAGGCCGTTACGCCGATGCCGAAGAAGAAGGAAAAGTCCTAAATAAGCAAACCCCTGACGATAATCCCCTCTATGGTTTTCTGGCGGACACTGCCCTTTCCCAAGGCAAATACCCGGAAGCCGAGGCTTTAACCCAGCGCATGCTCGATCTGCGCCAAGTGAACGGACCCGGCCTTGAAAGGGCGGCGCGTCTGCGTGAGTCTATCGGGTTCCCTGACGGGGCCGTCGATTTCTGGAATTCAGCTTTGCGCTTGGCCAGCAATAGCGATATTGAAGAGCGCGCCTATATTCTCACTGAGCTGGCCGGTATGAGCCGAAGGCGTGCCCGGCTTGCCGAAGCCTCCCGATATGCCGCTGACAGCTTGGCTCTGGAACCCGATTATCCAGCGGCCCTAATCGAACAGGCCCGCATCGCTCTAGAAAACAAAAAGCCCGAGCTTGCAATCGCGGCTCTTACGGCGCGTCTTGCGCAAGGCGATAGCTTTGTCGCTCAGTATTGGTTATCGGTTGCGCTACAGGCGGCGGGCCGTACTACTGAAGCATCCGCGGCGGGGCAGAAGTTTCTGCATACCTTAAGCGCCTCGCAGTCTTATCGGAGCCGCAATGAGCTTCTTGCGCGCTATTATACGTCTCATGGTGAAGCCGTGAAAGCAGTTGAGTTGCTTAAGGCGGATGCTGCTAAGGGCCTAGATCAACAAGCGGCTGATGCTTACGCTATGGCACTGCTCGAAACCGGAAATGCTGCTCAGGCCGAAAAAGAAATTGCTCGCGCGTTGCAACCGGGAGTCCTCAATCCATCGTTATTTTTAAACGCAGCAAAAATTGCAAAAAAGAATAGTAATTTTGTCGCCGCTAGAACTTACCTGAAGAAGTGCATTGAGGCAAATGCAAGTTCCGAATACGCCGAAGCCGCTCTTCAGGAGCTCCAAAATACTAAAGATAATTCCTTCCATTAGTACTTGTCATAAGGGAGGTATTGTACAGTTTTTTCGCAATTGTAAAATAATAGGGAGTTGAATTCCCCGGACCCACCCGCTCCACGGATTGCCAGCACTCCGGATAGACGGCGTGGCAACGCTTCGGTAAACATTTACAGGAACCCCTTTCCAGAATGGAGCCGCGCCATGCTCCAAAGCGCGCCCGCGGAAAAGAGTGGTGTGCGTTGTCCCCGGTGCGCATCCCTCGATACCCGGCCTTCCCTCACCCGGACGCTGGCCGATTTCTTTATGTTCCTGTTGAGTTACGTGAACCTGCGTTGCCGCAGTTGCAATGCACGTTTCCGGTACTGGCCGCCTCGCGGAAAAAAGTTCGGTTTGTAAGTGTTCTGTAATGTTGCACTTATGCTTAATTTTGCGACTTAGGCACTTTATGTAGTCAAAAATCCCTTGACGCCCACTACATATAGGGTAATATGGCAACTGCGAGAGAGTATTGCTTTAGCGCAATAGTATTCGCTCAGGAGCCGTATATGGGCCAGATAACCGTAGATCTCAGCAGCAAACTTGAAACTTTGACAAAGTCCGAACCCGGCGCACTAAAGCCCCGTGGCATCGCTTTTCCCCGTCACTTTACAGCCAAACTGGATCCAGCCAAAACACCCTACGATGAAATCGTTTGGGAGACCCGTACCGCCTCGATAGGCAACGGCAGCGGAACCACAATTTTTGAACAGCGCGATATTGAAGTCCCCTCCGATTGGTCGCAGACTGCCACTAATATTGTGGCCAGCAAATACTTCCACGGCAAGATGGGCACGCCGGAGCGCGAGCGCAGCGTCGGCGAATTGGTACACCGCGTGGTCGATACCATTGCGGATTGGGGAATCAATGATGGCTACTTCGCCTCCGAAGCCGATGGCGAGGCGTTTCGCGGCGAACTCGCGCACCTCATGCTTCACCAGAAGGCCTGCTTCAATTCGCCGGTCTGGTTCAATGTCGGCGTCAAAGAAGCGCGCGGATACGGCTGGTATTGGGATGCCACCAAGAAAACCACTGAAAAACTGAAAGAGGGTGAATCGCGCCCGCAGTGCTCTGCTTGCTTTATCGTCTCCGTAAAAGATTCCCTCGAATCCATTCTCGACCTCGCGAAGACGGAAGGCATGCTCTTCAAGTGGGGCTCCGGCACCGGTTCCAACCTGTCCAACCTTCGTGAAGAAGACGCCGTGCTCTCAGGCGGCGGCCGCGCCTCCGGGCCTCTTTCCTTCATGAAAGGTTTCGACGCTTTCGCCGGCGTCATCAAGAGCGGTGGAAAAACGCGCCGCGCGGCTAAAATGGTGATCCTCAATTCCGATCACCCTGATATCGAACGCTTCATCTGGTGCAAAGCGAAAGAGGAGAAGAAGGCGCACACCCTCGTCGAAGCCGGTTACGATGCTTCGATCGATGGCGACGCCTATAGTTCCATCTTCTACCAGAACGCCAACAACTCCGTCCGCGCTACCGACGACTTCATGCAGGCCGTAGTCGAAAACCGTGAATGGTGGACCAAAGCCGTGATGGGTGGTGAAAAGGTTAACCGCCACATGGCTCGAGATCTGATGCGCGCTATTTCCGAAGCCACACACCAATGCGGCGATCCCGGCATGCAGTTCGATAGCACCATTAACCGCTGGCACCCTTGCAAGAACACGTCGCGCATCAACGCCTCGAACCCTTGCTCGGAATACATGTTCCTCGATGATTCCGCCTGCAACCTCAGTTCGCTCAACCTAATGAAGTTCGTTTCTCCCGGCGGCCAGTTAGATGTTGAAGCTTTCCGTCACGCCGTCGATACCATGATCGTCGCCCAGGAAATTTTGGTCGATAATGCCAGCTACCCCACCGACAAGATCGCGCGGAATTCACATGCCTATCGCCCCCTTGGGTTAGGCTTCGCCAACCTGGGAGCGCTGCTGATGAGTTTTGGCGTCCCCTATGACAGCGATAAGGGCCGCGATTACGCCGGCGCTATCTCCTCCGTCATGTGCGGACAGGCCTACCTGACCAGCGCGCGCGTTGCCGAAACCAAAGGCACCTTCGATGGATACGCGCAGAACGCCGAACCGTTCCTCGAAGTGATCGCCATGCACCGCGACGCGGTCAGCGGTATTCAGGGCAATCACGTCCCCTCCGACCTTTTCGGCGCGGCGAAATCCTGCTGGGTGGATGCGTACAACCTCGGTAAGCGCAACGGCTTCCGCAACGGCCAGATGACCGTCATCGCGCCCACCGGCACCATCGGTTTCATGATGGATTGCGACACCACGGGCATCGAACCCGATCTCGCCCTGGTCAAATACAAAAAGCTCGTCGGCGGCGGTGTCCTCAAGATCGTAAACAACACTGTTCCCCAAGCGCTCATCCGCTTAGGCTATACGCCGGAGCAGGTGGAAACCATAGTGCAGCATATAGATTCCACGGGCACTATCGAAGGCGCACCCGGCCTGAAGCCAGAACATCTGGCCGTCTTTGATTGCAGCTTCCGCCCCCAGAATGGTACCCGTTCCATCCACTACATGGGCCATCTGAAAATGATGGCCGCGGTGCAGCCGTTTGTCTCCGGCGCCATCTCGAAAACCATCAACATGCCGGAAGAGTGCAGCGTGGAAGATGTGATGGACGCCTATATCGAAAGCTGGCGCCTTGGTTTGAAGAGCGTCGCCATCTACCGCGATAACTCGAAGAGCGCACAGCCCATGAGCACGGGCAAAGACAAAGAGAAAAAGAAAGCCGAGCCCGCTGCTGTTGCCGCCGCGCCTGCTACTGAGAAAATCGTTTACCGGCCCGTGCGCCGCAAGCTGCCCGATGAACGCCACGCGCTCACGCACAAGTTCTCCATCGGCGGCCACGAAGGCTACGTTACTGTCGGCCTTTACGAAGACGGCACACCCGGTGAAGTCTTTATCACCATGGCCAAAGAAGGCTCCACCATCTCCGGCCTGATGGATAGCTTCGCAACAGCCATCAGCTACAACCTGCAATACGGAGTGCCGCTGAAGTTCCTGGTGGATAAGTTCGGCCACGTCCGTTTCGAACCCTCCGGCTGGACGGGGAACCAGCAGATTCCCTACGCCAAATCGATTCCCGATTACATCTTCCGCTGGCTAGGCTCCAAGTTCCTGGGCCCGGAATACACCGCCAACCCCGGGGGCGGTGAAGCAGGCAACTCCATGACGCTGCGCCCTACCGAGGCAAGCCCGCAGGCTTCGCTTCCCTTCCCCACCGTTACCAGCGACGCCCCCAGTTGTTCGGAATGCGGAGGCATGATGACCCGCAACGGCAGTTGCTACAAGTGCGAAAACTGCGGCGGCACCAGCGGCTGTAGTTAACACTTCCCAAAGGCTCAGGAAGCTCACGATACGCTAAACTTGTAAATGGCACGTGAGCTTTCGTTCTGTTGTATTTCTTGTTTTCACCTCCTCCGCACTTGGCCAAGTGGCAAGTCCCTGGGAGTCGTACTTGGCGCGCGGCGTCAACGCTGCCGAACAGAAGCGCTTCACCGCAGCCGAACAGATGATGACGCTCGCGTTGCGCGAAGCCGAGCACTTCGGCCCCAGCGATGCGCGTCTTGGATCAACATTGAACACCATGGGTCTGGTTTTCATGTCGGAAAGCAAGCCTCGCCAAGCCGTGGCCCCATACCGTAGAGCATTGGGCGTTTTTGAAACGGTTTACGGGGCTAAAGGCATGGACGTAGGAAACGTCTGCCTGAATCTCGGTATAGCCCTGAACACGGATGGGCAAAGCGAGGCGGCGCTTCCCATGCTGGCCCGGGCGCGCGAAATATACGAATCCATTCTGGGCAAAGAAAGCCCAAAGACCGCCCAGGTCATCTTTGAGCAAGGCGAAGCCTCGCGGCACTTGCACAAATGGCAGGAAGCGGAATCGTTCCTGAAACGTGCCGCCGAATTGCAGGAAGCGCAAAGCGGGATAGACAATCCCGAATTGGCGTCCAGCCTGAATAGCCTGGCTCTCGCATACTCTGCGCAAGGTAGATTTGCACAAGCCGAACCGCTGTTCAAACTGTCGCTCAACATGCGTGAAGCCAAATACGGCCTGAATCATGAGGATGTCGCTGTTAGCCTCGATAACTACGCCGCCATGTTGCGCGAAGCAGGAAGATTCAAAGATAGCCAGCCCCTCACCACGCTGGCGGTTGCTGTACGAAAGACTCTGCAAGCAAAAAAATAATGCATGTCCCGTTGACGCCGTTGCGCTGTTTGGAGCGCGCAAGGAATGTCTTCGGTAGCGAACAAGGTATTGTAGACGGCAAGCATCGGTTCACCTTTGGTGAATTTGCCGGCCGCGCCCAGCGGTTGGCAGGCGTACTGCTCACTGCTGGACTAAAACCTGGCGAGCCGGTCGCTTTCCTGGGCCGCAACAGTCATCAACTGCTCGAAGCATACTTTGGCATTCCTTTGGCCTCAGGCTTGGTGATGCCGCTCAATATTCGCCTTGCGGAGTCCGAACTCGCCTGGATTCTGTGCCATTCCGGTGCAAGGTTCCTCATCTATGCGGAAGAGTTCGCCGCCGTCGCAGCCAGGCTCCGCATTTTGAACTCCATGAAGTTAGGCCAAGAGTACGAAGATCTGCTGCTCCGCTCCACTCCCTGCCCGATCGATATTTGCTCAATTGACGAACTCTCCGCGGCAAGCCTTTTTTACACCAGCGGCACCACAGGCACACCGAAAGGTGTGGTTCACAGTCATCGCGCGCTCTACCTCCACGCGCTCTCCGTGGCCTTGACGTTTCACATCGACGATACAACCGTAGAACTTTATTCCATCCCCCTGTTTCACGCAAACGGCTGGGGCCGTCCGCATGCCGCCGTGCTCATGGGAGCGAGACAAATCGTGCTTCCGCGCTTCGATCCTCCGGAATTATTTCGTCTCATCGAAACGGAGCGAGTCACCTCGTTGTGCCTTGTGCCGACCATGGCGGAACAGCTTCTCGCCGCGCCAGCATCGGCATCTGGCGATCTTACCTCCGTGCGTGAGATCCACCTGGGCGGGTCCCCCGTTTCGGCCAGCTTGGTCTCTCGTTTGACCTCACGGTTCCGGTGCCTGGTTACAGCCGGCTACGGCATGACCGAAACGGGCCCAGTCGCAATCACATCCGGCCGCCCCGTAGTCGGGTCCGAAATGAGCGTCGATGACTCAGGCGAAACTCTTCTCGCGGGCGATCATCTGTTCACCGGCTATTGGGGGGAATCCCCACGCCATACAAGATGGCTCGCCACTGGCGACATCGGTCAGATCAATCGAAGCGGCTTGCTTTCTATCGTCGATCGAAAGAAAGATATCGTTATTAGCGGTGGCGAAAACATCTCCTCCGTGGAAGTCGAGTCCGCTCTCTCGCAACACCCGTCTGTGGCGGAGTGCGCCATCGTTGCTGCCCCCGATCCCAAATGGGGTGAAGTCCCTCTCGCCTATGTCGTACTGATTCAACCTGCAACCGAAGAACAACTAGCAGCTTGGTTAAAAGACCGCTTAGCCCGGTTCAAAATCCCGAAACAATGGCGCTTCGTTCCAGGCCCGCTCCCTAGAACATCCAACGGAAAGATCGCAAAAGTAAAATTGAGACAAATAGCCAACTCATCTGACTAGTCATTTCAGGTAACCAACTCTGCTATGCTACTAGTCATGAAGGAACTCAACGCATCGGCCTTCAAAGCCCACTGCCTCTCGCTGCTGGATGAACTCTCGCCCGAGGGCTTAACCATCACCAAACGCGGTAAGCCGATCGCGCGGGTTACTCCCATCTCCTCAGACTGCAGCAGTCTGATCGGCATGCTCAAAGGAAAGGTAGCCGTTCACGGAGATATTCTCTCTACCGGGTCAAACTGGAATGCTGAATCGGAATGATCAACCTCGACACACACATTCTGATCCACGCGCTAACAGACGAACTGCGCCCCAAAGAGCGAGAGCAACTCGTTTCCCAGCAATGGGGAGTATCTTCCATCGTCCTTTGGGAAATGACCAAACTTTTTCAACTGGGCCGGATCACGCTAGACCCCGGCTCGGCAGATTTCGCGCGCGTTCTATCGCGTGTTCACGTCTGGGAGATCGATCTCGCTATATGCCGGGCGCTCACCACGCTTGATTTCAAAAGCGATCCCGCTGATGAACTAATCGCGGCCACCAGCTTGGTTCACCGCGTTCCCCTTCTCACGCGCGACCGGATCATCCGGAAGTCCAAGCTCATCCAGTTCGTTTAGAAGTCCACCCAGGCGCGCGCTTTCGAACTTTCTAGCACCTTGTCCAGAATGCGTAGCTGGCGCAATCCATCCTCGAATTGCGGATACTCCACTGAGGCGCTCCGGTCCGCTACCGTCCGGTAAAATCGCCGGAAAACCTGCTTAAAGGTATCGTCATACCCTTCGCTATGCCCGCCCGGCAAATCCGCATAGCTGCGCGCCGCTTCCAGCATCAGCGACGGATCCTTCATAACAATCCGATTTGGCTCATTCCGCTTCCCCATCCATAACTCGTCAGGCTTTTCCTGGTCCCACGTCACCGACCCCTTCGAACCATAGATTTCCATGCACAACCGGTTCTTCCGCCCAGCGGAAATCTGGCTCACCGTGAATGCTCCCCGCGTCCGTTCGCCTAAGCGCAGCAGCACGGCCGCGAAGTCCTCTGTATCGATAGGCAGGTCCTCATATTCAGAAGGCTGTAGCGTCTTCCCCGAAAAAGTTTCCACCGAGCCCTTCGGGCGCTTGCGGGTTTTGTGGAATGTCTGCAGGTCCGCGCAGAGAGAGCTGATCCGCTGTCCGGTGACATGCTCCACCATGTCGCACCAGTGCGTTCCGATATCCGCAAATGCCCGGGAACGGCCGTTCGCGCTGGTGTCGATGCGCCAGTTCCAATCCGTATCGTAAAGCAGCCAATCCTGAGAGTAAGTTCCCTGCACCACATAGATTTCGCCCAGCTCGCCCGATTCTCTAAGCCGCCGCATCTGCTGCACCATCGGGTAATACCGCAAATTGTGAAACGTGCAGTTCGCCAGGTTCTTCTCTTTTGCTTTGGCCGCCAATTGTTCTGCTTCGGCCACTGTAGTCGCAAGCGGCTTTTCGCACAGCACGTTCTTGCCTGCTTCGAGAGCCGCCATCGCCATCGGGAAATGAAGTGCGTTCGGAGTGCAAACATGCACGGCATCAAGCGACGGGTCTTTCAGAAGCGTTTGGTAGTCGCCGGTCGCGCCTTCCACGCTGACTTCATCGGCGAACTTGCGCGCCTTTTCCTGGCTCGAAGCCGCGATGGCAACAATCTCCACATTCCCCAGCCGGCGGATTCCTTCGGTGTGGACGCGCCCCATAAACCCGGTGCCGAATACGGCGGTTTTCAGCTTCTTCATCGCCCTTCAATGTATCGCAACTATTAGGCTGCAATTGCTATCCTGAAATCGTCAGAGTTATGCGCTACGACACGCGGTCGCGTTCCACGGGTTTCCGCTTCGCCAGTTCCCTTCCCGCTGGCGTCCGCTGGCTTCTGATTTCAAACGTCGCGCTCTTCCTCATTTACTTTTTCGTGAACAAAACAGAGGGCGCGCAGTTTTTCCTGCTGCTCTCGCTGGTGCCCCAGGCGGTGATCCAGCATTTCGCCATCTGGCAGCTTTTCACGTACATGTTTCTGCACGATCCGAATGGCTTCTCGCACATTCTGTTCAACATGTTGACGCTCTGGATGTTCGGCACCGACCTCGAACGCCAGTGGGGTACCAAGCGCTTCCTGACGTACTATTTCGTTTGTGGCGTGGGTGCCGGTATTTGTGTCCTACTCATCAACCTGCTGTTCGGTGAAATGAACGCGCGCGTGATTGGCGCGTCGGGCGCGATTTATGGCCTTCTGCTGGCGTTCGGCCTGCTCTATCCCGATCGGACTCTGCTCTTCAGTTTCCTTTTCCCCATTAAGGCAAAGTACTTTGTTATGATCCTCGGGGCTATCGCGTTCCTGAGTTCGTTCAGCGTGAACGGAGGCTTGAGCAATGTCGCGCACTTGGGCGGGATGATTTTTGGATACGCATATCTGAAGATGCAGTTTCAATCCGTAAACCTCGATTTCATCGGTCAGAGCTACCGAGATTGGAAACTTCAGCGGGCGAAAAAGAAATTCCAAGTCTATATGCGCAAGCACGACCGGAATCAGTAACCCGCACACAGGGCCGCCCGTCCAGATAACATATCTCCATGGGATCCAAGGTTTTGCTTTGCGCGCTCGCCGCGCTCGTTCTTTATGGCCAGGAAGGGCCCATTCAACCGGGTTCCGGCACCGTCTCGAGACCTCGTAAGAAAGACGTTCCGACAAATGAACCTGAAACGGACCTGCCGAAGGTCCCTTCCAAGCTCAACCCGAAGACCAAAGAAGAAGGAGCGTTGAGAGAAGGCGCGAACTTCATGGTGGACACAAACATCGTTAGCGTCGATGTTGCGGTGCTTGATGACAAGGGCCACTTCATACCTGGCATTCCCAAGGGTAACTTTCGCATTTTGGAAGACAATGTGCCGCAGCAGGTGACGAATTTCGCGCTGGGCGAAGCACCGGAAACGGTTTGCCTGGTGGTGGAATTCAGCAACCTGTTCCAGAGCTATTATGGCTCCGGATGGTTTCAGACTTTGCAGGCGGTCTACGGCTTTGTCGAGACACTAAAGAAAGACGACTACGTCGCGGTGATGGCCTACGATATGAGACCGGAGATTTTGTCCGACTTCACGACAGACCGCCGTAAAACCCAGGAAGCTTTGCAGCGGCTGCGGATTGCGGCGTTCTCTGAATCGAATCTTTACGATGCTCTGGTGGAAGCCGAAGAGCGGATGAAAGACATCGAAGGCCGCAAAGCAATTGTGCTGGTCTCTTCCGGTATTGATACGTTCAGCAAGCTGACGTTCGATAAGACCCGCAAAGCACTCCAAAACTTAGCAGTCCCGATCTACGCGATAGGCCTGCTGCAGACTGCGCGTGAAATGGCGGACGCCCGCGGTGGCTTAGGGGCGATTCAGCGTCTGGATTTTCTTCAGGCCGATAACCAGATGAAAACTTTTGCGAAAGAGACCGGCGGACAGGCTTTTTTCCCGCGCTTCTATGGAGAGTTCCCATCCATTTACCAGAGCATTTCGCAATCGCTGCGAAACCAGTATTCGCTGGGCTATAACCCATCGAATCAGGCGCGGGACGGGAAATTCCGCAAGATCAAGGTGGAACTTGTGAATCCGGCGACGAACGAGCCGCTGCGAGTCACCAATGAGAAGGGCAAGCCAATCAAGTATCAGATTATTGCCAAAGCCGGGTACACCGCTCCCCGCACCGTGGAATAGGCTGGAAGTCAAGCACGCGATGTGACGTGCTTTGAGCAACATAGCGTAACGGCATAAGTTCGTTGACAGCGTTGTCATAGCTTTGTTACTCTTCGGACCGTCCTCACAATATGACTTCCGAACCCGCTTCTCATGCCATTCTTCTTGTTGATGACAACGCTCACGGGATGGTGGCGCGCCGCCGGGTGTTGATCGACTTGGGCTATCGTGTGCAAACCGCGTGCAGTGCACAAGAGGCGTTGAATATTATTGCCACGCAGGATGTGAAATTCGCGGTGGTAGTGACGGATTACAAGATGCCGTCCATGAACGGCGTGGAACTGATTTCAAAGTTGAAAGAAGTGAGCCCTGGCACGCGGACAGTGCTGCTTTCGGCGTTGGTGGAACCTTGGGGAATGACCGAAGATTCGACCGGTGCCGATGCCGTGGTGCAGAAGAGTTCCAGCGAAGTAAATCAATTGACCCGTACCGTCCAAGGCTTGCTGAATAAGCGCGTGGAAAAGAAGCCGGCAGCTTCCGTGAAGCGGGCCCGCGCGAACTCCGTGGTAAAAAACGGTTAGTGATAATTGTTCGTATTTCAATCTGCATTCTCCTGGCTGCTGCTGTTGCCTATCCTAAAACTGCTCACAAGAGGCATTCTGCTGCTGTAGTATCACGGCCGCCCAAAACTTTTCCTGGGCACAAATGGATGCGCGGGATGACCGTTCGCGATGAGGTGGCGCAACTGATTGTTGTGCCGTTTAGCGGTCAGCCTTTGAACCCACGCTCCAGGACTTACCGCGAGTTTGTGAATCTGGTCGCCAATGACCATGTAGGTGGCATGATCCTGGTCAACGTCACGCAAGGGCGTTTGGTGCAGAAGGCTGAGCCCTTGGCCGTGGCTGCGTTTCTGAATGACATGCAGCGCCTGGCGAAGATTCCGCTGCTTGTCTCCGCCGATCTGGAGCGCGGCGCTTCGATGCGCTTGAACGCGACCACCGTATTTCCTCATGCGATGGCTTTTGCGGCAGCTCAGGACCCAGGTGCGGCGAGAACCGAAGGCGAGGTGACCGCACGCGAAGCGCGCGCCGTGGGGATTCACTGGGTGTTCTATCCGGTGGCGGATGTGAACAACAATCCGGATAACCCGATCATCAACATCCGGTCATTCGGTGAAGATCCGGCTGAGGTATCGAAGTATGTGAACGCCTTTATCGATGGCGCGCACGCGGACAAGAACAACCTGATACTCACTACGGCTAAGCACTTCCCAGGGCATGGCGATACGTCGACCGATTCGCATATGAATTTGGCGACCATTACGGCGGACCGGGAGCGCTTAAACCGGGTGGAATTCGCTCCTTTCCGTTCCGCGATTGAACATGGCGTAGATTCGATCATGACGGCCCACATTGCCGTTCCGGCGCTTGATGACTCGGGCGTGCCCGCTACGTTGAGCCCCAAAATACTGACCGGAATCTTGCGGGAGCAGCTTGGCTTTAAAGGCATCGTGGTGACTGATGCGCTAGAGATGGGCGGCATCGCTAAGGGCTTTAAACAGGGCGAGGCGGCGGTGCGCGCCTTGGAAGCCGGAGCCGATGTGCTGCTGATGCCAAGCGACCCTCATGCAGCAATTGAAGCTGTGACGGCTGCTGTGAAGAGCGGAAGAATTTCGAAAAAGCGCTTGGAAGCCAGTGTGGAGCGGTTGCTCGCGGCGAAGGTGCGCGTGGGACTCATTTCGCCGAGCACCGTTGACCTGGAGAAGGTTACTGCGATCCTGAACTCGCCGGAATCAAATGCCGCGGCGCAGGCGGTGGCGGACCGTTCCGTAACTTTAGTAAAAGGTGGAGCTTCGTTGGGCGATCCGGCCAAGGCTTGTTTTCTGGCTTTAGCGGAGAGCCGGACTTCACCGCAGGGACAGGCGTTTTCGGCTGAAGTACTAAAGCGGGCCCCTATGGCGCATGTGGCCGTTTTGAACAGCCAAATGACAGCCGAAGAGGTTGCCGCTGCCGATCAGCAAGCTTCCGGCTGCGAGACTACGGTTGTGGCTGCGTTTGTTTCTGTTGCCGCTTACCGGGGGAATGTGGCGCTTGGCGGCGTATTTCCCGGGTTGATGGAGCGGCTGATTGGATCCGGAAAACCGGTTAGCTTGGTTTCGCTCGGGAATCCGTATTTGCTGAGGAACTTTACCGGCGTGAGTAGCTATATCACGACGTTTAGTACAGTGCCTCCTTCAGAGGCTGCGGCGGTTAAGGTGCTTTTTGGGGAGATTCCCGCTTTGGGGAAACTGCCCGTTACGATACCCGGCGTGCACTAGGCTGCGTCCTCCGTTGCCGCGGAATCAGGGCCTGCGGTGAAGTAGGCGCAATCGGGGTGCTGGTGCTGAGGATAATCTGGACCAGGTTCTTGCCGATATCGTGAATGTCGCCTTTGACGGTGGCGAGGAGAATTTTGGCTCACGCGACGCGGATGTCCCGATTCCGTTTGCGCCGGATCTTGCGGTGAAGGTAATCAGCGTTTTGGAATCGGCGTGGGCGGTTGAGAAAAAGGTGCGGGAGTATTTGCATGCCGGGGTATCAAAGTTCTAGCAGGTGTTTCTGGATGAGCGAATGGTTCGGGTGCGGCGGGCGAAGGGAACGGTGGATTTGGAAGCGGCTGACCTTCTAACGAGCGGAGTGCTAGCTAGAGGGTTTTCAAGTTCGGGAAACTTTTTTTATAGGCTAAGTGCAAGCAATCGAGTAGTGGACGAGTTTGAAATTGTTCTGTCATGTTATCTTGCCACCCAGCGGACGAATGCCCCTGTCTTGCGGTCCGATACTCCATCAAAATAGTAAATAGTTGTCCACCTAAGGGGCCATAAAAAGTGCCAATAGGACAGAGTTATTTGGGCTTGAGCTCGATTGGGTCGGAGCCCGGTATAAAGTACGGAATCAAAGCGAATGGTCGTTTTTCTCCTGCCCATCAAGATGTTTCGTTGTTCGCTATAGGTATTGCCCGTAAATTGGAGCCCGCCACCAACGGCATCAATTCTGCATTCGATGTTGACAGAGAATAAAGGGAAGACGCTCTCGTTTGTGATCTCCAATGGGGTTTGGAGCGGGGAATCGTTGTATGAGCTTGGGGTTGCTACGGAGGGCGACTGGAAAAAAGGCAGAATTCCAGACACGGCCAACAAAAGGGACATGATCATACCGCAAACGTTTACGACTTTCTGTAACAGATTCTTTTCAATGGTGGCCTTGTCACCGCCTTGAGTGAGTAGCGACTGAGAGAGTGCGGGGGCTGGTTTATTTCGGTTCGTTTACCACTAGACATCGGGTGTTGATTTAATTATGCCAATGCGCTCGAGCAGAATTTCAAAAAAACAGCGTTGATTGTGATGGACCAGGCCCGCGATTAACTTTGCTCTCTGGGCTCAAACCGAACTACTCGCGCGGGTTTCAGTTTGACCCATTACTAAAATTCATTGCCGAACCTTTTCGTTTGTCACAAAAGGGTTATGGAATACACTTACAGGCATGAAAATCTCACCGACGTTATTGTTTATGTTCGGCTGCGTGTTGCAAGCGCAGACTCCCGGTGTCCTTACGACGGGTTTGTTGAATCCTTCGAAGTTGATTTTGACGCCTGCCGGGAATCTTCTGGTGACTGAGGCGGGAATGAGCCCGAATTCCGGGCGCATTTCCATCGTGGATAAATCGGGAATTCGGAAGACACTGATAGACGGCTTACCCTCTGGGCTCGCAGCACCGAATATGGATCCCGATGGGCCGAATGGCTTGGTGTTGAAGGGCAATGCACTTTACATTCTGAACGGTGAGGGAGATGGATTCCGGAATGGCCCGCGGCCGAACACTTTTGTGCCGAATCCTTCGGGACCGTCATCGGCGCTGTTTAGTTCGTTGATGAAATTGACGCTAGGCGGGAGTGTGGATGCGGCGGCGGGAGGGATGACTCTGACTGCCGCGAATCAATCGACCCTGGCAGACGGGAATCCGGC
>JAABUK010003951.1_pt1 | contig 24629 bp, 17 predicted proteins | sample 5559141 | NCBI WGS metagenome assembly JAABUK01 (sample SAMN10711869, study PRJNA513367) | rock metagenome | isolation source: Antarctica rocks | place: Antarctica: Victoria Land, Pudding Butte nord | collected 2016-01-03 | reverse complement strand
CGGGCCGAAGCGATGTGCTCGCCGGCCGCCGTCCTTGCCGACATGGAGCGCCTCCTGCGCGACGTCACCACCCGCGCCGGGGCCGCCGGCCGCGGCCCGGTGCCGCAACCCGTGGGCTGACGAACGGTCGCCCCATCACCCCCCGAGGCGCATGCTGAGACGATGAGGAACGCACTGGTCAAACTCCTGGGGTGGCGGGCCACCGTGCTGCAAGGTGACCCGAGCGTCATTGACCGCTGGAGGTGGCTCAAGCGCCACCTCAAGCCGGGGCCGCTCCGGACGCTCGACGCGGGGTGCGGAACGGGGGCGTACACCCTTTACGCCGCGAAGGTCGGCAACCGCGCCGTAGGCGTCTCCTTCGACCCGGCACAGATCCGGCGGGCCGAGGACCGGGCGAAGATTCTGGGGATCACGAACGTCGAGTTCCACGTCGGCGACCTCCGCAAGCTCGACGAGTTCGGGCCGTCGCTGGGCACCTTCGATCAGGTCATCGTCTTCGAGACGATTGAGCACCTGATGAACGACCAGAAGCTGATCGACGACCTCGCCGCGCGGCTGAACACGGGGGGGACGCTCCTCCTGACGGCCCCCTACAAGAACCACAAACCGCTCTGGGGGGAAAAGCTCTCCCAGATCGAGGACGGCGGCCACGTACGCTGGGGGTACTCGCACGAGGACCTCCGGGCCATTTTCACGAAGAGCGGTCTGGAAGTGGTCGCCGAGGAATATATCAGCGGCCTGGTCTCGCAGAAGCTCGCGAGCCTTCAGTTCGGCCTGACCCGAGTCCACTCGCAGGGGGCCTGGGCCGCGACGCTCCCGCTCAGGGTCGTCCACCCGCTCGACGCCCTGCTGACGCGGGCGACCGGCTACCCGCACCTGAGTGTCGGCGTCGTCGGCCGGAAGCCGGCATGAGCGCGGGGGGCGCCTCGACGTTCCACCTCCTGACCGGCGAATACCCGCCGCGACCGGGGGGCGTTTCCGATTACTCCGCGCAGGTCGCCTCGGGGCTCGCGGCGGCCGGTGCGCTCGTGCACGTCTGGACGACGCCCGGCGGCGACCCGCCGGAGGTCCCGGCCGTGACCGTGCACCGCGACTCCGGCCGGTGGTCGCCCGCGGGCCTGGCACGCCTCGGGGCCGCGCTCGACACCTTTCCCGTCCCGCGTCGGCTCCTGGTCCAGTACACGCCCAACGCCTGGGGCGCGAAGGGGCTGAACCTCGCCTTCTGCCGCTGGCTCGTCGCCCGCCGCCGCGTGCGCGGCGACGAGGTCCGGCTCATGTTCCACGAGGTCGCGTACCCCTGGCAGCTTCACGACAAGCCGACGCGCTGGCTCCTGGCCGCCGGCCAGCGCTGGATGGCGCGAACCTTGTTGCGTGCCGGGACGCACGTCGACGTCACCACCCCCGCCTGGGAGGGGATGCTCCGCGCCGTCGCACCGGGCCGCCTCGAAACGGTCGGCTGGCGGCCGGTACCGAGCAACATTCCGGTGGCCGACGACCCGAAGGCCGTGGCCTCCGTCCGCGCGCGGGTCTGCCCGGCCGGTGGGTCGGTCGTGGGCAGTTTCAGCTCGTTCTCCGAACTCACCGGGCCCCTGCTCGCCGCCGCCCTTCCGGGCGTGCTGGCGGGTCATCACGACCGCGTCGGCTTGCTGATCGGGCAGGGGGGGGACCGGTTCGCGGCCCGGCTCGTCGCGGCGAACCCGGGCCTGCGCGGGCGGCTCGTGGCGACCGGCCCCTTGACGGCGGCCGAAGTCTCGGCGCACCTCGGTGCCTGCGATCTCATCGTGCAGCTCTACCCCGACGGCCTCACGACCCGCAGAACGAGCCTGATGGCCTCGCTCGCGCACGGCGTCCCGGTCGTCTCGAATTCCGGGCACCTGACCGAGCCCTTCTGGGCGGCATCCGGGGCCGTGACCCTGGCGGCCGGGCCGGGCGGGGTCGCGTCGGCCGCCGACCGGCTCCTCGCTGACCCGGCCGAACGGGCCCGGTCGGGGGCGGCGGGGCGTACGCTCTACGACCTCCGGTTCGCGCTGGAGCGGACGATCGAGGCGATCATGGGTCCGACGCCTGTCGGGGCGGCGTCGTGAGCGCGGGCGCGGCGGGCTTCGCGCTGGTCAGCGGCGACTTCGTGAAGACCGGGGGCATGGACCGGGCGAATTACGCCCTGGCGTCGTACCTGGCCCGGCACGGTCGGCCGGTCCACCTGGTCGCGCACCGCGCCGACGCCGACCTGTTCGGCCAGGGGGAGGTCACACTCCACCGCGTGCCGAAGCCCCTGAACTCGTACCTGCTGGGTGAGCCTCTGCTCGCCCTCTGGGGCCGACGCTGGGCGGCCCGAGTCGCGGCGGCGGGGGGCCGGGTGGTCGTCAACGGGGGCAACTGCGGCTGGGGCGACGTGAACTGGGTCCACTACGTCCACGCGGCCTGGCCCCCGCGTGGCACCGGTGGCCTCTCGCGGCGGCTCAAACGGCAGTACGCGCACCGCACGGCGATCGTCGCGGAGCGGAGATCCCTGCGGCGTGCGCGCGTCGTCGTGGCGAACTCGGAGCGGACCCGGGGTGTCCTGCTCGACCGCATGGGCCTCCCGCCCGAGCGGGTCCACACCGTCTATTACGGCACCGACCCCGCGCGGTTCCGTCCGGCCACCGCGGACGAGCGCCTCGCGGCGCGGGCGCGGATGGGCTGGCACGACGAACGCCCCGCGGTGGCGTTCGTCGGCGCCCTGGGGGACCTGCGTAAGGGTCTGGACACGGTACTGAACGCCTGGCAAACCCTGTCGCGGGGCGACGGCTGGGACGCCCGGCTTGTGGTCGCCGGCGCGGGCCCCGGTCTCGACCGGCTCCGCGCCGGGGCCGCCGACCGGGGCGACTCCGTCGAATTCCTCGGCTTCCGCCGCGACGTTCCCGACGTGCTCCGCGCGTGCGACGCCCTGGTCAGCCCGACCCGCTACGAGGCGTACGGACTCAACGTCCACGAAGCCCTCTGCTGCGCGCTGCCGGCCCTGGTCTCGCGTTCCGCGGGCGTGGCCGAGCGCTACCCCGCCGAGCTGGAGGGCCTGCTCTTGCCCGACCCCGAAGACCCGACCGACCTGGCCCGGCGACTGCTCGCCTGGCGTGACGGCCGGTCGCGGATGGCGCCGGCGGTCGCGGCGCTCTCGGACCGGCTCCGGGCCTGGACCTGGGACGACATGGCCGCGGAGTTTCTTCGAATCATCGAGGCGAGTGGCTGAGGTTCCCCGGTCGAGGCGTGTTCGGGTAAGATCGTCCGTGTCTCCCGCGGCGCCCAGGGGCGTCGCCCGGCTCGCGCCGGTCCATTAACCCCTCGGGGCCGCCCGTGTCCGCACCGACGTCGAACCCTCAGCACAGGCCCCGACCCGACCCGCGCCCCCGGCCCCCCGCGGCGGCCCCGGCGCGGCTGAAGTGGGGCTGGATCGAGTGGTTCGTCCTCTCGCAGACCTTCCTGCCCGCGCTGATGTTCGTGCCGGGCCTCTCGCCCATCCGCAGCATGATGCGGATCTCTTGCTACCTGATCGGGGCGTTGGCCTGGGCGGTCGTGGCCAACCGGGGCAAGGCGTCGCCCGCCTCGACCACTTTCCCCGCGCGGTCGTGGCTGACCTTCAGCTCAATCTGGCTGCTGGTCTCGATGGCGCACCCGAACATCTACTCACTGCCGGCGGCGGCGGGTCAGGTGGCGATGTACCTCTCGATCCTCTCGCCCGCGTACTGGGCGGGTGAGGAGTTGAAGGCACCCCGGCGTCTCGGCCGCCTCATGGCGTTGCTGTTCCTCTGCAACGCCCTCAGCGCCACGGTGGGGCTGGCGCAGGTCTTCTCGGACCGGTTTAACCCCCCGGTGATCCCGATGGAGACGATGGCCTTCCAGGGCGAGGGGAACAAGATTGAGGTGGACGGCCGGAAGATCTTCCGGCCCTGCGGCCTGAGCGACTCGCCCGGCGCCGCCGCCCCGGCCGGGGCCACGGCGGCTCTGATCGGCCTCTGCTTCGCGCTTCGGCCGATCGGGGCGTTCAAGCGTCTGGCCTGCGCCGGCCTGGCGTTCATCGGGTTCGCGGTCATTTATTATACGCAGGTCCGCGCGATCATGGTCGTGCTGGTGATCTGCCTGGCGGCGATGACGGTCCTGCTGTTCCTCCGGGGGCGCGTCGGCAGCGCCTTGACGCTGGCCGGCGGGGGCGGCCTGATGCTCTTCGGTTCGCTCTTCTGGGTGGCCCGGCGGATGGGGAGCGTCATGGACCGTTTCGGCAGCCTCGTGACGAGCGACCAGGGGGCCCTCTACTACTCCAGCCGCGGCGGGTTCGTCTGGGAGGCACTGACGCAGACGATCTGGGAGTACCCGCTGGGCCGGGGCCTGGGCTGGTGGGGGATGATCAACATGTTATTCTTCATCCCCGGCAGAATCTCCATGATCTGGGTCGAGGTGATGATCCCCGCCTGGGTGGTGGACGGCGGGTTCCCGCTATTGATCGGGTACGTCGGCGCGGTCATGGTGGCCGTCTTCAACACCATGCGTGTGGCCCTCAAGAGCAAGGACCGCGACCTGGCCTTCTGGGCGTCGGTGGTGCTGGCGCAGGACATCAGCACGGTCGCCCTGTGCTTCAGTTACGTGGCCTTCCTGTCGCCCATCGGTCTCCAGTTCTGGCTCCTGAACGCGGCGGTACACGCGGCCGACGTTCAGACCCGCGGGGCCGCCGAAGGCGTCACCGCCGAGAAGGCGCGCCCCCGGCCGCGCGCGCCCGGTCGCGCCGCGACATGACGGCCGCGCTCCGGGTCGGGTTCAACGCCAGGTTGCTCCATTCCCCCGACCTCCGGGGCTGGAACCGGTACACCCTGAACCTCCTGGCCGAGCTGCCTGAATCCGGGGTCGAGCCGGTGCTCTATTCCGACCGGCCCGTTCACCCGGACCACCTGGCCCGCCTGCCCGCCGATTCGTACCGCGTCCGGGTGGCCGGGGTCCGGCCTTACGCGGCCTGGGAACAACTCTGGCTCCCCCGCGCCTGCGGCCGCGACGGCGTGGACCTGTTGCACGCGCCGGCCAACTTCGGACTGCCCTGGTCGTGCCCCTGCCCGAGGGTCTTGACCCTGCACGACGCCATCCCCGAACTTTTCCAGCGCCCGCGGGAGTCGGCCCGCGACCGGTTGCGTCCGGCCTCGCTCCGGAGCCGGCTGGCGCACTGGGCGTCACGGACCCGGGCCGAGCGGGTCATTACCGTCAGCCGGCACGCCCGCGACGACCTGGTCCGGGGTCTCGGACTGCCGGCCTCGAAGGTCCGGGTCACTCCCGAAGCGGCCGACCCCGGCATGCTCCGCCCCGTGACCGAAGCCGAATGCCGGGCCGTGCGCGCTCGGCACGGCCTGGGCCGCCCTTACGTCTTCTACGTCGGCGGGTGGGAGGGCCGGAAAAACCTCCCCTTTTTGCTCCGCGGTTTCGCCCGAGCGGGCGTCGGCGGGATCGACCTGGCGCTGGCCGGCGGGCGCGAGGACCTCCGCGCGGGGCTCGCCGAGCTGGGCGCGAGTCTCGGACTGGGCGACCGGCTCCGGCTCCTCGGGTGGGTGGAAGACGCCGACCTCCCCGCTCTGTATTCCGGCGCCCTCTGCCTGGCCTACCCCAGCGAATACGAAGGGTTCGGGCTCCAGGTCTGTGAGGCGATGGCCGCGGGCTGTCCGGTCCTCGCCGCGCGGGCCACCAGCCTGCCCGAGGTGCTCGGTTCGGGCGGCGAGACGTTCGCACTGGGCGACCCGACCGAGCTGGCCGCGTTGATCCGCCGTGTCGCCTGTGAGCCGGCGTACCGCGACGACCTGGTCCGCCGCGCGCGGGCTCGTTCCATCGACTTCTCCTGGCGAAGCACCGCAGAGGCCACCGTCGCGGTCTACCGCGAGCTGGTCGCAGAACCCCGACGAGGCCCTACGTGCGCGTCCGCCGCTCGATCCTGACGATGGGAACACACGCTCTGTTCATGGCCGTTACGATGGCCGTGTCCCTGCCCGCGACCCCGTACCTGATCCTCTGGATCGGTGAGACCGGGTACGGAGGCGTCAAGGTCGTCAACGAAGCCTTCGGCTGGCTGGGCCTGCTGGAAATGGGTCTCGGGGGCGCGCTCGGCCCTCTGCTCGCGGGTGCGTACGGCCGGGGTGACCACCGCGCGACCCACGAGACCATCGCGGCCGGGTCGCGCGCGTATCTGCGTGTCGCGCTGGCCGGAGTGGCGGTCGGACTCCTGCTGACGCCGGTCGTCCCCTGGTTCGCCCGCGGTCTGAACCCGGCCCAGATGACGGACCTCCGCCGCGGCTGGATGATCCAGTTGCTCGCGTTCGTCCCGCTGGGCTTGCTCCCGCTCCGATCCGTCCTCGACGCCCGGCAACTCACGTACGTGATCAACCTGCTTCTGGTCGGGCAATCTCTTGTCATCACCGGGACGTCGCTGGTGCTGGCGTATGCCGGCTGGGGGATCACCGGTCAGGCCGCCGCGCAGGTGGCGGGCGCCTGGGCCTTCGGCCTGGCGCTGGCCGTCGGCGCGTTCCGCACCGAGCCCGGCCTGCTGCGTGCGATTGTGACCGTGCCGACGACCCCCGCGACCCGCCGCGCGTTACGCGACCTCAGCGGGCCGGCACTCTGGCTCAACCTCACCGGCCGCGTCGGCCTGCTGAGCGACAACCTGATCGTCGGCAACATCCTCGGGCTCCGGATGGTGACCTCGCTGGTCAACACGCAGAAACTCGTTCTCATGGGCCAGTCGCTGCTCATCGCGGTCGGCGGGGCGAGCTGGGCCGCACTCGCCGAGCTTCACTCCCAGGGGGAGCACGAGACGTTTAACCGGCGGGTCGTGGAGATGACGCGTATGGTCGCGGTGATCGCTCTCATCGGCCTGGTGCCGGTGGTCGCTTTCAATCACGCGTTTTTTCGCATCTGGCTCGGCCCGGGGCGCCCGTACGGGGGTGACCTGGTGACCGCCCTCGCGGCCCTGAACGCGCTGCTCCTGGCGACGCAGTCGCTCTGGTGCTGGTGCTTCACGGCCACCGGGAAGATCCGCGCCGTGGTCCCGCAGGTGACCGCGTCGGCCGCCGTGAACATCGTCATCAGCATCTCAATGACGCGCTGGCTCGGGCTCCCCGGGCCCCTGATCGGTTCGACCGCCGCGCTCGTCGGCGTCGGACTCTGGGCAATGCCCTGGCTGCTTTACACGACCTTCGGCACCCCCCCCGCCGCGTTGGCGAAGGCGCTGGGCGGCCCGCTCGCCGCGGGCCTCGTCTCGGCCTGGGTGCTGCGTGCGCTGGTCCGCGCGCACCCGCCTACGGGTTGGGCGGGTCTGACGGCCGGGATGTCTGCATCCGCGCTGGTGATCCTCGGGCTGAGCGTCTCGCTGCTCCTGACCCGGGAAGACCGCGCCCTCTGGCGACTCCGGGTCGCCGGCCTCGTGGGCGGCCGACGCGGGGCCGGCTCGTGACGCGCGTGGCGGTCGTGTGCGACTACCCGGAGGAAGGGTGGCCGAGCATGGACCTGACCGGCGAGATGATCCTGGCCCACCTGGCCTCGGGTCACGCCGGCGAGGTCTCCGCGGTCCGCGTCTGCCCGCCCTTCCGGCACCGACTGGGGCGCCTCCCCGTCGTCGGCCGCCTCGGGCCGGCGCGCAACCTGGACCGGCTGCTGAACCGGATGCGCGACTACCCCCGGTCGCTCGGCCGGCTCGCCCGACGCGGCGGGTTTGACCTCTACCACCTGGCCGACCACAGTTATAGTCAGCTCGTCCACGTCTTGCCTCCGGGCCGCGCGGTCGTCACCTGCCACGACCTGGACACCTTCCGCTGCCTGCTGGAGCCCGACCGCGAACCCCGGCCCGCGTGGTTTCGCGCCATGGCCCGTCGCATCCTCGGCGGTCTGGGCATGGCGGCGGCCGTCGCCTGCAACAGCGAGACGACCCGCGACGCCCTGCTGTCCCACCGGATCGCCCCCGCCGAACGGCTCCACGTCGTCCCGATGGGAATCCCGGCCGAGTTCACCGCCGAGCCCGACCCCGCCGCCGATGCCGAAGCCGACCGCCTTCTTGGCCCTGCCGGACCGGGCGCCCCGCCGGACCTGCTCCACGTCGGCTCAAACATTTCCCGCAAACGCATCGACGTCCTGCTCTCCGTCTTCGCCCGGGTCGCTCGGGCGAAGCCCGGTTCCCGTCTTATCAAGGTGGGCGGCGCGTTCCCCGCCGAACTCGCGAGCCAGGCGCGTGCGCTGGGCGTCGCCGGTTCGGTCGTGGCCTTGCCTTTCCTGGCCGACCGCTCCGTGCTGGCCGCCGTTTACCGGCGTGCCGCGCTCGTCCTTTTGCCCAGCGAGGCGGAGGGGTTCGGCCTCCCGTCGGCAGAGGCCCTTGCGTGCGGCACGGCGCTACTCGCCAGCGACATCGCCGCCTTCCGCGAGGTCGCCGGCGACGCGGCCGTCTTCCGCCCGGTCGCGGACCTTGACGGCTGGACCGAGGCCGCGCTCTCGCTGATCGACGAACCCCTCCGCGCCCCCGACGCCCGGCAAGCCCGCCGTGCCGCCGGCCTCGCCCGCGCCCGGCTCTACTCCTGGGCGGCCCACGCCGATCACCTCGTCGCGATCTACCGCGAGGTCCTCTCCCGACCGGCCGACGCCTCCCCCTGAAAATCCCCCTCACCTTTCCGTTGAGGCCTTTCGCAACCCACCTCGGCCAGTCCACGCGCGGCGGAAGGCCCGGATACCGAACGTTGTCCTAGACTTGCAGGAGACCCGGCGGGACGGCCGACGCGCCGCGCCGGGTTGCGGTGGACGCAGGCGACGAGGCGGGAGGCCGGGGACGTGACGTCAGCGGGCATTCTGTATGACCTCTACTGGTGCGGGGTCGCGTTCGCGGCGTACACGTACGCGGCCTACCCGGCCGTCCTGATCCTGTACGCGCGGGCGCGACCGTGGCCCGTGCGGAGGGCAGGGGGGGGCGCGCCTCTGCCGACGGTCTCGGTGGTCCTCGCGGTCCGCAACGAAGAGGCCGCGGTGGCGCGCCGTGTCGGCGAATTCACCCGCCAGATCATTGAGGGCGGGTTGACCGGCGAGATCGTGGTGGTCTCGGACGGCTCGACCGACGACACCGCCCGGGTCGCCCTCGGGCTGACGGGCGGTCGCGTGCCGGTTACCGTGATCGACCTGCCCGAGAACGTCGGCAAGGCCGAAGCGTTGTCGGTCGGGTGCGCCTCGGCGGCTCACGAGATCCTCGCGTTCGCGGACGCCCGGCAGACCTGGGCCGACGACGCCTTGACCCGGCTTCTGGAGAACTTCGCCGACCCCGACGTCGGCGCCGTCAGCGGCGAACTGATTGTCGAAAACGCGCCGGGGGTGATGGCGGGGGTCGGCCTCTACTGGCGGTACGAGAAAGCGCTGAGGCGCCTGGAAAGCCTGGTGCATTCCACGGTAGGCGTCACCGGCGCGATCGCGGCGGTCCGACGTTCGGCTTTCCGGCCCGTCCCGCGAGGGACCGTGCTCGATGACGTCTACTGGCCGCTCCGCGTGGTGATGGGGGGCGACCGGGTTGTCTTCGACGGCCGCGCGCGTGCTTTCGACCGTTTGCCCGACGAGGTTCACGCGGAGCTGCGCAGGAAGGTCAGGACGCTCGCCGGCAATTTCCAACTCATCGCCCGCCTGCCCGGCGCACTTTTGCCCTGGCGGAACCCTGTCTGGTTCGCCCTCATCTCTCATAAGCTGATGCGACTGGCGGTCCCCTGGTGCTTCCTCGGGATCGCCCTCCTGGCCGCCGCGGTGGGGGGGCGGCTCTACCTCGGGCTGCTGGCCGCGCAACTCGGCTTGACGCTCGTCGGCCTGGCCGGACTGGTGCCCCGGGTCGCGGCCCGCTCGCGTGCGGCCTCGGCCGCGGGGTCGTTTTTGATCCTCAACGCGGCGGCCTTCCTGGCGTTCTGGGTCTGGGCGTCGGGGGGCGCCGCCCGCTCGTGGACCCGGACCCGCTACCGGCCCGCGCCGACCGCCGCATCGTATCCAGGGGTGGCGCGATGAGTGCGATCCGGTTGTACGGTTCGCTGATGTTGCGTCACCCGTTCCGGCGTCTGGACCCGGCCGGGGACGTGCACCTGATCCTGGCGATCGCCGACCACTTCGAGCCCGACGCCGGGGGCGCGTCGGTCGACCTGGCACGGAGGCGGGTCTCGGAGTGGGTGGACCACTATCCGCGGGCGCTCGGCGAGTTCCGCGACGCCGACGGCTATTCGCCGCGTCACACGTTCTTCTACCCCGTCGAGGTCTACGAGCGCGAGCACCTGGACGGCCTGGCCGAACTCTGCGGGCGCGGACACGGCGAGGTCGAGGTCCACCTCCACCACGACAACGACACCGCCGAGAACCTCCGCGCGACCCTGACCGGGGCCGTCCGTTGTCTCGCGGAAAGGCACGGCCTCCTGGCCCGCCGGCGCGACGACGGCTCACCGGCCTACGGGTTCGTACACGGCAACTGGGCCCTGAACAACGCCCGGCCCGACGGCCGCTGGTGCGGGGTCAACGACGAGATCCGGGTCCTGCGCGAGACCGGGTGTTATGCCGACTTCACCTTCCCGTCGGCCCCAGGCCCGACGCAGCCCCCGACGTTCAACCGGATCTACCACGCGAACAGTTCTCCACACCGCCCGCGTGGGCACGACCGAGGCGTCGCGGCCGGCGAGGGACCGGCGCCGCCCGGTTCGCTGATGATGATCCCCGGGCCTCTGCTCTTGAACCCCCGGAATCGCAAGTGGGGTCTGGTCCCCAGACTGGAGAACGGCTGCATCCAGGCCAGCCAGCCGGCGACGGCCGTGCGGCTGAACCTTTGGCTCCGGGCGCGGGTCCGGGTGCCCTCTCGCCCGGACTGGTACTTCGTCAAGCTGCACGCCCACGGCGCGCCCGAGCGCGACCGCGACGCGCTTCTCGGCCCGCCGATGGCCGCCTTTCACCGGGCGCTGGCGTGCCGCGCGGCCGATGACCCGCGGTTCCACGTCCATTACGTCACGGCCCGCGAGATGTACAATCTGGCCCGAGCCGCCGAGTCCGGTTGGCGGGGCACGGTCGCCGAGGCCAGAGACTTCGAACTCGTGGCGGGCCGCCCCGCCGCGAAGGCAGCGATCCTGGGGGGGCTTGCTCATGTCGTCGGGCCTTGAAAAGATCTCACGGCGGGCTTTTCAGCTCGCCGGGTTGGGCCTCGCCGCGGGCTGCCGGGCCAGGGCCCGCGAGGAGCCGCCGAAGGCCGAACCAATTCTGGGGACCGGGGCGAGCCTCCGGGGCGTCCCGATCTTCCCGGCCGACAACGCCTGGAATCAGGACGTCTCGTCAACCCCGGTGGACCCCCGCTCGGCCGCGATTTTGGCACGGGTCGGTCCCGATAAGCCCCTCCACCCCGACTTCGGCACGGTCTACCAGGGTGCCCCCAACGGCATCCCGTATGTGGTCGTCGCGGGCACGCGAAAGCGGGCCGCCGTGCGTTTCCGTACCGCCGACGAGAGTGACCCCGGCACGTACCCGGTACCGCCCGACGCGCCCGTCGAAGGCGGGCCGCGCGGCGAGGGCGACCGCCACGTCCTGATCGTCGACCGCGACCGGGGCACCCTGTACGAGTTGTTTTCCGCGCGTCCAGATCCCGACGGCCGGGGCTGGTCGGCCGGCTCGGGTGCGGTCTTCGACCTGCGCTCGAACGGGCTACGCCCGGCGGGCTGGACCTCGGCCGACGCCGCGGGCTTGCCGATCCTGCCCGGCCTGGTGCGTTATGACGAGGTGGTGAATCAGGGCGCGGTCCGCCACGCCCTCCGGTTCACGGTGGTCAGGTCGCGCCGCGGGTACGTCTTCCCCGCGCGTCACTTCGCCAGCCCGCACGCCGACGTCGACTTGCCTCCGATGGGGATGCGCGTCCGACTCCGGCGGTCGTTTGATGCGTCCAGGTTCCCTCCGCAGGCGCGCGTGATCCTCGCCGCGCTCAAGACCCACGGCATGCTCCTGGCCGACAACGGCGGTGACTGGTTCCTCAGCGGCGCACCCGACCCCCGCTGGGATGACGAAGACCTGGGCACGCTCAAGCGTGTCAAGGTCCGCGATTTCGAGGTGCTGCGGATGGGCGAAGTCGTCACCCGTTGACGGCCGGCCGCGGGGCCGCTTTCTCTCCGGTCACGTGGGCTTCTTTTCCGGGGTCGCGCGGGGGAACATCGCCAGCAGCCGCTCCCACGGGGATGCCTCTCGCTTTTTCGTCAACCTGGCGATCCGGACGCAGAGTTTGGCGTGGGCCTGTTCATTATGGCCGCGGATCAGGCTCCCTTCCGGCTCGATCCGGGCGAAACCCGTCGCGTCTTGAGCGCGGTCGCCGTTGCCGTTGCCGGACGGGGGCGTGAGGAGGTCACGGAGGGAAGGAACCGGGTTGACCCGCTCCGTCTTTTGCGACGTCGCGGGCGCCGCCGCCGGCCGGACTGCCGGAAGTAGGTCGGACGCCGCACCCAGCCGGGCGGCGACCGGCGCCGGCCAGGTCCGTTCGGGCTGCGGTCGTGCCTGGCGTTCGAGGTCGGCGCGGAGTGCGTGCAGTTCCTCGCTGATCTTGCGGACCTGTTCGAGTTCGTGGCGGAAGACGGCCGTTTGTTCCTGGTGCAGTGTCGCGAGGGTGTCGAGGAGTGCGGCCCGAGTCTGGTGGAATTCCTCGGCCATCTGTTGCTGTAACTGTCCGACCTGGCTGACCACGGGTCCGAGGATGCGCTCGATGAGCTCGGCCGACGGCGCGACGGCCGGATTCAGGCCGCCGGGTTCGACCGCGGCGAGTTCCACGCCCGCGGGGTGGCGCCGGACGTCGTTCGCCGGCGCGGGTTCGTCCCGGGCCGGGTCGGGCGTTCGCGGGACCGCGGTCGAGACGCACTCGCCCGGCGTGATGGCGGCGGCGCGATCCAGGAGCCGGAGGACGGAGTGCCCGACCCGCACCGAATCACCCTCATGGAGCTGGGCGTAACCGACCTCCTGCCCGTTGACCCGGACGCCCCCCTGGCCCAGCAGGTCAACCACCCAGACGCCCGCGGGCGTATGCACGAGGCTACAGTGGTAATTCGAGACGCTCGGGTCGACCAACCGGATCTGGCAGTCGGCCGCGCTCCCGACCAGGGCGAGGCCCGCCGGAAGATCGCACCGGGTGACGCGGACCGAGCGGTGCGAGAGTTCGAGCGGTAAGGGCGGACGGGGTGAGTCGGGCGGACCCGCCGAGGCATCGCGGTCGCCCCCGACCAGTCGGACCCGGTACGGCCCGACCCGGACCGGCCGGTCGTGCTCCAGGTAGGCCAGGCGCTGACACTTGCCCCCCTGAAAAATCCCGACACGGCTGCCGAGGTCGAAACACAGGACCTGCCCGTCGACCATCTGGAGGTACGCGTGGCGGTCGCTGACGTCGGGGTGCGCGAGCCGCAGGTCCGACCTCGGGTCGCGGCCTACCAGGGCGAAAGGGAGGTCGAACGCGCGCGTCTCGCCACCGGGGACCCCCGGCGACTCCGTGTTCAGTAGTAGCGGGCCGGTCGCCCCGCAGGCGTCCAGGAACGGGTCGATCACGTCAAGGCCCCTCGGGATTCGGTGTCCGGGCGGCGACCGGTCGGTCTCGGGCGGTCCCGACCTCTGTCGGGCCTTCAAGATCGGACCGGCGTGACCCGGAACGGTCCGGGAAGTGATAATACGCTGTGGTCCCGAGACGCTCGGGTCAATGCTTGTGGTTTATAATCATCGTAGCCCTCACATCTTTTCCCGAGCGTGGAACAGGCCGCACGCAGGGCGTTAACCTTTCCGGGGGTCGGGGCCGGCGTACGGTCTCGAGGGCAGGCGGGGAAGCGGCGAATCCGGGGTTTATTCAATGGTTACGTCACGAAACACGTTCGCGGCCTTGATCACGGCGGTTTGTCTTCAGGCCGCGGCCTGGGCGGGTCCCATCCGAAGCACGCACGACCTGCACGCGACCGGGCACGCGATCCACGGCGGCTCGGTTCACGCCTTCCACCGGGCGGGGGCGTCGTCGCCCGGCCCGATCGTGTCCGACCGGGCGCACTACCTTCGGACCCACGAAGGGGCGTCGAGCCACCGGGGCCTTACCGCGTCCGTAACGCACGGCAAGACCCACCAGTCCTCGGGTCAGACGCACACCGGGACGACGCACGTCCTGACCTCGGCGCACCACGAACGCGAGAGTGACGGGCCGCCGATCGCGCCCGTGCCCGAGCCGTCGGGCGTGGCACTCGCGGTCACGGGGGTGGGCGCCCTGACCTTGATGGCCCGGAGGCGGAAGGGCGGGAACGCTTGAAAACGCCCGCGTCGGGCGTCGCGCCGGGTCACGTCCCCGGCAGTCGTCGCCAGACCTCAATGGTCCCGATCCGGGCCTCGAGCGCGTAGGCCGACCGGATGTACGCGGTCAGCCGGCGGGGCATGAAACTGTAGGGCGAATCGCCCTCACCCGGCTTCCAGACGACGACCGACCGGGGGTTCCCCCGCAGCGCCTGGATGTACGACTCTTCCAGACCCGGCTTCCGGACCCGCGCCTCGAACCACCAGAGCGAGACCTCGGAGAAGGCCGGGAGTCGGGCGACCGGCCCGGTCAACGCGGGGAGGCCCTGCAAGGCGTTGGCGAGCTTGACGCCGGGCGCCACCGTCCGGCGCAGGTAGAAGACGGTCCCGCGGTACTCATCCCAGGTATAGAACTGGTGCAGCCGGCTACAGTCGGGGGGGGTCCGGGGAAACTCGACGCCCTCCCCGGCCGTCAGCGCGTGCAAGCTCCGTGAGACACTCACGTACCGCGGCCAGGCGGAGAACCCCGCCCCCGCCACCAGGACAATTACCGCCGCCCGAAGCGCCGTTGACCAGCCGCGGGCTTCCAGCACCAGGCCGACAAGGGTCGCCGCCAGCACCGACCCGGCGAGCATCACGGGGTGGTTCAGGTAGGCGTGGGCGATCGGGCTCAGAGGCCGGTACATCCAGGCGCCGGCGAAGGCCGCCAGCCAGACCAGGGCCGTCCGCCGCCGGCCGGTCTCGCCCCGGAACGCGAGCAGCGCGACGCCGCAGGCCACCGCCGTGGCGAGCCGCTGGTCGGCGAGTTGCCGGACGAGGCGGGCGGCGAGCGTCGCGGGGGTCAGCGCGTTGTACGGCCCCCCCGGTGCCGCCTCGCGGAGGCCGCGCAGGAAGTCATCCAACGTCCCCGCGACGGCCAGCGGTGCGAACGCCAGGGCGGTGAACCCGCAGAGCATCGCACCCCAGTCCCGGACCGCCCGCCCCGATAACACCCACGGCCCGCCCGGCGGCCGTGCCGCCCCGTCGATCGCCAGCAGGAAGGCCGGCATCAGCAGCACGACATGAGGCCGGATCGCCACCGCCGCCGCCAGAGCCAGCGCCGAAGCCGCGCGCCCCGGTCGCCCCGGCACCACCTCGGCCGCGAACAGTCCCAGGGTCGCCAGGAAGGCCGCGTGCCAGTCGCGCTGGGCGACCTGGTGGACCCCGAGGTTCAGGTAATAGCAGAGGAACCAGCCGTAGCCCACCACCCCCGGCAATGTCCTGCCGAACCGAGCCCGGCTCCAGCAGGCCGCGGCGACCCCGAGGGCGAAGAGGGACGCCGCGTCGGCCGCGTAGACCGGCCACGTCCGTCCCCACCCGAACACCTTGCCCAGGACCCAGAACGCGTAATACTCGCCAGGGAACTGGAAGGTCGGCAGGTCACGGTAGGGGAGCACCCCGGCGTCCCAGGCCAGGGCGAACGTGGCGAAGTGGTCCAGGTCTGTCCACCAGGGCCAGGACAGGTATTGCGGGACCCAGGCCGCCAGCATCGCCAGGTAAACGACGGCCAGACCGCACGCGAGCGGGCCGTCGAGCGCCCACCCCGGGGCGCCGGGCAGGTTCCCCGATCCCGACGTTTTCGTCCGTCCGGCTCCGGGCGACAACGCACACCCCCAAATAGACCGACCCGGATTCACGGGTCGAAGTTGATCCGCTCTCGCTCCACCACCAGGGGACGCTTGCGGACCTGAAAGTGGATCGCCGCGATGTACTCCCCGAGGATGCCGAAGAAGAACATCTGCAACCCGGCGAAGAAGAAGACGGCGACGATCAGCGACCGGATGCCGGGCACCATCGGCTCGCGGAAATAGACGAGGTTCAGAATCAAATTCACGAAGGCCCAGCCCACGCTCAGCACCGCCAGCGCGAACCCGAAGGCCATGCACAGCCGCATCGGCAGCTTCGTGAACGAGATGATCCCGTTAAGGCCCTGGTCAACCAGGTGGAAGACGTTGTGCTTGGTGAACCCGCGCTTCCGCGTCTTCCAGGTGTACTTGATCCCCGTCGAGCGAAACCCGCAACTGGCGATCATCCCGCGGATGTAGGGGTAATAGTCGTCGAAGCCGCGCAGGGCGTCCACCACGCGCCGGTCGATGAGCTGGAATTCGCTCACGTCCACCGGGATGTCAATGTTGGCGAACCGGCTCACCAGCCGGTAATACACCCGCCGGGCGGTCCTCAGGACGAAGCTTTCCTCTCGCTTCTCCTTCACCCCGTAGACGACCTCGTACCCCTCCCGCCACTTCGCGACGAACCGCGGGATCAGCTCGGGTGGGTCCTGAAGGTCGGCCGGGAAGAGGACGACCACGGCGTCCCCCCGCGTGTGCATCAGTCCGTTGTACATCGAGCAGAAGAGGCCGAAATTCCGCGAGTTCACGACTACTTTGACCCGGCGGTCCCGGGCGGCGATCCCCCGCAGGATGGTGACGGTATCATCGCGCGAGTCGTTATCGCAGAAGATGTGCTCGCGGTCGCAGTCGGGCAACTCGCGCTCGAACGTCTGCCGGATCGCCTCGTAGCATTCGTTGACGTTATCTTGCTCGTTGAAACACGGGGTCACGATGCTGACCAGCGTCCTCGCCTGAAGGCTCATGGAGCGGGCTCGTCCGTGGTTGCAAGGGTCGGGGGCGGCGGACACCCGCGCGCGGTCGGTCGGTCGGTCTCGGTGTGCCGCCCGGACATGATAGTTCGCACCCCCGGCCCGACACAAGCGAACGCCCGCCCCGGTTCATTCACGCGGCGACCGCAGCCCCTGCCAGACGACCCCGGGGTGGTCGGCGTAGCCCTCGTCCTGCACCCGGACGTCGTCCACCGCCGCGCCCGGCGGCGCGCACCGCGCCTGCCAGGCGAGCGCGACCCGGCCGGCCTCATCCTCGTCGGCCGCCAGAACGCCCCACGGGAGGACGTACCCCGTCCAGTCTTCCTCGCCGGGTAGACAGCCGTCCGAGTCACGCCAGCGCTCGTCGAGCGGCTGATCGACCGTGCAGACATAAAAGGTGAGCCCCTCGGCCTTCGGGTTCGCAAGGCGGGGGGCTTCAAAAAGGTCATTCGGCGCCAGGCCCGTCGCCAGCAGCCGTTCAAACAGCGCGGCGCGCACGGGATCGTCCCCCGGCAAGACCTTGACCGAGTCCCAGAGCCGACCGAAGAGGATCACGAGCCCGGTATGCGTGAGGTTTTCGACCGCCGACAGCCGCACCGCAAGGACCCGCGCCAGTTCCCGGCGCAGGTCGTCCAACCGCCCGAGCGTCCCCGCGGCGCAGGCACGCAGCACGTGGACGTGGAGTTGGCTCCCTTCGGCAAGCCGTTCTTCCTCGCCGAGCGCCGCGAGCGCCTCCTCGGCGCGGCCCAGCCAGAGCAAGCCGCTCGCCCGGTAGTAGTTCACCCAGGGCCGCCCGGTCCGGACCGACTCGAACCGGTCGAGGTAGGTCAGGAGGGCATCGTATTGACCGAGGTCGTGAGCCATGACCGCCGCCCGCCAGGCGACCTCCGGCTCGTCGGCGCCGGCGCGGAGGGCCATGTCGAGGACGGCCAGCGCGTCATTGGAGCGGTCCGAACCGCCGTAGATCTCCGCCAGCCAGAGCGCCGCCCGCGCGTTGCCCCGGTCGAGACGGTGCGCCCGCGCCAGGCACCTCTCGGCCTCATTGATCCGGCCCGCGTTGTGGTGGTGGATTGCCGCCCGGCCGTGATTGCCGGGGTTGTTCGGGTCCAGGTCCAGCGAGTGCCGGAACAGGTGCTCCACCCGCCCCGCGTCGATCCGGTCGGCGACCACCGAGTCCTCGGCCGACCGCATCATGTCGCCGAGCGTGGCGAGCAGGTTCAAGATGAGTGCATTCCCCGGAAAGGGGGCCGCGACCGACTCCGCCCACTCCCAGACCTCCGCGGCGCGGGCGGTGTCTCCGCAGAAGAACCGGGCCATGTTCAGCAGGTGGGCCGCGTCGGCCGGGTCGGTCGCCACGTCCGGTCCGAAGCCGAGCAGCGTATCGAGGACTTTCCCCCGCGCCTCGGGGTCGTCAGCCGCCCCGACCAGTCGGGCCGCCAGCGCGTCCACGGCCTCGCCGAGCGGGGTCGCTTTTCCTTCGGCCGCCTGACCCTCGTCCCGACCCTCCGGGTCCGCCGGCTGGTCAGCCTGGGGCGGGGCCGACGTCCCGAACGTGACCGGTCCGGAGGGAGCGATCGGCGAGACCGGGGCGTCCGGGTCCAGCAGCAGAGAGAGGCGGCGGACGGTCAGCCAATCGCGCGTCTCGCGGGCCTTTTCTTCCAGTGGACGCGCGAGGGCCTCGGCCCGCTTCGTGTCCCCGGATAGGCGGTAGGCGGCGATCAGCCTGAGCCGGACCTCGAACCACTCGTCAAGGCACTGGCGGTCGTGCAGGCGGCGGTCCCAGGACGTCAAGACCGCCACGGCCCCCGCGTGGTCGCCCCGGAGGCTCGAACGGAGCGCCGTATTCATGTCACGGTGGAGGTAGTACGCCGGGTACTCGTCGGCCGTCGGCGCGTCGCCGGGGCGGGCGGTGTCGTCCTCGCCCGCCTCCCCGGTCAGGAGTCGGAGGGTATCGAGGATGAGGCCGGTCCGGAGGCGGGCGTCGGTCGGGGTGTGGTACGTGTCGATCAGGTCCCTGGCCCGGCGCGCGGCGGCCGCCGCCTCGTCGAGCCGGCCGAGGGTGATGAGGAGCCGGGCCTCCTTCGACGCGCCGACCCAGCGCCGGTCTTGCCTCTCGTTCACGTTGCCGCTGGCCCCGACCTGTCGGGTGTGGTGGAGCGCCATCTCCAGGTCGTCGGAGGCGCGGAAGACGTCGGACGCGTACTCGCGGAAGCAGGTGATGCACTCCAGCTTGCCGGTCCGTCGGCAGACCTGGATGCCCTCGGCGACGGTATCGTGCAGCCCCTCGGAGTTGTACCCGCGCGCCATCGCCGTCGAACGCCCGAGTCCGTCGTAGGCGCACGACGAGACGCGCGAGACCAGCCATTCGTACTCGGCGGGGTCGATGTCCGGCTGGATCTGCCGGGCTCGGTCCTCACTCTCAAGCACTGCGATCAGCTCGACGGCCGCCTCCCGGCCCGGTTCCAGGTCGAGCAGGTCGGGCGCGTGGTCCATCATCGTGTGCAGCGCCCACACGTAGTGATTGAGGCGGCGGGCTGACTTCGCCGCCCGCTTCAACTCCGCGGCCAGGCGGCTCGCCGTCCGGTGCTGGCACCGCTCGATCGCCTCCCCCTTCGCTCGTTCCAGCTCGGCCAGCATGGCGTCCGCGTCGTCGGCTGCCGGTTCGTCGCCGCTCATGGTGGGTCCCCAGGTGAGACGGAACGGTCGCCGGGGTTCTCCCGAGGGCCCGGCGACTGGTGATTCCTCGGTCATCGTCTTTCGGACATTTCTCTCACCGCCCCGCGACGAGGACGGGCCCGACCGTCACGGCTTCCGCCCCCAGAGGGCGTCGGCGATCCAGTCCAGATCCTCCGCTTGCTGGCGCAGGGCGGTCCGGGTCGGCGAGGCGCCGGCGGCGGACAGCGCATGGCCCACCAGCATCCGCAAGGCGCTGGCCAGCGGGACGGTCGTGGGCTGCGACAGTGCCCGCGCGACGAGCCGGTGCTCGCGGTTCAGCAGGACCTCGTTGCGCCCTGCCGGGCTGTCCCCCAGGTGGGCGTCGATCATCCTCTGGAACCCCGACGGGATCGAGCCCTGTTTCTTGAGGTCGTCGAGCGTCTTGAGGAGTTCGGAGCGCTCGTTAAGAAAGGCCATCACGGGCCGGTCTTCGCGGAACGAGGCGCACAGGATCTTGGCGTCGGCCCCGAGGAACTCTTGCCACCCTTCCGGGGCGTCTTCCAGGTCGCTCACGCCCAGAACGGTCATCGCGAACCCCGGCGAGCCGGGGCTTGCCAGGCGGAGGTCCACGACCTCCCCCTCCGCCGTCCCGTCGGCCGTCATCGCCGCGAGGAGTGACTCCTCGAAGCTCCGCAGGGCGTGGACGCACGGGGCCGGGTGGCCGGCGAAGAGGGTGTTCGCCCAGCCCTCCTGTCGGCGGTCGGTGTTGTACCAGACGACCCGACCCGCCTCCGCCTCGAAGAGCGGGTCGGCCGCGCTGCGGCGCAAGACCTCGTCGAAGGTGAGCAGACCCTGGGACGTCGGCACCTTGTACGTCCGGCGGAGCAGGTCGCGGAGCCGCTTCTCCGACAGCGCCGCGCCGGCGAGAGTGTAACGGTGCCAGGCGAGGACCGATTCCAGCCGCGTCGTGTCCTCGCGGGCGAGCCGCTCCAGATGTTCGAAGAGCAGGGTTTCGAGCGCCGCCCTGACCTTGTCAAAGGCGTCGTCGCGGACGAGGTCCTCGCGGCTGAGCGTCGGGGTACACTGGTTGAGTTCCAGCACCCCGCGGACGAACGGCGCCCAGGCGGGCAGCAGGTCCTGAATCTTCCGCGAGATCACCATCCGCCGCACCGTGGCCGTCACGACCGCCTCGCCGGCGAAACCGGGCGTCCGCCGGGAGGTCACGTAAAGGGCGCCGGAGATCGAGGTCGGCTGCTCGCGGCGGACGGGGATCACGTCGAGCGGCGTCTCGCCGAAATACCCTTCGAGTTCCAGCTCGATGGCCTCGCGGTCGGGTGTCGGATCGAACCAGGTCGGGTTGATAAGGTTCACCCGGCCCTTGCCGCCGTTGAGGTGGATGGGGACCTGGAGGAAGTCGGCGTATTCCTTGATGATCGCTTCGAGCGGCTCCGGGCGGCCGGCGAGGCCGTGGTGCTCGGGCTTCAAGAAAAGCGTGACCGTGGTCCCCGGGCTCTCCGCGATGCAGCCCGATAGCTCGATCTCACTGCCCGGCCCGGCCTCCCAGCGCACGCCCTCGTCGTGGCCGGCCTTGCGACTCTCGACGACGACGCGGTCGGCCAGCATGAACGCGCTGAAGAGGCCGACGCCGAACATGCCGATCAGCGCGCCGTCGTTACCGGCGGGCCGCTCGGCCGGGTCCGGGCCGCCGCGCCCGCGGATGAGGCCGGTCAGGCCGATTCCCAGCGTGCTGAGATACGTCTCGGCCTCGGCGGCGTCCAGCCCGACCCCGTCGTCGCGGAACCGGAGCGTGTGCGCCGCGTCGTCCTGCTCGATATCGATCCGCCCCTGATACGACAGCGCGGACCGGCGACGCCGCGCGACCGCGTCGTGGGCGTTCTGGATCAACTCGCGGACCGCCGATTCGGGCCGGCTGTAGAGCGCCGAGCCCAGGATCTCGATGACACCGCCGATATCAACCCGAAAGGGGATGTGTCGCTTCCAGGTCGTCATCGCGCCCCTCGCCCGTACCCCGGGCCGGTTCGGTCTCGCCCGGCCCCGCGGGGATTCTAACCGGCCGCGTCCCCTCCGACACACCAAATCCCGCCCCCGTTCGCGCCCGGACCGGCGGCGGCGGCTCAGGTCTCGCCGATGCTCTCCCGGATCGCCGAACCGAAGGCGGTCGCCGTCTGGATGCGATCGGCGGGCGACCTGGCCAGCGCCCGGCGGAGGACGCCCGCCAGGCCCGGGTTCAGGCCGGGGCAGTGCCGGGTGATCGGGGTCGGCTCGTCTTCGAGCATGACGACGATCCGGTCCTTCCGCCCACTGAAGTCGTGCGGGTACTGCCCGGCGAGCCAGTAATACAGCGTCGCGGCCACGCTATAAATATCGACGCTCGGTTTGGCATACCGCACGTTGAGCATCTGCTCGGGGGCCATGAAAGGCAGCGTCCCGAGCAACTGGCCGTCGAAGGTCATGCCCGAGCAACCGGCGTTTTCGAAGTTCTTCGCGAGCCCGAAGTCGGCGATCTTGGCCCGGAGCTCCTTCCCCTCGTGGCTCACCAGGATGTTCGCCGGCTTGATGTCGCGGTGGATGAAACCGAGTCCGTGCGCATAGGAAAGGCCGTCGAGGACCTGGCAGGCCAGGTTGCAGGCGACCTTGACGCGGGTGTTCAAGGACCGCTTGGCGAGCAAGGCGAGGAGGTCCACCGTCTCCACGTAATCCATCACGAAGTAGAATTGCCCCTGCGCCATCCCCATTTCCTGAAACCGGACGATCCTGGGGTGGTTGACCTGGCTCAGGACGCTGACCTCCCGAAGGAAGAGGCTTTTCGACCGCTCACTGGAAGAAACCTCCGGCAGAACGATCTTCAACGCGACGTCACGGCCCGAGACCTTCTGCCGCGCCTGGTACACGGCCCCCATGCCGCCCCGGCCGAGAAGGCGCACGACCTCGTACCCCGGCACCGTGACGTCCGACTCCGACGACGGGACCATCAGCCCCGCGGCGTCGTACGCCTGTATCGTGCCCGGCAGGGCCGACGCGGGCGGGGCGCCTCCCGAGCGCTGTTCGGGCGTCTGTCCCAGGGTCGGCTCGTCGCCCTTGGGGAGGTGGACCTGGATGCGGGTTTTGCCGACGGAGATCATGTCCCCGTCCTTCAGGTCGCACTCGCCGACCGTGACGTCGTTGACGACGGTCTCGTTGCTGCTGCCCAGGTCGCGGAGGTAGCACCGCGGGGGGTTGAACTCCAGTAGGAAGTGGTGTCGGGAAAAATGCGGGTCGTTCTCGATCCGCAAGTTCGCAGTCGCCGCCCGGCCCACCATGAACGTCTCATGCCCTGTGACCTCGTGCCGGACCCCGCAGTGCGGACCCTCGACGACTTCGAGGACCGCCAGGGGGCCTAGTAGGATCAACGGCTGGGTGATGTTCGTCATGGTACAGCACCACGGGGACCGCGAATCCCGGCCCGTTCGTCGTGGGGACCGCGGCCCCGGTACGTCCTCGATCGAAGTCCCACCCGTCCCCGCGGGCCTGGCCGTCCGCCTTCCGGAAGGGGGAATTTGACACGGATCGCCGGGATAGTCGCCTTTCGAAACACCACCGCGATGGATCGGTCCGTCGTTGCCGAGTTCGGAGTCACCGGGCAGAATCTTGCCCAGCGATGGAACTGTTGGGAGAAATCTGGCAGCGTATTTACAGAATTCAACACCACCAACCTTCGACGCACTGTCTACGCCCGTCATCTTCTTCAGGGCAGAGGCCACGAGAATGGGTCGCCTCAGGATACTTCAAGATTCATGCCATCTCCGCACCGTTCCGCGCCGCTGATCCGCGTTTTCCCGAAGCCTCCCTTGACCCGCGCACCCGAATATACGGCACGCGTCCCCCGAGCGGGACACCCGTTTCGTAAATCCCTCGCCTCGCCCTCTTCCCGCCTCCGGCGCGAAACGAGACGTTTCTGCTCACGCGGTGCAGGGTCTGATAATGGCGGTTATGTCAACAACCCCCGACGAGGCCCCGGAACAGGGCCTGGGCGTCATAACCGGCGAAGATCCGGGCCACGGCACGGGCCGACTCGGAATAGCCAGGCCGGTCGAGGATGCGGGCCGCCGCGTCCCGGACTGAAGCCGTCGTCACTCGGTCGGACCGGAGCAGGTCCCCGGCGCCCACCCGGACGACGCCGGCCATATTCAGGTGCTGATCCATGTTGCCGGCGATCCCCAGGACGGGGACACCGGCTGCCAGGGCCTGATGTGTCGTCGGGCTGCCGCCGTTGCAGACGACCAGCTTCGCCAGCGCCGAGGCTTCGCGGCCCGGCAGGTAATCGGCCGTCAGGGCGTTCGCGGGCGCGGGGCGGGCCAGCGGCCGGCCCAGTGTCGCCGCGATCACCGCGACGGGCAGATCGGCCAGCGCGTCCAGCACGTCCGAGAGCAACGAGGCCGAACCCGAGCTGCCCATCGTCACGTAGACGACAGGCCGGCCGGTCCCCGGTTTTGACCACCAGGGCGGCGTTTCGACGGCCGGTGACCACAGGATCGGCCCGAGGTAATGGTGGTTCGCGGGCAGGTCGAAAGTCGGGATCATCTCGGGGACGTCCGCGTACAGTGTCTCGTCGGCGTCGGTATAAACTCGCCTCAGGTCCGTGCCGAGGGTCTTGAGTCCGTACTCACGCCGCAACCGGTTGAGCGGGCGCGTGTGCAGCGCGAAGGCCATCGGCCGCACCACGTCGAAGAGCGTCCGAGCCGCAGGAAGGCCGAGCCACCGCACCACCGGCAGTTCCGGCAGCGGAAATCGCTGGCGGGCGTAGGGGCTCCAGTACGCGTTCGTGATCGCCAGGTAAGGCACGCCGGCGCGTCGCGCGCTGACCGAGAGAGAGAGGCGGAAATCACCGACGATGAAGTCAGGCCGTACCTCACCGATCACGTCGAGGTCTTCCCGGGCGTAGCGGCGCAGGGTGGCGATGTCGTAGAGGGGTCGGCCCCTGGCCAGGGCGTCGAGGAACTGTGCGCCCGTGACGGACTCGATCGGGCGAACCCGGATCGTCGCGCCGCGGTACAGAGATTCA
>JAABUK010003950.1_pt1 | contig 24630 bp, 12 predicted proteins | sample 5559141 | NCBI WGS metagenome assembly JAABUK01 (sample SAMN10711869, study PRJNA513367) | rock metagenome | isolation source: Antarctica rocks | place: Antarctica: Victoria Land, Pudding Butte nord | collected 2016-01-03 | reverse complement strand
CAAACACTTAAGCAGGCCCCAAAGAGTCAACAGCTTCAGAAGTGATCACAGCTATGAGAAAAGACGTACACATTAAAAGGACTTCATTAGAATACAGAGAATCAGCGCCTCCATCATAATGGCGAGACATTCTGCAATATACAGCGAATTGGGACGCATTGGGCACTCGAATACAACCCTCTCCCAACTTCCACAGCTATTTCTGCATTTGCCTCTATCAAGACCGTCAAATCAACGTCAAATCAGCTATTTACGCCTGAATCGTCTTCTGCCTCAAATTCCGAGCTGCCTGCGCCTCCTGCCTCGAATTCCAAGCTGCCTGCGCCTTCTGTCTCGAATTTCGACCTACTTACACCTGATTCTGCGAATTCTACATCTGATTCTGCGAATTTCAACTCGACCAACTCAAATTTAACGTCAATAGCTTTGACGTCCTCAATCAGCTCAAATTTAACTGCAAACCATCTACTACCCGCCTCCGAAACACCTCCGACTACCTTATCTGCGAATTCTCAGCCAACAGCTCAAAAAACGCTCTCAATTTCGACGTCAAAACAACCCCATACGGCCTTGACGCCCTCAATCAAATCAAATTCAATGTTAATAGCTTTGACGTCCCCAATCAGCTCAAATTTAGCTGCAAACCACCTACTACCCGCCTGCGAAACGCCTGCGCCTGTCTCTTCTGCGAATTCTCAGCTCAAGACTGAATTTGACACTCAAAGAGCTATTTAACGCGCAGTCTGCGCTATACCCCCCACTCAGAGCTCAAAGCTCACTGCCTTCGCGGCCTCTACCTCCTCTGCCTTCGCGGCCTCTACCTCCTCTGCCTCCCCGGCCTTCGCTCACTCAGCCTCTATTCGAGGACAATTTGACAAAAGAGAAGGTCTACACAGAGATACACTGCCTGCAGGGCTAAAAACACACAAATGGAGAGATAAGGACTATGAGGATAGTAAATAGCTTGCGAATGGCCTATTTTTAAGCATTTCTACGCGTTTTCTAGCCGATTCGGCTCATTCTTAATTTCGGAGAATCTCTACAGCGTATCTACGCCTTCTCGGTCCTTCGAGGCCTGTTCTCCTCATTTGACGCTATTTCGCGTTATTTCCGCCCATATCCAGCTTCAATTTCGCCCGAAATAGAAGCTGAGGGGGTGTGTCAGACAGCCTGCGCCTCAGCCTGCGCCTCAGGTTGTCCATCGGCCTATTTGGGCCAATCTCCGGCCAATCTTGGCCCCATTTCCTTCATATTTAGCCCATTCTCAGGGGCATTCTACATACTTCTTAGACAGTCAATTCTACCCATTCAATTGCACTCAATTCGATTCTACACAGACAAAAAGAGCTATTTCAGCCATTTGTCTGACACTTCTGCACAGACTATTCGCTTCGTACATTTCGATATGCCTATTAAGAACCTCTTCTTGTCAAAGTTGTATGTGTTGCAGGGTAAAATATTACATTTCTCCGTCATTTCGTGCAGCTGCCGCAGAAATGAGAATTTCGCACCAAACCCACCACAAAGCCCGCGGAAAATATTCAAATAAATTACAACTTTGAAATTATGCTCAAAATGGACGGGGTTGTCCGCAATGTTGCGCTTGTGGTCAATAGTACGCAGATAAAGGCTTGAAAGCTGATTGCGGTGCCCAGATACGAAATGAGAAATGCAAATGATGCCCGCCCCCGACTTTACGATTTCTTGCAGGTGTCAGGGATTGTTGACCCTCAGAAGTAGTCTTTCGAGACTGAGTAATATCATTAAGCCGTTGAGTAATAGTAGAGTGTGAAACATGATAGACTTTTCCGGCTTTTCGTGCGGTGAAGTTGGGATCCTCCTGACACTTCCGCACGGCACGTTCAACACATTCGGTTTTCGGAAAATCAGCAAAAAATGTCTCCATAATATAGTAGTATAGAAAATAGATATCAAGATCAACATACCTTGATATCATCATTATCCGACGTATGTTGATTTATTAGTGGTGAGCTCGAGTGGCTAATTGGTAAATGCGCAAGGTTCCCCGTAAGAGTGGTGCATTTAGGGGCTGAGTACGTTATAAGAGGCAATCTACGGTCGCTTAGCTTATTGGCATAGGCTACGACGGCCTTCTCCTGCGCAGAGAGAGCTTTAGTTGACAACAAAATTGTCGACTCCTTGCGCGAGACTGATTTTCCACTTGCTGTTGCTGATATATTCGGCCTTTTCTGTGCTTTCAGATGAGCTAGGGCACGCTCAATTTGAGCGTTGTGGGCCAAAGCAATAGTACATTGAAGTTGGGAGCATGAATGAATGAATTAAATCAATAACGCTCCCGAGGCTGAGAAGCCCACCGAGCCCGTGATGCTAATTACACAGCTATCCTCAATACATTGATCCTCATCCGCCTTGAAGTCCCCGTCTGGAAATCCTCGAAACGTTGCTGTCTAATAACCATATCATCCTATCCTTAGTATTCTTTTCTTGAAATCACATATGCTGGCACCAAGATACGAACACAGAGCATGCTGGCGGTAATTCGTCAGTTGTTCGACGTCTTTTCGTAGGCAGTGGTCCCGTATCGATATCGTAAGGATTCATCCGCAGCTGTTTGTTATTCGTCGTAACCTGATCAATATCGCTATCGGAGAGGCCATATCGGTGACGGCGGAGGAGGTCGAGAAGGAGGGAGAGGGAAGAGACGCGTCGATAGCGAATTGATGGAAAACACACCCCTTTCCCTTCCCATACTCAGGCCCTGTCCCTGCGTATCTTGGTGGTGCTTAGCTTCATCTTTCTTGAGAGTACTAATCCCCATCGCCACTGGAGGAAACCACCGTGATGGGGAAATTTGGGAGCCATATCAGAGCAAAAGTGGTGGTTGTGGGGTGGCGACGGTCACGTGGTGATCTACGTAACGTGCTTGGCATCACCGCAATCATCCAAGTGACCACCTGTCAAGCCAATGGCTAGAATAGCGCGAAAATGCTTGTGGAGTCGAATTGAATTGATTGAATCGACAGAATCAACTGCCTAGTAACTATCCAGAATCGCTCTTGAAGATAGGGCAGGAAATGGGGCCAAGAAGAGGCCGGAGATTGGCTCAACTTTGGCCGATGGAGAGCCTGAAGCGCAGGCTGTCTGACACCACCAGACGGGACAACGGGATGGACACCTCCTGCATAGTCACTGAACACGCATTCACTCCAGAGTCAGCTACAGTCATCCTGTTTGGAATCTGCAATATGGTTCCCTTCTCCAAACCATGACCTTTGCCTTCGATGCGAGCTGCGCAAGCTCCTTTCTTTTATACAGAGTAGAGAGCAGAGAAAGAGCAGCCCAAGAGCCTCTACCTTAGACGAACACCGGGGAGAATCTGAAAGGGAAGACCGAAGTGGAGAACGGTCTGGCCCCCACTACTACTACAGCCTCGAACGAGGGCGCGGACATACCGAATTTGGGACCTCGCGGCTACTTCAAAGCTGACCAGCTCAAGCCATGGCCTCATGCCACGAACGATAGCAGGAGAGAACACCTTGATGATATGGATGAAAGTGAACAGACCGTCTGGGATGAAGTCTTTCCACAGCAGCTGCACTACGTGCTTACGACCTATCTCGATGAAGAAACACATGACTCGCAGATTGTCCTAGATCTGCCTTGGTTTCATGAGGGGACACAACAGAGAATTGATTCAGCATGGGGAAAAAACGCTAAGTTCTTCCATGCAGTCCTCGTGGGACTCGAATGCTTCTTGGTTGCCAAAGCTTGGCGCGAACGAGGCCAGATCAGAGGGCTTGGGGATAAGTGGTATGATGAAGTGATCATCATGATATGCCGATGTATCTCGACACGCCCCTACCAGTTTTTTCAGGTCCACTTGAAGGCATTATACTCATCTATCCTAGTCATACCAAAGGACGCAGACGCTCGGGAAACATGTGAATACAATCTTTGGCAGGCAGAAACGAGAAATTTTGATGACAGACCATTTATCAGCCATGCCACGCTTTCAAGGATCTTTACAAAGACTAACGTCCGCCGCATCCTCTTCGACGAGAAAGCCAACTTTCCTTTCGCAGAACATCGGGCTTGGGAACTTCTCTGTAACCTGGCTGGTACCTCTGCAAAGCAGGTCTTCGCGATCTGCATATATTCTGGCATATCGCTACCATCGATGTATAAGTTCATCGTGGAATATGGCGTCTCAGACAACGAACTTCCACTTAAGCGAGAGTCACATTCCGCTCATCAGTCAGGACATTCAGCCCGTAACTTCGCCCGACTAGTCGATGCTCAGTCCAAATTTCTTGTCCACGACTTCAAAGATTATAAATCTACACTAATTGTCAATGTACACAAAGGCATTGTTGTCCCTGTCATGAGCCACACAGATACTGATCTCATTGGAGAAGGTGGCTTCAGCTTGGTGTATCAGGTGAGAGTTCACCAGGATTACCATGATTTCACTGACGTGAGTCTCCCTGCAAAATGCTGCGTCCTTCCTGATAAAAAATTCAGAATCGCAAAGAACTTTTCGCATTAAAAGTCTGCAAGAGCTTTTCACTTCCATCAAGTCATTTCGAACAAGAGCTACATGGATTGCAGTGGGTGCAGCAGTATCCCCAGGAAAATCTTGTGACACACTTGGCTGCATGGACGCAATCTGAAAAACTCTACATCTTACTTCCACTTGCATCTCATAATCTCCGCACCTTCATGCGTGTTGAGTCTGGTCCCGAATTAGCTTCTGAATTCGTCGTTTGGTTTCTGACCCAGCTAAAGGGCCTGGCCTGTGCCTTGCAGCATCTACATCAATCCCCCCCGGCCCGAATTGGTCTCATCGACGGTTCAGCCTCTCATGCCCCTGCGAGCATCATGGCTGGATATCACCATGACTTGAAGCCAGAGAATATTCTAGTGTTTCGAGACCACAAGGGTGACCGTGGTAACTTCAAGATATCGGACTTCGGCTCCGCGAAACTAGGTCAGCTTCAAGGCGGAGTATTTGGCGGTTCAAAAGGATCTGCTACGAGAGCCAGCGCACATAGTGGCGGCGCTCTAACGTATGAAGCACCAGATTATGTCCTAAACAAGAAGGCATCAAGACCTGCAGATATGTGGTCTCTCGGGTGTATCTTTCTTGAGCTTCTCCTCTGGACATTCAGCGCAGGCAAAAGCGGTATCAATGATGAGTTTGCTTTGAAGCGCCTTCAAGGACATGCTGAAACTCAGTATGTGGTCACAGATACATTTTGGCATAGAGGCGAAGTTGGTGTAGTACGCCTACGATCCGCTGTCGCAGAAGCTATAGACGGACTCAGGAAAGCATCTCGTGGGAGGCGAGCTTTCGAAGACCTTGTTGCTTGCATTGAGGACTTGCTCATTGTGGAGGCCGTAAAGCGCCTCACCGCTATAGGACTGACTCAGCGCCTCGATATCATATTTGCACAGGCTCGTGCTGATTTGAAGGAGAATCCAAACTGTTACCTGCATGAGAATTCCACAACTACCTTGCGAAGACCAAGCATGGACACTCGCAGTGTCGAAACTTCTCATACCAAACTTGGTCGACTCCCTGATGCGTTTCCTAACTACGACCTCGGCCTACTACTTGGGGTCCCTCCCCAGATCAACGACTTTATCGGGCGCGAGCCCGAGCTCGAGCAGCTGCATACATGGCTTCTTCCACGTCCCCACCATCAGAATGTGGCAGTGGTCTATGGACTCGGCGGCTTGGGAAAAACGCAGCTAAGCGTGCAATTTGCACGGCAGTTCTCACAATTATACTCGTCAGTGATCTGGCTCAATGCGAAAGACCAAAGTACGGTGAAGGCCGGACTAGCAGAATTGGCGAGAGAAGTGGGGAACAACTCCTCAACAACGGCGCAAGCGGCGCAGGTTGCGCAGAATGCGAAGCAAGAAGAAGAGCTGCTGGTGCGGCAGGCCCGGCGGTGGTTGTCACGACCAGACAACGACCAGTGGTTGGTGGTGTTTGACGGCTACGACAACCCTCGTCTACCCGGCATCAATACCGCAACGGGTCACAGCATCCGTGAATTCTTCCCATACCGAGAACAAGGGTCGATCTTGATAACGACGCGGTCGCCACGGATCACATTTGCAAAGCAACTACGACTTAACAAGCTGGTGGATCATCAAGGCTTGATGATTCTAGCTACTCGGTCTGGACGGATAGTGGATCGAGGTGAGTGGTCTTGATGTTGATGACTATCTTCTGACTAATTATGTGACTACGTCTAGACATGGGTGCAATCGCGGTCGCCCGACGGCTGGATGGTCTGCCGTTGGCTCTGTCTACCGCTGGGGCGTATCTACGCCAGACGGCGGACAGCTTTGATAACTACCTCAAGATCTATACTAATAGCTGGGACAAACTAGGGCAGTACAGCAATAAGCTTCTGGACTATGATCAGGAGCGCACGCTCTATTCGACATGGAATATATCCTTCACACGCGTTCAGGCACAAGACTCAGCAGCAGCTGAGCTGTTACGGCTGATGGCGTATTTTGATAATGAAGACCTATGGTACGAACTGTTCCAAGCGGGGCAGGGCGATCAGCCCGAGTGGTGGGCGGAAGTGGCGAGAAGCAAGTTACGGTTCAACGACGCCATAATGACGCTACATGAGTATTCGCTGGTTGAGATCAGAAAGGAAAGCTTCAGCCTCCACGCATGCGTGCATGACTGGATAATGGGACGTCTGAACCAGAGTTTTGATGACCAGCTATGGGAGTTGGCTGTGCGCTGCATTGCGCAAAGTGTCAGGTGGGATACGGAGGTAGAGTACGGGATGTGGAATCGGCGGTTATTGCAGCACGTCCGACGTGTTATGCTGGTGCAACGAAGTGAGATTGGCTTGGGAAAAGTGGAGCCCAGTCACTTTTCCAATCTGGCATACTTATACCACCACTTGGGCCAGAGTACGGAGGCAGAGCAGATGTACATACGAGCACTGCATGGATACGAGAAGGCATGGGGACCCGATCACACGTTGACACTTGACACGGTCAGCAATCTCGGTCGCCTCTATATTGACCAGAGTAGGCTGGTCGATGCGGAGCAGATGCTTACGCGGGCGCTGCAAGGAATGGAGAGGGCGTTAGGACAGGAACACACATCAACACTCTCCACGGTCAACAACTTGGGCCTTCTCTACACTGGTCAGGACAAGCTGGACGCGGCAGAGAAGATGTATCAGCGCGCACTGCAAGGAAGAGAGAAGGCATTGGGACCAGAGCATACAGCAACACTTGATACGGTCAACAACTTAGGCCTTCTCTACGCTAATCAGGGCAAACTGGACGCGGCGGAGAAGATGTATCAGCGCGCACTGCAAGGAAGAGAGAAGGCATTGGGACCAGAGCATACAGCAACACTTGATACGGTCACCAACTTGGGTGCTCTCTACGTTGATCAGGGCAAGCTGGACGCGGCGGAGAAGCTGTATCAGCGCGCACTGCAAGGATACGAGAAGGCATGGGGATCAGAGCACACATCAACACTTGATACAGTCAACAACTTGGGCCTTCTCTACAAGAATCAGAGCCAGCTGGACTTGGCAGAGAAGATGTATCAGCGCGCACTGCAAGGATATGAGAAGGCGCTCGGTCGCGAATGAGTGAAGATTTATATTTCCGCGCTGAATGTCATGCAGAACTCTTGATGGGCTGGTGGGCGAGCCTGAAGCTAGATGCCAGAAATAGTGGGACCTCTCACACACTTTATAGCAATCATCTTTTTTCTATCTTAATCAGCATTTTTAAATTAAGCTCAAATTATTTATAAAATAACTTAAATGTGTAAAAGCTATAGAGGAAACTATTAAATAACTAATTCATTAATATTCTAATATTCTATCTCTTCTTATAAGATAAATATTATTATTAATACTTTACATTATATATAACTTATTTATCACATACACTCTTTAATAAATAAATTATTCTGAAAGAAATTATTTAAAGCTTATAATATACTTAAATTAATAGACTATTAAATTCTTAAATTATAATTTTTATATTAAGATAATAATATCTATAATTATATATTATAGTCTGAAATTAATAGCTTTTAAATCTAGCTCTAATTAATAAGACTTAATAATAAGCTAAGATATTATTATATAAGATATAAGATTCTGAGTTCTAATCTAAACTTCAAAGTTTAATATATAAACTAAATAGTTAAATTAAGACTATAATAACTAATCAATTAAAATTATATAAGATAATAGAGAGTGGAAATAAAGTCTTAATAGAAATCTCTATTAAAAGTAGTAATTATAATTAATTATTATTATATATATCTGATTTAAAGAGTATATAATTTTAATTAACTAAAGTCTTTGATTATAAAGCTTTATTAGAATTTAGAACTTCTAAATCTTCTCTAATAATATCTTTAATATTAATAGTATCTAATATAAATTTAGATTATTCTTTACTTTAGAAATATTCTTTTCTCTTCTTATTAAGATATTAGTCTTTTTATTAACTATTCTAAGTTAATAAATAACTTTAAAGTTGAATTATATTAAGAACTCTATCTATCTTATTTATCTTTTTATTAACTTCTTAATTAATATAAAATATTTTAGAGTCTTATAATCTATAAGCATCTTAATCATATCTTCCTCAATACTTTATAGCTCTAATCTCTATTCTTTAAAGTATTGAATTATCACTAATAGTTTCTTATTATATATAGCATAATTTCTCTCTACTAAGCTTATACTACTTAAATAATAAGCAATTAAATATAATTCTTTATCTAATCCTTTCTATAAGAGGATTCCTCTGATAATGTGATTACTCACATTATATTTCACGTAAGTCTTCTTTCTCAAATTAAAATACTAAAGAACTAAATCAGATATCATCAGCTTCTTCAACTTCTTAAATATCTCTATCTCTTATATCACTAAAATGATAACATTTTCTTATTAAGTGTAATAGCTTGACAAAATTTTGCTGCAGTCTTAATAGAAGGAACATCAAAAATCAGAACTTTTTGATGTTTCTTCTATTAAGACTGCAGCAAAATTTTTGTCAAGCTATTACGCTCAATGAGGAAATGTTGTCATTTCAGTGATATAAGAGATACAGAATTTATCTCGTATTAATAAGATCTCTTTTCTTAATAGATTATTTAATGATCTCGCTATCTAATTAAAACTCTTATAAAAATATTAATAATAGTTAATAAATCTGAGAAATCATTATACTATTTATATATCTTCTAATTTACATATCTCTCACTTCTAAATTATCTTAATTTAAGTTAGATTTAATTATATTTTATTTACATCTATTAATAGATCTAAGAATTTAATCTCTATAATATAGAAGTTACATTTCTTAATATCTACTTAAAGTTCTATCTTCTTTAGAATCTTTAATATCTTCTTAACATACTATTTATATTTCTCTTATATATTACTAAATATTAGAATATCATTTAAATATAGTACTATAAATTATTTTAATACACTTAGAAATATATTATTTATATATCTCTAATTAATTAAGAGCGTTAAGCTTAATCTAAAGAGTATCACTAAATAATAATAGTTTTTATATATTATACTGAATATCATTAAATCATTATCTCTAATTATAACTATTTTAATATAGTGAAACGCTTAATAAATATTTATCTTTATTAGAAACTTCACTTCTATTAACTATTCTAATATCTTATTAATTCTGAATATTAAATATCTATTCTTCTTTATAAGAGCGTTTAAATCTTAATAGTTTATATAGAATTAGAGTTCTCTATTTAACTTCTGAACTAATAGAATTGAGAATATAAATAAAATATTACTTAATTTAATAAATCTCTTCTTAAGATTCTTTTTAATATATCTGTTAACTATATTAAACTCTATAGAATTTATACATTAATAAAACTGTCTTTTAAATAGTTTAGCGCTATTCTGTGTAATAGCTCAAGCTAGATATATTCAATAGTCTATGAAAATGAATACTCAAGTTGCAGAAACTAATCTAGTTTGCAGAAAAGCTGCAGAAGTATTAGATGTATATTACGGCCGCTAATTCTAATACAGCTCTCAGTTCTAAGATCTAATTAGAAGGCGTAGTCTTAACATGTTAAACTCGCGTGTTAAGTCTCAGACATTTTATCATACTGCATATATAGCAAAATAGTTAGATTTTCATAATTCAGTCTGTAATCATCTCTTGCGTATAATTGTTATTTATAGCTATAATAACTTATAATATTATTTCCCAACTTATCAGATTAATTATTCTCAATTAATAATTAATAACGTCAAATCTCTCTCTTATTCTCAATTACTAATCTCATTATTATTAATCAAGCTTGTCAACAACTCTTCTTCAGAAGATAACTCAGAAATATCATTCTTATTCTCATTTCTAGCTTACTTCTTAAAGCTGTTCTCTAATCACTCAGATCTCAGCTTATTAAGATTTCTTAAATAGTAATTATTGAGAATATTCTTCAAATTCTTAAGATTCTTAATTAAGTAATATATTAAATTCTCTAAATAATCTACTTACTGCACTCTTATCTTAAGACGCCTGCTTATTTTCTTAATATTAATAATATTCTTCACTTCTTATTTCATGTCTATCTCTATTTTCGTAATATATATATATATATATATATATATATATATAGAGGAAAATATAAGATATCTTTATTTAGATAAGAAGTTCTCTAAATCTCTAAATAATAAAATGATATAAAAGATAGAGTGAATCTTTATAGACGCAGATAATTTAAGTCTATACACATCTTTCAGCTTCTTCAATATTTTATATAAATTGATCTGTTTCGCGTTCAGCTTCTTATAAGATCTAATTATATAAATATTCTTTATTAATAATTATATCTTCTCTTCTTCTTTGAATATTACTGATTAATAATACTTATCAATCTACTTCTTCTATCTTTTCTGCGTCTGAGTTAAATAATTTCTTATTCAGCTTCATATTTTAATTATTAATTCTATCAGACTTTAAGTCTTCTACAGCTTAATTTGTTATCTAACTGTTTTTAACTTCTTTATCACATTAAAGCTTATTTGTGATTTATATTCTTTATTAATTATAAATAGAGATAGCTGAGTTGATTTGAATATAATTATATTAATCGCGAATTCCGCACTCAGCAATAACTCCGCCCAATTCTTCTGATTAAAGTTCATGTAATTACGCAAGTAATATTTCATCTTCATATTTGCAACTTCTATCTATTTATCTGTCTGTGAATAAAATATTATTAATAGCTTCGCAGTAATATTCAGAATCTCATATAAATATAATCATATCATGCTTATAAATTAAGAATCTCTGTTCAATATAATTGTGCTAGATAGATCATGAATTCTTCACATATTCTTATACAGCATTTTAATTGTATTCTCCGCGATTATATTCTTATTAGTAGTTGTATAAACAATATAATATCTTTTCTTGATTAATCAATTTATTATATTGAGAATCATATTAAATCCTTTTAATTCTAACAATCTCATTATAAAATTTATAGAGATATTCTTTCAAGATATTTCAGAAATTAGAAGAGATTATAACTCTTCTTTTAAATATTGTCTTCTTATCTTTAATCTCTAATAGATATAACAGTTTCTCAGATATTACTTAACTGCTTCTATTAGTTCAGAGAATTGATATAATTTTTAAATTAATCACAGTATTTTTAATTCTTCTATATATTCTATCTCTCAATTCTCATATATCTATTAAATTGCTTATATTCGCAGCTCTTCTAACTCTATTAGAATAGTTAATCTATCTCAAAAATAGAGTAGATCTTCTTGTTTCTCGGACAGACTTATCTAATATTTATTATAGATGCTCTTAATTCTATTTTATAAGATCTCTCTAATCTCTTTTAGATTCTAATTATTTCTATTTATCTATTTAATATTCTTATCTAACATGCGAATCTCTTGCGTAATATATATCATCTCACAGTTCTTCTAAATCTTTTTAGATAATATCTCTAATATTAACAGTATCTGATATAAATTAGAATTATTCTTTGCTCTAGAAATGTTCTTCTTTCTTCTTATTAAGATATCAGCTTTTTTATTAATCACTTCTAATTAATAGATAATTTTAAAGTTGAATTGCGTCAAGAACTCTGCTTATCTTATCTATTATCTTATCAACTTTTTTATTAATATGAAATATTTTAGAGTCTTATAATTTGTGAGCATCTTAACAGCATCTTCTTCAATACTCTACAGCTCTAACTCTTATTTCTCAAAATATCAAATTATTATCAATAATTTCTTATTATATATAACATAATTTCTCTCGGCCGGACTCATGTTACTTAAGTAGTAAGCAATTAAATATAGTTTATCATTTAATTCTTTCTGTAATAGAATTCTTTTGATAATATAATCACTCATATTATATTTCACATAAGTTTTCTTTCTTAGATTAAAATGCTGAAGAACTGAATCAGATATCATCAGTCTCTTTAATCTCTTAAATATCTCTGTATAGAATTCATCTTATATTAATAAGATATTCTTTCTCAATAGATTATTTAATAATCTCGCTATTTAATCACAACTCTTGCAAAATTATTAATAGTAGTTGATAAATTTAAGAAATTATCATATTACTTATATATCTTCTAATCTAGATATCTCTCACTTCTAAATTATCTTAATTTAAGTTGAATTCAATTATATTCTATTCACATTTACTAATAGATCTAAGAATTTAATCTCTATAATATAAAAGTCACATTTCTTAATATTCACTTAAAGTTCTATTTTCTTCAGAATCTTCAACATCTTCTTAATATATTATTTATATTCTTCTCACATATTACTAAATATTAGAATATTGTTCTAATATAATATTATAAATTATTCTAACACACTTAGAAATATATTGTTTATATATCTCTAATTAATTAAGAGCGCTGAGCTCAATTTAAAGAGTATCACTAAATAGCAATAGTTTCTATATATCATGCTAAATATCATCAAATTACTATTTCTAATTGTGATTATTCTAATATAATAAAACATTTGATAAATATTTATCTTCATCAGAAACTTCGCTTTTATTAGCTGTCTCAACATCTTATTAATTCTAAATATTAGATATTTATTCTTCTTCATAAGAGTGTTTAAATCTCAATAATTCACATAGAATTAGAGTTCTCTATTTGACTTCTAAATTAGTAGAATTGAGAATATAAATAAGACATTATTTGATTCAATAAATCTCTTTTTAAGATTCTTCTTAATATATCTCTTAATCATATCAAGCTTTGTAGAATTCATTTATTAATAGAACTATTTTCTCGATAATTTGACTTCTTTTTATAACTCTATCTGATAATTATATCTGTTTTAATGCGGAGAAAAAATATCTAATATCTTTTTTGAAAAGATATAAATATATTCACAAAATTCAGGCGGAATTATCTCATATAAATTCTCTTTAATCTTCTCATCATTTTTTTTCTACATTTTAATATTCTCGAAAGTGATTATAATAATCTCTGCTCCAGATTTCTTAGCTAGCTTCTCAAAAGCTGTTAAACTTATTATCTCAGTATTCTTTAATTTAAAAGAAATTAAACTTATATCTAAATTCATATTATCTCTTTATTTTTATAATCTTCAAATCTTTCTTATTCTTATAAAAAACATCTTTTTAGATAGAATTAATCTCTAATCAATTGTTAGAAAGCGTTAAGACTCAGTCTTAACACGCAGATATAAGCTGACTGCAGAAGTAAATCTCTGCAGATCAGTGATCTGTTCTTATAACACAAGAGAGCCGTCATTGTATATTTGCTATACATGCTCTTAGCATATCTTTCGCATGTTACTTGCATGCTTATAAACTTCTATATCTTGAATCCTTATATACACGTGAAGAATGTCTACTGTTCATCTAATCTCAGACAGCTCTCTTGACATTCAGATCACTCTATTTAACAGATTATTTAGTAGAGATTCTTTAATATGATGATGAAAACGCGAAATATAACTGGCATAGTTAGTAAAGATTAAGAAAAATCAATTAACAATATAAATATTAATTTAATAATAGGCGAGTAGTCTACGTCTTTCATTGATGATGATGATGAATAGAAGACTATTAGATAATGTTATAAACACTTGCGCAAGCAGATTTAAGAGAAGAGAATGCTTAAAGATATTATTATAATAGAGTTCGAACTCACAGATGAAATATCTGCGAATCTTATAGAAATCGCAGATCTACTTGTTTATTATAAACAAGTTGCTTTCTCTGCTCATTCTTACACTTCTTTATCACGTCTGATTTATATTACTAAATCTTCATACTATTCTGTAAAGAATCTCAAAGACGCAGTTAATTACGAGAACAACTAAAAGATTTATATACGCACGCTATTATTTATAAACAAGATTAATCTTATTAATCAAGCAACAATCTATTTACAAGATAAAACACGCGAATTCTAGATTAATAATATAATTTTAATTGCAATCTGAAATGAATATATAAAGTAATATTAAAGTCTAATTATTAATTCTATTAATCACATATAATACATATTAATTTAACTCAAGACTATTAAGTAGTAACTTTAGTAATTAGTTTGAGACATTATCGCTCTTATTAAGAGTCTTGAAAAAGACATTTTACTAATAATCAAGAAAAAATACAAAATATGACAACTACTTGCTTATCTTATATTAGAGACTTATAAAAAGATTTTAAAAGAGAATAGAATTATCATATCTCATAAACAGATTATAGTCGCGATATAATAACAAAAAGAATTAACTTAAGAGTCACTCTTAGAAAGCAAAGATAAGTCTTATACTAATTCAGCTAATATTGTATTAAACAAAAGCGCACGCAGAATATATGTTTTTCGCGGGCGTTTTTAATGCAAATACAGACTTAGTCATAATATGAGTTATTATTTTGATTCAGCTTCAGTTAAAATAGACTTAATATCTGCTAAAGATATAAGAAGTGATAGTGTGATCTGTTATAATTGTGAAAAGTCTGATTATCTCTCTCAAGATTATAAAGTATTAAGAAAGATCAATTTCTTATTAATATCAGCAAAAAAATAGACTTCAATATTATAATAGTGTTTGTAATATTAAATATAAATCTTAAGAATACAAAGCTGATATAATGTATAATTATTAATGTCACATTATAAGATAAGTATAATATTTGCAGACTGTTTGCACTCTTAAATATAGATGCTTAAGAATGCTTTTTATTATAGAAAGTGATTATTGAAGAAGATATTCGGGCGAACTCTGTATTTATGAGCGCAATAATCTCAGATAATCAATTTATTATGATATATAATTAACACACAATTGAAGTGAATATAATAGACTTAGTAGAAGTATTATAATTCTATTAAATAGACTTTATAGCTACAGATATTCAAAAATATAATGTTATATTAAGCTGATTCTAAATTTTTAATATAGATTTAGATTGTTACTTTAAGCAATATAAATAATTTTATCGCGAAAATGAGAAAAGTTATAAGATAAATATTATAGAGATGCTAAAGCTCAAGAGAGCTGATATTCTAATTTATATGATATATATTATATCTGCGAGAATTATATTAGAGATATGCAAAGATTCAGAGAGCATTATATAAGACGCATGTGAAGATTCTTCGAATTTAGTATAGTATTATTTTATAGATCTTCACTTTATAGAAGTGATTACTATATAGCTACTAAAAGAGCTTAAAAACTATATTAATATATTTTCAGAAGAGAATGCTGCGAAATTGTCTGATAATACACGTGTAGAACATGCTATTTTTATTAAGAAAAGTAAGAAGATGTTATATAAACTCATTTACTTCTTATCTGCAAATAAGCTATAAGTATTACGCGAGTATCTTGAGAATAACATGACAAAAGACTAAATAAGAAATTCAAAGTTATTTACAGAGACTTCAATTCTATTTGTTCTTAAAAAGAATAATAGTCTGCGCTTATATATAAATTATAGAGATCTGAATTAAGTAACTATTTAAAATAGACATCTGTTATTATTAATTTCTGAGATACTTAATTAATTAAGCGGCGCAAAGAGATTCATGTTAATAGATCTGTGTGATACTTATTATTAAATATATATTAAGCAAGAAGATAAGTGAAAAACTGTATTTTGTATATAATACAACTATTTTGAGTATATGATTATATCTTTTAAGCTGATCAATGTATTAGTAATGTTTCAAGTCTATATTAATCAAGTATTGAAGAGTTTATTGAACATTATTTGTATAATTTATCTTGATAATATTGTGATCTATAGTTATAATAAATAGAAGCATAATGATTATATGCGTTAAATGTTAGAAAGATTACGCAAATTTGACTTATTTATTAAGCTGTTAAAATGTGCTTTTTCTATTATAAAAATAGATTTTCTTGACTATCACATAAATATAATAGGCATTTTGATGAATACACGCAGAGTGATCACAATTATTAATTGATCAATTTCAAAGTTATTTTATAATGTGCAGATCTTTCTAAGCTTTATCAACTTTTATAGAAGATTTATTCATGAGTACTCTATAATAGTTGTTGCAATTACAGATCTATTACTGAGAATAATGAAAGAAAGAAAGACTAAATCATTTCTCTAAATAGAGAAGATAGATACTGTGTTTCACATATTAAAAAAGTGCTTTCAGACTGCTTCTTTACTGCAATATTTTAATTCAGAGAAGTTAATTTAAATTAAAATAGATATATTAAGAAAAGATTTTATAAGGATTCTCTCTTAATTTAGTAATAATAGCATGAAGACAGTATATTATATCTAAATACTAGTGATATTCTACTTAAGAAAGCTGATATTAGCTAAGAGAAACTATATCATAGAAGATTAAGAGATGCTGATAATTATTATCTTATTTAAGAAATAATGTTATTACTTAGAATCGCCTGTTTTTAGCGTGCGAGTTCTATATAATCACTTTAACTTGCAGTTATTTATGACAACAAAGATATTAAATAAATATTAAGCTCAATAGATCAAGATACTCGCTACTTATAATTTTGAGATCTATTATCACAAAGACAAGAAGAATCTCGCTGATTCATCATCATATAAATCAAATTACACAGTGAATAATAAGAGAGAAAAAGAGAATTCTCTCAAAATGCTCATTCTAAAAAGAGTCAGATTTGAGATCTTAATCACTGATTTAAATCAAGAAAAAGAATTTCTAAATTTGAGATTGCTCATAAAAATCATAATAGAGACTGCTATATATTTTAAGAGAAGTTAATAAAGTGCTCTATCTAAATCTACTGCAGATAATCAATATAACGCACGCAAGATGCATGCTAATCACGTGCAAAAAACTGAAGATTCTTCAAAAGAAGAAGAAAACTTCTTAAAAATAGAAATTATAAGTTCAGTCTCTATTATATTATTCTATAAAAAGATTCCAGATACTCTTACTAATTATTTTCTAGCGCTGCAGTAAAGAAACATCTTCTGCATAAAGAGAAGCTGAAAGAGATCTTTAAATAATCTTATTAAGAAGAGTTAATTTAAGAATAGATAATGCGAAGATCATACTAATCTTATGCGATATAATAGCGCGATCTATATTTCTAATAATTGTGTAATTAGAATGAAGATTCTGCGTGCAAATCATAATGATTTATAATAAGAAGATTATTTTGATTGAAAAAGAACTTAAGAGATTATTCTGCGAAGCTATTAATAATCTAGAATATTGCAAACTGTTAGAGATTATATCTTAATATATGATATCTATTAAAGAATGAAGATATTATAATATAAGTCTTATAATAAACTTGCGTTATTATCACAATTAGAGAGAGTCTAACAAGATATTGTGATGAACTTTATTATAGACTTATTATCTACTATTCACAGAAATAAAACACATGATGCTATTCTTGTAATAGTAAATTGATATTCAAAAATAGTATATTATATAACATGCACAGAAGAAATTAATGCTTCTAAACTTGAAGAGAGACTTATTAAGAAGATGTTCTTAAAATTCAGATTTTCTAGATCTATTATTAGTAACAGAGAATTAATATTTATATTAAAGTATTGAGAAACTCTCTGTTATTATCTATGTGTAAAGAGATATCTCTTTACAATATTTCACTTACAAATAGATAATCAAATTGAGCGTGATAATCAGATATTAGAATGCTATCTTTAATACTATATCAATTATTGTTAGAATAATTAAATAGATCTGTTATTAAGTACTAAATTCGCGTATAATAGAAGTATATACTCAGTTATAGAAAAAATATTATTTAAGATAATATTGCGTTTTCTGTCTGCTTTTTGTATGAAACTCGCAGACAAGACATCTATATAAGAAGAGAAAAGTCAATTAGCAAGAAAGAGAGTGAAGCAGATTAAAGAGATTATTAAAAAGAATAAAGATCTCTAAATTAAATTGTAAGAAATGATAAAGAAGTTCTATAATTTAAAATATAAGAATATAATTTATAAGATTAAAGATAAGATTCTATTATTATCAAAAAATATTTGCATAAGAAAAGTAAGCAAGAAACTTACTAATAAGTTTCTCGGACTATTCAAAATTAAGAAGCTAATAAACAAGAATGCTTATTAACTAATTCTTTCTAAAAACTATAAAAGAATTCATCTTATATTTCACGTCTCTCTATTAAAATTATATTATAAGTAAGAAGATATTAAGATATTTAAGTTTGTAGAAATATAGAATGAGAACAAATAAGAAGTTAAAGAGATTCTTGACGCATGTATTTTGCGTGAAAAACGCATGTTTTTAGTATAATAATAAGAATTTATAAGAGATTATAATACTTGAGAACTCAAGAAGAACTTGTTAAATACTTAAGAAAAGATTGTGACTTTTCAATAAGAGTAAAGTTACAGAATAAGTATAGAGTAAGTAGTTATTTAAATGTCTGATTAGCAGACTATTTAAATAAAAAAGAGTGAGAAGCGCCGCTATAAAAAACAAAAAACGTCTGATTAATAGAACGCACGCGAAATATACAAGAAAAGTACAATATAGATATAAGACTTTAGATAATTATTAACTTATCTATTATAATCTGTTCCCGATTATTTATAATAAAGAATCGCGATCAGTATTAATAGTCTTTATTCATTTATAAAATGCAGCTATTTCTATCTTATTCATCTTAAGATTCTTACTCAATTTTATATTAATATTATCAGACTCAATCAGCTTATTAGACTTAATCAACTTATTAGATATAATTAGCTCAGACGTCTTGAGCATAGTAAGCATTATTAATTTCTTATCTAGTTCTGAAGAAGTTAGTTTCTTTAAATAGTCTTGAATTTGCTTAGATTAGTTAGATAATATAATTCCAGTCTATTAAAATTATCAATATCATGCTTTTTACTTGAGAATAGCATGCTTATAATCTGCGCAGTAATTTCAGCTTGCACTTAAATAATCTAAATAAACAAAGCAAGATTATTCTTAATCTTCAAAAGATTAAGATTAATAATATTATTATTATCAGAAATATAAACACGCTTAAAAGAAGATTTATTAAATAAAGAACTGATAATCTAAAGAGGCGTATTAAAAAGATAATAAGAGATTATATTATACTATAATTTAATGCTCTTAAATATCTTTCTCTTACAATTAATATAAGTATCACACATTTCTTCACAAAGCAATTGAATAGTAATATATATATTAGAAGAAGACTTTAAATAGTTAATATAGATGTTTTATATAGAAGAAGTATGTTTTAAGCATGAAACTACTAAGAAAATATATTAAAAGACAATTATAATTTTTAATAAAATAATAATCACACTTAATATAATTAAGTAACATCTTATAAGCAAATAATATCTTAGACTCTTAATAAAAATGTCTTACACAGTACTAATATTATAATCAAGACTGATTAGTAATAAAGAAGATTGAATCAAATATCTCAGCTACTGCAAAATATAATATTAGCAGAACTATAGCATAAGTATAGTAGAATATCAACTTATAAACTTTAATTACTTTGTGTTTTGAAGCTTTAAGTAATAAGAAGATTAGTAATAGATAAGAGATTAAAAGAATTACTTACATATAATAATGATGATAATAATGATGATGATAATAATACTGCTATTGTTATTACTATTATTATTATTGCTATTATTGCTAATACTATTACTGAGACTGAAATGAAGATGATTGAAAAAGAAGAGAAGTTGAAATTAAAGAGAAAAGAAGTAGTCTTATATATTATAAGAAGAAGAAAGTATTCATTATAAATTAACTTCATTATCTATTTATTATTAATAATAATAATATCATAAATTCTTTATTTTGAAGAATCAGCTATCTTAATAAAAATTCATAACTTATTAAATAATATAGCATGTTTCAAGCATGTTAGTATTAGATTAACTACATATTAGCTATTAAATTAAAGTGTGAGAGTTCACATAAGTGAAATTCATTATCATAAATAGCAATCACTGTCTATTTAATAAGTCTTATATGTAAATATCAAGATTCTACAAAATAGAATAATGAATAGCATAATAAAAGTTCTATTGCAGGCAGAATAGCTTAATAATTATAAAGTGATGTTTGCGTCACTTAAAGATTGAGTAAGCAAGATGCTGAATAATCGAGAGATCAACTTAATAACAGAAATCAAGTAGGTGAGATACTTAATAATCAAGAGATCAACTTGATTATAGAAATTAAGTAAGCAAGATGCTGAATAATCAAGAGATCAACTCAACAGTAGAAATCAAGTAAACAAGATACTCAATAATTAAGAGATCAACTTGATTATAGAAATTGAATAAGCGAGATGTTGAATAGCTGAGAAATTAATTTGATTATGAGTATTGAAAAAGCGAGATGCTGAATAATCAAGAGATTATTTCGATACAGAATATTGCCCTCTTTTTCTACAGAAGTGATAAGATGTCATAATAATCTTAGTATCACACTGAATAACTCTAATAATCATGTTTTACGCATGTGAATACATTACTAAATAGCTGCAAGCTTATAGAGACAGTCAGAATTTTAAGAATAAGATCTTTAAGAAGAAGAGCAATATTAGAAAGTATTAAGACTTAGTCTTAACACGCAGATATAAGCTGACTGCAGAAGTAAATCTTTGTAGACTAGCAATCTATTCTTATAACACAAGAGAGTCGTTATTATATATTTACTATACACGCTCTTAGCATATCTTTTATATGTTACTCACATGCTCATAAACTTCTATATCTCGGATTCCTATATACACGTGAAGAATGTCTACTGCCCGCCTGATTCTGAGCAGCTCTCTTGATATCAATCTTCATCTTTTCACGCTTCAGAATCTTCACTAAAATAGAAGATATCTTATTATTTTTCTTATTCTTATAATTTTTCTCAGAATTACTTAGAATTCTATTTAAGTCTGCTAAATCAGACTCATTATAATTTAGCGTCTTTTTCAATATTTTATTATATTATTTCCTGTGTTACTGAATAAGCAACATGTTTTATTAGAATTAGTGTTGTTGTGTTTAATCTATTATTAGCGCTATCAAATTGCAGATTTCTTTAAGAAACATCAAAATTTTCAAAATAACTTTCTTCTTAATTAATCTTCTACATCATTATTTCAGCTTCAAAATAGCTTGAAATTCTCTATAATTTCTCTCAGACCTTCTTAATAGCTGAATTCAGCTATATCTTAACTTAAATTACGCGAAAATCACTTATTTCTAGCTCTTTTAGCTAAAATCAATAAAAATTCTTCAAAATCCTTCAAAATTTTGAATTTTCAAATTAGCAGCTTTCTCATCAAATCAACTCATTATTCAATCATCTTGGAGTGCCCGAGGGCGCCTGAAAAAGCGCCCCCGAGCTGAATCAGCCCCCGAAACCTACAAAAATAATGAAATTCTTTCAATTCAACGCATTAAACGTTCACAAAAAGCCTCACAGCTCGCCCAATTCTCTGTCTATAAGGATCAAACTTCTAGTGCAGATAGCTCTGATTCAGACGCTTTATTTGAACCATCTCCGGTTGAAATTGGACCCCAATTGTAGAAGATACAGTCTCATATCTCTGTCGAAATCCCTTTTCAAGTTGAATTTCATTTAAAATCGAATTTTTCAACACCTCAAAATCACTCTCAAAATACTACGAAAATCCTTCAATCACTAGCTGTCAATAGCAGATAGAGGATACCAAAAATCCCTCAAAAATGGACCGAAAATCAGCCAAATAATCACACAAGTATGTTAAAATTTTAATTTCTTCTCTTTTTTATTATTATTTCATTATTTATATATATATATACTAATATTTTAATAGCTCCTTCTATTTCTGATGATTCTACAGTTGATAAAAAGCTAAATAACTTCTTAATTCTTTCTGCAGAAGCTGTAGAACAATTCGAAAATCGTTTAATTTTAGAAATTCTTTATTCTTTATCTAAATTTGAGCCGCTTTCATTAAAGTCTTATACAGAGCAGTCTCGAAATATTAATCTTAACAGACATTGACATTCTTTAGTTCTATTCCAGTTATTCTTTGACTGGAAAACGATGGCTATTATTGTTAAAGAAACAAATTCTTTTGCATTTCATAATAATTCAGCTCAAAATTCGTGAGTTTCTTTTTTTATTAAAGAGCTATATTATTTTTTTAACTGTTTATTACTATTATCTCTTTATAAATAATCTTCTCGAGCTTATTCTTAACGTTTAAATAAAGTTTTATTTAGAACTTCTCTTTCAAAAAATCGATTTAAGCAGATTATTAAGAATTTTCACTTCAAAGATCGCGGTTTAAATCCGATTAAAAAAGACTTTAATTAATGAGATAAATTGGAGTTTATTTTCTCTATTTTACGCGAAAAATCTGTATATTATTGGCTTCTCAGTACAAATCTTATTGTAGATGAAGTTATGCTTAAATTTAAAGAAAGAACTTCTCAGAAAATCATCATTTCTTGCAAGTCTATTTCTATAGGATTTAAGCTATTTGCTTTAGATGATTTTGATTATATTTATAACTGAGAATGCACTCGACCGGGCATAATAGAAGGAATATTAAGAGAGAAAAAAAAAGTTTCTATTTCTATTTCTAATTCTTCAATTTCTACTTCTTTAAATCCCACTTAATTAGTGATTATTTAACTTGCAAATTCTCTTTTAAAATTTATTAAAGATGGACTCTTTTTTCATTTCTATTTAGATAATTTATTTGTTTGCTGGAAATCTGCTCAGACTCTAAAAGAGCGTGAAATAGCAGTTACTGAAACTGTTTGAAAAAAAGCTACAGACTATTCTTCACGACTTTTACAGTTAAAAAAAATAAATAGAGTTCTAGAATAAGAAGCTTTACAGGCCTCTATTATAGAGAGAGTAGTCTATTAACTATAATAGAATGTAAATGCGATTATAAGTACGTTAATTTTTTATTTTTCTTTATTTCTATTTTTTCCTCCTTTATTTTCTTTTCTAAAATTCTGAAAAAAAAATTCTTAATTACTACTATTTTTGCTCTATTTTATTATCTATTTTCTATGTTTTTAACTCTTTTTTTTATAAAGTTATACTCTCTTTTATATAAATTTTTCTGAAATTTACTCTTTTTTAATTTTAATATAATGAAATAATATATTAATAATTTTTTAGAAATGATCACTGGACACAGAATAGAAGACACTATTTTACGCCTACAAAAACGGTCCAAAAAGACTGCTTTAAATGCCGCAATTACTCGAAAATCATTCAGAGATCAATCAACTAAAATTCTTTTTATTCTCTTATTTATTGATTATTATAATCAAAATATGGGGGGGATAGATTAAGCAAATCAGTTTCAAACCGCCTTTATCACTCATTTTTCTCAAAATCAAAAGAAATTCTTTTCTGAAATCTTTTTTGCTATTAATATAGCTGTTATTAACAGCTATAAACTTAATTTGACTCTAAATAAATCAAAAATAAGCTCTACTGAAAATTGAAAATCTATATAATATCGAGAATATATCGAAGAATTAGTAAATCTTCTATTTTGTATAAAAGATGAAGATTTTTCTGATAAAATTACTTAAAAACTCTATTCAAAATATGAATATCAGTTAGTTTTAAAAGAATCAAAATCAGATAAAAAAGAGATCTTTTTTCATACTATTTCTGATTTTTCAAGTTATTCTCATATTCGAAATTCAGCTTAAAAATGAGGATATTGTGTTATTTGTTCTCAAAAAAGCAGTTTAAAGATTGAAAAAGAGAAGAAAAAATCTCAAAATACTTTTTTATTCAATTTTTAATTAAAAAAAGAGGAATTAATTAAAATTGAAAAAGCTATTAAGTCTAAAAGAGAAAGAAATAGAGTTACATATACTCTTTGACAGTGTAAAGAGTGTGAAAAGTATATTTGTCAAGAATGTTGGAATTCAAATCATGTAAATACTAAATAAATATAATTCATCTTTCTAAATATTTTAATTTATAATATTAAATACTTTAAACTCTTAATATAATAAATAAAATAAAAAATCTTATCACTATTTTAT
>JAABUK010003949.1_pt1 | contig 24630 bp, 18 predicted proteins | sample 5559141 | NCBI WGS metagenome assembly JAABUK01 (sample SAMN10711869, study PRJNA513367) | rock metagenome | isolation source: Antarctica rocks | place: Antarctica: Victoria Land, Pudding Butte nord | collected 2016-01-03 | reverse complement strand
GCTCAATGATTTCCCATTCATCACCGACAAGGCAGCCAATGATGGTGGAGCAAATCTTCTTGCTATTCTGTCAAACATGCAGGCCTGGATCACGCCCAAGAAAGAAAGCTACTGGGGCGCGGCAGGCCTGAGGGTCACCACTTTTGAGGTCCTGGAGGTCACTGCAGTCATGTTGCTACAGTTCAGCTCCAAAGGCTGCGATATAGCCATTTACGGGGACGCTGTCGCACGTATGCCTCCAGAGTCGCCGCCTGCTGCGACGATCATCTATCTTGAACTAGATTTCGCTATCATTCTGTCCTTCACAGAAGGTTTTATGTCTATTCAAGCTGCCTTAGCTCCCACCAGCCATATCCTTGTACCGCAATGTCAATTAACAGGTGGTTTTGCGCTATGCTACTGGTTTTCGCCAAGTCCCTACGCAGGTGATTGGGTGTTCTCAGCCGGTGGTTACCATAAAGCTTTCCAGGTGCCAGACCATGTGAGTTTTGACTGTGAATTCCCACTTCAGAGCTAACGATTGTTGTAGTATCCGGTTCCCAAGAGGATCGGTATCTCATTCCAGGTAGGCAAAATGATTGGAGTTACTGGTGAAGCCTACTTTGCTGTATGTCCCAAGGCTGTCATGGGTGGAGGACGCCTTCACGTAAGCTCGGCCAGTTCTGAATTGACAGATCGACTAACAAGAAGCGCAGATTCAAATTGATGTTGGACCGGTCTCTGCTTGGTGCGATGCCCATCTTGACTGCTTGATCATGTTCAAACCCTTCCATTATATGATCGAGGTGGGCATATCTGTCGGCGTCAGCTTCAACATTGACGCTTGGATTGTGCATATCCATATATCCGCTTCCAGTATGAACGGATATTCCCCATTGTGCTTGCCATCCCCCGCTAACTTTTTCTTCCAGTCGATGCCGACCTCTCGATCTCAGGTCCACCATTTGGCGGCACAGCTTATGTTGATTTCCATCTCTTCGGCTTCTCGATCGACTTCGGTGCTAGCCCCAATGCCCCAAAGGCCATAGGATACGACGAGTTCCTCGCAATGGTGCAACGACCAGGCCCCGAAACAGGAAAGCCAGATTCGGCCGCTGCAGGATCTGTCCAAGATCCCAACAGCGAAGAAGCGAAGACATTAAAGACAATGGCAAACCTTCACATCACCCTAGAAGACGGCAGCTTTCCCTCCGAAGAAGGCCCCAAAGGGAAAGAATCCGACCCAAACAAGCTCCCCGCCAACGACCCCTTCACGGAATGGCGCGTCCGAGCCGGCGACCTAAAATTCCGCGTCGGCTGCGACTTCGCTGCCAAGACCTACAACGTAAGCGACCAAGGTCTCGTCACCGTTCAAGACCCCCAATTCGGCATCACCTCCGACGTCTACGCCAACCCCATGCATCTCCGCGACCCAGTCGACACATCCTTCCTAGCAGTAACAATCTCCAACGCCGAAGGCACCGTGAAAAACTGGCGTTGCACCCCCATCGTCAAGCCCGTCCCAAAAGCCATCTGGCGCCAGTACGACGAGGCAACGGACCCAACCAGCAAGCAAGGGGGAAACAGGTCACAGGATCTGCTTGATGGAGCCGACGCGACCATGAATCAGGCGATGGGCGTATCGGTCCTTACGCCCGCACCCACGCTGTCGGAGGATACGATCCCGGAATTCCACGCCCGAGACGCTATGAGCGAGAATGTCAATGACAAGAATCCAAAATTGCCGGTCACGGACGAGCCGCCCAAGACACCCTGGAGGATTGAGCCCGTCCCACAGCAAACCGACCAGCTCTTGCAATGGAAATCCGTCTCCAAAACATGGAAAGAAGCACCCGCCGTCCAGCCAAGCGCGGGTGACGGCCCCAGCGAGCTCGCCATTATGCTCAACGCATGCGCAACAGCGCTGGGATGGGACCAGCCGGCCGCGGAGACGCTGGCGCTTATGGGGGTGAAGGACGCTGCGGACCTGCCGAAGCCGAAGCCATGGGAATTGAGTGCTGAGGTGCCGGAGATGTTGTTGCGGGTCGACATTTTTGCGAGTGCGTTTTTGAGGTTGCCGATGCTTGCCAGTGCGGCTTGAGATGTGGTCAGGCAGGACTGATCTGGAGGATTGAGAAAGAACAATCTAGTCAATTATGATTTCTATGAACAATTCTCCATGATAAGCTTAACCAATTCGGAGCGCGTGGTTCCAGCTAATTAGCCCAGATTGACTTTGTTCATCCTCGGAATCTTTTGACAGAAAGTATGTTCCTTTGCACCATTACTACTTCTAAGACGAGTGACCGACATGAACCCCAGACGTCTCCGGCAAACACAAAGACGAACTACGAGAAGACTGACGTGAGCACCCAGACAAAGAAATAGCAAATATCCCGACTCTGCAACCAACCCCCTTCCCGGGGAGGGGGGGGTAGGGGGAGAACTTGATCCATTCTGGTATGTGTAGCCAGACGATGGGAAATCACGGGGGTAACGGTAGGAGCGCCAATTGGCGTTCCGCCTCCTCATCTTAGAAGTCAGGTAATATGTTTTGAACATTTATTTAGTCTGCCTAACTAAGTAGGTGGGTGGGTGGGTTTGATGCTATGTTTATGTTTTGTGTTTGTTGTGGTGCTGTCAAGCAGCAGCAGCAGCAGCAGCCAGCACTTGCACCAAGGGACTCTAATTCATCATCATCATCTATTAAAAACCAACACGAATGCTGCTAGAATTGGAATAAAATTCTGGAATTGAGCTTTATCACGCAAGCGATATCTACACAGTTGGAGTCACAAACTTTGAGGGATGAGTGTATATTGGAGGAAAGCTATCTATGCAAACTAACTAATTAGCAGGGAAGAAGAGAAGAATCGGCCTGTGCTGAGTAAGCCGCCAAGGAGGACCTACAACAACTACAACAACAACAACAACAACAACAGCGGCTCAAGAAATGGTCTATCATTTAACGTTGAACATCTTCATCTACGTAGCCACCTCCCCAATCTTCGGAGCCGTCCCACTCAACCACTCCCTCGCCCTCTGAGTCTGGCCCTCCGGATCCACTCTCGCACTAGCCCTGACCTCCTCCAGCGCCTTGACCCACCATTCAAGCTCATACTCCCCCTGCTCCGCCATAGACTGGGCGATACTCCTCCTCCGCTGACTCGCCTCATCGACACAGAACCACAAAGGCCCGCCATTACCCACCTGGTCCACAATCGGCTTGACAGCTGGGAGCGCCTCCTTAGCCGTCATACCCCTGTCCTCACCCGACACGTTCTTCCTCCCCGCGCGACAAAACTCCTTGTTCTGACACCAGCTCTTCCCACATCCAGCCATCAACTGCTGCAGCAACCTCCTCTCTACCCTCCTCCTCAATGTCTTGCCGTCGGGGTCATAGCTAGTGACATAAAGCGGGCCAAAACACTCATCACACAGCCCGAGCTGCTGCACCACATTGGCTCCTCCTCCTCCATCAGCAGCCTTAACCGTCCGTCCACACATCGCATTACTGCAGATCCTCGGTTTAGGCCTGGAAAGACGATCGCGATCATGAATTCGGAGATGTGTCTTCATGTCCCTCAACCTGACGATCTTATTGCAGAGATGACATTCCGTTGTTCGTGCGCCATCGGCCAATTCATGCGGCGTGAGACCCGACACTAGGACTTCTGGGTCGGTGAAGGATGGGTCGTCAGGCCCTTGTTGCGGGACGACGAGGTGGCAGAATTGGCAGATGATTTCTTTGCCCGGGCAGATGGAGGTGCGGTGGGTGGCTAGGGAGGGGAGGGTTGGTGCGAAGAAGTCGCAGTTTGGACAGGGGTAGGGGTTTGAGGGGTGGAAGATTTTGTTGTGTTTGGAATGGGAGAGGGGCGTGCTGCCGTAGGCGGAGTCGTGGGGGCAGTGCCAGTGCGATTTCCAGGTTGGAGAGTTCTTGAGGAAGACACGGTGGCACTTCGGGCAGGAGATATTGTTGCGGTAGCAGAAGGCCTCGTGAAGGGGGAGGGTGCGTTTAGGGATGGATTGGTGGCAGTTCTTGCAGATGACTTCGTCGGGACCAGGCACATTGGTGGTGTTCATTTCGGCGGTTGAAACTTCAGAGGTGGGTACCGTGGCGCGGAGGACATAAGGTATAGGTCGGGAGGACTTGTTTGGCTCTGTGTTGTCTGTATAGGCGTGGACAGAGACGTACAGCGCTTCGGCGTCTTCAAGCTCAATATTGGTAGCGGACAGGCGGATACGTTTCGAGGGACGGCTACTGTAATCTCGGAAGACATGTTCATCGTCCCTGGGTTTGGATCTCTGTCTTCGGGAGCATGGACTGATGAAGAGGTCTAGCTCGGCATCATCTTGGCCAATTTCAAGATCAAACTCGATCCCTTGACCATTCTCAGACAATGGACCCATTTGGTAATCCACATATTCTCCAGGCAAGACTTGGCCAACTTGTTCCTCCCCAATGACAAGCACACCTCCTGCTGAACTTCCTTCTGTTGTGCCAGGAGCACGTTCGCCTTTTGCCAATCTTCTGCTCAGAGTCTCTCGTGCTTGTTCCTCATTCAATGCCTCAATATCCACCTCAAGATCAGTGTCAACAATGCAGATTCCTTCTCCATCCGGCTCTAGCTTGTCAACCAAGAACTGAAACTTTTCTCGCCGCCTGGAGCCGATAGATAGGACTTCGCCGCTGGTTAATGTTGTGAAATTGTCTCGTAGATATCTTTCTAATAGCGATTTCCAATCTTCCGGATCATAGCCGGCTTCGAGTGGTCTCAGCCGGACGTATGTGCCCTTGGGCAATTGGTTTGCATGGACAGTGATAACTTGTGGTTTTGATAAGTCATTCTCTCCCATCTCAATGTCTCCATTTGGCGTCTGTTCTCGTGTCACTGCCAAAGACCCGCTTCCGAGCCCGAGCGCATCTTGCAGCACCCCACTCAATCCGATCTCGTTTTCCTCTGCGGAGAACTCCCTTATACCAGCATATATGATTCGGCCGTTCTGCGGATTGACAAGCCGGAAAGTCAGAGGGTGGGGCAGCTGTTGCTGGCGGTCACCAAGTTGTTGTCGGGCTTCTCGTTCGGCATCGAATGTGTAAGGGTTGAAGGGGTCGAATGAAGACGTGTATGGCCGCGAGGAGTCCTTGTTGACAGACACTAATGGGGCAGCAGCAAGAAGAGCTTCAAGGGCTGATGGTGGTAATGTAATCTTGTCGCCTTGCAATTTGGGTGTTCGGTCTGATCGGGCAACTTGATACTGCGCCGACCATCTGAGAGGAGCTTGAGATACTGCCATAGCAGCGGTATGAGATGTGCTTGCTAGAGTAGTAAAGAGATCGAGGCATGGTGCGTATCAAGGTCGCTATCTGCATGATTGCTCACTGTTCTCGAAGACTCGATGCTGACCCAAACATGAGTCGCGAACAGCGTAATTAAGCTTCTTCACAATACCTTGGGCTAGCACGAATATAGCTAGGCTATTAGTTCATTATCGATGCCTAATCAAGATATCAATGTCAATAGAGCGACGACGAAAACCAGGTCCTGACGCTCTCAAGTAAACGCTTATCGAATCAGTGGCCTCAATAGGCATTGCACCGTGTCTAGCTCAAGCTCGCCTTCAAATCCGATAGCGCCTCGCTAAATGCAGGGATCTAATCCAGATGCTACGTGAGATGAAAGTCATTGTCCACCCTCACCAATCGCGACAGCGACAGCTGCACCCAGTGTAGCAGCCTCATCAGCCATCTCTAATACGATCACTGACTCCTGTGCTTCCTCATCTGCCCCAACTCTGATCATCTCAGCAATGTCTGCTTGACACCTCGATCTAAACCCAGGGTATTTTCCGATCACACTGCCGTTGCAAGCAATCGTCGTCCTGGAAGCTTCTGCCCGGCTGCTGACCTTCCTCTCAACTGCCCAAAGCGCATGAATCGCAATAGCTATGTAAGCGGCTGCACGCCTGGATATCGACTCAACGACAATACGCAGAAATTTCATCTCTGCAGCTGAGGGACTTTGATCCAGGCCCATCATCTTCTGTAGATAGGCCCCGGAAGTTGCGAGGTTGGGAGACTTGTCGCCCTCAACAACGGCCAGTAACGAAGTATCAAGCGAGTAGGGCTCCTCTAGGGACGATGGAAAGAGACCGTCGAACAGGTCAGCTGTCTCGACGGCTTCGGCAACAATTAGGCGTAAGATCTCGCCTAGGTAGCGGCCTGTGGTCATGTATTCCAAGGGCTGAAAGTTAGGCAAGGCGTGGCTTCGATTGAGAAGATCGTCCCACCGAGTTTCTGGTAGCACGCCTTTGCCAAACATGGATACCTCGGTGTTGATTGTGACCTTTTCTGCCTGCGATAGCCATGCGGCGTCACGGTCTTGAACCTTCAAGGCACCAAGACACGAAACTGGCAGATGGACGGCCATGTTCGTGCCTGTGCCCAGGATAAGGGACATGGATGTAGACGGCTCTAGATAGGCGCGGGAAAGAAGAGTAGCACACGAGTCGTTGACAAGTGCGTCGATGCGGAGATTCAGACCCTGATTGCGACAGGCGGCGACAATCAGGTCGCCTAGATCTTGACCAACAGTAGCTTGGGCGCAGCAGAAGCCTTTACCCATACCTTGGATCTTACCCCCTCGTGGAGAGGTTTGCTCGACTGGGAAGCTCCATGACAGGCCAACAGGCAGGGGTTCCGCAGCCCGGCCGTTGTACTTGGGACACTCTGCCAGCATATCTGCGATCTTCTCGGCCATCCAATCAAAGAATGCTGTTCCTGACAACCGTCTGACCAGGTTGTCGATGGATGAAACGGACATTTGTAATATCTTGAGCCCCTCAACTCCTCGGGATTTTCCGCTGAGCTCCACCAACGCTACGCGTAATGTCGACCCCCCCACGTCCAGCGCAAGGTATGTACCAGCTTCGTGGCCATTGGGAAACGTGACGTTGAACGATGGTAGCATACATTCCGTGCTGACCTGCAGCTTGTCCAGGTAGCGTCGTTGCAGTCTACTCGACATGCGTGACATGCGCTGAGGGTTGATGGGGGCAGTGAAGAGTTCGGCCACTTCCTGACCCAGGCTTTTGAGCGTTGGTTGACTGGATCTAAGAATGTCGTGGATGGACTTGCGAGGTGGGAGGGAGCACTCCCGGACGAGGGAGGGATAAACCAACATGGCTTCGATTGCAGCGAGAATGTTCTGAAAGAATTGAAGCATGAATAGAGGGAATGAAGACGCTCAAGGGGAGGAGCAGTCCGGGCAGATATCAAGAGTTCATGATCACAGGCCAATCTACCATGAGGCGTCGTAGAGAATGGGTCACTGCGGATCAGGCAAGCTTGTCAGGCCGTTGGAACTTCACGATGGGGCTGGACAGGGGGGAAGGTGGATGAGTGACAAGCTGGTGGTAGGTGACTTGCTGCAAACGCTGCGGTGACATGTTTCGTCACGACATATGTGACTGTAGCCCCGATGCAAAGACTAGGAAGTCCATCGTCTCTGGCAAGAGCCGGTTGGGGGGGTGGGGCGTAGTTGGTGTGAGACGTTGAGGCTGCTCAGACAAAGAAGTCTATTGCGTAAATGGCAGCGTTGCACCAGCGCGGGTACCAGGAGAGTAATTTGGTGTATTGATGTCGTTTTAATGGTAAGTTGACGTATCGCCCACGACCCAAAGCGGCAGCTGTCGTCAATTCCCCGGCGATCTTGTCCCCAAGCCTCACGCTGGCAAGCTTGATGCTCTCCATAGGGGCTTATGCCATGACGATCCTATTGTCCACAGTGTAGATCGCGTTATCTCGCTGCGTATCTTGGTCCGTCTCAGAGTTGCAGCGCAAATGGCCCGGGCCCTCGTCTGATGCTTGGGATCAATACATCCGGGTACGTCCCCTCTGACAGGAGGTGCGAGTCGTGTTTCAAGGTGGATCATGACTGGGGGTTGGGCAGCGTCTCACCCAGCACAAACTCAAAGCACTCCGTACATTACGCCGCACAACGACGCCACAGAGGATCTTTGGGCAGACCAATTGGCTCGAGTGGGGACCGGCCTTGGGAGGGACAACACTGGCCGCGAAGTGCCCCTGTGCAGCTGTCAATGCGCTTCTGGGGCAATCCTCCGTCGCTCCTAGTCCATTACTTAAGCTGCGGAGGAGCAGCACCTGGCTTCTCGGCCTCCTCGGCGATCGGCGAGACTCAACTGGGCCTGGGGACTGTCTCCAAAGATGCCCGACGCCACTGATCGTTACATTTGATGCAACGTCAAAGGAATCCTACGGCTTGTCCTGCCAGCGGAATCCAGCATACACCTACCCATCATTACACAGCAATCTCATCTGAGGCTGCTCAACGCCTCCCAGTGCCCAACTAAGTCTCCGTAACAGTATCACGCATCTCTCCCTCCTTGGCAGCACCGAAGTTGTGCCTCAGAAGAGCAGATAGTGTGCTGCCTATCAGCTCGCTCCGCTGGGACCCGGCACGAACTGAAGGATCAGAAACAAACCTCCCCTCGAAGCCATGCGTTACAGGTAAGGGAAGTCCTCGACTACTTTGGCCTCACCTAATATCATTATGGCCTTAACCGCAATCCTCCGATACGATGTTTGGCCTCACCTATCATTATGGCCTTAACCGCAATCCTCCGATACGATGTTTAGCCGACATCAAAATATTGCCTCCGGACGGAACACCTCCTTGATCGTGTCAATGCTGTGCGGATCGCGTTCTTCGAATACTGAATGCCTACTTCTCGTATCGATGCAGCCGCCTCTGGCCTTGCTGTCAATGCTGCGAGATCCTCTCGAGCACGCCTGTAGCCTTGTCTTCCTTGTCTTCCTTGTCTTCCTTGTCTTCCTTGTCTTGGTTGCTTATCCGCTCCAATAACGGCTTTATCTTCTCATCTCGAAGTTGTTCCGGCTTAGCTCTGGTAGTGTGCCCAAACGAGAGCTAGAAGTCCTTCGGGAGAAGTCTTCGTTGTGACTACCGCAAGGGTTTCTCCCACCCTCTTCCATTTCTAATGTTACATTTGCAACAGACAGTGGCCACTCGGGGTTTGTACTAATGATTTGATCCCATGCAGCTCGATCACTCCTTCACAGGTACCCGAGCAGAGCACAGTCGCATGATCACTCCTCCACAAACACCCCATAGGAGCATTGGCCTCGCCAAAAGACACTTCTGCTACACTCTTCTCGATATCGTACCAGCCCACTGTTACACGAGTGCTGCTCTGGAGGACAATGCGACTCAATCCAGATGTCACAGCTACCTCGTACCACTGAAAGCCACAAGAGCCGGATGGCTTTTCGATCCGGTCACTCGAACCCACTCCTTTCATTCCGGACAGCAGTCCCATCACTTTCCACAATAATTCTCTTACAGGCAATTGGGCGCGAACCCATTTCGAGGTCGCCCCATGAGGTGCGATTACTTCATTATCCCCCGTGGAAGGTACGCGCAGAGCTAGGAGTTCCAAACCCACCATTTTCCTGCACCTCGTCTGAGATAGGGATGATATCACTTCAATCACGGGGAAGGTGCTTGCAGCAGAATCAACCACGTAGCTCTATACCTCACTGTGTTGATCAGAACATTCAACAATTCTTATCGATCCCGACCGAGGAAGACACAAATGTTCCCGTCGCTCAGATCTACAAGCTCTCTTTCTGGTTAGATCTATGAATTTCTCCGCTTGAAGTAGAACGATCTGAGTGTAGTGCGGCGTGGCCTCGTCCGAATAACATATGCGATTTCAAACCCACCCACGATGCAATACCGTAGACCATAAGAATTTTAGGGATCGAATTTATGATTGTATTCTATACCTGGTCAATATAGATGAAAGCACACAAAGGCAGGTAGGAAAGGAACGAGGAGATATCAACACTTGCGGATGCGAGGGCTGCTATTCTATGTTCTGCCTTCTGTGAACACATGTCTGGTCTATGATGTTGTCCTCCATTGCCAATGGGTGTTGGTACCATCATCTGTGCGGACTTCGTCCCACATTGCTTTTAGCAGCCCAAGGGTCTTTGACCTAAATCTTGTGGCATCGAAGGGTGAGGAATACTTGGCATACTGCTAGTCGGTGGTATGGTTGATTTCCGTGAGGGGGCGGTCACCAACTTCGACACTTGACGTGTTGTTGAGAACGAGCGAGGCGAGGAGTGTGAGACGACGTATGTGGGAAAACATATCGGGTGAACTCGTCGGACTTTGCGCGCGCGAGCGGCCGGCCCACCCTATGATACGATGTCAAGATGCTGGTGAGCAGACAAAGCTCGAATGGAATACTTCCTGGGTTGACAAAGATACGGGCGCTCCGATGCTGTCAATAAAGTGGCATGTTTTCTGGGGTCATGAGATTCGCTGGTAGAGCAATGCCATTGTTTTTGTTGTTCTGGTACCACGGCAAGGATTCTAGCAGTGTTCTTGGCAGCCCATGTGCGTTGAAGATTTCGCAAGCCTTCACGAAGGAGAATCGGCATCATTCTCGCAGCACTAGAATGATGTCGGCGTTGTTGGCCTTGGGCGGATAGTATGTAGCGCTCAAGAAGATAGCTTTGAGGTTGATAGTCCCGCATAAGGAGGCACCAACCGTCGCTGACGCAATGCTGAATGGGTCTGCGAGGTAGATGGCATCAAAGATAGCCTCACGTTCTGGGACCGTGGCACTTGGCTAATCTTAAAGAGTACATAACAGTCCAGTGATCCGAGATATTATCTTTTTGTAGACGTCGAATTCTGTGCGCTTCGTCCCACGAAGCTGATGACTGGCGTGATACGTGACTCTATTATCATGATCCATCTGGGTGGCCCGATGAGAACTGCTCGGATCGGAATCAACCCAGTCATGACCTCCATTGGAGTAGATATGTGCACTGTGAGCTGATCCGATTTCGACGTCGTGATAGACAAATCCCTGGACATCGGCACGTTTACGAGTATCTACAGCGTTATCGATGGGCGCATTGTAGAGGGCAGTTTGAGCAGGATTGTAAGTGGCTTGGTTTGGATCTCGTGCCCGCGTTGGAATGCCAGGCGTTGAGGTCAGCGTATAGCCAGTTGGCACATGCCGTGGATGAATGGGTGGCACGGCTCCTGGCTGGGTCGCCGTCTAAGAAAATCTGTCAGCAAGAGTCTCGGGGCTATGATAGTGAGTGTGCTAACCCTTTGGACCCGAGGAAGACTGCCGCGAAGGTTCCCCAAGCACAATATGAAGAAGGATTATGCCTTCAATCAAGCGTTCTGATTGACATCAGCGCACGAAGCGGAAATTGCAGGAAACTAGGTGGCTAAGGTATCGATTCGACGGCGGGATCGAGTAAACGAAATGAGCAAGACACTTTCTGTCAATTTAAATTTCCAAAATGAGATTTACCACTGCCGGTTCTTTACCGTAAACGAAGTGCGGCTCTGTATTATTTAAGAGCTCCACTGCAACTTGGAACACCGCCTGTAGTAATAGCCCATGAGCACTCGGCAAGATCCTTCGCTTCTATCTCGGACTCGTTGGGACAACATCAGTTGGTTCTGCGAAGGCTTTGACTGAATGTTATCAAACGGGCCCCGACTTGGAAGCAGGTATTGTATATGGGCGAGCACAACCCGGTGCTCCGTAAATTGACTCTGGCCCACAGCTGTGAGTGATGCTAGCATCGGACGATGAGGTAGTTAGACTGATTAGACGAAATGGTGTTCTGGTTCAACAGTGTCGAACAGAAATACATGGCATCAGCAACTAACATACATTTCAACTCAGCACAAGACGATCAGTATGTGACTGACCCGAAAGCGAATTTCCGGAATGCGTAGATGGCCCATTTGATACTTATCCACGTCACAAAACAGGACATGAAGCAAAAACCATTTCACAGCCTCTTGAGTACCAGCGAAGAGAGACCACCTGATCGGAGCGAGACGAATGCACATGCCGGTGGTGCCATAGATCCGACTAAACAGTACATGAAAGAAACTCTGAAGAGGTAATAGGGAACAGGGGGGGAAGATGCTGCAAAGAGGAGCAAAAATTGGTATTCGCCTCCCAAGACGGAAGGTGTGCTGCTTGCACAGTTGTGAGAGCAACGTTTGTGATTGCCATCTGCTTTAAAGAAAGAACATACAAGAGCAGCTCCATCTGGTTCGGATCTGGGACTTCAAGTCGACATACCCATGAAAAAGCCACGGTGAGCTCAGGCTCCAGAACGAGAACCATAACGCTCGGAGGTCCCATTCACGGCCTCAACACAGTCGGCAACCTGGAGAAAACCCAAGCAAAGTTAATATGCTTGTTCGCACCCATGACGAGGAGAGTCAGATCTGGGTAATTGCATATGCTGGGCCAAATTTCATTCTCATCTATCTGGTCGCTCTGAGATCTGAATAGGAAATGATCACAAGCGCTTGATCTCCCAGCCATATATCGGGCCGGCAGCTTGCTCTCACAGCGAACACGAATATCAGAATCAATCTACCGCTAGGACGGCAATTTCTTTTTGGACCTCGCGGCATGCTCGGAGTTTTGCTTCGCAGTATTGAGCCTGCCGCAGCGGATGCTGCTACCATGCAGGTAAACGTCAGTGGATTCCTACCATATCAATTCTAGAGTGGTGGCCTTTCTCTTTATCCAGGTTTTCTGCCAGTCAATACAATAGCTGCAGGCGGGTATGCAACGTGCAATACTTTTTCCACTTCTGACAACATGCAAGGCCGCTGCTGCTCACCGGGGTCGACCTTCTACCTCGCTTGCAGATGCCCCCTGAACAAGCCGGTCACCGCACTGGATCTTTACGTTTCCTCTGATAGAGTATTGTTCCCACAACAACGTTACTAACCCTGTGTCTTGCTGGACCAGAGAGCAGACAGTAACGAAGGTTCTTGAAAATTACGGGAGGGAACAGACGAAGGTCACAAATCAGGATGCTCGGCCGATGTATTGGCCTCAGCTTAGAATTTGCATTCTCATTAAAAATTCCTTGTCTTCATTTACACTGTGTGTCCCAATCCAATTTATTGGCAATCGAGTTCCCATGAGCGCCATGATCTAATGCCATCTTTCCGTTGCTTGCATGCAAACTACCTACCAAAAGCAGGCCCTTTCTCTCGTTCCCTTCTCACCCATGCACTTTTTTACCAAACTTCCAGACCTGGTCAACAACAAGTTCTTCATCTTCGTTCAAGTCAAGGATGACTAAATCTGCATCCATATCTCCGTCCAAGGCCCCTTTTCTCTTCTCTTCCCCAAGCGCTCTGGCAGGATGACTCGTCACACAGGCCAGCGCTTCTGCAACAGTGCACCCAGTGAATCTGCGGAAGTTATTCACGCATTCAATCAACGTGACGGCACTGCCGGCGATTCGATGGTTTGCCTCGAGGTTTAAGACTGGGCCCTTCTTGATGATGCGATCTCCATTGGTCCAGTCGTATGTTCCGTCTGGGCAGCCGGCCAATTTCATTGCATCAGTCACTAGAATCGCTCCGTCGGGATGGGCTTGGTAAGCTATTTTGACAGAGGAGGGGTGCAGATGAACACCATCCGCGATCAGTCCGAAGAATGGTCTGATAGTTTCGGTTGACAGGTTGTCACTCTGCTTGCTTGGGTTAAGGCTGTGTCGTGGACTGCTTGTACTACTTGAGATTGGGCTCGACGCTTCACTCGACCGTGGAGTTGGAGGAGCAGAATCATTTTGACCCAGGAGACCAACAATTCCTGGTTCACGATGACCGAATGGGCGCATGGCGTTGAACATGTGTGTCACCATAGTGGCGCCAGCCTCGATTGCCTTTTGGCCTTCTGACAACGATCCGTCAGTATGGCCAATCGAAAAGACTATGTCCCTCGATGCGAGCTCCGGGATGAGAGACATCATGTTACCCAACTCGGGAGCTGCTGTGATCTTCTTAATCGTGGAGCCTGGATTGAGGTTCTCTGCGCCGTAGCAAGCCTCAAGGTCGGCAAAAGAAGTGGCCTTCAGGAGCACGTCGACATTGTGAATCCCATTCCTAGCTGGAGAAAGGAAGGGACCTTCGACATGAGCACCAAGACTTTCTGAACCATCTTCCGCAATCCTTCGATACCCCGAGGGCCCGAGATGAGGCAAGACAGCGTGATAAACATCAGGCCTCGAGCTCGTCACTGAAGGCAAATAGGAGGTCACTCCTGACTGAATCAGTAGGCGGTTGGTGGCTCTCAAATCTCCTGCATATGTAGCTGATGGCACAGAAAAATCAAATCGGTAGCATCCGTTGAGCTGCACATCGATGAAGCCGGGAGAAATGATTTTGCCGTTCAGATCGACAGTTTCATCTGGAGTGAGATGTGATTCATAGAAAGCGGACTGAGGTCGAACAATCTTGCCGCTGTGGCTGTCCACCAGGAGGTCTCCACCGACAAGGTCATTGTCGCGCAGAAGGATGCCATTTGTGAACTTCGTGATACGCGGGGAGGATGCCATTGTACTGGAAGACTGGTCAAGACAACAATGCTACTGGAGAAGTCCTTCGTTTGAAGGAATGTGAGATCTCGTGCGGAGGATTGCCTGATAGTACGTAACAAAGAGTGAATGAAAGACTACCTACATAGAGGAATGGACATGCTGATATTGCAATCTACGGCTTGGATGATATGAGTCAGCGAAGAGCAGATCAAGAGCAACAGAGCATCATCGTTAGATCCTCAAGTACGGAGTAGTGATGCTCCAATCGTAGATGGAACCTCAAGCAAGTGAAGAACCAGATCGCCTCAATCTCCATGGCAGCTTGGTAGTGAATAGTCGCCAATGGGAGCAATCTGTACAGGTCATCAATCAAGAACTCAATGCCACCGTCCAGAGCAGCAGAAGGAATGAAACACTGCCCGCGGGAGAGTTAGTCGAGGTAACGTTCGACGAAGATTACGAGGAGAGGATGCAACGCTGTGATAGCCTGCCAGTGAAGGCAATAGTAATATAGGAATGGGGGTTATCTTAGAGGCTGGGGTAATTGGCTCCTGCTGACGAGCTGACTGACTTGTACGCGCACAGTGGCAGTAGTAATCGACATCCAGGGGCGAAAGACACCGAAACCGAGAACCTCACCCTGCCATTCGCCGCTCACCAAAACTATTCTCATTGCACCCCCTCGCCCACTCACCCCCAACCCACTAACCTTGTCACCTCATGCCCCGGATCCTGCGTAGCTGCAGCTGGTGTCACCGAGGGACTGCTTGTGAATATATTCAATCGGGCAGAGTGATGCTTTGAGCAAAGCCCACGGAGCTCGGCTGTCAGCAATCAAATACTCCACCTTCCCTCATGCTGGTCTACTCTTCTTGATACCGTTTTCATGAACCCTCGCTCACGCGACACCTGACTACCGCAGAGACCTCAGCCATACCACAAGCCTGAGCATAACTTCTACCTCCTTCCGTCCCTCCATTAGAGCTCCGACCATGGCAGAAGTCGCCGACGAAAAGCACGCCGCCGCAGACACGATAGGCACCGATACCCCTCAAAGCAAACAGCATGCCATCCTCGAGAATGGTCCAGCGCCGAAAGGCAAACCATGGATGTACAAATCAACAAGGCTCGGCCCGATCAAAATCCCTTGCTACGCTTCACCGCCGTTCCAACTCGCTCTTGTTGCCTTCGTCTGCTTTTTGTGCCCTGGCATGTTCAATGCAGTCAACGGCTTGGGAGCTGCTGGACAAGTCGATCCTTACGACATCAACAATGCCAATATCGCCGTCTATTCGACGTTCTCGGTGGTTGGCTTCTTTGCTGGTAGCATTGCCAATCGAATTGGGCTGAAGATGACTCTGGGGCTTGGTGGTTTTGGATACTTCCTATATGTCGCATCCATCCTCTCATATAACCACAACAAGAATGCGGGCTTCTTGATCTTCGCTGGTGCCTTACTTGGCGTTTGCGCAGGGATGCTCTGGACTGCACAGGGTGCTGTCATGACGAGCTACCCCCCCGAGAAGAGCAAAGGAAAGTACATCGCATGGTTTTGGATGATCTTCAACTTTGGAGCTGTTATTGGCAGTCTAGTGAGTGAAATATTTTCCGGTATGAGACGACTTCACTAACGGTCAAAGATTCCTCTGGGTCTCAACCTGCACTCGAAAGCTGGGGCAGTCAGTGATGGAACATATATCGCATTCATGATCCTAATGGCTCTCGGCTTCGTTCTGGCTTTCTCCCTCGTTGACTCGAAATATGTACAACGATCTGATGGGTCTCACGTCGTGATTATGAAGAATCCAACGTGGAAGTCGGAGATTTTTGGTCTCTTCGAGGTACTAAAGACTGACTGGTATATCATCTGCCTTTTCCCCATGTTTCTAGCCAGCAACTGGTTTTACACCTACCAATTCCAGGATGTCAACGCAGCATACTATAACATCCGAACCCGTGCTCTGAACAACACTCTCTACTGGCTCTCTCAGATCTTTGGAGCATACCTCCTTGGCTACGCTCTGGATGTCAATGTTCGCCGTTCGACCCGGGCTAAAGCTGCCTGGGTATTCATCCTCGTCCTCACGATGGCCGTCTGGGGCGGTGGATTTGCCTTTCAGAAAAGATTCACCCGCCAAGAGGCGTCAGCTAAGACTTATAAGACTATGGATTTCACCCATTCTGGCTACGTTGGTCCAATGTTCCTGTACATGTTCTATGGGATGTACGATGCGATGTGGCAAACGTTCGTCTATTGGTAAGTGTGACCATGCTACGATCTCTCTCAGTTGCTGATTCAGCCAGGTTACTGGGATCCTTGACCAACAACGGCCGCAAATTGGCAAACTTCACAGGCTTCTACAAGGGTATTCAATCTGCAGGAGGTGTCATCGCGCCTGCCATCGACAACACAAAGGTTCCTTACATGACCAACCTTGCAGCGTCATGGGGCTTGTTGGCTGGGAGCTTGATCGTAGCTGCGCCAGTGATTTTCATGAAGGTTAAAGATACGACTTCGCTTGAGGAGGATCTCAAATTCTCAGATGAGACGTTTGCTGAGGTTGCTCCAACGGAGGCTAAGCTGGCCGTTCTCGGTGAGAAGCATTGAAACTGACTTACGAGGTGCCCATATTCTATCATTTGAGCAACGACATGACATCGGGTGTTCTGCTGAGCTGGAGCTTGGTGGTGATTGCTTGGACTCCTCATTTGCTCGCGCAGTTCTTTTGATACCCACAAGCGCACGTGAATGATAATTTGAAGCCTGTCTCAGCTAATTGAATGATAATGTCGTTGACCCAAGGCCTCGTGCCAGTCTCTTTGCCATCGTATGTGACTCAGCTACCTCAACTTTTCTCGCCGCCCTTGAACGAGCAGGTTCCACCCATTTGAACCGAATTCCAGAACGCATTCATCGCATGCTGGTCTGAAGTAATTCTTTCATGGCTTCTCCTCCCGCTCTCCTTGCCTACACAACTCAGAAACCGTCTGCGCATGTTCCTCAATCCCCTCGAACTTTCGTTTTTTGTCTGTAAGACCGCGCCTCGGTGAAACAGGACTCCGCGCCTGCTCGTCCGAAAGCTCCTTACGAACGTTGCCCAATTGTTTCCGCTGCGGTTTCCAGATCTCGCTCTGCTTGTGCGAGGCTTTGGATCTCCTTACGTCGCTGAAGCCACAATTCGCTACTCTTTTTTGAGAAGCGAGCAAGCCCTTCTGGTTCGGGCTTTCCGCTGTGTCTTCCAATGATGATGTCGATTGAACTCCCCCATATTGCTAGCAAAGGCATGCCTTGAAATGTCTGGAGCGTCGTCTGATTCTCCGATGATGGTATGGAAGCAAAAAATCTCTCCTACCACTCTGTCACAACTCGTCGCCTATTAGGAGTGTGGGAGGAAAAATCCATATTGCGCTGATTTGAGAGTACAGTCAGTCAGAGAGAGTAAATGCATGGCACCTCAGCCGAATGAGAAGAATAAAGCACAAATGATGCGACTCACAAGGTCAAGTAAAAATAGCCACAATGCAATTCGAAGCTGATTTATTGCCAGATAGAATTGACTTTGCTCGCATCTTTGAGCTGCTCACATCAGTCCTCATTCGCGACGCTGCTCGATATACTCGTGTGCATCATCTGTCTGTTGCGATCACTCCTGCACCACTTGGAAACACAGCCCTTCCTCACTTCATCCGCTTCACAATCTCCGCTGCTTTCTCCAGCTGCTCCACAGCTTCATCTATCTTGCGTTTCCGTGAACCAGAAGCCAGAAGCTCATCCCCGTGCTTGGTCTTAAAATTCCGTTGCAGACAGTTCACGACATCCAAGGCCTTCCTGAGCTGCGCTTCTGCTGCATCGACTGTGCTGATTTCCTGCTGCCGTTCAACCATTTCGTTGGTTCGTGTCTTTGCTCGGCCCAGGAGGCCCCTCCATATCCTACCAGCTTCACCGAGATAGATCCTCTTCTGGAAGATCTCTTTGCAAGATTCCTCAATCTTCTCACGAGGCATTTGAGGTGTAGGTTCGATGCTGCGCATCTGGAGCTGGAAGAGAAGGTCCTCTATGATCTCCTCGAGAAGTGCTATCTGCTGAAGATCAGATCTTTGCCCGAAGTCGATAATAGATCCAGCAATGTCCCACCTTATCAATATGGCTCATATCGTTCCGCTCGAACGTCTTGCTCGACATAGTGATACGCAGGGATTTTTGAGGGGCCGTTCTGGGGGTGTTCACTAATGACTGAATAGCGTCGACGGGGCGAGGCTGAGGATCTAAGTTATGGATGACTTCAGCAGCAGATGGTTTATTCTCGCTACTCGGCTGGCTGGCACTCGACATTGTGTATCTGTTGTGACTTTGACCATCCAGAGTAAGGAGGCCACGCAAGCTGATCTGAAATCAAGTTAGATCCGTATGAGGATTTGCCGAGGGAATGGTTGTGTATGCGAGTGTTGACATGGAAGATGTTAGTCATTCACAGCTTGTGCCGACTCAACACCGCTGATCAGATACAATAATAGGTTAAGAGATGTGATGAAGGTCTTCTTTTTTTTTAGGCTCACATGAAGCAGACACGGCATCTTCCCACCAGTACCGTCATGGAACGTCTTCAGAGAAAGCATCCCGTGCTATTCCTCGACAACAAGAGACCGGTGGAGGCTTTCATCCATCACTTCTCTCTGGCCTCCGACTTGAGCCTTCTCATTCAGACCTCACAAGCACCGACAAGCGCTCTTTTCATCTATAAGCCCGAGCCTCGAGCCAGCGAAGATATTGTCCCAGGACCCCGTGAATGTCTGAAAGATAAACCTTCCGCTACACTCAACACGGTCAATCCAATAGCGAGCAAGACCCGCACCAAACATGAGGGGGGGGGACGGCATCAATGGCTCCACCCTGCCACTTCTCGAGCTCGCTTTCAAGGGTAGTAGGTATACGTAGACCATGGATATCCTCCGCTATGTCTTGTTGTTCATCTGGGGGTTACAGCATCTCTGCTTGTGAGGAAGAAAGACAGGGACACGTAGTAAGGGGGGCAACAGGTAGGCGGATAGTGAAATCGTGTGAGATAGAATCTAAATTAGACTAAGACATCTTTTGCTCACATACGTGCGCTCTATTTCAAAGTCGACTCCGTCACGAAGTTGGTGACTCGAGCCATATTATTACGACACAGTGACTGGGTGGCTACCTGATTCTGATTGTCTGAAAGAAAGAGGGGTCAAGACGCATATGGCGGACCTTTAATTTTTACATCGAAATCCTGAAGGTCAACACGTCCACATCTGAATGGCATGTTTCCTATAAATATCACAAAGTATAGCAAGGGTGCTACAGCAGTTTAGTCTCTTACTGTACGCCATGTGATGAATGGTCATGTTCTGCAAGCAGTAGGTCAGAGGTTTTTATACTCACTCTCCTCAAATAGATGTACAGCTCTGACCTTGAGAGCACGTGACCTCAATTGACATAATCTCGATTCTGCTCGGGCACGTGATCTCACGACTGGAGAGACATCTCAGATGCCTTTATTGTTTCCATTGTGCTGCATGTCGCACGGAGAGACATCTGCCTTTGTTGTTTCTATCATACTGCGCGTTTGACAGAGATGTATCTATCTTCGTTGTCTTTGTGGTTCCCATGATATTGCACATCTAATAAAGATGTTTTTACGCGGTTTTAACTGTTAAGAGAGCCTTTAACTTTACCGAAGAGTATGAAAATCTTCAACTTCCCGAATCTTAATTAGCCTGTCTACGCTCAGTCAATCCCATTGGCTACACTCTACTGTTCTATCTCCCCTGTGCTCTCGTCTCTATCTTTTCTGCCCTCGTCCCTAACAAGATCAGTCTAGCAGCGACACAGCAACTGTCATTAGATGCTTCGCTTCTGCTGATGACTTCAGGACTATGGCTGAACAAAGGAAGATGGAGCACCAAGACTACACAGTCGGATGGATCTGCGCACTGCCAATCGAGATGACCGTGACGGTGGCCGTGCTGGACGAACGTCACAATTCCCTGCCTCATCCCACACAGGACCACAGCACTACATGTTAGGAAGGGCAGGAGAGCTTAAGGTGGCAGTGGCATGCCTGCCAAGCGGCGTGACAGCAATTACTTCGTCCGCGATCATGGCAAATCGGATGCTCTCCACCTTCAAGTCGCCACGATTATGTTTGATGGTTGGCATAGGCGGTGGGGTGCCAAGCGGAGAACACGACATTCGACTGGGTGATGTAGTGGTGAGCAAACCGGAGGGTATATCAGGGGGAGTCATCCAGTACGATTTTGGCAAGACGGTGCAAGAGGGCCGATTCGTGCGGACAGGATTACTGAACCGACCACCAGATGTACTGCTTAGCGCCGTGGCGAGTATACAGGCGAAGCACATGCTCGGAGAAGAGACGCCAAAACATTTGATTGAGATGATTGCACGACATCAAAAGCTGCGAGCTACGTGTGAATATCAAGGGGCCGACAAGGATCAGCTATTTGAGGCCTGTTACGATCACCCAGCCGGGGTTCCCACATGCGCTGCGTGCGACATCAACCGGATTATCTCGCGATCGGCTCGCGGCGACGATGGTCCTTCGGTCCATTACGGACTGATCGCATCGGGAAACCAAGTAATGAAGGGCCGGTGTGACGCGCGAGAGGCTGCAGAAAGAATTGAACGTGCTCTGCTTTGAGATGGAGGCGGCAGGTCTCATGGATAGAGTTCCATGTCTGGGTATTCGAGGCATCTGCGACTATACCGACTCCCATAAGAACAAGCGATGGCAGCCCCACACGGCTGCCACGGCTGCAGCATCTGCCCAAGAGTTGCTCTGCACAATCCCGAAATGTCAGGTCGATCGCACGTCGACGATGGTCGAGACGATTCTAGGAACGGGTAAGTGCTCAGAGGCTCTAGCAGGAGAATGGAAACTCGCCAAGTATATCTAGACACGAAACCTTCAAAGGTGAAACCTGTCGATTGCAGTTGTGGAGCGACTAACCATGTCTTAGACCACTTCCGTGACATTCGACAATGGTGGCACAATCAAGAATCAGGTTTGGGGTGACCAACCTATCGCTGGGGATATGACATTCAATTGACATCCAGCGGAAAACCCAAGAATATCAAACATGTGCTCTGCTCAATCTTGTCCTGTTCTTAAAGCACATCATTTTTTCGTCAAGATGTGTCGTGCCACTTATCGTTCTAAGCCCGTGAGAAAACCCTGTCAGCATTGTCGCTCGCTACGCAGTCCTTCTCGCGCGCTTCAGACGGGCTCGCTCTAGCAGTCGAGACAGTGTGAGGATGGCTACACAACGCATAGGCAGGTGCTGCGTGTGTGTCCGTGGAGATTGCGGGGTCTTGAGCTCCTCGTCAAGACTTCAATGAAGAAACCGATCTACAAACTTTCCTCTAAACCCCCCTCCCCCCCCCCCACCAACAAAATAGCCAGCTCCTCCATTTCCCTGCCTTGTCCAAAGGCATGGGGGGGGGGGGCAAAGGACTTCGCAGACTTCACCAACAAGTCAGGAGACAGCAACCTTCCCCAACAGTCCAGCAGATTACGATTACATATAGTCCCCCCCCTCTTATGCGAAATGCCCACCTTTCCTTTCCTTTGCCTCTCTCACGAACACTGAACGAGATAGCCCAAACAAGCACCAACAATTCTGACAGGTCCGTACAATCTAACAACTACATTACCTCCTAACTTACTCAACCAGTAGAGATCAGCTGTGCAGCGTCCAAACTAACGGGAGATCTGGTGGCCAGACGACGTTTCCCACGAAGAGGGGATGGCGGGTATGTAGATCTAGAAAGGAGGACTGATCGATCAGCCTTTTGACTGGGTTGTGGTGGTGGTGGTAGCTGGAAGGGTGGTGTCCGGAAGCGGGGCCCGCGTATGCTGATTGAGAATCTGAGGGGGGGGGGGGAGTGCCTTTCGGGTCTCTGGGCAAACACTCTCGCTCTATTCAACAGATGATGAGGAGTGGGTATGATGAACAGGTCGGGGAAGTAAGAAATGAAGGTCGGATCAAGATTGCGAGATTTGCGCCTCCCCTGCCGTGTGTCACGGAGTGGGTGGAAGGGGTGATCTGATTTGGATGATTGGATGGTCCGAGAAGAGAAGTAGTGAAGTAGCCTAGCATAGTATTTATAACCAGCCGAAGGGGCCGGCACCAAAGTACAAACGATACATCTCCCTCAAGCGCATCCATTCATCAATCTCAAAAACCTCAACATTACTTTCCCATTCACATTGACCCAACCCAGCTCAATCGAAGTGCATCCGAACCTAACCTAACCATCAACCCTCCTCCTAGTCTTCTTTCTAGCACTATACCTCGACGTGACCGGACTCCTCGCTGTCACATTGCCATTCCCATTCCCATTCCCACTCCCACTCCCATCCCCTCCTCGTTCTCCTCCTCCATCCTCCCCATCCCCATCAGCCACCGACCCATCAATCCCCTGTAGTTCCAGCTGCGCTTTCGTTAGCATAGTCGTACTGGTGCTGTCTTTCCCCTTTGCTGCTCCGCCTCCGCCGCTACTGTTGTCGTCATCATCTTCAATAGGGGCCCAGCCCCATCGCTCAGACGCACGGACTCGTTTCTCGGCTCCGCCGCGGGGGCGAGAGCTGGTGGATGTAGACGTGGAGGTTGGTTTGGTGCCTGAGATGGTTGTGTCTTGGTAATCTGTTTGTGATTGTGTTTGGGTCTGAGTTTGGGTCTGGGAAGGGATATCGCTTTCTGCTGGGGTGGCTGCCACGAAATCCGGGTCTTCGGCGTCGAGGCGTGCGTTTACTCTCTCTGCTGCAGCGACGACGCGCTGGGTTTCTGTGCCTATCGGCGCGGTTTGGATGGGGAAATGGTGCGCGAGTTTTGTGGATGGTTTTGGTGGTGGAAGATTCTCGGTCGATGCTGGAGCGCTGTCAGCGACTGGGAATGTTTCGGTACTGGATGTGGGTCTCGGCTCGAGAGATTTGACTCGGTGGAGGGTGTGAGACTCCGCTTGCTGAGCGGGTGCGGAGTGAGGTATCGATTGGCGGAGCTCGTTATCTGCGCCGGCTTTGGGAGTGGGTGGCGATGAGAGTTCAGGGTCGGAAGCGTTCTTCAGAGCGGGAGCTGCAATATTCCTGGGCGCTAAACGTTTGGGTTCCACAGACGAATCGTCGCCCTCGGTCTCCTCTTCAGAGTACACGATGTCGTCTTGGACGTAGCCTCCGCTGGGACTCCTTGCGGTCAGGTTCGGAAAAAGAACTGTTGGGCCAGAGGGTTTCGGTCTGGCGGCCGGGGCAGGTCTGGTAGCTGGTACAATTACTGGCCCAGTCGTGGGTCCAGAGGCAGGTCCAGATATTGGTGTCATGACCACTCCATTGGAGTGTCGATTTCGCGGCCTCCCACGTGAACCCTTCTCTGCAACAGTCCCAGCAGAGCCGAGTCCATGTTTCTTCTCATGCTCTTCAATCTCTTGAACCTCGATACCATATTTCTCAAGTGCCAGCTCGAGACTACCGATCGTCCCTTTCGATATACCATGATTCTTGACAATATGACATTGAAGCCCGTGCACAGTCTTCCAGTCAATTCGCATGCAATCATCATGATTGCACCTTAGATACAACTCCTTCTTGCCGGCCACGGTCGGAGCCTCCTTCGTCCCTCCTGGGCCAAAATACGTCCAAATGCCACGGTCAAGCTCGTCGGTCCGTTCACAGTGGTGATGACGATTTGCAAAGGCTTCTGATTGAGAGTATGGATGGGTAGTAGAAGCCTTTCGCTTTCCAGTCAGAATTGGTGTAGTGCTCGTTGGACTGCTGCCTGGCGGGTGCGAGGGTGAATGGTGCACAGCCGACTCAAGTGCAAGAGGCTGCGGTTTGGCTGATGATTGAGGTGTTGTTTTTGCTTTCGAAGCTGGTTGAATCGGTGTCTTCATGGTCTGTGTTGGAGGTTGATTGATGGATGGAAAGCCTGACGCCGGCGTGTTGATAGAAGTGAAGTTGGACGTCGCTGAAGGAGGACGAACGTCATAATGTGATGAGCCCGGTGGTGGTTGGGGCGGCTGAGCTTGATGACGAGGTGATTGAGCATGAGTCGGTTTGGGAGAAGGTCCGTATTTAGTAGGCGGAGCTGGAGGATTATATCGAGGGGGCCTGCCGTTGGGCAACGGAGCTGGTGGTAATGGCTTATGCTGTGGAGGATTGGGCTGATTTTGCGGT
>JAABUK010003948.1_pt1 | contig 24633 bp, 35 predicted proteins | sample 5559141 | NCBI WGS metagenome assembly JAABUK01 (sample SAMN10711869, study PRJNA513367) | rock metagenome | isolation source: Antarctica rocks | place: Antarctica: Victoria Land, Pudding Butte nord | collected 2016-01-03 | reverse complement strand
GCAGAATCCTCTGTCGCCAGTAAGGCGAGAGCATTGCCCACTCCTTGGTGCGGCGCACTTTGGCCATCTGAAGGACTGTCTTCTGAGGCGGTATAGTGATGGGAGATATGAAGAGTGGCTTGAAATCAGCACACATGTACACCACCCAGGGGGACTTGTCCTCATTGTTTTCAGGGACAATGTCAATCACGACAGCACCTCGAGGCAGGAAGATCACATTTCCTACAAAACAGCACAGCAAACCAGATCACATGCTCTGAATACAATTGACTCACAAGCATAAATGCCGGGCTGGCTGTGTAGCATGGCCAGCAAGTGATACGCAAATTGCTGATGATCATCAGCAGATACATGTACGGCTACGAGCAGGTGCATCTCCTTGGGTGCAACACGCGTGGTACCCAGCTCTGCCGGGGGGTATCAACCCCCCTTGATGGGGATGCGGATGCAAGCTGGGGCTTGTACAACAGCCATTAGTGGTGTCAGTGTCAGGTGTTGCACAGCCCATTCTTGGAAGCGCACCTAGAGCAGCTCCATGCGTTTGTATGACTATGCTGGCGTTGTAGTACAGAGCTGCCTGCTGCTGCAGGGACTTCCCTTCCAGCTTGTCTACAGTAATATTCAGGGTGACTGGGAACTTGACCTACAAAGTTAGACCCATGTACTGAGCCCATGCAGCATTGAGGGCAGGAGCCACATGGCTGAGGTTGTGACATGCATGCATTATGAAAGAAGAAGAAGAGCACTCATGCCAGGAAGTACAAAGCAAACTTACACATGTTTGTGCCAGCTCATCCAGTGAAACATCCTTTTATGGCACCTGTTTCATGCAGAGCAAAGCAAATTTTACTGCATGAGGCAGTAACCGGTGCAGGAACCCACCTGAAGATGAGATATCACATCTGGCAGGTTCAAAAAAGACCTTCCTGCAGAGTAATGCCTGTCTATGACTACCAGGTTTATCGTGTCTGCTGGAGCAATGACATTCTTGGGCAGGCCAGTACAGTCCAGCATACGCTCTTGCCACGTGGTCACCATATTTCCCACCATGGGACTGCGTCCAAACCTACCAGCACAACACTGATTTTGAGAGGAATGCAGTTTTCAGCATACATCCAATGACTGTGCGCAAGCTTTCAGAGTGTCGAACAATCAGGTATGCTGCCTGAACAGACAAAGTGCAAGTATGTCTTTGACAGAGAAAGTTGAGGACTTGGAGAACTTGGACCAGGGCTGGTGCTTCAGTACAGAAAAAGCAAGGTGGAATAACATGGGCAGCTTTGTGCGGCATAGCTAGCCAAGACCACATGCTTCACAGCACAGCATTAATATGGCTGTAAATAAAGCCACCATGCAGTTGTGAGGCTTCTGAGACACCAGCAGATGCTTCAGCATGGGGCTTACTGGGGGCGGCACCAGGGGTAGCCTCGGCAGGTGGGACCGATGCCAGCCAATAAGGTGCCAACCACCACGACGTGGTCCTTGAAGAAAATGTCATTGCTCAGCATGAGAGCCCTCTGCACAGCAGCAAGTGACATGAGTCACAGCTCTACTACCTCTGAATTTGGCAGCTTTACACGAGACAACACAGGCTGGTGCACTTCAGAGCAGAAGGTGGGAAAGGCAGAAGGATGCTTAGCAGGCCCTGGGCATTGTTACACTTCTTGCCCTTTGCCATGGCCAGCAGCGTGGCTATGATGAAATGGCAATGGCACCAGGAAGAAGCAGCATTTGGGATTACTGCACCACCGTTGGGCAAGCCCTGCGCCTTGGTAGCGTCTTCAGCTATGCTGCCAAGGCGCAAGGCTTGCCCAGTGGTGGTGCAGTAGGCCCTGTTGCTGCTCCCCCATTGAAGGCAGAGAAGTGACCAAGGAGCTTCCATTCACCAGGAGCAGTCTGCTACAGGCATGCATACCTTGCAGAAGCAATTGAACATCTCCTGGCTAGCAGCAGGCATCATGCTGATCTCCTCCTCCCTCACATTGCCTAGCAAGATATGGAAATCATTCAGATCCTCCTCACTGTAGCTGCACCTGTTGCATTGTAAGCGTTTCTCAGTTGGCCTGTAGCCAATGCTACTGGTAAGCATTTCTCAATTGGCATGTGATCAAGTATGGGCAGCACACATGCCTTGTCATGACATGGGCATAAATTGATTCTGCAAGCCAGATGGCTCATGCTTTCTAAAGACAAAGTGGCAGACATCAATAACGGCACCTGATGCTATGCATGCTGACCTGTTTAGGTAGCTGCACATCAGGTTATGTATGATAGGCCCGTGCTCTCCCAGCAGGTGACCATAGTTGTCTTGAAATGTCAGCTTCCAAAACAGTGCCTCCTTCATTGACAGCTTGGGTGTTGTGTCCCACTTGAAGGGCAGATCCTGTGGGAGAACCACTTCAGCCCACTCGTCCTGCCCAAACTCCATTTTGTCAAAAGGGCTCAGACTGACCCAGCTGATTGGCACTCTAGGAGGTCCAGTCTCCAATACTGCCAGATCTGCAGTCAAAGGTGCACAAGGAGTGCCAAATGGAATGCCATGAACTTCTAGTGCAAGAATCAAGCAGCTACAGTTGAGACAACGCTGAAGGTTGATTCAGGGCATAGTACCTGGGGTGGGATAGTAAAGGGTGCCATTCCACAGCAACAGGTTGTAATACTTGCATACCCGATGCAGCTTGCTGCTCCCAAAACACTGCAGGCCAGCACAGACATTGTTAAAAGTTGCCAAACAGCATGTTGTTACAGAAAACAGTAGTCAGCATGCTTTACCTCATGAAGTGCATCTTGAAAAGGCGGGTCTACCAAGGGCCAAGCATCAAACTGATCTTCCCCTGCTGTCTCTTCTATTGAGTCTGCAAGTGATTGTGATGCCTGAGATGCTGCTGCTGAGATCAGCCTGGGCTCATCCAAAACTGCAGCATTGCTTGGCTGATACTCTTGAACCGCTGCCTGTGGCTCATGTCTTTGCGCTAGCAGTGCTTCGGATTTTGTCTGTGATAGTGAAGCTGTATCTGTACGTAAGGCTGTACCGGCGATGATGCCCGCTTCAGAGGCAATCTGGTTACTGTCAACGTCCTCATATGCAGTGCTGCTACCTTGCAGATCAAGTTGTTGCTGCTGTTCAGCTTGCAAAAGAGCTCTGGTGTTACCCTCTGTCAAAACTGCTCTTGGCTGGTTTCCAAGTGTCAACGGGGTACTTTGGTGCACAGGCAGAGACCAACCCTGATTGTTGTAGTCCGGTGTTGTTCTGCTCTGACGCGTCAAAGCTTCGCCGGCTGCTGGGGAACGTGCTGCCTGCAGGCGGGTCAGAACTTTGTACAAGGGTGATTTTGCGTGCAAAGCTCGGATGCTTGCGCAGTTATACCTGAGTCAAAAGCACCAACAAGACGCTTGCTTGCCACTTGCTCCAGATCTTGCGCATCAGCCAGCCTGCACGCACGCTAAACCTAACGCATGCTACAAGTGGCCTGACCCCGCAAGTTTGGCAACAGGCACAACGGCGGCCAGGCGGTGATGCGCAGTTGTAAATGTCTTTGCAAGAACTTGCGAAGCAAATGCTTTGAAACTTGGTTACGTAGGATGGGAACGATAGCGGCGTTGTGCTGTGACAGCACCTGATGACCACTTCGGTTTGTTAACGGCAACAGTGAGAGCGCAAGACAGGGCACGGCTACCAGATCAGGACTGTGCTGTTCAACGCATTGACAAGTTGTGTCCAAGCCGGAACCACCCTCTTGCGCAGCTTCGGTGAAGTGCGGCAAACTGGTGCCCTTGGCTACTTTTGAATACACGAAGGTTCAACGAAGAAGACGAATTCTCGATACGTGGCAATCTGCCCCCTTCCTGGCTGGCTACAGCATTGTCATCTTTTTCTCTCCATGACATGCAGTATGCCACAGCACTCTAGCTGTCCTCACACCGAAAGAGTACATCATGTGGCAGTCACTGCACCAATTGTCTTGTAAATGTATGTTGTACATCATCGTCAATACAGTCGGGTACAGGAATGCAGGCTGATTCCAGGCTGTAGCAAGCTCGATGGGAACATGCCTGCACAGCAATACTACAACAGGGCCTGGATGATTGCATAATATATTATAATCGTGATCACTGGCAGTACATGAACCATTCCCATAAAGCATGGTACTGCATGCATAGTGCATCCCTGCTGTGGCATTTCTCCATATATTATATTCAATCAATTGAGACTTGAGACAGGACACCATGCGTCCCTGCATACTGTGTTTGATACCTATGCACAAAACCGTGTTGGTGTGTTTTTCCATTTGTTGCCGAAGGAGGTTCATTCTGTTCTCATGTGTTTTATGTGCCCGCCGCCGTACTGCTCAAAAGCTTGTCATCGACGTCGTCGAGCAGCTCTTGCCTGAGCTGGTGTCAATGGTGTATTAATCGCCCCTTTCGCCTTCTGGGCTGGCTGTATTGTCGCTGCAGCTAAAGGCTGACTGGACTTGCTACTGAATTGTCTGTAGGTTTGTGACGAGCTATGCCTGAGACTGTCTGTCCGATCAAAAGCTGAATGCTGGCGGTAAGGCTTGAACCCGGGAATGGATCTCAGAAAAGGGGAGATTTTAGCACTGAACCGCTGCATTCCACCCCTGGGTGCACGCTCTTTTGCATGTAGCAGATGCAGCTGTTCCTTGGCTCGTGTCATACCAACATATAACAGTCGCACCTCCTCATTGTGACGTTCCAAATCCCTAGGATCTGACACATCATCTAGTAATCCTCCATGAGGCATCAAAGCATCCTCACAACCTGCACATATGGATCATGCTAAGTGCAATACCAAGCACTTTGTATGTAGTGCAAGGAGCACAGGTTGTGTAACAGATGTTGCAAGTGAGCAAAAATGCAACAAAAAAGAATTCGCTGAGTGTATCCTGCCATGTCTTGCATATAAAGCTTCTGGCAGCCTGTCAATAACAGCAGAGCTGCAAAATGCATACAAGACATTGGGAGCAGAACTCAAAGGGCAAAGACACTGTATTGGCTTACCCACAATGAACACCACAGCAAACTCAAGACCCTTGGACAAATGAAGAGTCATGACATTGACAACATCTGGGGACCCTTCTTGCTCTTCTTCGGCCGCCGCCTTTTCTGGCTCACTCCACAAGGCTACTTGCTCCAAAAACTCTTGCACTCTTGCCAGCCCATCTTTAGACTCCTGACCACCAAGCCGTGAATGTCTGTCAATGCTCCATGCATACCAAAACAACACTAAAAATTCTTGCTTGGCACATCACAGCATGATTGTGGACACATCAAACTGCTCAGGCCTTGTCATTTCCATTACGATGCAGAGGAAGTACAACACAGCAATGCAGTACCTGGGCAGGATCATCGGTATCTAGATAGTCCAGGCCGCGCACTGCAGGCTGCATGGCGGCATGCTCAGCTGCCCCCACCACCTGTATGCCACATCAACTTCACACACTGCACTGCCTCAGACATCATCTTCACACATTGCACTGCCTCAGTAGACATCAACATCACATATTCCACTGCTTTAGTAGCAGGCACATTTCATGGTGAAGAAGGCACTGGAATTCCAGTGGTGACAACATTGGCAGAGACATCTTGCCACCTCGCAGTCAGCATCAGTACGACCTCCAGCATCACTGAACAGGATTGTTTGCAGGCATTGCAAATGCCAATCTACCCACAGATCTGCAAAAGCAGGACTGGCACAGAACAGACCATGCACAGCACAGCACAAGAGGAGCGCCGACCTGTAGTACATTTTGCCATCGATTCTGCTGCTTGTCCTTTCCACTTCTGGCTACATCACCAGCAAACAAGCAGTCAGAATAGTTGCTTAAGACAACAAGGACGAATAGGAAGAGATATGAATGGGCAAGCAGCATACCTGCCATCACAAACTCCTCAAAATTAATGTGGTTCAGCAGCGCATCCAAAACGTGTGCAAGAGCATGCTCTGTGAGCAAGGCTCGCAACATGATGATGGTCTTGCAGAACCCATCAATGCCTGAGGCGGCCTGCACAGGAATGACTCATAGGGGAAGCTGGTCTTGCATCTGCCTTTGCCACTGCAAGACAGGGTAAACAGGCAGGGATGCAGGTACTATCTCAGATGCACCAAAAAATCTTGCAGACGCAGCAGATGCGTACATACTTACAACAACTGATGCCCCCTCACAGGCTAGGGCCTTAGCCTTGGCAGGAGTTTAAACCAATGCCGGCAACCATTGGGACATGCCATGTACAATAGACCAATCACAACAAGATCAAGCAGCAGATGCATCACCGCAAGCTGGGCTGAAACTTGTTGATTGTTGTTTTGTCACCTTTTTGCTTAGGTGCAACTCCTTGACAGGCACGTTACAAGTGGGTTCCAGGTGCGTCATGTCAGGCCAACCCTGGGGTGCACCATCAAACTGCACAGGTGCTGCTTGCTGGTATGTACTGGTCGTGGCCTGCATCCAGGAAAGCGAACTATAAATTCTTTGTCAAGAACTCCCTTGTTCATCAAGGTCTCAACCAAGTCTGCAGAAAGGGGTACAGCTGAGCTACAGAAAGTTGCCATGGTTGAGTGGGTCAACAGATATGGCTGGCCTTTGAGTTGTACTGAACAGACCTGGGCAGCGCGCACCCAAATCTGCAATGCAACCCTGGTTTGAAGGCCAAGATAGGACAGCAAGTTAGGACTAGTGCTGCAGCAGCAAGGCATCAGGTGAGGAACGTCAACATTACTCATCCTTGATGCTCATCTCACTATGCACAGCTTAGTGTCGTCACTGTGTCATGCTTGTTGGCTGAGAACATATGACAGCGCAGAACAGTGGCTAACCTGGTAGGAGGGGAACAAAGCCTGCCCCAAGGTCAGACCCTGTCCTTCTGCCCAAGCCTTAAGCTTGATCTGTGACTCAGCGCCTATGCCTCGTGTTGGCTGATTGATGCTGCGCATCAGAGACAGATCGTCTTCTGGGTTGATTGCCAACTTCACGTAGGCCATCACATCCTTTACTTCCTTCCGCATCCAGAAGGGAGTTCCCCCAATGACTTGGTATGGGATGTTCCTTTTGACCTAAAGGTTACATCCTTGACATTGCTTGCAGCATCGCTTGACATTGCTTGCAGCATTGCTTGGAGCAAGGCTTCATGCCAGGCAGAACTTAAAGGCGCTGTCAGTCTACAAGCGAGTCTGGCTAAGAACATGCATGCAACATGCTGCAGAAAGTGTTAACGCATGCAAGCTATCAGTGCCACATGTCTTGTGAGTCAGCTCGGGTAGGTCAAAGTTGCAAGGAAAGGAGCGCTGCAAGGCTGCAAGCTGGTACTCTGTATCGTCGCTGGACAATGCATGCAAGCGAAGCCAAGTTTGGCCACATTGCAGCTGCATGGCACAGCTCACCAATTGCTCTTCAAAGAGGCGTGACTGCGCATTGGTGCTATACAGAATGGCCATGTCCTTCCACTTGTGCCTGCCCTGCTGATGCAGCTGCTGCATGAGGGCTACGACTGTTTCTGCCTCGGCCCTCTCGTCCGATACCTGTGTCACCTGCACCATGAGATGTTGCCACATTACAGACAGCAGCTGCGCTTGACATGGGTCATCAAAGGCACTATTGTATCTTGCACATACATCAAAATTTCACCCATGCCGACAAATGGTGTGCATCATTCAAGACCTCGCCATTGCATGATGGTGAATGCTGCGTTTATACGCATGCCAGGTAGCATTACAGGTGCCAAGCATGCGACAGTTGTCGCCAAAGCCACATGCAGCCAGCTGGCTTCAGTGAAGCATGCAAATCATGGCAAAGCAAGCGTCAAGGAATGCCATGATGTGTGCAGAAGCATGGTTATTACTGACAACCTGCAGCATGCATGACAAGCTCAGCACTGCACTAGAATGCCTCTGTGGAGCATCTAAAACGATGTACCTGGATTTGGGGTCCTTCATTTTGTAGGGGGTTTAGGACCACCCGTTCTGGAGTCACCCCTGTACTCAGGATGTTGTTGAGGACCCCTTCAGCACCCCTCAGCACTTGAGGGGTGGACCGATAGTTATCCTTGAGATGCAGGGTGGTTGCTCCTACATCATGTCAGCAAGTCTCATTGCATATACAGTAAGTTATATCTGAGCTGCTGCCTAAGTCTTGGCACATGAGCATGCTGGGAAGTGGTGTAGTGACTAAGTGATAAGGCAACAAAGTCTTATGTTGTGCCGACAGCATGGCCATCAACCAGCCACGCACATCTTGCCACTAGACTACAGGCAGGTCTGTCAGCCGCACCTGGATAATCAGTTCCAAAAGACTTTGACATGTTGACTACATTTGCCCCTCTCCAGCCATAGATAGCTTGATCTGGGTCTCCCACCACAAAGACATTTGCCTAGCAGGAAACACATTGCGGTTGTTATGACAGCGAGTCACAACACTGTGAAGTAAACATTCATTTATTTGCTGATTTTCAAAAGGTCACTCTATGATATTTGTACAATGCTGTTGTTCCTGTTTACAGGAAGAGGCTTGTCAAAAACTTTACAGGTATGTGAGTGATGGTAACCCACAGCCATTGGCAGTTTTTCTCCAGCAATGAGTAATGACTCCAGAAGGCATCAAACAACATCACTGCATACGTATGTGCAGTAGTTGGACATGCCTCTCAAGGAATACAACACGGCACCTCAGCATTACAGTCTCTGACTAACCTGATTGCCAGCAAGCTGGCGAACCAACTCATATTGGGGTGCATTGGTGTCTTGAAATTCATCCACTAAGATATGCTTGTACCGCTTCTGCAATTTGTTGCGCACAGCCGGGCACTGCTCAAGCAAAGCCACAGGCCAGCTCAGCAGGTCATCAAAATCCAGCGCCCTGAAAAGTAGGACAAATCTCATGTTGTACTGCTTTTATCTGTTGGCTCATTTGCTGTTCATTTGTCATTTTTGCCAAACAAAGGTGACTGGCTCTGAGGCAACAGTGTAAACATGAACTGTTTACGAGAGGTTACCACCACACTGCAACTATTGCTGATAGTTGTAAGCCAAGCACTGGCTAAGTGCGCACAATGACAAAAGAACATTAGGCACCACAGCATTGGTTGCTGCACGCCATGCAAATCGTCACACCTGTTTGCTTCAGCTCAGCTTCATACAGATCATAGGCCTGCTCAAGAATGACATCTGCCTTGACTGCAAGCTCGTGTTCTTTGTCCAGGTTGTTCACCAAAGCTGCACTGCTGGCCTTGTACTTTGCAATTGCTGATGTGCCGTCTAGGCCAAAGCAGGTGCTCACGCCATTCTTCACCAAAGAAATGTCATGGCGAAATCTTTTTGCCATTTTGTCAAGAGACTTTGGTTGTTCCTGCAGGCCAACTCACTTGTTGTAGGTGCAGCTTTGTAGTAACTACTGAGGCAACTAGCTTACTGAGTCTGCTGCAAAAAAGCAGTCTGATACTCATTAACCAAAGCAGATGCACAACACAATCTTCTGTTCTGCAGAGTCGTACAGGTGACAGTGTGTAGTGAACACCCCACAAGACAGATGTTGCAAAGATAGCATGACGTACCAACATTACAATGTGGAATGTACTGTCTGCATTGCAGTTGTTGATGGACGCGCAACAGAGGTGGAACAAAACAAGACAATTACAAGGCTTACCCATTCCTGCAGCTGCGTCTGATCTGCCACTGCGTCTTCCAAACTGCCATCATCTTCAATGTTGCTGGTAGCAATCGTGCCCCTGCGCTGGCTGAAGTGCTGTTTCAGAGCTTTTTTCATGACCGCTTTAGTATCATCCTGGTCAAAGATATTGAACCCTTGACGCCCTGTATCTCCCAGATGCTCGACATGCCGCCTCACAATTTGGCAGCCTATAGAGTGAAAGGTGCCTGCAGAGCACTGCAGTACATGAGCTGCGCACATGGCAGCTGCAATTGGGCTTTTGGCTTAGCCAAGCTGCTTGCATGATCCAAGAGCAGCTCAGGCATACGCAGTACCTCAATGTGAAACCGATGCAGTACAATGATGATCTGCTTCAATTCAGCATGCACAGGGTGTTGCTGCACAAGCAAAGGTATCTGACCTGCAACGACTCGGCTAGCTACAGTCTGACCAAGAAGCACAGCTAGGCGGTCCTGCAGCTCTCGGGCTGCCTTGTTGCTGAAGGTGATGACTACTAGCTCCCATGGTTTGCAGCCTTTCTCCCTGATCAGGTACTCCACTCGTGAAGTTAAGACCCGCGTCTTGCCGCTGCCAGGTCCAGCTATGATCCTGATGCATACACACATGATGTTGTGACATGCAAACGCAAGCGAGTACTGATGTCGCTGTGGGAGTTGTGCGTGGGCTGATGTCTGCTGGTCTGCTTAAACCGTTACGCAATCAGCACATGCATTGCATGTATGCACATGAGCTGCACATTGCACAGGCTGACTCACGGCCAGGATGAACCCAGCAGGAGCAAGGAGAACATCATGTGAAGTGCACTGTCAATGACCTGTTCCTGTGTCCCTATAGCCTGGTGCTTGATTGTACCTGAGATGCCCATCGCCAGCTAGTGCTGCTGCCGCCTGTTCTTCACTCAAGCTGTGAGTGAATTGCTGCGCTGCCTCCTGATCTTGACATGCAGCCTGGCTTTGACTAGTTGCAGCAAGGCAGCGATGGAAACTGGCATGAGTAACATGATACAGAGCTGGTCTCTTGTGCAGCAAGCTGCAGTTTGACACCACAGGTATCCTGAGTTGACACCATCTGAGTTGAGAGTTGATGGGTGTATTGATGGAGCTCACAGCGCCACATGTTGGCATGCTACTGAAGAAAGTCCGGGCACGCTGCTTCACTGCCAAACATATCCTGTTGAGCATGAGTTGCTACGGGTTCCGGGCTCTGCCATGGAGCTATCAGCCGACCATGATGCCACACAGTAGTCAGGCAGCACCACGAAGGTGTATGTGCTGTCGACAAAAAGCTCTGTGACCCAGGAAAGGGGGACTGATCCCAGTGCAGATAAAATCAACTGCCCAGATAGCTCCGCAGGCAGGCGTATGACGATGAACTGATCAGTGCACGCCGAATTGTCTGACCCTTCGCAACATCGACTCCGGAACAAATTCTGACTGGTTGGTTAGGGTTGCGCATTGCATGCATATGCCATTGTGCATGCTGCGCTGGGTTTGCATGCCACGCTCAGCATTCCTGTCCCGCTTGTCCCTGAATTTCGCCATGCCGAGAAGCAGCTTACAATTGGACATCACAAAATCGAACCCTTCGTTTGATAAATGGAAGCTGGCGCGGGGGCTCAGCGTTTCAGAAGAGCATGTGACGCTTGAGGGGCATGTCACCGTCCTCGATCACAGCACAGAATATCTGAACACGCGTGCAGCTGTGCTGCACAATCATCTCAATTACTCAGGAGGACGCTTCTTTGTTTTCAAGACGCACGATGGCATCAATAGCCTCTGCGAAGTCAGCAGTGGACAGCAAGTAGGCCTCAGCAAAGCAGTCTGGGGTAGGTCAGCTTGTCAGGTTCTGTAGATGCTAGGCATTGCTTACCTATGGTTCCATCCAATTCCCCCCCTGCAGAGCAATCAGACGACTCCAGAAAGTCATGTGCAAGCCAGCAAACTGCGACTGCACACTCTGCCTTACAGCCCTCTGTGGCAACAATTCAATCGCCTCAGGCGCCAGGGGAGCAACTGATTGTTTCATCAGGTCACGGTGATCTGACCTTGTTAGATGGTGGCAGCCCACAAGGTGACTTGACATGCAAACATGCATCAATGCACTCTCCGATGAAGGTTCATGTAGCAGGTGTTTGCAGATGGTGCGGGCCCATGCTTCCCTCTTCGGTCATCAGAGTCATCCATTGGTGCAAGGAGTATATACATTGAGGCTGCCTTTCAACAAGCACCAGGTGATTGATCTTGCAGCATCTTTTGTGCATCCAGTTCGCCCTTCACCTGTCTCTGTCTTTGTGAGCCCTAGAGTCAATCGGAAGTGCTATGTGCCACCTGTTGCATTCCAGAAGGACGGCTGCATGCAAACAATGCGTGCAGGCCATGTACAGGTTGTTGCTTGGGCTGTCAAACAGAGGCAAGGTTCTGAATCAGCTGGCTGCGAAATCTTCCTGATCTCACTTGAGCACGACAAAATGGCTTCTGGCGCAGCTTTGACTGTGAAGGCAGTTGAGCTTTTGCAGGTATGCAGTGGTGAGTCCTGAGAGTTTGCATGGGTAAGCATACCAAATTGCATATCTTGCGCAAGCATTGCTGCAGATCCTTGGGTGTTGTTAATCCCCCTCACACGCAAGTATCAGGCAAGTGTCAAATGGGTACCCAACAATGTCAAGACACAGTGCAGTCTGCACTCATTGGGGTCAAGGGAGTGTGTGTCATGCATGCTCAGCTGTCCAAGTTGTGCAAAGAGAGTAGTCACAGCATAGGGACTACTCAGGCAGACATAGTTTACATTCTTGGTCGCTGAAAATGGTGGGTGATCTGACATGGTGATGCAGGTGAGTGCATTGCCGCCCCACGCTGTCATGGTCCAGCCTTTACATGGAGTCATCATAATAGCAGCATCCAACCCAGAACCCCAAAGGCAATCCCATGCTGATCCTCCTGTGCAAACAGTCATAACAGGTTTGCATGCAATCTGCATGGCTGCAAGGTGGCTGGCAGGCTGTTCAAATCTTGTGCAGGCTGATGCTCTGCATCGTAACAAAGCATGTCTTTTTATACAGTTGCTTGATGCAGATTTGCGCGTGCAGATGGTGATGATGATGCAGACAGTGTGAGCCCTCGCACACTGAGGCAGGCAGCTGATAGGCTAGCACGCTTCACCTCTGATCAACCAGCAGGTGTGCTATGTCTTGCTGCTCTCCTGCTGCTGACTAACATTGCTTTCATCACCCACAAATGCGTTGTAGCGATGAAAGGCCTTTCCTTGTTTACAACGTGTGTTTGACTGTACAACCCACTGAGAATGAACGCATCCATGTGAGGTGTGCTGTCAGGATTGAATGCATCATCTGGCTATACACCGTCAGTTGCATATATAGCTTGTCTCACACGTGGAGAGTCCATCATGGCTGATACTTGTGCATCAAGCCAACCAGGAGCAAAGCCACTGGTCCTGCCATATGACACATCCACATACGCTGCGCCTCTATTGCTGCAGATGATGCTGTGCCTAGGAATGAGTTCTCCGATCTGTACAATGAGGTTGGCCCTGATAATGTGGGAGGTATGGGCAGTGAACCTACCTGTACTATCACCTTGTTCTCTCCTGATGGTCATGCCGCTCCTGACAGCAGTGCCGCAAGTCTCATCAAATCTCACAGTGCTGGCTTTGCGACAAAGGACTCAGCACAACCCAACTCAGCACAGACTGCTGATGAAGCAGCAGGCGACAGCACAATGTCTGAGACAGCTGTTCCTGATGACCAGCTTGGTACATCACCACTGCAGGACAGCATGCCACCACCAGCCGGTGATCTTAGGCAGCACAATGCTGAGCAGCCTGTCTACAGACTTGCTGACCAAGTGGAGTGTGACCCACACAAGCTGGTTGCAATCAGACCTGGTCAGCAGCAGCAGATACTGCTAGGGATGTCCAATGATGTGGATTGTGCTGTGGTGGAGTTCAAGTCATCAAATTCAGCTTTGGTGTCAGATCACAGCCACACCATACCAGCTCTCGCATACGTGGCAGCTGGTGAGTCATGCCACCCAGTCGCTGTAGCAGCTTGGTGTATGGTGTATTTTTAATCACAGCTGCGCAATGTGCCTGGATCCCTTTCTTTCTTTGCAGGTAAGATTCACAAGAAGTTCACACTGCTTGGCCACCCAGAAAGCAGATTGGCAGCTGCTGTCATTGAAGGACATCGGTTCTCTTATGTGTACAAACACACGACAGGGAGACAAAGGACTGGGGACTCTCAGGTAGCAAAATTGCAAAGCATTTGTCCTGGGTACTTGTATGCAACGTTCTGTTGTGGTCCCTGTTGCATGGGCTTACTCATGCATGGGCTGCAGATCATTGACATGGGTCTAGAAGAGAAGTCAGCTGCTGTTCTGGGAGCTGCTTTGGTCTGGCAAGATGGTCAGGATCAACTGTTCATACTGGTTCCAAACCAGCTACTTGTGTACACAATCAAGGCATGATTCATCACATGGTGCAGATCAAATACTTGCTTTAAATTGTATCTGTCCGACTGACATACGTATACAGCGCTGATGCAGCATTGTTACAGCCTCCAACAACCCTGTAACAGTTAAACAGGGGCTACCGTGTCTAACACATTTACTTCAATAAGCAAGCCAGCACTTATTGCCTCGTCTTGACTGCAAGTTTAAAATTATTGATGTGTACATTGTGCTTTTGAGCCTGCGGGTCACTGCTGCAAAATGAACACATTGTGCTTCGTAATACTGAATACAGTGGACCAGGTCTGTTACACGTGGAGAGGCGAGCACAAGTGCAGCAATCAGTGACTCTTGTTGTGCGCAGCATGCATGCGCACTCCGACTGCATGTATGGTGTGGAGCTCCAGACTTCCCTGTTCGCATCCCAGAAATGCAAGATAGGGACTCTAAGCGTCCCAAGAACTCAGCGCAACTGAACTCAAGCTCAAACCTAAGAGCACGCGGCGGCCAGACCCTGGGACCTTGAGTGCTTGCAAGCGAGAACGTCCGCTGAACCGCAAGCCCGCACTCAAGCAAGCGATCTTAGCTGTAAACATGGCCAAAGCAAAGTCAGTCACCCCTCAGTCCAAGCCAGCCGTTGCGGCCAAGAAGAATGTGAAGGCGAAGCAGGCTGCTGTCAAAGCGGAAACCAAGAAAGCTGCACCCAAGAAGGTATGCGCTAAACAAGCGCTGTGTACAATGTCCCTGCCTTCATGTCAGACGTGCTGTGCAACACCGGCTTACCTCTGCATCGTCGTGCAGGCCGACACCAGCAGCGAGGAGGAGTCCTCAAGCGATGAGGAGGACACTCCCGTGAAAGCCAACGGGGCGGCCACCCCAACAACAGCAAAGGTTTGCGCTCTCTTGTTTCACATTTCAGCGTAATCGCAGCACGTCCAGTGTTGACTCTCGTCCGACTCCATACTTCTGCGTTGACGGATCTGGCCAGTGACTGTATGTATATACTTCAGGCTGCGAAAGCGGTAGCTGCTGAGGAAAGCTCTTCTGAGGAAGAGTCTTCCGATGAGGAATCGTCTGACGACGAGGTCGGCCTGCACGACCATGTCTTAACCTGGTCTTGTTTTGCACGTTGCCTGTTTTGGTCTGCCTCAGCTTGACCTATTGGCTAAAGTCTGACAGTTGTGTTGTTTGTACAGCAGGCTGCAGCACCTGCAGCTGCCAAAGCAGACTCTTCCAGTGAAGAGGAATCATCAGATGAAGATTCGGATGCCAAGCCTGCTGCAGCAGTTGCTGCGGCAGACTCGTCTGAGGAAGAGTCCTCTGAAGAAGAATCTGACGAGGAGGTTAGTATCTGTTGTTCGCATTGTTGCACAATTCACACTGTGGATGTAGTCAGGTACCTACACTGAACTTGTGCACTGCCTACGTACAGCTGCTGACTGGTTGACTTTGGCATGGTTCATTTTGTAACAGCAACTTGTAACAGCAACTTGTGGTAAGAAGTTTGCTTGAATCAGCCTTTGCGCAGGCCCTAGTTTGGAGGTCATGAAAGAGGTTTTGTGCCAATATATGTGGTCCCCGTACCAGCAAGTGCATGCTGGCAAAAGCATGTCACCAGACCACTTACTCTATCTGGTGCTTATTGCAGGCTGCACCCGCCAAGGCAGTAGCCAAAGCAGACACCAGCAGCGAGGAGGAGTCTTCAGATGAGGAAGAAGAGACACCTGCTGCTGCAGCTGCTGCTGCTGACAGCTCTGAGGAAGAATCCTCAGACAGTGATGAAGACAGTGACGTGAAGATGGCAGACCCACCGGCGGCTGCTGTCAAGAACAACAAGAGAAAGGCTGCTGAAGGTGCTGCAAAGGTAATTCAAGCTGTTGCCGGTGTGAAACCTGCCAGTCAGGAAGAATCCTCTTCTGATGAGGAGTCTGAATCAGAGGAGGAGGAATCTGAGTCAGAGGAGGAAGAGGATAGTTCTGATGAGGAGATGGCTGCAACACCTGCTGAGGCAGTCAAGACCCACAAGAGGAAGGCAGCTGAAATTGCCACTAAGGTGCCAGCTGCCTTCCTTAAATGGATGCAGTTGTCTTTGTGTGCCTACCATGCCATGTTTGTTCTTTTTGGTTTAAATGCTTGGAGTGATCTCGTTGGTGCTAGCTCTTGGTGATGTCCCTAGGAGTGATTGTTGCTTTTACTGGGTTTGGTGCTGAAGCAGCTCGTGGTTGACAGCAGCTGTCATAAAGGCTTTTTTACACCAGCCAGTCAACAGCGTCTGTTACTGTTTTGTTGCTTACTTTCATGGCTGCATCTAGTCAGCGTGTGTAGTCACATGATATAGTATGTGATCATCAAGCTTGAGGTATTTCCAGATCGCTAGTGGCATCTGCTGACTAGACTTTTGCCCTGTGTTCAGGTTATCAAGGGTGAGGAGTCCTCAGAGGAGGAATCTTCAGACGAGGAGGAAGAGGAGACACAGGTCAGTGCGTGCTTGTACTTGCCATGCCAGATTCTGTCTGCTTTCTAGGGAATTCAACCTTGTCATACACTTCATGCTGCATGCAACTGTGACATCTGTTGTGTTTGTGGTCGCCAATGCTTTGTTGGGTAGTTGTCTTCCAGAAGGAGCTGCTCTTGCTCCATAGCTCCTGTGGTTGTAATCTTGTCAGTAGACAGTGTAGGCATGCAGTCACAATTGCATTAGAGAGTCACTATGTATGATGTCAAAAGACTTGTGCACGCTTCCTGACATGCTCATTGCTCTCCAGCCTGCCAAGAAGACAAAGAAGAATGATGGTGAGGCAGCTCCCAAGGCAGCTGCCAAGTCAGATGTTGACACATCAGCAACCAATGGCAGCCGCACCATCTTCTGCAAGAACCTGCCCTGGGGAGCCACTGATGAGGACCTTGGCGGATTCTTCGCTGACTGTGGCGAGGTTACCGAGTGCCGCATTGGTGAGCCTTTCTTCCTCCTGCACTTAACTTTCTGTTTGCAAGCTTACCTTTGCGTTGAAGGCATGCCTTGTTGTTGACTGTTCCTGTCTTTCTGCAAGAAGCTGAGCTGACAGTGTGAGGTTGCTTCTTTGGTAGCACCCATGGCTGACAGTGTGCAAAGAGTATCATTGCACATACTGTCAGTGTTGCCAGCTGTTGCAGCTTGCCTGTGTCTTGTCAGTCTCAGCATGTTTATGATGATGATGATGTGGTGCCAGTCAAATTTCAAAACCCCCCACCTCAAGTACAGCCAGAGTTCAGCTCTCCCTCTTGCAGTAGCGTCTTCTGCTGGCTTTGTTTGACACCCCATCATGCACTCACACAACATGTCAAGGACTGACCTGCATTGTGGCATCTCATCTTCCACACCAGACAGATATTTGTAAAGCAAGCCTTTTGGTCCTCTTCTGCTGTGCCTCACATGTGCATCGTTGTGGTGCACAGCCTTCGACAGAGAGACAGGCAAGGCCAAGGGCTTTGCACACATCCAGTTTGACAGCCTGGAGTCAGCAGCCAAGGCCCTCAAGCTCAGCGGCCAAGACTTTGGTGGGCGTGAAATCTTCCTGGACACAGCTCAGGAGAGGACTGGTGGCGGTGGCGGTGGTGCTGCTGGTGGGTTTGGTGGCGGAGAGAGACCCCAGAGAAGTGAGTATTCAATGCTAACTGGTCCAGGCTGACTCTTCTGTGGCTGACCTGCTGAAATACATAGCTTGCTCTGCTGAGTCGCCTGTTAGGCATGTTGAGGCATGTTGAAGAAGTGCGCTGTTCTGGTCTTGAAAGCATGATGATCTGCTGGAAGCAGTGCTGTGCTAGCAATGCAAAGCTGGTTGTAGGACTGTATGCAACACCAGCATTCATGTTAGGAGCTCAGAACCATGCCGCCTGCTTGTCATAGCATGCCTGCTTGTCATAGCATGGCTTGTTTGCACTGACACACCCCTGCCTCCCCTCTGCAGACCAGTTTGCTGACACTGAGGGCACCACCATCTTTGTCAAGGGCTTTGACAAGTACTTGGGCGAGGAGGCAATCCGTCAGCAGCTGACAGAAACATTTGCTGAGTGCGGTGCTGTGAGCACTGTGCGTCTGCCCACCGACAGAGAGTCTGGCGAGCTCAAGGGCATTGGCTTCATTGAGTTTGGCAGCGTTGAGGCCAAGGTGTGTACAGCAGGGCACTTACCCCTTGCTTGCTTGTCCTTGCTCCATGTTTGCATGTTTGTGCTGGCAGGGCCTTTGCAGTCTTGTGTGCAGCACGGCAGCCTTCAGCTCTGTCGCTGAGCTGTCGAGACTCAATTGAGACACATGGCTGGTGTGTTTTTAGTCGAGACCTTGGCAGCTCACAGACAGAGCTAGAGGCGTCTGTACTGCACACAAAATTGCCAATGTGCCTGGCCAAACCCCACTCAACATCTCCTGCTGCCTGCAATGTCACACCTTAGTCTCTGCCCATTTTCCAGAATTCAGTCTCATAGAGGCAAGCACATCTGCCAAGCGTTGCCTGCAAGAAATCATGCAGCAGTTGCTGGTTCCACCTGCGCTTGTCAACCATGTACAAGCTTGCTGATTGGAGTCATTGCTTATGCAGAACTGTGTTTGCCAATCATGTACAAGCTTGCTGACTACAGTCATTGCTCATGCAGAACAAGGCTGGTGAGTTCGATGGCACAGAGGCAGCCGGAGGTTACCTGAAGGTGGACCTAAACCCCAGCAGTGGTGGAGGCCGTGGTGGTGGACGTGGCGGCGGCCGCGGTGGTGGATTTGGCGGCGGCCGTGGTGGCGGACGCGGATTTGGTGGCAGACGGCGGACGAGGTTTGTCTCGCCTCAATACAGCCTGCACACAATACTCAGCATGCAGTTGTTCTGGCAAAAGCCGTGTAGGACCTGCCCTGTGTCTGTTATAGACCATCTGTTGCGTCCAAATGTCAATTTGGCTGTGCCTCTGCACCTGTGTCTAGCTGCATCAGGGTGTCCATGCGCGCCATAACAAATTGGCAGAATGGACAACAGAAAGGTCATAGAATTTCCATCACACAAACACAGATAGCACCTGCCCGGTTTGGTAGCTGCAGTGTAGCAACAGTTCTTGTCAGCAACACAATCATCACATCAGCATAGGTTGTTAGCAGCACGAGGGTTTTCTACTAAGAAGAGTTTCATCAATTTGAGAAGAACATAGTTTCAACTCTAGGCGGGGCTTGCCTGTGGGCTAACCCCCACAGGCGGTCCACTGCATTGGGGCACCGCCTCCTCAGTGAGGGCTCATGGTGCACGGCCCTGCAGTAACGCCACATAGTGATGGGCCTGGTTGCAGACCCCTACGGGTCTCCTAGGCCCGTGAAAGCTGATTCCATCGCCGTGGGGAGCGCCGTCGGTGCCTTTACCCTTTCGGACTTACCCAGCATTCAACATCCCCACCTCTTTCTCACTTATCAGCAGCGGCCTCAGATGCTAATGCATTTTGCTGTGTTGTGGTTTTGAATCCCCCACCTTTGTATGTCAACTCTTTGCCTTGCTCATGTTTTGGTATCTAACATGCTGTGCTGCAGATCATGCAAACAAGATTTTGCTGGACAACATGCTTGCTCTTCAACATCCTGTATCATAGCAACCTCACTGTGTATTGCCTCTGAGCAGTGTGGGCTTCTGATACAGGTGGACGCGGAGGTGGAGGCTTCAGGGGTGGCCGTGGGGGTGACAGGGGTGGTCGTGGGGGCGGACGTGGTCGTGGTGACTTCAAGCCTAAGATGAGGATTGATGCTGGTGCCTCAACTGGCAGCAAGGTCACCTTTGACTAGGTCATTACAGCGGCATCATTATCAGCAGCAGCAAGTTCATTTTTAAGCATTGTTGGCCAGCCTCCAAGCATTGTTGGCCAGGTGAAGGCCACCAGCAGCTGTTGTCTAGCTCACAATTTGGCACTCACAGCCTCTGCAGGTGGATGCAGATCTAAAGCTTTGCGACAAGTAGGCCATACAGCCTGGCAAATGTGTGATGTGTCAGCTTAACAATACGTCACCAATAGGCCAAGGAGTTGATGCATCAGGTTGTTTTGAGTGTACAGCAGCTGTTGTGAGCTATCAGACGTACTCAAATGGTTTTGTACTATTTTGCAGTGGCACTGTGCAGGTTTCACTTGATGTTGAATGCAGAATCTGAATTGTTGAACAGGTAGATATGTTAAGAACGCTGTTGGAGAGCAGAACATTGAACACCACATAGTCATATGCCTTAGTACTGTTCGTTTGGCAGTCACCATCTTTAGCAGTGTAGGATTTGTTGTCAGATTGCGTTAAGTCTGTCACGCTTGTATGCGATATCATGTTGAATTAGACAATATCTGGTGTTCTCAAGTGTGTAACAGTTGCTGGGCAGTTTGTATATTGTCTGGATCCAATGCAGTGAGATCTGTATCATTCATACAAGCCCTGTCGCATGCATGCATTTAGCATGCCAAACTGGCTGAACAGCATGCAGGCGTGCAATGTGTTGCTCAGCATAAAGTGTCTTAATGTTCTCGTGCATACATCGTCAGGCCATCATCATTTTGCGATGTTTGAGTGAGCACTTGGCCCAGTAAATAGCTTGCTCACGCTGCTTGTGCAGCAGTTTGAATACAGCAGTCATGCCCAGACACAGCTTCTCTCTGCAAAATAAATTGAGCACTCTACAAATATGTGCAGCACTCGAATGGCTTCTGCTCCGGTAATTAGAATCTGGGGGGCACCAGGTAGCATGATGGAGCATGTAAGTCCTGAGCTGCCTGATGTATGAGTGTGATAGCAAGGTCACACTTCTATAAGTTGGTCAGTTTCTCCTTTGGCTGCAATGTCTGGGTTTTCATGCTTTGCTACTGAGTTGGTCACTGACATATTCTGCATAGCAGTCATGAGATTATCAACAGATCCTGTTGGGTTCACACGAAGTGATCTTGCCCACTGGTTGAAGCTGGGCTCATCAGTAGGCATTCGCTGCTGCTGCACAGTGGCAACTTGATTAGCTGTCAGGCTAAGCAAGGCAGGATACTGCTGCTGCTGTTCCTCAAGGCTGTCTCCCCATGTGGGCATCAGTCTGGCTGCCATGTACCGCATGTCTGGAGACTTCTGCATGCATGCCTTGCCTGAACATGCAAGTCGTGAGTATGATTGTCACAAAACGCTGTACAACCTGCTCAAACGAAACAGCAAACTTTTGCATGCAGCTCAAATATGGTATCTATGCCTTGCATTTTCATTGTACCTGCTGTGTGATTTTGTAGGTACAATGAAAATGCAAGACAGTTGCTACCTGAGAGTAGACAGTCGACAGTACAGAATAGACAGTAGAGAGTAGACAGGACAGAATAGACAGTATACAGTAGAGAGTAGATGGTAGCCACCTGGTCGATTCTGAGCAGGCCGGGGGCAGGTATCCTGTTTAGGACCAACTGCTGTACCAAAGCTTGCACATCCGGCTGTGCTGAGCGTGCAGAGTCATCACCAGTCTGCGTGCCCAGCCTCATGAAGATCTGGCTGCCACAATCCAGCACAATAGCTTCATCTGCGTCAGCCAGACATGGGGTGACATCACTCAGTCCAGCAACACAATGGCAAGGCTGATCATCTCACACACTGCAGCATGAGCACTTCAATGCACTTTCAGGCATGATTGGCGAGCTCCTGCTTAAACCCAACCCCTCACAAGTACGCTTCAGACGTTAGGTTTGATGATAAGGAGGGCAAAGCTTCACATCAGGATAGTCCTCCCAATGTCTCGCCATTGATAGCAAGCTGATAAGGCAAAGCTAGGTATCCAATGCAATCTTCACAGGCAGAGTGTGTGCATATGTACTGCTGTCACGCTTTGAGCAGGCTGTGCAGCCATGGGGTGCTGTGTTTGCACTCCGGTGTTATATGTGATCGATAGGCATACAAATGACGGCTGGGTACAAAGCCTGGCCTGTTGCAACAAGAATGTTCTGGCTGTCCTGTGCATGAACAAAGCACCTGTCACACCCAGTTTGTATCCGCCCTGCAGGCTCATGCTTGACACGGTTGAGCACCTGCTGAGATGGCGAGGTGCAATGTTTCACAAGAGGGTAGCTGCACACTGCCTGCAGCCTGCTCTTACCTGTCTGTATGGCAACATCCAGGGCTGGTACTTGTTGGAAGGCAGCCGTGGGTGTGCTGTACAGGTACAAGGCAGGCGCCATCATGAGCAGAGCAACAGGGGTGCTTGCAGCTAGGAAGCTCGTGTGCAGTATGGCTCTCTCATCAGCATGCCCTGCCACATCACCCAACATGGGCCCTCGCTGCAGCTGGTACATCACCTGCATGCCAGCATAGCAGCCTCTCCAGCCCCTTCCCTGTGCAGCTGTTGCAGTATGATCTCTGCTTTGATATGTGAAGCAGGCAGCAGTACGGGATGTGTGGGGGCAAGCCAAGCATGCATGCAATTTCCAGCTTGTATGACGCACGCAAGCTTTGAGGGAAAAGTGGTTCCATAGAGCAAAATCACAGGACCATGTGGTGAGGGCAGACCTGAACAAAGTTCTGGAGGAAGGGTGGCAGGATGGCAGGGGGAGGGGGGGCAAGCCAGGTAAGGGCGCCCCAGGCTGAGGGCCCCCCTGCAGCCTGAGACACCACTTGACTCACATGCTGCCCTGCGACACATGTACACAGTGTTTGTTCACACTTTAGTTAAACAGCTCAATAACACTGCTGACCTGTCAATGACAGGAACACCTGCAAGAGCTTAATCTTCTGGTCAGCAGCAATGCAACAGCGCAAACCTGCTTCCTGTGAGGTCTCATGCAAGGTGCCTATGCTGCATCAGAAACGGTAAACAAGCACGGCAAGCAGCACAAATGAGTGGTACAAACAATTTCAGCTGCAGCATCGTGTTCACCGACGCAAGCAAGACGTAGGCAACAGATTACCATTCAGCCTTACCAGCCCCCTTTCCACACATTGACACCAGCAACAGCAGCAGCAGCAGCCGCAGCAATGAGAGCAGCATATGAGCAGCAGCCACCTACCGATCTGTTTGCGCAAGCTCTGGGCTGCTCGGCGATCCTGTGCAGCTCCCTTGGCCTGTGCCTGCTTCACCCACCTCTTACCCGCCACCACTGCAGCCAGGCCCCAGTCTGTCCCACTCAGCACTGTCTGAAGACTGCCTGTAGTGCTCAGTCTGTGAGTCACCACTCTCTGTAGCCAGCCACCTTCCAAAGACCGCCACCCGAGAATGACCTGTGCATGGCATGACTGCAAGAATGAAGCATGAATGCGCTGCTGGCTCTGTTGCGTCGGACCACAAAACACAGTGTTCATGGGGTGTGCAATCATCATAGGGTGGCTCATACACAAGTCAAACAGTGCAAAGCCCATTGTAAGCATAGCGCAATGATGGAGCCAGCTGTTAGAAATCGACTGCTGGCTTGCCATCACCACATACAGGTGGCTCAAGCCCAAGCCAGGTTGACATGTCCATTCGCTATGAGAACTACCTGCATGTAAACGTCCTCCACTTGCAGGTCCCTAGTTATGTCAAGCCCCACTGCAATGCCCTGCCCAGTCTCGACAGACACCAGCTCACACGCATTCATTGTGGGCTTGAAATGTCGCTGCATGCTGTTGCTACCCAGATTGGCACGATTCAAGGGGGTGGTGGGTCCTGTGACATGGGTGACCCCCAGTCCTGTGGAGGTGTGAACATCCATGAAGCCCTCTACTCCTTGCCTACGCTGTAGGGCACTTGCCAGACCAGCCCCTGACACCTCCTCAAACCCTGCAATAACCCTAATGAGCAGTGACTCCCTGAGCACTGTATTTGTCTGTGTGCGTCAAGAAAACACATTACGCTTGCTGGAATGGAAACCAGTGCTGCCTGCACCTTGACAGCAGCATTTCAAATCGTAATTTGGTTTGCGTCGAGGCTACAAACTGCTGCTGTAGCCACCTGTCAGAATGAACGCGGCCTCACCAACAACCTGCCTTCCAAGCAGCTTGTTCACCTTGTCATGCATACACCAGGGCAGCATGCAATGCACTTTGCCCTCAAGATGTGTTGCAGCTGTTCTGACAGCACATTGCCTAGGCTTGAGAACTAAAACATCTCCATAATGTAGAGACGCAATTTTACTGTCCCCACACGGTTCTCTATTTTAGTTTCCAGTGTAGGTATGCCGTTTCTGAATTATAATAGACGTTTGGGATTGAAAAGAGCTGCCACAGGCCTGGGCAGGCTTACGCTGGTGACTAAAAATAGCGCCCCCAGTCTGCTGGGTGAGGGCCCCCAGCAGGGGCACATTCACAGCAGCCTGCCCTACAGCCACCACATCTACAGCCACTCCAGCCTGAGCTGCTTGCTGGGCCAGCCCTTGAAAGAACTGGGCAGCCCCCTTGGACGCTTGGGGGTCTTCTGGGCCCTGCCTGCTGTCTAGGTTGCTGAGGGGGACCCAGCCTGGACCCTGGGGACAAGCACAGCTCAGGTACAGCACAGTGACAGTCATGGTCCTGGTCATTG
>JAABUK010003947.1_pt1 | contig 24636 bp, 26 predicted proteins | sample 5559141 | NCBI WGS metagenome assembly JAABUK01 (sample SAMN10711869, study PRJNA513367) | rock metagenome | isolation source: Antarctica rocks | place: Antarctica: Victoria Land, Pudding Butte nord | collected 2016-01-03 | reverse complement strand
GCAGACCTGCGCCTAAAATCAGCCGGTTGACTGCTCAACCAGCACGCAAAGCCCGGTGTGACGCAAATAGCTCACCAACCAAGCACAACCGCTCGAACCTCAGCTAAAACGCATACCTGTACAGAGATTCCCTAAGCGATCGCGGAAGTCTCATCCAGATCTCTTGGAGTTGCTCGACGATTCAATTGCCTCAGTACAAGTCCGCGTTGAAGCGGCTTACCCGAGGGGAACGAGCGCCGCCCAGTGGTCGTCGTCGCCAGGACCGCCATCTAAACAGCATGGCAATAGATAAAGCGGCGCATCCCATCCGGACTCTACGCGAGCACATGGCCGCACTCGAAGCCGCCGTCGATCTCGCTCTTGCCGACCCACAACGGGATCCAGTACACCGTCTGCGCACCTCCACTCGCCGCGTTGAAGCACAACTCCAACTCCTCAGCCTCATCCCCAACTTACCCGGCCATGTAAAGTCCGCTCGTATCGTTCGTAAGCTCCTCAGGGAATTAAGGCAGGCCGCTGGCGCCGTCCGCGACTTGGACGTGCAGCGGAAGCTCGTCAAAGAGCAGCAGGCCCAATTGCCTGACTCAAAACAACTCGGCAATGCAGCGAGCCATCTCCGCCACATACTCAAGGAACGGCGGCACACTGAAGCGATGCACCTCGTCAAGATCCTGAAGCAGCGGCGAAAGGAGCTCGCCTCAGCCTCTGAGCAACTGCTCGATGCCCTTAGACCCGCTGAAGAAATCAAGCTCTCCCCAACCCGTCTTTCTCAACTCACCCTCGACTGGTACCTGCAGAAAGCCTCCGCTCTGAAGCAAGACGCCGATTTCGACACCCTTCACAGCATCCGAAAATCCGCTAAGCTCGCCCGCTATATCACTGAGGGCGGAGCTGGCAAACTCGCTCGGAATTTCGAGGCAATCCAGCAGGCCGGTGGCACTTGGCATGACCTCCTCACCCTGACTCACGTCGCAAAGAAAGAGCTGGGCGGCCGCTCTCCCCTGACCCAGACTTTTACCCGCGCCCGTGACCACACTCTTGAGGTTTACCGGCAGGCACTTATGAAGCAACAGGTTGAACTGCCGAGGAGATAGCTCGCCGCTTGGGCTCTCTGCGACCGCGCTTGCAAAACAAATGAGAACTCCGTGACAAGTGCGTGACACCTCCACCCTCCAGATTTTCTAGGCTGACTGCAGTCCGCTCGCGCTTCTAGCCCTGATCCGCATTCGCGGGCGGTCGCTCACTCTTCGCGGGTCGCTCCTTACCGGACTCCTCGCCCTTGTCTCGCTCACCGTGGCCGGTTGTGGCTCTCACAAAGCTAAAATGGCCGCTAGCCCGACACCAGCACCCGCAACCTCACAGGTCTCTGTCAACGCAACCTCCGGCGCAATAACCCACACCGTAAACGTCTCCCTGACGCTCAACTAAGCGTCCTCAACAGCACCCCTCTCCGACAGATAAAAGCCGATGGCTCCCAACCAGCAGCCCGGGCTTTTCCAGGGCCAGGGCTCTCAATAAGGTGAGCTCTCGCCGTGATCGTACCTCTCTATACTTGTTGGTGTGCGGCATAGGTCGGGGAACGACCGCAAGTCTTACCTCCCCTAAGTCAACCGCCTGCCCCACCACGTCCACCGTTCGCGTCAGCCCATCCAGAGTCGTCTGCTCCTCCCCCTCCACCCATACGTGCATCGCATACACACCGGCAGGCACACCGTGGACGTGGAACATCCCGCGGACGTCGTCCCCACTGAAGAAGGGCGTTGAGAGCGAGACGACCACGGCACTCATCTCCGGGTGAATGTTGCAGAAAATATAGGAGACGCCCTCCCCCGAGAATGTAACCTCTTTAGTCGATCCCGCCTCGTACAGGCCAAGATCAAATCGCTTCCCGTCGAAGAGCGAGAACACATTGAGGAGAAAAGGATCGGCGTTCGGAAACGAGATCACTGCGCCCACCGGCACAATCAGCAGATGCGGCGAAAACATCTTGTTCTTCTGCGACAACGTGTATCTCGCCGTCGTTCACAACGACGCTGGCATTTACCTCCCTCTTCTCGCCCGACCTCCTCGCCGACTGGCACGCGTTCAGAAGTAAGTTATAGATTCGCTCTCTCCATCTTCTTCGGATCCAGCATCACCTCGGTCTCCTCTGCCGTTTAGTTGCATTGCACGCTGATGCGTACGCCCTCCACATCCGGATGAGCTCTAACCAGGCCACCGCCTTCTCCAGCAGCAATAGAATGGACTCGCGTGTCCGATGCGGTTCTCCACCCGTTCTGCTGAAGATCAGCAGCGAGTCGATCAACTCAGTCGTCCCCAGTACCGCCATCCTGATCTCCGCGAAAAGCTCCGAACGTTCCGCGTCGCTCAGCTTCGGCGATGAAAGAATTCGGCATTCGCATACACCGCCGCAAGATAGTGGCGCAGATCATGGGAGACCGAACTCGCCATCCGCCCGATCGTCGCCAGCCGCTCCGACTCCAGCAGAGCGCGATTCGTATCCAGTGTCTCCCTGCGCATCCGCTCGCCCCGCTCAACTCCCTCACCTCGAGCGTCCCTCGGGTCGGAAGTCCGTGCGACGAATCGTGCGCGTGCGAATTCCGCCGGCCGTCTGCATCGTGCGCTCGTCTCTTCCGCTCAAGGTATGAACTTGTATCCCGCGCCGTAGATCGTCTGCAGGTGACGCGGATTGGCCGGGTCCACCTCCAGCTTCTGCCGAAGCTTCAGGATCTGGTTGTCAACCGTTCGCGTCGTCGGATAGGAGTTGTAACCCCAAACGTCGTTCAGCAGCTCTTCACGGCTCAGCACCCGCTCAGGATTCGTTGCAAAAATGTCAGCAGTTAAACTCATGCGCCGTCAGCGTCACCGGCTCTCCGTTCCGGCTCACGCTCATCTTGCTGAAGTCCACCTCGCAGTCGCCTTCGAAATCTCCGCACCAGATCTCTAAGGCTTCGGCTGATCCGCCGGCATCACCGCTCCTGCCTTCACCCATCTCTCCACCACGGCGATGTCGGCCTCCGAAACCTTGGGCCGCGGCGATGGCGGCATCGGCATCGGGTCGTTCGCCGGTCCCTGGTGACGCATCAGCCGCACCAGCAGCGACTTCTCCGGATCTCCCGGCACCAGCACCGCGCCCTGATGACCGCCCTTCAGCAGCCCCCCCGCGTCTGCAGGCTCAGACCTCCGCGATGGTTCATACCGCCGTGACAGCGGTAGCAGTTCGCCTCGAATATAGGCTGCACCACCGCGGTAAAGTACTCCGGCTTCGAGGCATTCTCCTCCGCACTTACACCCGTCACACCCCTCGGACCACACACCGCCAACAGGACGACAACCACCCCTGCCGCTGTCACCACCCGGCCAAACCCGACTCTCCAGAGAACACCCATTACCTAAAGGGTAACTGAACCCGCATCGTCACCTATCCAAATCCGCTCTGCGCCGATACTCTGGTTTTGCTCTGGCGCTCCCCGGCCTCCAAAAAACCATGCGTCTCTTCCCCCTTGCCACCCTTGCCTTGGCAGCAGCCTCTCTATTCCCTGCACCTCTCCTCGCCCACTCCCGCTCTGCAAAGCTGGCGCCCCCACCTCGCCACTTCGTCGCGCATAACGTCCATTCCACTCACGTCCAGCACCCGCAGTCGGCCGTATTCCGGCCCGCAATCCGCGAGACCTCCCGCAAGCGCAAGGGACGCGTATCCCAACCAACTCCCCACCAGAGATTCAGCAAAGCCGCTTCCACCCAGCGCTCACGTCGGAACCCTCGCCAGGGCTTCGCCCCCGCCCCTGTCGCCCGCACCCACCAGGCCAGGCACTCCTCCTTCCGCGACCTGCATACGGCACCAGACTCCATAGCTGGCCTCGAATCCCCCAGCCAACCTACGCCAGTTGTCAGCATCATTCGACCGACTTCCGATCGCCCCCAGCTGCCCACCGTGCAGCAGGCCGTCACCCAGCCCCTCATTCTCCCCACCCTCTACAACGATCGCGGCCGCCTCATCGTCCCTGCCCCGCTACTCGGCTCGCACGAGATCCTCGTCCGCCAGAACGAGCTTGCCGACCAGGACGGTCTCGGCCGCGTGCAGGATGACGCCGACCTCGACGGCATGCGCCTCAAACGAATGCTCGTCGGCCTTCCCGCCAGCGAGGCTCTCCACGTCGACGACCGCCTCCCCTACAACCGGCGCTTCTGCCGCCCCTGGACCGCGCAGTTCCTCGCCACCTTGGCCCATGACTACTACGCTCACTTCCACACCCCGCTGCAGGTCAACTCCGCCGTTCGCACCGTCCAGTTTCAGCTCCGCCTTCAACACACCAACGGCAACGCCGCTCCAGCCGAAGGCGATACCGCCTCTCCCCACCTCACCGGGCAAGCCATAGACGTCGCCAAGCGCGGCCTCTCTCTCCCCCAGATCGCCTGGCTCCGCGGATACCTGCTTCCCCTCATCCAGGGCGGCCGGGTCGACGTCGAAGAAGAATTTCAGCAGTCCTGCTTCCACATCAGCGTCTACCGCCGCTACCTCCCGCCCGAGGTCGCTCCGCTGCATACCGCAAGCTCAAGCAGCACCGCGGCTCTCGCCGTCGCGATCCGCTAACCCGCCACCGTCTCCCGGCGTCCACTGCGCCAGCTGGAATACGCCGCGTCCAGCACTCGCATATTGGTCACGCCATCGGTTCCACTTGCCATAAAGCTCTTCCCGCCCCGCAACGCCTGCGCAAAATCGTCCAGCATCCGTGTGTAACCGTCGCCGTTATCTAGCACCTTCCGCTCCACCACCTCGCCCCCGCGCAGCAACACCACCGCCACCGGCCTGTCCACCGTAAGGCCATTCTCCGCAACGAGAACTCCCTCGGTTCCAGTCACCTCCACCAGCGTCCGGTAGGCCGCTCGCGCACTCACCGTTACTGTCGCGTAGAGGCCGCCCGACATCTCCATCTGCAGCGATGCCACTGCGTCCACCTCGCCCGACGCAGCGTCCTTACGAGCCACCGTGCTCACCGTCTCCACCTCGCGGCCAAGCACGAACCGAAGCGCATCGATGCAATGCACACCCACATCCGCGATCGGACCTCCGCAAGCCAGCGTCGCGTCCGCAATCCATCGCCGCGGTGCCTTCTGTGCCGGGTACGCGAACTCCGCATGGGCCATCTGCGGCTCGCCGATTCTGCCCGCCAGAATCTGCTCCCACATCGTCTCGAGCGATCGGTTCCAGCGGAAGTTCTGCGCCACCCCATACAGCACACCCGCCTCGGTAGCGGCACTCGCCATCTCCTCGGCCTCGCCGGCGTTCATCGCCACCGGCTTCTCACACAGCACCGCCTTGCCCTGCGCAAAGGCCAGCAGAGCATCGTCTCGATGCATAGCGTCCGGCGATGTGATAAACACCGCCTCCACGTCTCCGGAGCCGCACATCTCCTCCCGGCTGCGAAACGCATGCGCGATCCCAAACTCAAGACAGTTTCCCTTCAGAGCCTCCTGATCCCGTCGCCACGCCCCCACCAGCACTGCCTCGGTAGACCTCGCAAACGCCGGCACCAAACGCCTTCCAGCATGGTGCCCGAACCCGAGAATGCCGAAACGCACAGCCGCTCCACTCATCGAAGCTCCTTTTCCCTTAATTGACTCTGGTCAGCTTTACCTGGACAACCGTAAGCCCTGCCAAACAACAGCAAAGCTCAACGCGCATTGTTCTTGAAGACCTGCTCAGCCAGAAAGTTCTCGATCTTCGCCTGATCCCGCAGCATCTCAAAATACGCATTCTTCAGCAGCTGCGATCGGCCGTTCCGCAGCTGCTCGCGGATCGCCTGCTGCACCTTGGGATCGTTGAGATCGCGCTGCCCGGCCGGCTCCCGCGCGATCAGCTTGTAGATCGCGTATCCCATTGGCTTCTTCGTGGTCTCATCCAGCAGCGGCAGAATATCCGTGATCTGCCCCGCCTTCAGCTTCGTCACAGCGCCAAACACCTGGGCGTCGGTATGCATCTGTGACTCGGTCACAAAGCCCATGTCTCCGCCGTTTGAAGCCGTCTCCGGACGCTCCGAAAAATTCATCGCAATCGCTCCGAAGTCCTCGCCCGAGTCCAGCCGGTTCTTCAGCGCCTGAATCTTTTTCTTGGCCTCGACGTCGCTCGTCGCCTTGCTTCCCTGCAGATTTCCCGGCTGCGCCGAAGCGACGCTTGTCACCTGAATCTGCGCCAGGTGGTACTGCGGCTCGATCAGGTTGTACTCCGCCTTGTGTTCCGCGTAGTAGTTCGCAATGTCGGCGTCGGATACCGTGATCTTTGAATTAATCTCCTTGTTCAGCAGCTTGTTAATCGTGAGGCTTCGCCGCAGGTCGTGCTTCACATCGTCCAGCGTGTGATTGCTCGCCTGCAGCCTCTGCGCAAACTGCTCCTCCGAGTAGGGAGCCTTCATCTCCGCCAGCTTTGCATCCACCTCTTCATTCGTCGCCGTCAAATTCATCTTCGCTGCGCGCTGCTGCACAATCTCTTCGTCGATCAACTGCTGCAGCACATTCAGGCGAAGTGAATCGGCCTGATCATGAGAGGGCTGCTGCTGTGCGTCTCCAAGCTGAGCCGCATAGGCCTTGTCCAGCTCCGTCCGCATAATCGCGTGGCCGTTCACCGTCGCCATCACGTCCGCGCTATGGCCGCGATTACACCCACCTCCGGCCAGCAGCAGAATCGTCGCCATCATCGCCAGCCGAATGGGTCTACGTCGAGTCGCTGCTCCTGCCTCCCACGTCTTCAACAACGACATCAACCCATCCTTCTTCTCGCGAAGTGTCAATTTCCAGGCTTCGGTGCGGGCTTCAACTCTGTTCCGGTAGCGTTCGTCGCAGGTGCGACCCGCTTCGTCACAGGAGGCGGAGGCGTCTTCCCCTGAGCCACCAACGCGCCGTCGATCATCCGGTACACGTCCTCGATGGGGTACGCGCCCTCAAGCTTCTCTCCATTGATAAACATCGCCGGCGTGGAATCCACCCCGAGAGCCTCGCCCTCTTTCACCGACGCGGTAATCGCCTTGTCATCCTGCTTCGCCAGGCATGCGGAAAGCGCGCCAGCGTCGACCTTCTGTCGCGCCCCTTCATCACGCGCCAGCGTATCCAGCGTCGTGTTTGCCTTCGCTAAACTCTTCTCTTCGCCGCCTAATTCATTCGCATGCGCATGGATGTGATCCACCAGGTTCCAGTAACCTGTCGCACTCTGGGCTCCAACACAGTTCGCGTCGATCGCCGCCCGGGTCGCCCACGGATGCTGGCTCAATGGGAAATCACGGTACACGATCCGGACTTGATCCTTGTACCGATCCAGAATCGCCGGAAACAGCTCGGCATGCATCTTCGAGCAGAACGGGCATTCCAGATCGTCAAACCCCACGATCAACACCGGCGCATTCGCCGGTCCGCCGCGAGCCGGTCGTCCATCGGTACTCAACATCTGGCGCGGATCCGCACTGATGTCGTATTTACTGAACTGCGCCAGAGTCTTGCCATCTTCGGAGAGCAGAAATTTCACCGGCTTGCTGCTCTTTCCGTCCGCCAGAAAGTTCACCGTGATCTCGTCGAAGCCGGGTATCTCACTCTTGCTTCGCGGACCAACATCGATCGCATAGTTCGCGGGTACATTCGATCGTGATCGGATCAGCACCTCAACCCGTCGCGCAAGCTCCGGCGAAAGCCGGGCAGAGGGCTGGGCCGGCATCTGTGCATGGCACCCGGCAGCCATCAACATCACAGAAAAGAGGAGCGCGCAAAAGAACCTTCCAGCAGTCAGCACAATACGTGATTATCTCACGGAGGGTATCGGAATCAAGTGCGCGGATCTCCGTGGAGGCAGCCAAACCGGGCGAAATTCCTTCCGCGTCAGCAAACTCATCAAACCGGCCTTCGCCTAGAAGAGCCTCTGCACCCGACGGAGATTTCCCGCCGTCCCAATGTTCGCCAGCGTGAAGTTGAATCGGTAGGCGTTCTCATTGCGAACCGGACCCAACTCGTACTTTCGATACTCCACGCTCAGCCCACAACAGTCCCAGTTGTACGAGGTCTGAAAAGCTCCATACTGCATCTGCGTTCGGTCTAGGTCCAGCCCCGCATTCGCGGCCACCCCCAGGCCGCGCTTGCTCGGGCTCCCATACCCCAGCAAAACTCTCATCTGATTGAAGTCTGCCGTCCTTGATGAGACGCCCTCCACATACGAGCGTCCAGGCGCGTTCAATCGCGCATAACTGAGCCCCGCAAACCCGTTCCCCTTATGCACGTCGATCAGCAGATTGTTCGCTGTGAATTTCTTCGCTCCCGCGTCCAGATCGAAGTCCCACTCCAGATCCACATTCTCCGACGTCCTCAGCCGAAGTCGCGAGATCAAGGGAGATAGCTCCCTCGGCTCGGTCAGAAAAGCCACGCCCGATAGGTCCAGCGTCGATCGGAAGATGTTCCGGCGCCCCTTCAGCACCGCTCCCCCGAATCGCCCATCGAAAAAATACTTCTGCGTCACCCGCCAGCTGATCCACTCGCGAGACGTGCACTTGGCCACAGGCGCGGGCTCACCATCCGCCGCCTCCGTCACCGGCGCATCGAGATCGACCGGCATCGCCCCGCATGCCAGATCCTTACGTCCAGTCTCCGGACGCAGAAAGAAGCGCTGGGTCACCCCATACTCGACCTCATTGGTATTACTCACGACATCGCGCTCGTCAAAGCGCAGAACGCTCAGAAAATTATCGATCCCGCTCACGTAGCGATACGTGAACTCCGGCTCGATCGTGTGCTTCAACGCGCTGTGCAGAATTCTTCTCGTCGGCCCCCCGGAGAACGTGCGCTCAACTACCGGCGCGCGCGCATCAACCTGGATCTCAAAGTCCGCACGATTCAGTGGAGCGTGCAGCTCAATCGGGGCAGACTGCGCAGGGTACGGGGCCAGCCGGCTCCTGCTGTAGAACGTCTCCCTCGCCGCAATCGACGGACGAACTCGCCACCCCCCGCCCTCAAAGCGGTACCCCAGCTCCGGTCGAACATCGAAACGTTCTGTAACTCCATTCGTTACGAAATTCGGCTGCACTCGCTTTAGCCCCGTCGCCTGTGCCCCCAGACTCCATTCAAAACCCCTCCGCCCCAGCGCATGGTCTGTCGTGCTCAGCTCAAAGGATGGAAGATGGAAGATCCTCACCTCCTGTCCCGCTGATCCCGGCCTCGTCGCCGTAGCAGGGACAGGCACACGCTTCAGCCCCTGGTATCGATCCGCCTCCAGCGCGGCCGCATACCCGTTCCTCTCAATCACGCCATACGCCGTCGACACCAGGTCAGTCGACACCGCCTGGTTGAAGTTCTCAGTGAACGCCTCGCGATAGACGTACGAGCTCAGATACTCCACGTCCGCTACCACTCGTGTGTCGGCCGCGAAATCGTGCCGACCCGCGAAGGTCGCGTCCTCTCCACCCTGATTCGCCTTCGACGTTCCCAGCGCGCCGCTCTGCCGGTCCAGAAGGCCGCTGTAATGCGCCACGATAAAGTCATCGTCCAACCCGCGGTACCGAAAGGTCGCCGACTCCGACCAGCCCCTCTGCGAAAAGTACTCCGCCCCCAAAGTCAGGTCCGTACTCCGATTCAGAGCCCAGTAAAGCTGCTCGCCCAGCACCAGGCCCTTGGTCGATGATTGCCCGATCACCGGAATCAAAACACCGCTCTGCCGTCCCGTCGTGTCCACCGGATGCGTAACGTACGGCAGGTAGAGCAGCGGAACATTCATCAGCCGGAAGACACTGTTCTTTGCCCTCGCTTTCTCGCTGTCCACCGTGAACTCGCCCGCCGATAGCGTCCAGTCCGGATGCGGCAGCTGACACGAAGTCACCGTGCCGTCATACACCTGGTACTCCTTCGGCCCCGACTTCACCACCAGCCGCCCGGTGAAAAGAAACGGATTCGCGCTCACGTATACCGCTCGCCCGCCCGTCTGCTTGATCCCCACCGACCCCGACACATCGTAGAAGCGGCCAGTCTGCGCCTTCAGATTAATCGTTCCGTGACTCGCTGAGATCACCTCACGATTCGATCCGCCCGTCGCATGGAGATGTCCCGTCGCCGTCAACTCGCCGCTCTCGCTGTCGCCCTCAATGTGATCGGCCTCGACTCGGTACCCCCGGTAGGTCAGGACCACGTTCCGGTCCAGAACGAATCGGCTCCCCACCCTCGTCTGTGGGCCGTCTGACTCGATCGTCAGCGCGTCCGTCTCGCCCGGCTCCGGCAACACCTTCGCATCCGGAAGATCAATGGAACTCGAAGCCGTCGGCCCATCTGGCAATGCCGTGGGAGGTGCCTGCTTCGTCACCTCCTGTGCCCAACTGCACGTGGAATTTACGCCCGCCAACATGATAGTTATCAAAAGGGAAAATGTTCGCAGGCAAGAACGGCACAGCCAACGCAACCTCGTCGCATCCGTCTCAGTTGCCACGCGGTGAAGTGACCGTCTCACATCTTGAGGCTAAACGATCTCCAGGGAAGCGGGTCCAGGTTTGAGCACCATGAGTTCAGCACAGCTTGAAATACACCCCGGTGACGAACTCGCCCACCACCCCGCAACTCCCTTGCCTCCGTTCGAATTGACGCAGCCCGATCTCTCCCCCGCCGCCCTCAAGCAGCAGGTCGCCGATCGTGTCGCGGCCCATCGCGATCGCCGGGGACAGACTTCCACCACGGCCGCCACCCTCTCCAGCGTCGCGCAGACCAGCTCCCGCCCATCGCGAGTCCGCTCCGCGAACATCGCCGCAACTGTCGCCGAGCGCTACGCCCACTCGCAGACATACCGCGCCTTTCTCGCCTCGGAAGCAGAACGCGCCATCCATCAGGCTCACGCCACCGCGAAGATTGCCACCATCAACGCCGAGGCTATCGCAGTGGCGCAACAGCAGCTCCTCGCTGACCTCGACCATTGGCACGCCTCTTCCGAAACGTCTGGCGCCCCTGCAGCCGCGGCCACCGGCTCACCCCATATCCCGCTCTCGGCCGTCGACTACGCCACTTTCTTCGACCAGGAGTCCGCCACATCCGGCTTCGGCGCCGACAAACGAGTGGCGGCGGCACCCTCGCCCCCGTCCGCAGTCAGTTTCACCATCCGGCCCTACGCCGACGCAGTCCACCCGGCCACCGCCCCGCGATCCCCCACCCCAGAGCCTCGCATCCACATCGATCAGCTCGGCCGGGAGATCGATGAGGACGAGCGCCTCTCTCTCGAGGATGAGATCGCCTTCCGCCACAACCCCGTCTTCGAAGAAGCGTCTCCGCAGGAACCCATCGCCGCCAACCTCATCGAGTTCCCGCGCCAGCTCATCGCCGCTCGCAAGACCCGGCCGAGAATCGCCGAAGGCCCCCTCCGCGACGACGACGCGAACACCTCCTCCGCGCCCCAGCTGCGCATCTTTGAGGTAGAGGCCGGCCAGGTCTCCGCCGCTCCCGCAGCCGAGTCCCTCGCCCCCGAGTGGGCCTCCATCCTGCTCTCCGCTCTCCCCTCTGCGAATTTCGCAGGTGCCGCGGCCCCCGACTACCTCGCGATCAACATCCCACAGGCCGCGCCCATCAGCCGTCGCCTCACATCCGCCGCCGTCGACGTCTCTCTCATCCTCACCGTGCAAGCCGCTTTCACCGCCGTGTTCGCCTTTGCTCTCACCCATCTCTCCGGACAGAACGCCCTTCTCGAAATCCCGCGCAACACCGCCGTCGCCGGGTCGGCCTGTACCCTCGTCGTGCTCGCTCTGCTCTACCAGGTGCTCTTTTTCACTCTGTCCAACGCCACGCCCGGCATGCGCTACGCCCGCATCGGCCTCTGCACCTTCGCCAATGAGAATCCCACTCACTCCGCCATGCGCCACCGCATCCTCGCCACTCTGCTCGCCGCCTTCCCACTCGGCCTCGGGCTTCTCTGGGCGTTGCTCGATGAGGACACCCTGGGCTGGCACGACCGCATCTCCCACACGTACCAGCGCTCCTACTAACTCTCCTACCAGCTCTCCGGAGCAAGAAAGAAAGCCCTCCGGCGGGACGGCTCTCTTTGCGTCTCCTCTTCCCCCTCTAAGCCTAGAACGTCGTGCTCACCGACAGGCGGAACGTCTTCCTTGGCTCGCGCAGCGTGTAGTTCGCGCCGTAGAACTGCACCGCCTGCGCATAGCTGAAATCGCCCGCGCTCGTGCTCGGGAACAGTGCCCGGAAGCAAGCCGTCGGAGCCGTCGGCGTGCACGGGGAGTTCGGCAAAGCCAGCGCCTGCGGGATGTCCTTGTAGAGCCGCAGCGGGTTATACGCGTAGAAGATCCGGAACGGCGCATTCACGATCGGCAGAATGACCTGCAGCTCCGCTCCATTCGACATCCTCGGCACCACGTTCGTTCCCGGCACCGTCTTCAGCAGGAACGGGAAGTTCACCTGCTGCCCGCCGAAGCACGCGCCGTTCACCACCCGCGGGCATCCATAGGATGGACTCGTCAGCAGCGATTGCCCCGCCACACTCTGGCGCAGCTGGCTGTCCTGCAGGTTGAACGTCAGTCCAAAGTCCGTGAAGAACGCAAACGTCACCTGGTTCACGATCGGGATCCGATACTCCACGTTCGATGTAAGGCTCGTGTCTCCGCCGATCGAAACCAGGCGATAGATCGGCAGTGGGATCTGTACATTTCCCAGACTCGGGTTCGTCGGATCGCGCGGAACCGTCGTCCCGTCCGGATTCGTCAGGTTGAAAAGCGTTCGCGTTGGAATAAACGTGTACGGTGCACTCGATCGCACATCGAAGCCGCGCACATCCGATTCGCCGCCGGAGTAAAACCGGTTCTGCGGCGGTGCGACCTCCCCGCCAAAACCCGCCACATGCACTAGCTGCACGCGGTACCCCAGCACGTTGTGCCCCTCGCGATTGATGCGCACACCCTTCATCGGGAAGAACTGCCGGTAACTCATCTGCGGCGAGTAGTACTTCACATTGCCGCCCGCGCCCGCAACCTGCACCGAAACGTTAAAGTCCTTACCCGTATGCGGTCCCACCGCCCGATCAAGGCTGGAAAACGTGAAGCTCGGCGTGATCACCGACGTAATAATGCCGCTCAACTGGTTCGAGGATTGGACGCCCGACCGGAACGCCAGCGACTGAAACACGTTGCGCGTGTTGTCGTTGAACGTCGTCAAACTCGACCGCGACAGCGAGTACGACACGCCGACCCGCGTCACGCCCGTTCTCGCAAACAGGTGCCGCAGCGGCTCGCTTGCCGTCACCGTAAGACCCGTCGACGACTGGTTGTAGTTCGTCAGCAGCGACGACTGGGCATTCGTCAGATTCGCACTCGCCCCGCTGTTCGCAATCGAGTAGCTCTTCGCCGGATTGAAGTCGGTCTTGCTCGTGAACACCTGGAACCCCACCGAGATCGGCTTGTTCCGCAGATACGGCTCCGTAAATCCGAAGCTCAGATTCCGCGACAGATCCCCAATGTTCGCCTGCAGCGAGAGCGTCTCGCCCAGTCCCAGGAAGTTATTCGTCTCGTAGTTCAAACCGATAAACGTTCCCGACGCTCCGCTGATCCCGCCATTCAGGCCGATGGAGTTCTTGCCCTTCTCCTTCAGCTTCAGCAGCAGGTCCACCGTGCCGTCTTCGTCGTTGATCCGGTTCTCCGAATCCTGCTCCACCTTCAGCGCCTCGAAGTAGTTCAGCTGATTCAGGCGCAGCAGCGAAAGGTCCCACAGCTGGCTGTTATAGACCTGACCCTCATCCAGCAGCAGCTCTCGCCGAATAACTTTGTCCCGCGTAATCGAATTCCCGGTGAACTCAATCCGCGACACCGAGAACGGCTTCCCTTCGTCCACGTCGATATCGAAGTAGACCAGCTTCTTTGCCTCATCCACCCTCGGCGTTGGCGTTCCCACGAACCGGATATAGCCGAGCCCGCCATAGGCCTTGCGCAGCTGGTCCAGCCCCTTTCCGAAGAGGGTCGCGTTCCAGAGGTCGCCGTCCTTTAGCGCAAACTGCGCTCGCAGGGCACGTGTGTTCGTGAAGTGCGTGTTGCCCTTGAACGTGATCCCGCCCAGCCGGTAGCGCGCGCCCTCCTCCACCGGCATCAGGATATCGATGCGCTTGCCCGTTGACGGACGCAGCGTGAACGGGTTGATCCCGCCCGCATCCCTCGTGTGCGTCGTCGGCTCGCTCGTCAACGCTCTGAAGTAGCCGCGGTCACGATACGCCTGCTGAACCCGGGCCGTGTCCTCATCCAGCTTGCTCGCGTCGAACGTCTTGGCCAGCAGGTTCTCGAAGATGATCGAGTGCGGGATCCCGATCGGCCGCAGGTTCTTCATCGCAGCCCGCAGCGTCCGGTCGTTGACGCTCTCGTTGCCATCAAACGCAATCTTGCCTACCTTGACCGTCGGTCCTTCCTTGATCTTGAACGTAACGTTCACTCCGGCCGGAGGGATCGTCTTGATCTCCGTCCGCACCGTTGCAAACTGATGCCCATGCTCAGACAGCAGCTCCTTCAACACCACCTCGGCACGCTTCACCTTGGTCGGATCGTACTGGCTCTCGACCGACAGCGGCACCTTCGCCTTCTTGAACCGGTCCAGAACATCCGATTGCGAGACCGCGCCCAGCCCCGTGTAGTTGATCTCCTTGATCGTCGGCTTCTCCCGCACGTAGATCGTCAGCTGCACGCACTTCGGTGTGTCCGAGCGTTCAATCCTTACATCGTCGAAATAGCCCGTATTCCAAAGCGAGTTGAAGTCCCGCTCCACCACCGCCGCATCGTACAGATCTCCCTGGTGCGAAAACAGCCGCGCCAGGACGCTCTCCTTCGGAATCCTGCGGTTTCCAATCACCGAGGGCTGGCAAAGCGTCTGAACCCCGGCCGGTGCTGTGGACTGATTGCTGAAGACATTTTGCGGAGCCGCGGGGGCCTGCGCCTCCGCCGTCCTCCCAGCACTCCACCCACACGGCATGAGAGCTAGAACCAGAGCCACAGAAGCCCATCCGGCTCTCCTAACACAGCCAAAGCGCACACACAGACTCTTGATCTTGGGTATCAGGGAGCTTGCACTCTCTCGGTCTACGGTAAAAATAACTACACCCTCACTGCTCTCGGTATCGCGCCCCGAGCATCTTCCTGGGGAAGTCTCGATTATAGGGGAGGCGCCCCGGCTTTAGCGAACCCTCAACCCCGCCCGTCACCCCCCACTTCTTCTCAACTCTCAAGCTCCGCCGTCACCACAAACTCCCGCGCGCTCCGGTCCCACAGCACCTTCAACACGTTCGGCTTGCAGCACACCTGGCAGTCCTCCACATACTCCTGCTTCGATCCGCCCGACTCATCCACCGTCGTCTCCACCCACTCGAAACATCCCGCGCACTGGTAGCTCGCCGCGTACATCGCTCAACCCCCACCCAGCAGCACCCGCCCAAACACATCGCTGTCCACATTGCCCCCGCACAACACGGTTCCCACCCGCCCCGGGCCCCCGGCTCCCGCAGTCCCGGAACTCGCAGTCCCCGAACGTGTGCTTCTAGACCCCTCTTTCAGCAGCGCCGCCAGTCCGATCGCTCCAGCCCCCTCCGCCGCGTTGTGCGTCGCCCGGAAGTAGAGCCGCATCGCCTCCTCCACCTCATCATCATCGACCTCTACCACCCGCTCCACCCCCTCCCTCACAAAGCCGAGCGCCATCGCATCCGGCAGCCTGCACGCCACCCCGTTCGCAATCCGCGTCCGCGCCTCTACCTCCACCACCTCACCCACCTCGAACGACCTTGCCATCGCCGGCGCTCCACTCGAGACCACGCCCACAATCGCGGTCCGCAAACCCAGCGCATCGCGCGCCGCAATCATCCCGCACACCCCCGTTCCCATCCCGATCGGCACATACACCCGCTCCATCTCCGGAGCGCCCCGAAAGAACTCCAACGCATACGTCGCCACACCCAGCACTAGTCGCAGATCAAAGCTCGGGATCCGATGCCATCCATTCTCGATCGCCAGCGCCGCGCCATGCTCGTTCGCCGCCTGAAAGTCCCCGCCAAATTCGATCAGCTCCGCCCCCAGCCCCCGCATCGCCGCATTCTTCTCAACGCTGTTTCCATGCGGCACCACGATCACCGCCCTGTACCCGCTGCGCGTCGCGGCATACGCGATTGACTGCCCATGATTGCCCCGCGTGGCCGAAACTACTGTCTCCACCTCCGGCCGCGACCTCCGCAGCCAGTCCATATACACCAGACCACCTCGCACCTTGAACGCACCCACCGGCGTGTGGTTCTCATGCTTCACCCATACCTCCGCGCCAGCCCGCCGATTGATCTGCGGCCAGCTGTACTGCGGCGTCGCAGGCATCGATTCATACACCAGCTTCGCGGCCCTTTCGATCTCTTCGAGCCCAGGCAGCCCGTTCCCAACCATCTCCTCACGCACTCGCATCCACCCTCCGCCTCACCTCCACCATCGTCGAGTAGAACGTCGCTCCACCCCCAATATCCGTGATCCGTTCACTCGTCAGCGCATTCACATTCGCACCGTTCCTTGAGAGCTTCGCCCAGTCCAGCCGCGCCGCCACCACCCCAGCCCCCACCACCCCGTCCACACGAGCCGTCAACTCAATCCGCCCGCGCCCGTTCCACACCTCGACCGCATCCCCCGTCGCGATCCCTCGCGCCCCCGCGTCCACCGCGCTCATCTCCAGCACACCCGCCGTCCGCGCCTCCATCCGCTGATGCACCGGAATATTCGCAAACGTCGAGTTCATATAATTGTCCGCCTTCCTCGGCAGGAACTGCAACGGAAACTCCGCCGTCGCGTCCACACCACCCGGAGCCTCCGAAGCCGGCCCATACACCGGCACCGGCGCCAACTCCCCGCGTCCGCTCGCCGTCTTGAACCACTCCGCCGTCGAGAACGGCAGCACCTCCCCCTCCGCATCGCGCGGCAACTGCAGCTCCACCTGCCCCTCGCGCTCCATCCGCTCCCTCGTCACACCCTCAAACCACGCATGCCCACTCGACATCGCCTGCTCAATCAAGGCATCGTCGCCATCCTCGAAACACGCCTCCGTAAATCCCATCCGCCGCGCCAGCTCCCCAAACATCCGCACATTCGACCGCGCCTCGCCCAGCGGCGCAATCGCCTGCTCCGAGACCTGCGCGAACAGATGCCCGTACGCCCCCTGCACATCCTTCACCTCGAGAAACGTCGGCGCCGGCAGCACCACATCCGCATAGTCCGTCGTGTCCGTAAAGAACTGCTCATGCACCACCGTGTACAGATCCTCGCGCCGCAACCCCCGCAGCACGTCGTTCTGATTCGGAGCCACCGCCGCCGCATTCGAGTTGTACACAAACAGCGCCTTCACCGGCCCTCCGCCCACACCCGCATCCGGCAGCGTCAGCGCCCGCCCCAGCTGGCTCATATTCACCACCCGCGCCGCCCGTCCCACAGGACTCGCCTTCATCAACTCCGGCATCTCCAGCCCCGCCTTGTTGAACGGAAACGCCCCACTCGTCGACAGCTGCAGACCTCCGCCCCTGTGCTTCCACGCCCCCGTCACCAGCGGCAGCATGCACACCGCACGCGACGCCGTGCCCCCATTCTCGGCACGCTGAATCCCATAGTTCAGCCGGATCACCGCCGCCTTACCCGTCCGCCTCCAGCACATCGCATAAGCACGCGCCAGCTCCTCGATAACAGCAACCGCTATCCCCGTCCCCGCACTCACCCACTCCGGCGAGTGCTCCGCCCGCAACGCATGCTCCCGCAGCTCCCCACCCCCATGCGTGCACGCCTCCATATACTCGCGATCTTCCATCCCCTCGCGAAAGATCACATGCATCAACCCCAGCGCCAGCAGGCCATCCGTACCCGGCCGAATCACGATGTGCTCATCCGCCAGCGCCGCCGTTCGGGTCCTGTAAGGATCGATCACCACCAGCCGCGCTCCGCCCCGCCGAGCCTCCTCGATAAACGGCCACAGATGCACGTTGTTTCCATGCACGTTCGCCCCCCACGCAACGATCATCCCCGCCCGCGCAAAATCCTGCGGCGGTGTCCCCAGCTTCACCCCGTAAACACTCGTCAGCGCCGCTCCCCCAGCCGTCGAACAGATCGTCCGGTCCAGCCGCGACGCCCCCATCCGATGAAAGAATCGCCGGTCCATTGACCCATACCCGAGCTGTCCAATCGTCCCGGCATAGCTGTACGGCAGCACGCTCTCCGGCCCATGCTCCTTCGCCATCGCCGACAGCCGCGCCGCCACCTCATCCAGCGCCTCCTCCCATCCAATCCGCTCAAACGCCTCCGCCTCCCGCCCCTTGGGCAAAGGTCCCTTGGCCACCCCCGGCCGCCGCCGCATCGGGTACAGCAGCCGCTCCGGCGAATACACCCGATCCAGATACTTCGCCACCTTTCCGCATAAAAACCCGCGCGTCACCGGATGCCCCGGATCGCCCTGCACCTTCACCGCTCGCCCCGTCACCGTATCCACTGTTACCAGAACCCCACACGAGTCCGGGCAATCATGCGAGCACACCGCGTGCACCACCTTCGTCTCTCCAGCAACCGTCGGCATGCAAAGATTGTATGCGCCCACCGAGCCCTAAGGAGCCCCCATGCGCCCTCTCGCCGCACTCGCCTCCGCCCTCCTCCTCCTCGCCCCTTGGCTCTCGCCCGCTCACGCCCAGACTCCCATCCAGACTCCTGCGCAAACTCCCATCCAGACCCACACCCAACCCTCCGCCAACGATCAGGACATCCTCGCCATCCAGCACCTCATGGGCCAGCAAACCACCGACTGGAACCGTGGCGACATCGAAAGCTTCGCCACCGCCTACAAGAACTCACCCGACATCCTGTTCGTCGGTCGCACCGTCAGCCGCGGCTACAGGGAGATGCTCGAACGCTACCGCAAGGGCTATCCCACCCGCGAGGCCATGGGAACCCTCTCCTTCGCCAACCTCGAAGTCGCCCTGCTCGACCACCGCTTCGCCACCGCCACCGGCAACTTCCACCTCGAGCGCTCCACCGCCGGCGGCGGCAACGCCGACGGCATCTTCTCCCTTGTCTTCGAAAAGACCTCCGACGGCTGGAAGATCATCCGCGACCACACCTCCGCCTTCACCCCATTGAAGCCCTGAGCTCCTCAGCGAGAACACCGCAGCCGCCCATGTATGCTCCCTCTAAGAGACTCCCCTCATGCCGGCGCCCGCCTCAACCTCGCGTCTCGAAGCCTTCTCCGACGGCGTCATCGCCGTCATCATCACCATCATGGTGCTCGAGCTCAAGGTGCCCCGCGCCAACGGCATCGCCGGCCTCCGCGCCATCCTCCCCACCCTCCTCGTCTATCTCCTCTCCTTCACCTTCACCGCTATCTACTGGATCAATCACCACCACCTCGTCGGCCGCGTCGAAGAGGTCGATCCCCGAATCCTGTACGCCAATCTCCTGTTTCTCTTCTGCCTCTCACTTCTCCCCCTCTTCACCTCCTGGGTGCTCGAGAAAGGCATGGATTCCTTCTCCGTCTTTATCTACGCCGTCTCGCTCATGACCACCGGTCTCGGCTTCCTCCTGCTTAGACTGGCGATCGATCGCCGCCTGCGCAAGCGTGGCGAGCTTCCGAAGGCGGACGCCGCCGAACAGCGCAAGCACCTCGTCAGCATCGCGCTCTACCTGCTCGCAATGCCTCTCGCCTTCTATCACCCCCGCGTCGCACTCGCCGATCTCGCCGTCGTTACCCTCATCTGGATCCAGCCCACGGCGTCCCACGGGACCAGCAACACCTCAGGCTCTCAGGAACCTTCATGACTCTTCGTCTCCGCCTCGCGTCCTCCACCGTTGCCCTGCTCCTCCTCCAGGCTCCAACCCCCTTCCTCGCCCAGGACCCCCAACTCCACACCGCCAGCTCCACAGAACTGGGCGTCATCAAGGTCCTCCTCGCTCAGGAAAAGGCCTGGAACGCCGGCGATATCGACACCTTCGTCCAGGCCTACAAAGACTCACCCGACACCCTCTTCCTCTCCGGCACCGTCAACCGCGGCTACTCCGGCATGGCCGAGAGCTACCACCACCAGTACCCCTCCCGCGCCGCCATGGGCAATCTCGCCTTCTCCGAACTCGAGGTCCACCCGCTCGACGATCGCTTCGCCTACGTCATCGGCAAGTACCACCTCGACCGCAGCAAAAAAGAGGGTGGCAACGCCGACGGTCTCTTCTCCCTCATCTTCGAAAAAACCGACAAAGGCTGGAAGATCGTCGTCGACCACACCACCTGACTCCCATTCTGAGCAGTGAGCGAACCTGCTTTTGCTTCTGCCCTTGCCCTTCTTTCTTCCATTCCGAGCGCAGCAAGCGAACCTGCTTTTGCTTCTGCCCTTGCCCTTCTTCCTTCCATTCCGAGCGAAGCGAAGAACCTGCTTCTGCCTTTGCCCTCGCCGTCATCTCCCGCCAAACGGAAGCTCTCCTTCGTCTCACTCACAAGAACACTCCGCCGTGGCGCAACCACCCCGCTCCACCAGCTAAACTAGTCTTGTGACACAGAAGCGAAGTGCCGCCCCCACCTCGCTTTCTTCAGTTGGCATGTCACCCCCGAGGTCCAGACCTAAAAGTAACGTTTTGAATACTTTGCACAACTAAGCCCCGGGGGGGAGACCCTCCCGCCACAGCAAAGGGGTCGAACTTTCTAAGCTCGACCCCTCTCACACCCGCGCCGAAAGGCGCTCCTGGCCGTGCGCCAGGCACCGCACTCCGCAGGGGAGTCAGACGGTCATGACTTCCTTTTCTTTCGCCCGGAACAGGTCCTCGATCCGCCGGATCTCCGCATCCGTCAGCTGCTGCACCTCTTCACTCGCTCGCTTCTCATCGTCGGCCGAGATCAGCTTCTCCTTCGCCGCCTTCTTGATCTGCTCGTTCCCATCGCGCCGTATATTGCGGATCGCCGTCTTGTGATCCTCAAGCGTCTTGTTCAGCTGCTTCACCACTTCCTTGCGCCGCTCCTCCGTCATCGCCGGGATCGGCACCCGGATCACCTTCCCGTCCGTCATCGGATTCAGCCCCGTCCCCGACGTCCGGATCGCCTTCTCGATCGCTGAAACCATCGCCGCGTCATACGGTGTCACCAGAATTAGCGTCGGCTCCGGCGTCGAGATCTGCCCCATCTGCGCCACCGGCGTATCCGTCCCGTAGTAGTCGACCTTGATCTGGTCGAGCATATGCACATTCGCCCGCCCCGTACGCGCCGACCCCAGGTTCGCCCGGAAGTCCTCCACCGACCTCTCCATCCGGCTCTTCAACTCGCCATGCACATCCTTCAAAGCCACAATACTTGCCATCGCCGATGCCATAGATTCACTCCATTCAGCACGCCAGACGCGTGTCCCAAACCCAGATTGTAGACGAATCACCAATCCGCTTCGGCGGATCGATCGAAGCTCACGAATCGCAGGCCCAGCTCTTCCGACTGACAGTCGTTACCCAGCCCCCAAACGGCGCAGCCGCCGGCAGGCTTCTTCCAGGTCCGCATCCTTCTTCGCGAAACAGAATCGCAGCAGATCTTCCCCGCGATTCCTCTCCCCCGCCCTGTGCGCAAAGAACGCCGACCCCGCCACCGCTGCCACCCCTGTCTCCCCCAGCAGCGTCCTCGCCTTCTCCGCCCCGGTCGCCCCGTCCATCCGTGATGCATCCGCCAGGATGTAGTACGCCCCGTCCGGCACATCGGGCTGCATCCCTGCCGCACGCAGCGCCTCCACCAGCATCGTCCGCTTGCCCTCATGCTCCATCGCCAGCCGCGCATAAAACGTCTGCCCCAGCTCCTCGAGACCCGCCGCGCATCCATGCTGGAACGGCGCCGGCGCGCACACGTACGTCAGGTCGTGAAAGTACCCGATCGAAGGCATCCACCGCCTATCCGCGACCAGGTACCCGACCCTCCATCCCGTCACCGAAAACGTCTTCGAAAACCCGCTCATCAGAATCGTTCGCTCCCGCATCCCCTCGAGCGAAAACGGGCTTACATGCTCGGCCTCCCCATACACAAAATACTCGTAGATCTCGTCCGTTAGCACGAACAGATCATGCTCCAGCGCGATCTCCGCCAGCCCCTCCAGCTCCGCCCGCGTAAACACCTTTCCCGCCGGGTTCGATGGCGTGTTGATCACCATCCCCCGCGTCCGCGCCGTCACCGCCGACCGCACCCGTTCGACATCCAGCCCCCATCCCGTCGCCCCCTCCGCCGGAGCCCCCATGGCCACCACCACCGGCGTCACCCGCATCGACCGCAGAGTGTTCAGGTGATACCCATAGAACGGCTCGAACAGCAGCACCTCATCCCCCGGATTGAATAGCGCCATCGTCGCGGCATGCATCGCCCCCGACGCCCCGCTCGTCACCAGAACCTCTCCCTCCGCATCGACACCCCCACCCGCTCCGCCCTTAAAGCAAGACCTCTCCACCTTCTCCGCAATCGCCCTCCGCAGCCGCGGAATCCCGTCCATCCGCGTGTAAATATTGTGCCCCTCCCGGATCGCCCGCTGCGCCCCCTCCTCCACCACCCGAGGAACCTCCGTATCGCAAACCCCTTGCGCCAGATTCACTCCGCCCACCGCGTCGCACGCCACACTCATCGCCCGGATCTCCGATTGCAGCACCCGCGGCGCCAACTCACTCAAACCCAGCATGTCCCTCTTCCTCCCCTGCCGACCATTCTCCCATCTCCCTCCCGCTTCTCCACCCACCCTCCCTACCCAAACTCTGAATCCCCACTCATCCCGCCGCAATCTCATCCCCAGAATCCAGCACTCTTCAGGAGCACACATGCCTCACCTTCTCAAACTCGACGTCAGCCCTCGCGGCGACCAATCCGTCTCCCGCCGCCTCGGCCAGCAGTTCCTCGCCGACTGGCAGAAGAACCACACCGGTGCCCAGGTCACCACCCGCGACCTCGCCACCAACAATCTGCCCTACGTCGATCTCCCCTGGATCGCCGGCGCCTACTCCGCCCCCGAGCAGCACACCCCCGAGCAGAAGAGCGCTCTCAAGGTTTCGAACGATCTGATCGCCGAACTTATGGCCGCCGACCACCTCCTCATCACCACCCCCATGTACAACTTCGCCATCCCCGCCGTCCTTAAGGCCTGGATCGATCACATCATCCGCGTCAACATCACCTTCGCCATGACCCCCGAAGGCGGCTACAAAGGCCTGATCGAAGGCAAGAAGGCAACCGTCATCACCGCTAGCAGCGGGAACTACGCCCCCGGCACACCCGCAGAATCCTACGATCAGGAGATCCCCTACCTCCGCCTCGTCCTCGGTTTCATCGGCATCACCGACGTCACCTTCATCCGCGGCAGCGGCACCATGGCCATCTCCATGGGCAAAACAACCCCCGAAGCCTTCACCCAGAAACTCCAACCCGAGCTTGCCGCCGCCGCCAGCTAAAACGCCTTCAACGAGGCAACGCCCCGTGTTTTTACCGGGGCCTTGCCTATCGCAGCACTTCAACGCTCACTCACGGCACCTCTATCGAGCAGAGTCAGGAGAGAGGTGCGTTCTAGCGCAGCGGCAAGTCATAACTCCCGATATGACCGCTCCCCTGGTCCCGTACCACCACCCGCACCAGCGCCGCCTTGGGATCCACCTTGATCGGTACCGCGAACTCCGCCTTGTTATTCTGCGTAGCCTCGGCCGCCGCCCGCGCATGCATCGTCTCGACCTTGTAGTCCACCACCTTTCCGTCCCGGCTCACATTCGCCGAGACCACGCTCACCGTCGCGATCTCCCCCCTCGTTGAAGTCGAGGAGGCCGTGGAAGCCGACGCGGACGTGTCCGCCACCCATCGCAGATCCCCCGTATTCACCTCCACCCGCAACGCACGAGACCCACCCGCATCCGCAGCCTTGTCCAGCCGAGCTGCTACACCAATCCCCTGGTACCGCAGGTTCATCGTTATAGCGAAAGCCATCGCCTGCGCCGCCGCGTCACCCGTGGGCCGCGTCGGGACCGACGCAAGATAGCCCTCGCGCGACCGCACCACCAACTCTGGATACGCATCTCCACTCTGATCCGCCGGTATGTGCCGTCATACTTCTCGTTAGAGGGATAGTAGGAGAGTGTGTAGAAATGCTCCCCATCGGTCACACTCTCGGCCAGCTCCGCCGCGAGGTCATTGCGCATCCGGAAGATCTTCCCGCCCGTCTCCGGAGCCAGCTGCTCAAACGCCAACTCCCCCTCTACCGGATCCCCGCCAGGGGTATACAGCTGCGTATTTCCCATCGAATCAAAGTGCGGCATGGCAATTTCGGTCGGCGCCACCTCAAGTCCCTGCGGGTCCACCGTGTAGAGCGTCACGCGCGCCCGGTTCAGCCGCGTTACCGTGTTCCGCAGATTCTCCTGGATCTCCTTCCGCATCTCGTTGTGGACCGCCAGCACTTGGTCGAGAGCAGGAAGCCCCGGTCCTACCCACACCACGTTCTTCCGCACCGGAAACGATTCGGTCGCGCCCGCTAGCTCGTTCAGTGTTCCGATCTAGGGAACCTCTGTACAGGTATGCGTTTTAGCTGAGGTTCGAGCGGTTGTGCTTGGTTGGTGAGCTATTTGCGTCACACCGGGCTTTGCGTGCTGGTTGAGCAGTCAACCGGCTGATTTTAGGCGC
>JAABUK010003945.1_pt1 | contig 24644 bp, 21 predicted proteins | sample 5559141 | NCBI WGS metagenome assembly JAABUK01 (sample SAMN10711869, study PRJNA513367) | rock metagenome | isolation source: Antarctica rocks | place: Antarctica: Victoria Land, Pudding Butte nord | collected 2016-01-03 | reverse complement strand
GCCGGCCTCTTCGGCAGCCACCGTCGGCACGACCTGCAGCACAAGTGCCTCACCAAGCTCGCTCAGCACGTTCTCCACGCCGGCGATGAAGGTGGGGAAGAAGGGGTCGGCGTTCAGGAGCTCGGGTGGGCGAGCGATCACGAGCCCGAGCGCGAAGGCGCGGGATCGGGACAGGGAGCGGGCGCGATGGCTGGGGCGCCAACCCATTTCATCAGCGATGGCGATGATCCGGCCTCGCGTGTCCGCGCCGACTCCGGCTCGGCCGTTGAGCGCGAAGGAGACCGAGCCCTTTGACACGCCGGCGAGGCGTGCGACGTCAGCAATCGTCGGTCGGCGCTCGGTCATACGAGCCCTCCTCGACGACGGGCGAGGGCCGGCGCTGCCGACCGTGTCTGACCAAACCGGTTTAGGGTCGGACTGTCAAGCACCAGTTACGGCGCGTCGAGCCGGCGGCAGCCCCGCCCCCTCCACATGCCCGCGGGGCGGCTTTCTCGTACCGTGTAGCGGTGAGCACCCCGACACTTGACACCACGCGCCTGCTGAGCGACCTCGAGCCGGTGGTGGTGGAGAACTTGGACCGCCACCTCGCCATCTCCCGGGAGTGGATGCCCCACGAGTACGTCCCCTGGAGCCAGGGGCGAGACTTCGCCGATCTTGGAGGTCAGGCCTGGGACGTCGAGCAGTCGCCCCTGTCGCCGATCGCCCGAACGGCGATGGAGGTGAACCTGCTCACCGAGGACAACCTGCCCGGCTACCACCGCGAGATCGAGCGGGCGTTCGGTCGCGACAGCGCGTGGGGGACCTGGGTCAACCGGTGGACCGCCGAGGAGGGCCGGCACGCATTCTGCATCCGCGACTACCTGCTCGTGACTCGTGGCGTCGACCCGGTCGAGCTGGAGCGGGCGCGGATGCAGACGATGGAGATCGGGTTCGAAAGCGACCGGCCGTTGCTCAACGTCATCGCCTATGTGTCGTTCCAGGAGCTGGCCACCCGCATCTCCCACCGCAACACCGGGCGCTACACCGAAGATCCCATCGCAGAAAAGCTGCTGGCCCGCGTCTCGATGGACGAGAACCTGCACATGATCTTCTACCGCAACCTCGTCGCGGCTGCGCTGGAGCGGGTGCCCAACCAGATGATGCAGGCGATCGCCGCAGAGGTGGCCGACTTCCAGATGCCGGGCGCAATCATCCCCGGCTTCACGCGCAAGGCGGTGCAGATCGCTCGAGCCGGCATCTACGACCTGCGGATCCACCACGACGAAGTGGTCACTCCGTTGCTGCGGCACTGGAACATCGACGAGCTCGCCGGCTTGGATGCCAGCGGTGAGCAGGCGCGCGACGGCCTCGCCACCTCGCTGACGGCACTGGACGCTGCGGCCAGCCGGTTCGAGGAGCAGCGCGACGCTGCGGCGGCCAAGAAGGCGGCCCGGGCCGGCGCCTGAGCGACCTTCACCGCCGGCGCCCAGCCGATAGGGAAGGCTGGCCGGCATGGCCCGCTACACGTTCCCGTGCCCGATCCGCTGGTCGGACATGGATGCCTACGGCCACGTGAACAACGTGCCCTTCCTGACATATCTGGAAGAGGCGCGGATCGACATGCTGCAGCACCTCATCGCCCGGGCCCAGGCTGACGACGGGCCGCGAGCGGCGGCCATCCTGGTGGCCAGCACCGCGATCGACTACCTCCGACCGCTGGTTTACCGGGCTACCCCGGTCCCCATAGATGTGTGGGTGACCAAGATCGGCGGGGCGCACTTCGACCTCGCCTACGAGGTCCACGACGGTGACCACCACGTCTATGCCCGGGCTTCTTCGCGGCTGGTGGCCTACGACTTCCGGATCCAGACCCCGCGCCGGCTCCGGCCGCACGAGCGCGCGCTGCTCGAGTCCTACTTGCAGCCGGCGCCGCCCTGACCGCGGCGGCCCCGCCGGCGCGCGGTCGCTGCGTACGGGCGGTCGGTGTGCGGGGGGGTTGCGTCTGCACGAGTCACGGGCGGTACGCCGGTGCTGCGCGAGGGGCGCCTAGTCCGGGCCGACCGCCGCGGCGCTGTTCCGACGGGGGTCGCCGGCGGCGTGCAGATCGCCGGCGGCTGTCCTCAGCGCCGCCCCGACGCCACCGAAGTACATCGACGCCGGCCCGTGCGAGCGCGCCGGCCAAGGCAGATCGGGCAGCGTGAGATCGTCCTCGTACTGCACGAGCGTGGTCTCGTTCTGGCGGGTCACGTGCAACCGCGGCCGGGCGATGGCCGCGTCCAGGTCCAGGCCGGCGCCGGCGAAGCCGACCAGCACCTGCAGCAGGGCCGTAGTGATCCGGTCCGCGCCGGGGGAGCCGATGGCCAGCACGTCGCCGGCGGTCGTCCGGCCCACAGTGGGTGCCATGTTCGACGGCAGCCGCTCGCCCGGGTCCAGCGCATGGCCGCCACCCCGGTTGAGCTCCGGCTCGCCGAGGCAGTTGTTCAGCCACAGCCCCGTGCCCGGGGTCATCACCCCGGAGCCGTAACCGGCCGACGAGGTCACCGCGCACGCGCCGCCCTCGGCGTCGACGACCGACACGTGGACTGTCGACGCGGCTCCACCCAGAGACGCAAGCCCACCGCTGCCGACCAGATCGAGAAGCCGGTACGCCGCAGCCGCCCGGTCTTCGGTCACGTCCAGGTGCGCCAGCCGGTATCCCAGTACCCCGTCCTGCACGGCCGCCAGCGCCGCGAGGTCGTCTGCGGGGAGCTCGGCCATCAACGTCAGCATGGCGGCGAGCGCGGTGCCGCCGATTGACGGCGGCGGGTTGGTGGCAAACACCCAGTCGGCATAGGCAACCGTCAGGGCCGGCCGCACCACCGGGCGGAAGGCGGCCAGGTCGGCGGCTGTCAACAGGCCGCCATACTCGGCCATGTCGGCCGCGATGCGGGCGGCGAGGTCCCCGGTGTAGAGGGCGGCCGCGCCCTCCTCGGCGATCAGCTGCAGCGAGTCGGCGAGGTGCTCGACGACCATGATGTCGCCGGCCTGGCGCAGCTCGCCGGCGTCGTATAGCGCGGCCTGGCTCCCCGGGTGCCAGTCGTAGACACTGTCGTGGACCATGCCCAGGTAGTACGCCGACGCCGAGCCGAGCGGGAAGCCGTCACGCGCCGCGGCGACGGCCGGCGCGACGATCTCGCGCCATGGCGCCCGACCGTAGGCCCGGGAGGCGGCGTCGAGAGCGGCCAGGGCGCCGGGGGTAGCGACCGAGGCGTGGCCGATGTGCATGGTCAGCCCGCCGCCATAGCTGGTCGTGACCTCTCGCAGTCCCCGGCCGAACACCTCCGGCGGCAGCCCCCGGCCGGGCATCTCGACGTTGCCGTCCACCGTGACCGCGGCGGAGCCGTCGGCCGGCGCGACCATGACGAAGGCACCGCCGGCCGGCGAGCAGATGCCGGGCTCGCACACCATGGCCACCAGGATGGCGGCGAGACCGGCGTCCACGGCGTTACCGCCGTCCTGCGCCAGGCGCAGCGCCGCATCGACGGCGAGGGGGTTGCTCGCCGCCACGGCGACCCGGTTGGCCATCAGTGCATCCTGGCACGGCCGCCCGGCCTGGCCGCCTGGCGCGTCGGTCGCCGTCGCGGCGACGCCCCAGCGTGGCCGCGCGGCTGGCACCATCGTCGAGGTGAGATTCCTGCTTGCGATCGTCGGTGCCGCCCTGGTCCTGCTCACCTGGTCCAGCGTCATCACGACGCTGGTGGTTCCGCGACGTTCCCGTGACCGGGTCAGCCGGGCCGTGGACGGGGGCGTCGACCGGGCCTATCGGCTGGCCACAGCGAGACTGGGCGACTACGCCGGGCGCGACCGCTGGCTTGCTTCGCAGGCCTCCACCACGATCCTCGCGCAGCTGGCCGTGTGGCTGGTATTGCTCTACCTGGGATTCGCGCTGCTGCTGGTGCCTTTCGACCGGCTCGGCCTGGGCCATGCGTTGGCCCAGGCCGGCTCGTCGCTGTTCACGCTGGGCTACGCCGGGCCAACCGACGCCACGCTGACGGTCATCGACTACCTCGCCGCGGCCAGCGGGCTGGTGGTGGTGGCCCTGCAGATCGGCTACCTGCCGACCCTGTATTCCGCCTTCAATCGGCGCGAGGTTGAGGTCACCCTGCTGACCAGCCGGGCGGGGACGCCGGCGTGGGGCCCGGAGATCCTGGCCCGCACCCGCTTCGGCTACGGCGCCGACGACGAAGGGGCGGTGATGGACCAGTTCTACCTGCAATGGGAACGCTGGGCCGCTGATGTCTCGGAGAGCCACACGAACTACCCCGTGCTGACCCGGTTCCGCTCCCCGGCCGAGTTGACGTCCTGGCTGGTCGCCCTGATCGCCGTTCTCGATTCCGCCGCCCTATGGCTGGCGCTGTCACCGTCGCAGGCGCCGGCCGTGGAGGCCCGACTCGCGCTGCGGATGGGCTTCTCGGCATTGCGCTCCATCGCCGAGACGGCCGGCCTGCCGGCCGATCACGACCCTGACCCGGACGCCAACCTGCAACTGCCGTATTCCGAATTCCTCGCCGGCATCGAGCGGATCGCGTCCACGACGTTCCGGATGGAGCGCACGCCAGAACAAGCGTGGCCGGACTTCCGTGGCTGGCGGGTCAACTACGAGACGGTTGCCTACGCACTCGCCGATCGGCTCGACGCGGTTCCGGGGCCGTGGACCGGAGCGCGACGCGCCGGCGACCCGGTCATGGCCCCGGTCCGCCCACCCAACCGCACGCCTACGCCCTACGTCGCCGGCTGACCGGATGCGGGCTGAGCCCCTGGCTTGGTACGAGCCAGGGACCACCCGGCGCTACGGGGCGATCCCCTGCGCGACCATCGGCAGCCGGTCCCAGCTGCGGTGCAGCCCCAGCGCGCGGACGAGGTCCTTGCGCAGCGCTGCTGACAACCGGTCGCCGGCCAGTACGCCAGGGGCGTCGAGCGGGATGCCGGCAGCGGCGAGCACCTGCGTCCCGTCCCCCCAGGCACCGACAGCCTTCCCGTGCCGGAAGGCTTCCTGGAGCAGGATCAGCGCCTTGGGCTCCGTAGCCAGCGCCGTCGCGCCGGAGGGGACCAGAACCGCGTCGTACTCGATGGACCGGGTCGCCAGGTAGGTGCGGTCGACCGCAGCGCTGACCCTGGCCGTTGCCCCCGAGATCGTGCCGCCGTGTTCGGCGACCAGCCGTACGACCACACCCTGAGGGGCCAGCCCTTCACGGAGCTTGGTGGCGCCGGCGACGTCGGCTCCCTCTGCGGCGAGGACACCGACGATGCGGCCGGCGACCGGCCCGGGCTCGGCATAGATCTGGGACAGCGCCGGCGAGGGGCTGACGTCGGTCGCCGGCGCGCCGGGCGGCGCCGGCAGCCCGACGCCGGCCGCCACCGCGGCACACAGGTCGGCGTCGACGTTGGCCAGGCGGGAGAGCACCCGCTCGCGTACCGGCTGCTCGTAGCACTTGGCCAGCTCGAAGGTGAACGCCTCGATGATGTGCGTCTTCTCCACGTCGGTCATCGAGTTCCAGAACAGCGTCGCCTGGCTGTAGTGGTCGTCGAACGACGCGGCCCGCTCGCGGATCTTGGGCCCTTGTACCTCCCGCGGCACGTTCACGTATCCGCCGGCGCCGGCCGGTGCCGGCAGCCCGCCGTCGAGGCTGTTCGGCGAGTACGGCGCGACACCGTCATGAACGGCGGTCTGGTGCATCCCGTCGCGCAGCATGTCGTTGACGTCGGCGAGAGGCCGGTTGATCGGCAGCTGCCCGAAGTTGGGGCCGCCGAGCCGGGTCAGCTGGGTGTCGAGGTAGGAGAACAGCCGGGCCTGCATCAGCGGGTCGTCGGTCACCTCGATGCCGGGCACCAAGTGGCCGGTGTGGAACGCCACCTGCTCGGTCTCGGCGAAGTAGTTGGTGGGGTTACGGGTCAACGTCATCCGGCCCACCGCGATTACCGGGGCCAGCTCCTCGGGCACGAGCTTGGTGGCGTCGAGCAGGTCGATGCCGGCGAAGGTCTGCTCGTCGGTGTCCGGCATAAGCTGCAGGCCGAGCTCCCATTCTGGGAACGCGCCGGCCTCGATGGCGTCGGCAAGGTCGCGGCGGTGGAAGTCCGGGTCGGTGCCGGCGGCGAGCTGCGCCTCCTCCCAGACCAGGGAGTGAACGCCGGCGACCGGCTTCCAGTGCAGCTTTACCAAGGTGGTGGCGCCGGCCGCGTCGACCAGCCGGAAGGTGTGGACGCCAAAGCCTTCCATCGTCCGGAAGGAGCGCGGGATTCCGCGGTCCGACATCGCCCACATCAGCATGTGGGTGGACTCCGGCTGCAGGGAGACGAAGTCCCAGAATGTGTCGTGGGCGGTCTGCGCCTGCGGTATGTCCCGGTCGGGGTGCGGCTTGGCGGCGTGGATGAGGTCGGGGAACTTGATGCCGTCCTGGATGAAGAACACCGGCATGTTGTTGCCGACCAGGTCGAACGTCCCCTCTTGGGTGTAGAACTTCGTCGCGAAGCCGCGGACGTCGCGCACGGTGTCCGCCGAGCCGCGCGAGCCGACCACTGTGGAGAACCGGACGAACACCGGGGTCTCGCGGCTGGTGTCGGTAAGAAACGCCGCCGACGTCACCTGCGAGGCGTTGCCGTACGCCCGGAAGACGCCGTGCGCGCCGGCGCCGCGGGCGTGCACCACGCGCTCCGGGATGCGCTCGTGGTCGAAGTGCATGATCTTCTCGCGCAGATGGAAGTCCTCCAGTAGCGCCGGCCCCCGACTGCCGGCTCGCAGGCTGTTGTCGGTCGTCGACAGCCGCAGGCCCTGCGCGGTGGTCAGGACGTCGCCTTGCTGGCGGCGTGAGTTGTCCCCCGGTGGTGAGCTCTCGTTCGGGACCTGCTGGCGGTCGCCGCGGCCGGTCGGGCTGACTGGCGGGGGGGCCGTCTGGGCGCGCTTCTGTCGACTCGGCACTGGGTCTCCCTCGTAGTGTGCGATAGTTCGGTGACGGTACAACTACGGCCACTGCCTCCCCGGAGGTGATCTGATGAACCCAGCCGAACACGACCTTTCAGCGACGTTCGCCCATATCGCCCGCGAGTTGATGAGCGAGCCGGACGTGCACCAAACCCTGGATCGCACGGTCGGCCTCGCCGTCGAGACGATCGACGGCTGCGACTTTGCCGGCGTGTCTATCGTCCGCGGATCCAAAATTGAGTCACCAGCGCAAACCGACGAGATGGTCCGGCTGGCCGATCGCCTCCAGGTGGAGCTCGACGAAGGGCCCTGCCTGTCGGCCATCCGCGGCCACGAGTCAGTCCACGTGGACGACCTGACGACCGACACCCGCTGGCCGAAGTGGGGCCCCCGCGTGTGCACCGAGATGGGAGTGCGCAGCATGCTCGCCTTCCAGCTCTACAACAGCCGGGACAGCCTGGGCGCGCTCAACCTCTACTCACGCACGACACACGCCTTCGACGAGGAGGCGTACGCCGTCGGGGTGGTCTTCGCCTCCCACGCCGCGGTGGCCCTGACCGGTGCACAGAATGAGGAGAACTTGCTGCGGGCGGTGCAGACCCGCAACCTGATCGGGCAGGCGCAGGGCATCCTGATGGAGCGGTTCCACCTCAGCGCGGACAAGGCCTTCGAGCTGCTGCGGCGGGTGTCGCAGAATGGCAACGTCAAGCTTCGCGATGTCGCCCAGCGCCTGGTCACGACGCGGGAGACACCGACGCAGCGGGACAGCGCACGGGAATCCGCCGGGCCGTCCGAGCACGCGGTCGCCTGACCGGGCCGGCCTTACTCCGGCCTTATTTCAGGCGGCGTCGCGCGACGACCTGGAGCTGGCGGCGGCCGAGCGGGCCGCGCCGGGCAGGCGCTTCTGCTGGCCGGCCCGGCTGAGCCGGTCTCAACCGGCCGGCGACGGGGCTGCCTTCGGCTTGGCAATCAGGATCCGAGTCGCCTCCACGCGGTCACCGACGCGCGGGCCGGCGACCGCGACCCGGGTCCCGACCGCAAACGCCGACAGACTCAGCGGGGCCTTGCGGCTGCCGAACTTTGTCTTGCTACTGACTTGCACGGTCAACGGGCTGCCCTTGGCCGGCGTCACGGTCCAGACCTGTCCGTTGATCGCAGTGATCCGGCCCCGCGCAGGATGCGGCTTCGCGCCAGCACTCGGGCCGGCGCTCGAGCTGACCGTTGCCCCGCGGGCGGCGGAAGCGATCGGACCGCGATTAGTGAGAAAGCTGACAACGGCGTACGCCCCAGCGCCCAGCGCCAGGACTGCGACAACGAGCAGTGCGGCGACGGCCATCGAGCGCCGCGAACGTCGAACCGGCTGCGTCACTGCGTTGCTCCCCAGGTCTGTCATCGGCACAAGAATAGCTACGGCAGGTGTGGGCCGCAGGTGAAGCCGGCGCCGGCGCCGGCGGCCGCGCCTACGCTGTCGGGGTGGCCCGGACGCGGATGTATTGCAACGGTGTGCTCACCGAGGAGAACTTCCCGGTGGAGCACGTGTCCGAGCATCTGGAAACCCCTGGGGCGCTGGTCTGGGTGGACCTCTGCGCGCCGGATGCGGCCGACCTCAAGCTGGTGGTCGAGGAGCTAGGGCTGCACCACCTGGCGGTCGAGGACGCCACCCAGCCCCATCAACGGCCCAAACTGGACCGCTATGCCTCCCACGAGTTCCTCAACGTCTACAACGTCCGGCTCGACCAGGCTACCGGCGAGCTCGAGACCAGCGAGTTGTCCGCCTTTATCGTGGCCAACGCCCTGGTCACCGTCCGCAAGGACGACGGGCTGGACATCGAGCAGGTGGTCCAGCGTTGGGACAGCTCCGCAGACCTCATCAAGAACGGCGTTGGCGCCTTGGTCTACGGAGTGCTCGACTACATCGTCGACTGCCACTTCACGGCCGTCCAGGCGCTGGACGACGAGATCGAAGAGTTGGAGGACCTGCTCTTCGACGAGCGCCCTCACGACGTGGATCTGCAGCGACGGTCGTTTGCCCTGCGCAAGAGCCTGGTGCACCTCCGGCGCGTGGTGCTGCCGATGCGCGAGGTGGTAAACACCTTGATGCGGCGCGACATCAAGATGGTGCCGGAGGCGCTCACGCCTTATTACCAGGACGTCTACGATCATGTGCTGCGTGCCTCGGAGTGGACGGAAAGCCTGCGCGACCTGGTCACCCAGATCATGGAGACGCATATCACCCTGCAGGGCAACCGGCTTAACATCATCACCAAAAAGGTAACGAGCTGGGCCGCGATCATCGCCGTCCCCACCGCCATCACCGGGTTCTACGGCCAGAACGTTCCCTACCCCGGGTTCGCCAAGCACTGGGGCTTCTACGCGTCGACGCTGCTCATCGTGGTGATGTCGGTGGGGCTTTATTACTCGTTCAGGCGTCGCGACTGGCTTTGAGCGTCGACCGACGCTCGCCGAGAACCGGTCACCATCCAGACTGACTGACGAGTCAGTAAGGAAGGATGGCAGCGTGACCAGCTCTTATGACGCGGTGGTGATCGGCGGCGGCCACAACGGTCTGGTAGCGGCCGCATACCTGGCCAGGGCGGGACTGCGGACGGTCGTAGTCGAGGCGCGGCCGGTGATCGGCGGCGCGGCGGTTACCGAGCAGCCGTTCGGCCCCGACTACCGGATCACGTCGCTTTCCTATGTGGTGAGCCTGCTGCCGCCGGCGTTGGTCCGCGACCTGGACCTGGTGCGCCACGGCTACCACGTCTATCCCCAGGGGCCGTACTTCGCCCCGCATGCCGACGGGCGCTACCTGCAGCTACCGACCGACCGGCAGCGCCGGCACTCCCAGATCGCAAAGTTCTCCGATGCCGACGCGGACGCGATCGAGCGCTGGGACGGCTGGCTCGACGACCTCGCCGCGCTGCTCGGGCCCCTGCTGTCGGAGATCCCACCGCGGCTGGGCTCCCGCCGGCCGGCCGACCTGTTGGACCAGGTGCGGCTGCTGGGGCGGCTGCGCGGCCTGGACACCCGCCGCACCGTGGAGGCCACCCGGCTGTTCACCATGAGCATCGCCGACCTGCTCGACGATTACTTCGTCTCCCCGGCGGTCAAGGGCGTCCTGTCGGTGAGCGGCGTCATCGGCACCTGGGCCGGTCCGCGATCACCGGGGACTGCGTACGTCATGGCCCACCATCACATTGGCGACCTCGGGGACGGTGCCATCGGCGCCTGGGGCTTCCCGCGCGGCGGCATGGGTGGGGTCACCCACGCGCTGGCCGCGGCGGCACGGTCGTTCGGCGCGCAGATCCGTACGTCGGCACAGGTCGCCCGGATCACGACGCACGGCGGCTCGGCGACCGGCGTGGTGCTCGACGATGGCGAGGAACTGATCGCGACCACGGTAGTGACCACGGCGCACCCGGCGATCTCGTTCCTGCGGCTGCTGGACCGACGCGACCTGCCGGCTGACTTCGTCGCCGACATCGAGCGTTGGAAGTCCCGCAGCGGCGTGGTCAAGGTGAACCTGGCGGTGGACCGGCTGCCGGAGTTCGCCGGCAAGCCCGGGTTCGACCCCGAGGTGCACGGTGGCACGATCGTCCTGGCAGAGTCGCTCGACGACCTCGAACGCGGCTTCCAGGACGCCGTGGCGGGGCAGGGCTCGGCCCGGCCGTTCGCCGACATCGCGATCCCCTCGGTGTTCGACGACTCGCTCGCACCGGACGGCCACCACGTCGTGTCGATGTTCACGCAGTGGGTGCCGCACGAGTGGTCGGCCCAGCCACACGCCGCCGAACTCGACGCCCACGCCGACCGGGTCGTCGCGCGGATGGAGGCGGTGGCCCCCGGCTTCACCGACTCAATCCTGCATCGCCAGGTCATCGGTGCACACCAGATGGAGCAGGAGTACGGCCTGGTCGGCGGCAACATCTTCCACGGCGAGCTGTCCGCGTCGCAGATCTTCCACGCACGGCCGGCGGCCGGCTACGCCGACCTGCGCACGCCGGTGCGGGGCCTGTACCAGGCCGGGTCGGCGACCCACGGCGGCGGCGGGGTCACCGGCATCCCGGGTCGCAACGTCGTGCGCCAGGTGCTTGGCGACCGCCGGCGGGCGGACCGGCGGGAGCGACTGACCTCCCGGCTGCCCCGCCGCGGCGTCTCATGAGCCTGCCCAGCCCAGTGCGGCCGGGTCGAGGCCGAGCTCGGCTGCGGCGGCTGCGCTCACCCAGTCGTGCATCCGGCGCCGGCTCAGGACGCCCCGGTGCACCGTGACCTGGACGGCGAGCCCGTCGAGCAGGGCGGTGATCCGCCAGGCCGCGCCCTGGGGATCGGAGCAGGTCAGCTCGCCGGCGGCTACCCCGTCGGTGATGACCGCGGCGACCGCGTCCTTCCACCGCACGTCCAGCCGTCGCGACACCGCTCGCAGCCGGGGCTCGCGCAGCGCCGCCGACCAGGAGTCGATCCACAGGGTCCAGCCGGGGGAGGAGCCGACCGGTGCGTACAGCCGAAGAATGCGCCGCAACCGCTCGGCGGCCGGCGCGTCGGCGGCTGCGGCGTCGGACAGCCGGCTCAGGTCGTGCTCGGCAGCGTGCGCGAAGGCTGCCGACAGCAGGTCGTCCTTGGAGTCGAAGTGGTAGAAGATCAGGGCCGCACTCACCTGCAGCGCTTGGGCGACATCGGCAACCCGGGTGCCGGCAAAGCCCCGTCGCTCGATCTCCTGCACGGTCGCTCGCAGGATCTCGGCGCGCCGCACGTCGACCGTGCGGCGCCGCGTCACGGCGGCAACCTACCCCGGAGAAGACCGTGACCGCGCCGCTGCCGGCCGAGGCCGTCGCGCTGGCCCGCCGCCCACTTGGCGCCAGCCGGATGCTGCCGGCGGCGGCCTACACGTCCCCTGCGGTTTTCGCCTGGGAAGGCCGGCATCTGTTCGCCGGCAGCTGGGTCTGTGTCGGCCGGGAGCCGGACCTTTGGGCCGATGGGATCGCCCAGCGGGCACTCGACATCGGCGGTGTGCCGGTCCTGTTGACGTCGACCGAGGGCGGGACCCAGGCCCTGGCCAACACCTGCCGACACCGCGGTCACGAGCTGCTCCCCGCCGGCGCCGTGGCCGGCCGGCGGGCGATCGTCTGCCCGTACCACGCCTGGACCTACCGGCTGGACGGCGCGCTCAGCGCCGCACCCGGCTTCCGCGACGTGACCGGGTTCGACCCGGCCGACCACGGGCTGGTGAGGCTGCCGATTGCCCGGTGGCACGGATGGGTGTTCGTCAACGCCGGCGGGGACGGACCGGCGTTCGCCGAGCACCTGGGCGCGCTGGACGACCTGGCGGCGCCGTACGCCCCGGAGTCGCTGGTCCTGCGGGCCAGCCACACCTACGAGCTGGCGACGAATTGGAAGGTCGTCCACGAGAACTACCACGAGTGCTACCACTGCCCGCTCATCCATCCCGAGCTGTGCCGGGTCAGCCCGCCGACCAGCGGCGACAACTACGACCTGCCCGGTGCGTGGGTCGGCGGCAGCATGCGGCTGCGCGACGATGCCGAGTCGATGTCGCTCGACGGCCGCGGCTCCGGCCGGCCGCTGCCCGGGCTCGACGAGGCCGGCCGGCGCTCCGTGCTCTACCTCGGGCTGCTGCCGAACCTCCTGCTGTCGCTGCACCCGGACTACGTGATGACACACCGGGTCGAGCCGCTGTCCGCCGGGCGCACCCGCATCGAGTGCGCGTGGTATTTCCCGTCTGCCGACGTCGATCCGGCGTACGCGGTGGACTTCTGGGACCGGACCAACCGGCAGGACTGGGCGGCGTGCGAGTCGGTCTACCGCGGGCTGTCCTCGCCGCACTACGTGCCCGGGCCGCTGGCCCCGAACGAGGACGCCGTGCACCGCTTCGTGTCGATGGTCGCCGGGGCCTATCAGGGACAGCCGCGGTGACACCCGCCGACCGGGAGCCGCAGTCGGTAACCCCGACAGCGCCGGCTCTGGGAGGTCGGCCGATCATGGGCCAGCACTGGCGGGACGTCACGTTCCTGCACTGGCGGGTGGAGCCGGCGCAGGTCGCGCCGCTGCTGCCGGCCGGCACGACGCCGGACGTTTTCGACGGCGCCACCTGGGTCGGGCTGATCGCGTTTCGGATGGTCGGGGCGGGGGTGGGCGCCGGGCCCGCGGTGCCCTGGTGGGGGACGTTCGCTGAGACCAACGTGCGGCTGTACTCCGTCGACCGGACCGGCCGGCGGGGGGTGGTCTTCCGCTCCCTGGAGGCCTCGCGCCTAGCGGTCGTGTTCGGGGCGCGGCTGGCGTTCGGGGTGCCCTACTGCTGGGCGAGAATGCGGGTGCGACACGTCGGGTCGGACATCGAGTACACGACCTCGCGGCGGTGGCCCCGGCCTCGCGGTGCCGGCGGGCGACTCGTGGTGCGACCGCAGTCCACGCCGGTCGCCGACGACCCGTTGGCGCACTTCCTCACGGCTCGTTGGGGCCTGCATACCCGCTGGGCCGGACGCACCCTTTTCGTCCCCAACGCCCATCCCGTCTGGCCGCTGCAGCGGGCGTCGTTGCAGCACCTCAGCGACGACCTGGTCGCCGCCGCCGGCCTGCCCGGGGTGAGCGACCGGCCCCCCGACTCGGTGCTCTGGTCGACCGGAGTACGCACGGTCTTCGGCGCACCGTGCCGCCTGGGCGGCTAGCCAGGGCTGCAGCGCTAGCGAGCCCTAGCGCCGCCACAGCTCGAGCCGCGGGATGTTGGGCGGCTCGAAGCCCATGATCTGGCCGTAGAACGACAGCTCCGCCTCCCGGCTCGCGATGAGCGTCTCGACCCGGCGGAAGCCGTGGGACTCGCCCTCGTAGGCGAGATAGGCGTGTGGGATGCCCTTGGCCACCAGTGCGTCGCGGAACATCTCGGCCTGGGACGGCGGCACGATCGGGTCGTCAAGCCCCTGTAGCAGCAGGACCGGACAGGACAGCTGGTCGACGTTGTTCAACGGGGCACGCTTCTCGTAGAGCTCCCGGGCTTCGGGCAGCGGACCGATCAGCCCGTCCAGATACCGCGACTCGAAGTCGTGCGTGGCGGCGGCGAACTCGACCAGTTCGGCCACCCCGAAGTACGACGCCCCGCAGGCGAAGACGTCGGTCCCGGTCAGGGCGGCCAGGACCGTCCAGCCGCCGGCGGACCCGCCCTCGATCGCCAGCCGCGCCCGGTCGGACAGCCCGGCATCGGCGAGCCCGAGCACCGCGGCGACGGTGTCCTCGACGTCGACGATCCCCCACTGTCCGCGCAACCGCTCGCGGTAGGCCCGGCCGTAGCCGCTCGACCCGCCGTAGTTGACGTCCACGACGCCGAGACCCCGGCTGGTGAAGTAGGCGATGGTGAGGTTGAGCGCCGGTGACACGTGCCCGGTGGGGCCGCCGTGCACGAGGGCGACGTACGGTGGCAGCTCGCCTTCCGGCGCCGCGAAGTCGGCATTGCGAGGGGGATAGACGAAGGTGTGGACGTCCCGGCCGCCTGGTCCGGGAAACGTCATCGCCTGCGCGTCGGGCAGGTAGGCGGCTGGCGGCAGGTCGTCGACCGACAGCCGCACCACCTCGATCTCGCCCGAGGACAGGTTGATGGTGCGCATCCCGCTCGCACTTCCGGCGCCGGCGCTGCGCAGCAGGGCCAGATCGCCGGCGACCTCGAGCAGGTTCAGCGTCAGCAGATCACCGGTGTCCACGTCGGCGAGCTCCGCGCTTTCCGGGTCGAGGACGCCGAGCCGGTCCTGGCCGAGGGTGCGGACGGTGAGCAGGCGGCCGTCGGCCAGAGGGGCGTACCAGCGGGCGCCGAGCTGCCACAGTGGGGCGCCGAAGTCCTCAGCGCGCGGGCAGAGCGCCTCGGGCGCCGCGCCGGGTTCGAGGCCGACGCGATAGAGGTTCCACGATCCGCTGCGGTCGCTCAGGCAATAGAGGTGGCCGGCGTCGGCCCACTCCGGTTGGAGCACCGACTCCGTTGTCGAGCCGAGAAGCGTCTCCCAGGTGCCGCAGGACCCGTCCGCACCGACATCGGCTACTCGCAGCTCGGTGCCGTCCCACGGCATCTGCGGGTGGTCCCAGGCGATCCAGGCCAGCCGGCGACCGTCGGGGGAGAGCCGCGGGAATGCCAGGAACTGTGAGCCGGCGACCACCGAACGGATCTTGGTGGCGTCCTCGGCCGCCGAGCCGTCGACCGGCACGGCGCAGATGTCGCGGACGACTTGACCGGTCCGACCGTGTGCCTCGCGCACGCACCACACCTCGCGGCCGTCGCCGGAGAGGCTCAGCTCCCCGTAGCGCAGGCCCGCTGGCTGGTCCGCGACGGGCGTGATCGCCACGGGCGTGTCGGAGTCGGAGTCCAACCGGTAGAGCAGCTGGTCGGAGAACTCGGCGAACACCAGCGTTCCATCGGCCAGCACCGTCCACGAGCCGCCGCCGTACTCGTGCACGCGCGTCCGCGCGTTCCACGGCGCCGGCAGGACGTCCGTCGGCTCCCCGTTGGCGCCGCGCCGGCGGACGGCGTAGCGGCCCCCTTCCGAGGGGCGCAGCTCAGACCACCACACGTCCCCGCCGACGAAGCGCCCGCTTTCCGTCGGGTGGGTGCCGCGGGCGAGGTCAGCGGCAGTGATCGGAGAGGCCCAGGATCCGTACGGCGCGATAGTCGTCACGAGGGGCATCCTGCCTTGTCGCCGGCTGTGGACCGCGCAACCAGAAATGCCCCTGGTGTAATTCGGGGCTGGGAAGTGGTAATCACGCCTGAACAGAATGTCGATTAGGAAACTCAGAGGTCACTCGGTAGGGTCCCCGGGTCTTTGCCCCAAGGCCCTGGAGAATTCATGCGGAACGGTTATGCCCGGCGTATTCGACGTCAGTTGATTGCCGCCGGCGTGGTGTCGATCGCGCTCGCGGTCACGGTCACCACCCCAGCGCTGGCCGACCCGCCGACAAACGACTGGGCGCGCCTGCGGGGATGTGAGTCCGGCGGCAACTATTCGATCAACACCGGAAACGGCTACTACGGCGCTTACCAGTTCAGCCAGGGGACCTGGACCAGCGTCGGCGGATCCGGCCGACCCGACCTCGCCGCCCCGTACGAGCAGGACTACCGCGCGCTGTACCTCTACCGCATGCGCGGCTGGCAGCCGTGGGGCTGCGCCAGCATCGAGGGCCTGGTCAACGACTCCGACGCCGCCAGCGGCCGGGTGCCCACCTACGCGGAGTCGGCCTACATTGGCGGCGGCGGTCCACCGCCGCCCGCGCCGACCGCCCCACCGCGGCCGGCGTCGTCGGACTTCAACGGCGACGGTCGCAGCGACGCCGCCGTGTTCCGTCCGTCGACGGGGACGTGGTTCGTCCGCGGCGTCGGCGTGACGGCGTACGGCCGCGCCGGCGACCTGCCACTCGACGCCGACTTCACCGGAGCGGGTCGCCGCGCGCCGGCGGTCTTCCGCCCGGCCGACGGCACCTGGTACGTCGACGGTGGCGCGACGGTCCGCTACGGCCAGGCCAAGGACGTCCCCGTGCCGGCGGACTACTCCGGCGCCGGCCGCGCTGGTATCGCGGTCTTCCGACCCTCGACCGGGCAGTGGTTCCGATGGGGGCTCGCCCCGGTGACCTACGGCCGAGCCGGCGACGTGCCGGTGCCGGCCGACTACACCGGGGACGGCCGTGCCGACGTGGCGGTGTTCCGTCCATCGACGGGAACGTGGTACGTCTCCGGGCTGGGCGAGGTCGCCTACGGCCGGGTTGGCGACGTGCCGGTGGCCCGGGACTTCACCGGCGATCGCCGCGCCGATGTCGCAGTGTTCCGCCCGTCCAACGGCACGTGGTATGTCCACGGGCTGGCCTCCGTCGCCTACGGCCGGGCCGGCGACATCCCAGTCGCCGGCGACGTCGATGGCGACGGCCGCGCGGAGATGTCGGTGTTCCGCCCTGCCACCGGTGCCTGGTATTTCTTCGGCCATGGTGCATACATTTATGGCCAACGAGGTGACCTGTCCCTTCCCATGCGACCGCGAGCGCATAGCCAGCGCCCCTGAGCCCGAGTGCTGATGCCCCGGCCCGGGCTCTCGGCCCGGGTGGAACGCGGCGTCTATGCTTCCTCCCGCCGAGGAGCACCCCGGCCGGGCGGCCAAGGAGTCCACATGCGCAGAGTGAGCTCGGTCGGCATCGTGCTGGTCGCCGCAACCATCGCCGTCACCGGCTGCAGCAGCAGCAGCAAGGCGAAGACCGACACCACGGCGAATAAGCCGAGCAAGGGCGCCTGCACGGCGGCCGGCGCCTTCACGCCGGTCAAGGCCGACACCCTCACCGTCGTCACGTCTCTGCCCGGCCCCGGCTTCTGGGAAGGCAGCGACTCCGACCCGAGCAAGATCCGTTCGGGCTACGAGTACGACCTGGCCAAGGCCTTCCAGGCCAAGCTGTGCATGTCTCATCTCGTGGTCCGCAACGAGAGCTTCGACGCCATCGTTGGCGGCCAGGTCAATGACTACGACATCTCGCTGTCGCAGGTCTCCATCACCGACAAGCGCAAGAAGGTCGTCGACTTCACCCAGTCCTACTTCGAGTCTCAGCAGGGCGTACTCATCAAGAAGGGCAGCAACGTCACGGTGACCACCTTGGCGGAGGCCAAGAAGATCCAGTGGGGCGTCCAGACCGGGACGACTGCGCTGGACTTGCTCAACCTGATCAAGCCGGACAAGCGGCCGCAGGTCTTTCAGCAGCTGCCTGACACCTACACCGCTCTGGACGCCGGTCAGGTCGACGCGGTGATGATTGACACAGCGATCAACCTCGGCGAGGCGGCCCGTTCCAAGGGCGCTTTCGAGGTGGTGTCGCAGTTCGCCCAGCCCTCCGGCCCCGACCAGTACGGCGCGATCGTGCCCAAGGGGTCGAAGAACTTGCCGACATTCGACAAGGTGCTGGCCACCCTCAAAAGCGACGGCTCCCTCGCAGCACTGGCCAAGAAGGACCTGACGACCGACCCCGGCTCGCTGCCGACGATCAGCGTCTCCTAGCCGGGCCCGGCTATGGCGCGCACGACGACCGCGCTGACCGCGGCGGCCGGGCGCACTCGGGCCGACCGCCGGTTCCGCTCGCCGGTGCCCCTGGCGATGGGTTCGGCTGCGGCCGGTGTCATCGTCGCCTTGCTGCTGGCCGAGGCCGTCCGGGTTTTCGACAGGTCGCTGCACTACCTCGGCACTGCGCTGATGGTCGCCCGGGTCGCCGAGCTCGCCCTCGTCGTCGCCGGCCTGGTCGTGCCCTACTGCGGGGTGCGTGCGGTGCAGGCTGCCCGCCGCGCCGCAGCCCTGGCCGACAGCGGAAATCTCGCCGATGCCCGGGTATCCGCAGAAGATTCCCGGGAGTGGGTGTGGTACGTCCTCGGCCTCAGCCTCACCGGTATCACGCTGGCGTTCCTGTTTGCCTTCTTCGGCAGCCAAGGCGGCAAAGTTCGCACGGTGCTGTTCAACTGGCACTACCCGGCCGGCCACATCGGCGAGCTGGCCGGCGGATTCTGGATCAACGTCAAGCTGTTCATGGTCACCGAGGTCCTGGTCCTCGCCTGGGCGCTGCTGGTCGCCGTTGTGCGGCTGATTCCTGGCCGCGCCGGCGCACCGATGCGCTGGCTGGCCGTTGTCTACGTCGACGTCTTCCGCGGCATCCCCGCTCTGCTGGTGCTCTATATCATCGTGTTCGGCTTCCCGTTGGCCCGGGTGCCGCTGTTCACCAGCCTGAGCCGGGAGAATCAACAGTTCTGGCTCGCTGTCCTGGCATTGACCCTGACTTACGGCGCCTACGTCGCCGAGGTCTACCGCGCCGGCCTGGAGAGCATCCACTGGAGTCAGACGGCCGCCGCCCGGTCGTTGGGCCTGAGCCATCCGCAGACGTTGCGCTACGTCGTGATCCCGCAGGCCGTACGCCGGATCATTCCGCCCTTGCTCAATGACTTCATCGGGCTGCAGAAGGACACCGCGCTGGTGTCGATCGTCGGCGTGCTCGACATCGTCAACCGGGCCACGATCCTGAAGGGGCAGGACTTCAACCTGTCGTACATGTCCGGCGCTGCGCTGGCATTCCTGGTGATCACGGTGCCGCTGACCCGGTTCACCGATTTCCTCGTCCGGCGCGACCAGGCCCGGATGCGCGCGGGTGGCACATGAGCGCGCCATTCATCGAGATCCAGAATGTGCACAAGCACTTCGGGACAAACCATGTGCTGCGGGGGCTCGAGCTGAATGTGGCCGAGCACGACGTCGTGTGCCTCATCGGCCCGTCCGGCTGCGGCAAGTCGACGTTGCTGCGATGCATCAACGGCCTGGAGCTCATCCAAAGCGGCGAGATCCGAGTCGACTCAGAGCGGGTATCCGGTCGCGGGGTCGACGTCAACTGGCTGCGCTGCAACGTCGGCATCGTGTTCCAGAGCTTCAACCTGTTTCCGCACATGAGTGTGCTCCGCAACATCACCCTGTCGCCGCGCAAGGTGCTCGGCCAGTCGCGGTCGGAAGCCGAGGACCGGGCGATGACGCTGCTGACCCGGATCGGCCTGGCCGACAAGGCGGCGGAGTACCCCGACCGGCTCTCGGGTGGCCAGCAGCAGCGGGTGGCGATCGCGCGGGCGCTGGCGATGGGCCCCCGGGTGCTGCTTCTTGACGAGATCACCTCCGCCTTGGATCCGGAGCTGGTCGCCGAGGTGCTGGGAATCGTCCGCGAGCTTGCCGCCGAGGGCATGACCATGCTGCTGGCCACCCACGAGATGGGCTTCGCCCGCGAGGTCTCCAGCCAGGTGTGCCTCATGCACGAGGGCAAGGTGGCCGAGCACGGGCCGCCGGAGCAGGTCTTCGGCAACCCGCAGAATCCCCGTACCCGCGCCTTCCTGCACAACATCGCCGCCGCCGCCCGGCTCTAGGGTGGCCCTGGCCCGCGTCGCCATGTGGTCCGGACCCCGCAACGTCTCCACCGCGTTGATGCGCTCCTGGGAACACCGCGCCGACTGCGCGGTCATCGATGAGCCCTTCTACGCCTACTACCTGTCGCGAACCGGCCTCGACCACCCGGGCCGCGCGCAGATCTTGGCCAGCCAGCCGACGTCCTGGCGCGAGGTAGCCGGACTGCTCACTGCCGGCCCGGCGCCGCCGGGCGTCTGCGTGCTCTACCAGAAACACATGACCCACCACCTGCTGCCGGAGGTCGACCGGTCGTCGCTGGCCGGCCTGCGGCACGCGTTCCTCATCCGGGAGCCGGCGCAGGTGCTCTCGTCCTACGCCCGGGTGCGCGACGACCCCACCTTGGCCGATCTGGGCTTGGCCCAGCAGGTCGAGCTGTACGAGCGGTTCGGGGGCCCGGTGGTCGACGCCGGCGACCTGCTGCGTGCCCCGTCGATGATGTTGGCGGCGCTGTGCGCGGCGCTGGCAGTCCCCTTCGATGCTGCGATGCTGTCCTGGCCGGCCGGTCGCCGCGAAAGCGACGGTGTGTGGGCTCCCCACTGGTATGACGGCGTGATCCGCTCAACCGGATTCGCCGCCCCACCGCAGGTGACGGCGGAGGTCCCCGACCGGCTGCTGCCGCTGCTCCAGGTGTGCCGTCCGTACTACGACAGGATGGCCGTCCACCGGCTGACCACGGAGACCCCTCATGCTGCAGACCTTTGACGAGCGCAACCGCGACCTCGTCGTCAACGTAGGTGGCCGCCTGGTGCACCGGGACTCGGCCGGCGTCAGCCCCTTCGACTCGGCCGTGCAGGGCGGCGACGCCGTATGGGAGGGGCTGCGGCTCTTCGACGGACGGATCTTCGCCCTCGACGAGCACCTGGCGCGCCTGGACCGCTCGGCTCGGGCGCTGGCGTTCGCCGGGGTGCCGCCGGCCGCGGAGATCACCGCGCAGATCAGCCGAACGCTGGCTGCCAACGACATGCACGACGGCGTGCACATCCGACTCACCCTGACCCGTGGGGTCAAGACGACCAGCGGGATGGACCCGCGGCTCAACCAGAGCGGCCCCACGCTGATCGTCCTCGCCGAGCACAAGGCGCCGGTCTACGATCTCGCCGGCATCACGCTGGTCACCGCCAGCGTGCGCCGCGGCCGCCCCGACTCCCTCGACCCCAAGATCCACCACAACAACCTGCTCACCTCGATCCTGGCCAAGATCGAGGCCAACGCGGCCGGCGCCGACGACGCACTGATGCTCGATGTCGCCGGCTTTGTGGCGGAGACCAATGCGACCCACGTCTTCTTCGTCGCCGGCTCGCTCGTGCGCACCCCGACCACCCGCGCCTGCCCGGAGGGCATCACCCGGGCGGCTGTGCTCGGCCTGTGCTCGGCGGAGGGAATCTCGGCGGAGGCAGGCGACTGGTCCCAGGCCGACCTCTACACCGCCGACGAGGTGTTCGTGACTGGCACGATGGGCGGGCTGGTTCCGGTGGTGTCGATCGACGGCCGCCCCATTGGCGGCGGCGAAGCGGGTCCGATGACAGCTCGGCTGACGAGGGCGTATGCCCGGCTCACTGGAGCCGCCGGCACCCAGGTCGTCTAGCCCCGACCTCAGCTCCCGGCTGCCGCCAGCCAGGCCTCGACTTCGTCGGCGGAACGCGGGAGCCCGTCCGACAGCATCCGGGCACCCGACGAGGTGACGACCACGTCGTCTTCGATCCGAATCCCGATGCCGCGCATCTCCTCGGGCAGCAGCAGGTCGTCGGCCTGCAGGTACAGCCCCGGCTCGACCGTGAGTACGTGGCCCGGCTCGAGGACCCCGTCGAGGTAGGTGCCGGCGCGCGCGTGGGCGCAGTCGTGCACGTCGAGCCCGAGCATGTGGCCCGACCCGCATAGTGTCCACCGTCGATAGATCGTCGAGCTCGGGTCGAGCGCCTCCGCCACCGAGCAGGGGAGCAGGCCGAGGTCGCCGAGCCCGTGGGCCAGCACGGCCATGCCGGCGTTGTGGAAGTCCCTGAAGCGGGCCCCCGGACGCACCGCGGCGATGGCGGCGGACTGTGCGGCATACACCAGGGAGTAGAGGTCGCGCTGCAAGGGGGTAAAGGTGCCGCTGACCGGCAGGGTGCGGGAGATGTCGGCGGTATACAGCGCGTGGTTCTCCGCCCCCATGTCCAGCAGCAGCAACTGGCCTGGCCGAACGGGGCCGTCGTTGCTGGTCCAGTGCAACGTCGTCGCGTGCGGCCCGGATGCGACGATTGAGGAGTATCCGACGTCGTTGCCCTCCAGCCGGGCGCGGCGCCAGAACGTGCCCTCGACCCAGCGCTCGCCGTGCTCGATCGCCGCCGGCAGCTCCGCGGCGACGTCGCCGAAGCCCCGGACGGTGATGTCGACGGCATCGGTGAGCTGCTCGAGCTCCCAGTCGTCCTTGACCAGCCGGAGCTCGGCCAGCACCGCGGCGAGCTCCCCGTCGCCCCCGGCGATGCCCGAGGTGACGAGGGCGTCCACCGAGGAGTCGACCCCCCGAAGTAGCCGGGTGACCGTGGCGCCGGAAAGCGCGGTCTGCAGGTCGTCGAGGTTCCTGGTCATCACGCCGAAGCGCTCGGACTCCTCGCGCAGGGACGACCGGCGCCCCGCCCACAGCTCGCCGTAGCGCCGGTCGCGCCAGAATTCATCGCTGTCCGCGCGCTCGGCCCGCGGCCGCAGATACAGGACCGCATCGTGGCCGCGACCCCCCAGCGGCTCCAGCACCAGCACGGCGTCGGAGGTCTGGGAGCCGGTGAGCCAGACGTGGTCAGAGTGCGGCCGGAACCGGTAGTCCTGGTCGGCCGACCGGGTCGCGAAGGTGCCGGACGGCACGACAATGCGCTGCCCGGGGAAGGACTCCGACAGTCTGGCCCGCCGCTTCTCTGCCCAGGCCGCCACCGGATAGACAGTGCCGGGATCGGTAGACCGAGGAGCCCACCCGCGGGTCATGAACTCCTCGAGTACGGCGGTGACGGGCAGGTCGTGGCTGCCGGTGCGCAGCGGGTGGTCAGAGGTCACCCCGTCACGGTAGCCGCCATGGTCCGTCCGGTCTGCTCCGACCAGTCATGCTTGTGGTCGGTCTCGGTGTAGGAAGGACCGGGACCCAGGCCCATGTTCCAGTAGGTCCAGGCCTGCCCCGGGATGGTGAACCCGATGTCGATTAGCGCGCCGACGATCTCAGTCGATCACATGGTGGCCGCCGTCCTCGTTGCCGGTGACGACGACCCCGGCGATCTGGTGTAAGGGGTCCGTAAGGCGGTCAGGGGTTGTCGGGCGGCTGCGCCCGGGTGAAGCGTGAACAGCGTCCAAGCCCTCGAAGAAATGGAGGTCCGCTGTGACGCGGATTCACCTGTCCCGGCGGATGAGCGTGGCGGCTACAGCCGCGCTCGCCGTCCCGCTGTCCGTCCTGGCCTACTCGGCGGTTGGGACCGCCTCGACTACCACGCCGAGTTCTATTCCTGGGCAGACCACCGGCATCCTGCCGACCAGCAAGGTCATCCTGGCCAGCACGGTGCGGGTCAACCTGACCCACCACAGCGCGACCCTGCCACTCCACCGGGGTTCCTTCCACGGCCACCGCGTCTGGTTTGTCCTCACCGAGGCCTCCGACGAGGGGGCGGCCCGCGACCTCAACATCAACTTCGCACCTAAGCTGGCCAACGTCGGCATCGGCTGCGCGGCCTGCGTGCAGGACGTCACATTGAACGCGCCGAAAGGCAACAAGTTCGGGGAGGCAACCACCTTCTTCCAAGGCGTCCCCGACTTCTCCCCAAGGCGGGTACTCACCCCCGGCCACCCAAAGGCCTTTCCACCGGCCGTAGCCAAGCCGGGAGGGGTCGGCGACGCTCGCTACAGCCCCTTCGTCCGCTTCCGCGGATCGCCCACCGTCTACAACGCACCGATCGTGGCCACCGGCAACGGCCCCTTCGACGTGGAACACCACGCCAACACCGCCGACCGGGTGCTGAAGATCAACCCGGCTAAACCGGCCGGCCCCGGCCGCTACTTCGCGCCGTCGGTGGAGCTGCTCATCATCAACGGTTTCGACTCTGGCCAGCCCATCCTCTACATCAGCACCGACTCCTCCGACGCGGCGACCGCAACGCTGGAACGCGCCACCTACGTGCCGCTGCTGGCCAACACTCCGTTCATGGGAGGCGATGACTTCCTCGGCTCGGCCCGGGAACGCATCTTCCCCTTCATCAACGGCCAGACCGGGCAACACAACCCGCAGGCGCAGGGACTCACCCACCTCATCGTCGACGGGCACGCCTCCCAAGACGCCTCCCTGCGCAACACCGCGCTGATCACCGCCCTACGCAACGGCGGGGACTCACTCAACGTCCAGGGCGACTTCCCCACTCTGGCCGACCCGCACCGCAAGTTCGCCTACAGCCCGCTGTGGGAAGCCCAATTTGGCCAGTGGACCGACAAGGCGGTCCGTCTGGGACTGAACAAGCGCCAGACCGACGAGTTCCAGATTCTCAACCTCGCGGCCACCCGGCCGGACCTGCTGACCGGACCACTCGGCACGCCGTACGGGTCGACAAACGTACTGATCAACTGCCCGGTGATCGCGTTCACCGCCAAGCAGCCCGCCGAAGACCTCGTCAAGCCGATCCCCGGCGCCCAGGTCGAAACTCGCGGTTCCTTCACCCCCTAAGCCCGGATCCACCGTGTGACTTGGTGGGCGCGGTGTCGGGCGGCTGTTGCTCCTGCTCCATGTGCCAGCCGGCGCTGGGCGCGCGGGAGTCGCC
>JAABUK010003944.1_pt1 | contig 24645 bp, 25 predicted proteins | sample 5559141 | NCBI WGS metagenome assembly JAABUK01 (sample SAMN10711869, study PRJNA513367) | rock metagenome | isolation source: Antarctica rocks | place: Antarctica: Victoria Land, Pudding Butte nord | collected 2016-01-03 | reverse complement strand
CACGCTGATCAGAGACGGCGTCATCACCCTCGAGGCGGCGATGATGGCGTCGACGTCACCGCACGACCTGACCGTCGAGTTGCGCCGGCTCGGCCTGGTCGCCTGACCCACCTCACTCAGCTGCTGAGGCTCTGTCGCCCGTCCGCTAGAGGTCGACGGAATAGACCAGCAGGTCCACGCCCTCGACGGGCGACCAGTCGCGGTCGGGGCGGCGGAGGAAACCCAGCCGGTCGTACAGCCGGTGCGCCACCGTCATCTGCGCCTCGGTCGAGATCACGACCCGCCGGCACCCCGACTGCCGGGCCCGTCGGAGGCATTCGGTGACCAGGGATGTCGCCACGCCGCAGCCGCGCCAGGCCGGGTCCACCACTAGCATCCGGAAGACCGCTTCGGTCGGGGTCGCCAGCTCGGCATACGGGCTGCCGTACGCCGCGAGCGCGACGGCCCCGACGACCTGTCCGCCCGCCAGCGCCACGATCAACTCGGTGCTGGTGGCGCAGTTCTCCACGTCGGCCAAAGTGGAAACGTAGTGCGGCCCGGCCAGGCCCTCGTCGACATAGACCCCGACCGTGAGTGCGCGAATTCGGTCGTACAGGTCGGGGGTGGCATCAACGACCTGGAGGACGCCGCCGGCGGTCAGGCCCTCGCCCGAGGCGACCGGGTCGCTCCGGCCGATAACCCTGGCGGGTTAGGCAGTGCGGGCCCGCTGCCGGGCTCCGCGACGCTTCAGCGCCCGGCGCTCGTCCTCGCTCATGCCGCCCCATACGCCGGCGTCCTGGCCCGTGTCCAACGCCCATTGCAGGCATGCCTCGGTCACCGGGCAGCGCCGGCAGACCTGCTTTGCCTCGTCGATCTGCAGCAACGCAGGTCCGGTGCTCCCGATCGGGAAGAACAGCTCCGGGTCCTCGTCGCGGCAAAGGGCGCGATGGCGCCAGTCCATGGGGCAACTCCTTGGGGCATCGGGGGGACCGCCGGTCGGCGGCCCAGGCTCAGTGATCGTTGCTTGTGAATGCTTTCACGATCCGGGGGGTTGTTCAAGGGTTTGGCGCCATCACCTCCCGTCGACCTGTGCGTCCTGGCTGCGACTGTCCCACCGGCGGGTCCGCTTCGGCAATGCGACATTCCACCCATCGGGACGATCCGGGGGCCGCTGCCGGCTGCTGCCGGCACCCGTCGCGCCCGCGGTCGATACGCTGGGGGCCGTGACGCAGTCCACGCCTGGCTACGGGCCGGGACACCGACCGGCGTCGGTCCGCGCCGCCGGCTGGTTGCTCGCCATCGAGGCCACGGGGCTGGTGGCCCTCGGCATCGTGGTGGTGGTCAAGGTCGCCACCGGCACTCCGCGCAGTCCGGTTCTCGCCGTCGTGGCAGCCGGGTTGGCCGTGGCGACGGGCGCGCTACTCCTGCTCCTGGGCCGGGCGCTGGGACGGCTGCGCGGCTGGGCGTACACCCCGACCGTGGTCCTGCAACTCCTCGCGCTGCCGGTCGGCTACAGCTTGGCCGCGCAGGCCGGTCTGTGGGCCTACGGCGGGCCAGTGCTGCTGCTGGCCATCGGTGAGCTGGTGGCTCTGTTGACGCCGGCCTCGCGCCGGGTGCTGGGACCGGGCTGAGCCCGGGCGACCTCATTCCTCGACGAGCAGGTCGAGTCGCAGTTGCGTCAGAGTGCGAGCGAGCAGCCGCGACACATGCATCTGCGAAATGCCGATCTCGGCGGCGATCTGCGACTGGGTCATGTTGCCGAAGAAGCGCAGCAGCAGGATCTTCTTCTCCCGCGGGGGCAGGCGTTCGAGGAGCGGCTTCAACGACTCCCGGTATTCCACGCCCTCCAGGGCATCATCGATCGAGCCCAGGGTGTCGGCCACTGCGGGGGAGTCCTCGTCGCTGCCGTCAGGAGCGTCGAGGGACACGGCCGAATAGGCATTCGCCGATTCCAGGCCCTCCAGGATGTCTTCCTCGGACACCCCGATCTGCACCGCCAACTCCGCGACGGTCGGTGACCGGCCCAGCTTCTGGGACAGCTCGGCGGTGGCCTTGCCCAGCGACAGCTTCAATTCCTGCAGGCGACGCGGGACCCGGATCGTCCAGCCCTTGTCGCGGAAGTGGCGCTTGATCTCACCGACGATGGTCGGCGTCGCGTACGTCGTGAAGGCGACCCCGCGTTCGAGGTCGAAGCGGTCGACCGACTTGATCAGGCCGATCGTCGCGACCTGCACCAGGTCGTCGTAGGGCTCGCCGCGGTTGCGGAACCGCCGGGCCAGGTATTCGACCAGCGGCAGGTGCATCTCCACCAGGCCATCGCGCACCACCTGCCGTTGCGGGTCCCCGGGCTCGAGGCGGCCCAGCTCGGCGAACAGCGCCCAGACCACCTCATGATTGGGGGCGGTGGAATGCCGGCGTTCCGGCACGGTGTCGGTCGCCAGCAGGCCGGCCGCCAGACCGTCCACCGTCACGCTTTCGATCGTCACGCTCTCGATCGGCGGACTCTTCAGTGCCACATCGTCCAGCGCACCGGCGTCCGGCGGCGCGGGCTCGACCGGCGGCGACTCGGCGGGCGCGGTGTCCTGCGGCACGGCCAGGTCCAGTCTCGGCGTTGGAGTCGGAGTCGGAGTCGGAGTCGTCATGTCTGCTCGCCCTTGCGCTTCACCAGACGGATGGTGGTCTCCCCGGTCGGGCTGGTCACCGCGTCGACCTCGCCGGCCAGCGCCGACAGCACCGTCCAGGCAAAGGAGTCGCGGGCCGGCAGCCGGGCGCCCCGGCCGGCCACCGAAACCGCCACCCGAATCAGCGTTGACTCCAGATCGAATCGGCAGGTCAGCTCGGCCCCAGGGGGGGCATCTGCCAGCAGCATGGCGCAGGCCTCGTCCACCGCGATGCGCAGGTCTTCGATGTCGTCGATGGTGAAGTCCAGGCGGGCGGCCAGTCCGGCGGTCGCCGTGCGCAACACCGACAGATAGGCGCTGTCCGCCGGCAGGGTGAGGATCACCAGGTCGTCGATCTCGCGGACCGTCTCACTCACGCGTAGGTCTCCATTGTGATCAGCGTCATGGCAGGTCGGGTTCTGCTGCGCGAGCTTCGGCGGGGCGGCGCCTGGTGGCCGCGCGCTTGCAGCTTACTGGTCAAGCAGGTGCCGGCGGGCCGTCCGCGGCTAGCTCCGCCAGGGCGGCCCCACTGAGCCGCCACACCGTCCATTCGTCCATCGCGACGGCTCCCACCCGGCGATAGAAGCCCAGCGCCGGCGCATTCCAGTCCAGCACCCACCACTGCAGCCGGCCGTAATCGCGGTCTCGGCAGACTTTGGCCAGCTCGGCGAGCAGGGCCCGGCCGGTCCCTTCCCCGCGACTCTCGGGGCGTACGTAAAGGTCCTCGAGATAGATGCCGTGTTGGCCCTCCCACGTGGAAAAATTGAGGAACCACAAGGCAAATCCGAGCAGTCGGCCGCCGGTGCCGGCAGCGACGTGGCCGAACAGCGCCGGCGCCGGCCCGAACAGGGCCAGCCTCAACTGCTCGTCGGTGAGGGTGCACGAATCCGGCGCGCGTTCATAAGCGGCGAGCTCGTGCACCATCGACACCACGTCGGCGACGTCGGCCGGCTCGACCGGCCGGACCACGCCGGCGCCGCTCGGCAACATCGGCACGGGCACCGTCACAGCGCGGCGCCGGCCGCGGCTCCCGGGACGTTCCAGCGCAGGAATACCTGCTGCTCGTGCTCGTGGCCGAGCACACAGACGGTGGCCGTGTCCAAGGCGAAGAGCTGCCCCGCTGCCCCCGGCAGGCCCACCCAGCGCGCGGCCAGCACACGGTTGAAATGGCCGTGGGCCACCACGACTACGTCGCCGCCCGGCAGTGCGGCGGCCACCCGGGTCACGGCCCGGTCGGCTCGCTGGACCACCTGCTCGAGGGTCTCGCCGCCGGGCGAGCGCCCGGTCCAGATGGTCCAGCCGGGATCGGTCCGGCGGATCTCGGCGGTGGAAATGCCTTCGTGCTCGCCGTAATCCCATTCCGACAGGTCGGCGTCGATGAGCACGTCAGCGAAGCCGGCCAGCTCGGCCGTCCGCACTGCCCGGCGCAGTGGGCTGCAGAGCACCAGAACGGGATGGACCTCGTGCATGGCGTCGGCCAGCCCGGCGGCCTGCTGCTCACCCAGAGCGGTGAGAGCGATGTCAGTGCGACCGGTGTGCTTCTTGTCCCGGCTCCACGACGTCTCGCCGTGCCGCAGAAGCAGCAGGCGACCGGCCGGTACGCCGCTCAGGCGGCCTGCTTGGTCTGCCAGAAGACGTCGGAGACCTGCTGGACGAGGTCGAGCAGCTTCTGTCCCTCAGCCGGGTCCACCGAACCCTTGCCGCCGGCGGCCCCGGCCTGCTTGGTGGCACGCCAGAACAGGTCGTGCAGCTCGGGGTGGGCGGTGAGGTGATTGGGCTTGAAGTAATCGGTCCAGAGCACCCAGAGGTGATGCTTCACCAACTCGGCCCGCTGCTCCTTGATCAGCAGGGCCCGGGCGCGGAAGGCCGGGTCGTCGTTGGCCTGGTACTTCTCCATGATGGCCTTCACCGATTCGGCTTCGATCCGCGCCTGCGCCGGGTCGTACACACCGCACGGCAGATCGCAGTGGGCGAGCGCGACGAGGCGCGGGGTGAGCAGGCTGACAAGACGCATGTGACCCTCCTAGGTTGGATGTTGTTCCGTCGCCGACCCTATCGTCGCCGGTCAGCGGGTGGAGGTGTCGGATGCCCCGTCGGTGGTCCCGGGTCGCGATCAGCGGCCCATCGATGGCGCCGACCCTGCGCTCCGGCGATGCGGTGCTCGTCCGTCGGGGACTTCCGATCCGGCCCGGCGACGTCGTGGTCGCGACCTTCGCCGACCTACCGGACGTGCTGGTGGTCAAGCGAGCGGTACGCCAGATCGAGGGCGGCTGGTACGTCACCGGCGACAACCCCTACGCCACCGGCGACAGTGCGGTGCACGGGCCGGCGCGCGTGCTGGGGCGGGTGGTACTTCGCTACTGGCCACGGCCGCGCTGCCCACTACCGGCCCCGCCACCGACAAGTGCTGTGCCAGACTGCTCGCCTGAATGAGCCCCCTGAAGGGGCTGACCGGTCGAGGAGGACGCGCGATGTCGCTCACCGGTCAGCCGCCGGAGTCACCGCTGCCGCCGGACCCGGACGCAGATCCGGTGTTCGCGATGCATCGCGGCGGCAAGCTCGAGGTGCGTCCGACGGTCCCGCTGCGGGGCGCCGACGACCTGTCGATGGCCTACACGCCAGGAGTGGCCCGGGTCTGCAGCGCCATCGCCGCCCATCCGGAGCTGGCCGCCGAATACACCTGGGCGGCGCGCACGGTGGCCGTCGTCACGGACGGCTCAGCCGTGCTGGGGCTCGGTGACATCGGTCCGCGAGCCGCCTTGCCGGTGATGGAGGGCAAGGCGGTGCTGTTCAAGGTGTTCGGCGGCCTGAACGCGGTGCCGATCTGCCTGGCGACCAAGGATGTCGACGAGATCGTGGACACGGTCGTGGCGCTGGCGCCGTCGTTCGGCGGCATCAATCTCGAGGACATCAGCGCTCCGCGGTGTTTCGCCATCGAGGACCGCCTCTCGGCGCTCCTGGACATTCCCGTCTTTCACGACGACCAGCACGGCACCGCCGTCGTCGTGCTCGCGGCCTTGCGCAATGCGGCCCGACTGACCGGTCGCGGCCTCGGCGAGCTGCGGGTGGTGGTGTCCGGCGCCGGCGCGGCCGGGATCGCCGTCACCCGGATCCTGCTGGGCGCCGGCATCGGCGAGATCGCGGTGGCCGATTCGGTCGGCATCTTGTATCCCGACCGGCCGGGGCTCACCGACGTCAAGGCGGCGCTCGCCCGGGACACCAACGCGGCCGGACTCACCGGCTCACTGGAGTCGGCGCTGGCCGGCGCCGACGTGTTCATCGGCGTTTCGGCCGGCCAGGTGGCCGAGGCGGCAGTGGCCTCGATGGCGCCGGACGCCATTGTCTTTGCGATGGCCAACCCGGAGCCGGAGGTGGCCCCGGACGTGGCCGGTCGATATGCCCGGGTGGTCGCCACCGGCCGCAGCGACTATCCCAACCAGATCAACAATGTGCTTGCCTTTCCCGGCATCTTCCGCGGCGCCCTGGACGCCCGCGCGCCGCGGATCACCGAGGCGATGAAACAGGCCGCGGCCCGGGCCCTGGCCGATGTCGTGAGCGAGGAGCTGCGCGCCGACTTCATCATCCCGAGCCCTTTCGACGAACGCGTGGCACCGGCGGTCGCGGCCGCCGTCGCTGCAGCGGCCCGGGCGCAGGGATTTGCCCAACCGTCGGCGCTGCCCCGCTGATCGACTCAACCGGCCTGGGCGAGCAGGGCGGCTTCGCGTTCGGCGCTGATGCCGACGGACAGCGGCGGCGTGCCGCGGTGGCGATCCCAGGCCAGTACGTCGGCGGCCGTGGCGGCCAGCGGGGTGCTCGGCATACCCGCAGCGTGCGCCCGGGCGGCGCTGCGCCGGAACATCGGGTCCCAGCTCGCGTCCTCCAGCACCAGCGGCACGCCTTCCTGCGGCGGGACTGCGATCAGGTCGACGGTGCTGCCGGCCGCGGCCGCGCAGGTGTCGACCAGCCCGGCCAGGGTCGTCGGCTCGGCCGGCCCGACGGCGTTGTAGACGCCGTCGCGATCGTCGGTGAGGAGCTGGTTCACCAGCCGGGCGAGGTCGCGGGAGTCGACCACCTGCACCGGTTGATCCGGGCGCGCCGGCAGGGCCATCCGCCCGCCTAGTGCGGCGCGGCGGACCCACCAGGTAAAGCGATCGCTCTGGTCGTACGGGCCGGCCACGATGCCGGGGCGGACAATGGTGGCGCCCGAGCCGAACGCACTGAGCACGTCGTCCTCGCAGGCCACCTTCAGCCGGCCGTAGGTCTCGCCGGTGATCTCTTCGGTGTCGCGTTCCGGCGGTAACCGTGGGCTCTCCTCGGTCATCCCGTCGGATGTGGCGGCCACCCGGTCGTACACCGACCCGGTCGAGATGAATAGATAGCGCCCGAGCCGGTCGCCGAGCGCGCCGGCCGCCTGCTGGACGTGCCGGGGGACGTAGCCGCTGACGTCGACCACGGCGTCCCACGAGTCGCCGGCCAAGGCGGAGTAATCACCGGTGTCGCGGTCGCCGATCCGCCGTTGTACGCCGGGAAACAGGCCTGCGCCGGTGCGACCGCGGCCGAACAACGTGATCTCGTTGCCGGTGCGTAGGGCGTCATCGACGATGGCCCGGCCGACAAAGGACGTGCCGCCGAGCACGAGGATCTGCATGCCCGCGACCCTACGTCGACCGGTGCTGCGGCCCCACCCCGCGCCCCGCCGGGCGCTGCCGTTCCCGGGTACCGTCGAGGTGTGCCCACGCCGGACGACGCTGAGTCCGTTGAGCCGACCGTGGCGACCACCTCGGCCCGGCGCCCCGGCCGAGCTCGCGAGCTGACCCGTACGCCGGTGATCCGGGGCAACGCCCCTGACAGCGGCCGGCGGCATCACATCGGCGCGGCGCCGGCCGTTCTTGCCGTCCGCCGGGCCGACGGGAGCGTCAGCCACACCCGGACCTCGCCGGTGCAACTCGCCGACCAGACTGCGGTCCAGCTCGAGCGCCTGGCCGAGCGCCTAACCGGTGAGATGGCGGCCGCCGCGGCTCAGCTGGACTTCGAGTCGGCCGCCGAGAGACGTGACGATGTGCAGGCGATCAGCCGCGAGCTGGCCCGCCGAACGGGCAGTTAGCGGGGCCTGCGGACCGCGGTGGGCTGGTCACTTGCGGGCGAGAGCGCGCAGTGCCACAAAGCCACGCGGTTCCCGGTGCAGCAGCTCGTAGTGTCGCGGGCTCAGTGCCTCGGCCTCGACTCCCGGCCTCGGTTCGCGGAGCCGTTCGATCAGGAAGCCCGCTTCGTGCAGCTCCTCACAGGTCTGCTCGAGCGGGGCGAGCCAGTAGCGCACCCGCCAGCCCTGGCTCCACGTCTCCTCGATGACGCGGACGTCGAAGTAACTGCCGCCGTGGCGCAGCCAGTCGCCGGTGGGATGCAGACGGGACAGCACCAGCGCACCCCATGGCCGCAGCACCCGATGCATCTCTCGTAGCGCGGCGACCCGGTCGTCGACGTATTCCAGCGCCAACGCGAACAACACGACGTCCATCGAGTCATCAGCCAGCCAGGCGAGAGGGTCGCCGACATCGTGGACCCGCAGGTCTGCCTGCGGGACGCGGTCCTGGCCCAGCTTGACCATGGTCGGGCTCTGGTCGAATCCGGCCACCTGTGCCCCGCGACGAACCAGCTCCTCGGCATAGAGGCCTGGACCGCAGGCGGCGTCGAGCACCCGCAGCCCGGCGACGTCGCCGAGCAGCTCCAGACACGCAGGACGGTCGAGGTAGGCGTTGAAGAACCCGTCCTGGGCGTGATCGCTGAACTCAGCCGCGAACGCCTCGTACTGCGCCTCTCGCCCTACCCGATCGTCCACCTGCCGATCGTCGCACCGGCGAGTCCCCAGTGGATCGCGTAGTGAGGCGGAACGGCTTCCTCGTCCCTTCCAGTTCCGCACCCGGTGGATAGGGTCGGCCGATGATCGCCGCGTACGCCGCCCAGATCGACCCCGACGACCCGTTGACCGGCCTGGAGGTCGGCGAGGTGCCCGAGCCGGACCTCCCGGAGGGCTGGGTCACTGTCACCGTGCGGGCGGCCGCCCTCAACCATCACGACCTGTGGTCGCTGCGCGGCGTGGGACTGTCGGCCGATCGGCTGCCGATGGTGTTGGGCTGTGATGCCGCCGGCGTCGACCCGGACGGCCGCGAGGTGATCGTGCATGCGGTGATCGGTGACCCCGGCTCGGGAGGCGATGAGACGCTGGATCCGGGCCGCACGCTGTTGTCGGAGCTGCATCCGGGGACGTTTGCGCAGCAGGTCGCGGTGCCACGGCGCAATCTGGTCGACAAGCCGCCCGAGCTGTCATTCTCCGAGGCGGCGTGCCTGCCCACGGCGTGGCTGACCGCGTACCGGATGCTCACCACCCGCGGTGAGCTGCCCACGGGCGGCACGGTATTGGTGCAGGGAGCCGGCGGCGGGGTGGCCACCGCCGCCATCATGCTGGCCAGCGCGATGGGCGCCACGGTGTACGCGACCAGCCGCGACGCCGGACGGCGCGAGCGGGCGGCCGCCCTGGGTGCGGTCGTGCTGGAGCCCGGGGGGCGGCTGCCCGAGCGGGTCGACGTCGTGATCGAGACGGTCGGCGCCGCGACCTTCGAGCACTCCATCAAATGCCTCAAGCCCGGGGGGCGCGTGGTGGTCTCCGGTGCCACCAGCGGTCACCAGGCGACGGTCGATCTGCGGCGGGTGTTCTTCCTGCAAACGGCCGTGATCGGCTCGACGATGGGGACGCTCGGCGAACTGATCGCCCTGGTTGAGCTCTGCTCCACCCAAAACATTCGGCCACTGATCGACAGCGAATACTCCCTCCCCGACGCCCGGGCTGCCTTGACCCGGTTGGCCGGCGGGGAAGCCTTCGGCAAGGTGGTGCTGACCGTCGCCACCTGAACGGCTAGGGGCGGATCGGCCGGTCGCTGGGGCCACCCCACGCCACGGCCGCGGCTCCCAGCCGGTACCACGTGCCGGTCGCCGGCCGCCAGACGGCGATGTCGCTGCGGCCGTCGCCGTTGTAGTCCAGCGCCACCGGGATGTCGGTCGGCAGGCCGTACGGGAGGGCCAGCAGGCCCCGCGAATACCAGGTGGCGGTGGACGGGCGGAACACCGACACATCGCTGATCCCGTCGGCGTTGAAGTCGCCGGCCAGCGGGATGTCGCCGTTCTGGCCGTACTGAATGGGCTGGGCGCCGAGGATGTACCACATGCCGGTGGAGGGACGGAACACGGCCAGGTCCCGGCGGCCGTCGCCGTTGTAGTCCCCGGCGACCGGGATGTCACCGTTCTGGCCATACGTCATGGTGCTGATGCCCCGGATGTACCAGGTGCCGTTGCTCGGCCGCCAGACGGCGATGTCGCTGCGGCCGTCGCCGTTGTAGTCACCCGGGACCGGGATGTCCCCACTACGTCCGAAGGCCACTGCCGGCTGGCCCTCGACGTACCAGGTGCCGGTGCTGGGGCGGAAGACGGCGATGTCGCTGCGGCCGTCGCCGTTGTAGTCGGCCGCGACGGGGATGTCGCCGTTCTGGCCGTATTGCACGGTGGTGACCCCGCGGATGTTCCACATGCCGTCGCTGGACCGGAACAGCGCCAGGTCAGACCTGCCGTCGCCGTCGAAGTCGGCGAGCGGGGGGCTCGGCAGTGACCGGCTGGCCGAGTCGACCGCGCCGTCGTTGTCGGTGATCTGCAGGGTGACCCGATGCGCGCCGTATTGGCTGTAGGTGTGTGGCGGCGGGTTGAACCCGGCGGCGGTCGCCCCGTCACCGAAAGACCACGCCGCACTGGCGATGCTGCCGTCGGAATCGGTCGAGGGAGCGGCCGACACGGTGCAGGTAAGGCGGACGCAGCGGGCGGTGAGAGCCGCGGTAGGGGGAAGGTTGGGCGTCCGGCTGGTGTCGACGAACAGGAAGGCGGCGCCGGCCCGCCAGTCCTGCGCGGTGTCGACCACGGTCGCGGTGCCGGGGATGGGAGTGCCTGCGGGGAAGTCGACGCGGTACAGGCCCCCGTTCGAGACGGAGGTGTAATACAGCTGCGCGCCGGCCACAAAGGCGTCCTCCGCACCGGACCAGTCCCGGCCCCCCGAGGCCTGGAATTCCGTGCCGCCGACGGTTCCGCTATCCGGCGTGAAGTACCGGTAATAGAGCCCGGCCCGGCCGGTGACCGTGTAATACAGCCGGCCAGCCTGGAAGAAGAGACTGCGCAGGCTGGAAATCTCGGCTGTGAAACTCGAGTAAGCGCCGGTATAGGTGCCGCCGGAACCGTCCGGCACGTTGTCCCACCTGGGATCGTGATAAGGGTCGAGCGTCGTCTCGGGGCCGTAGCTGGTGCCGTCGAACGTGCGGCTGGAGAAGCTGCCGTCGCTGCGGCCGTAATACAGCGTTCCGGCGATCATGACCGCACCGCGCACGGTTGGCCAGTCCATGCCCCCGTAGGGCTGGTGCAGGGTCGGACCGGCTTGGTTGCCGTCGAAGTGCCGGCTGCTGACGGCGGCGCTGCCGTCCGCCGGGGCGCCGAGGTAGATGTCGCCGGGCAGCCCGGGTGTGGTGGTCGGTGTGACGCGGGAGCCACCGGCGAGCGGGAACAGCGCGATCCGCCCGCGGGTGATGCCGGACCCCGGCACGCCGATGTGGCTGCTGTCACTGCCCATCCACAGCCCGTCCGGCGTGGCCAGCAGGGCCCAGGTGCCGACCCCCCGCGGATCGCGGCCGGGATTCCAGGCCAGGGGCAGGCCATTCGCGGGGTCGAGGGCAGCCACACCCGGCCGCGGGACGGCGCCCTCAGCGGCAGAATTGTTGCCAACCGGATTGTTCAGCCAGCGCTGGTGGCCACCCACATACACCGCCGTGCCCGTCACGGCGGCCGACAGCAGCGTGTCACCGCCGGTGGAGTCCACCCAGGTCGGCTGTACGCCGGTGCCGGTTGCGCCGGTCTCCCAGCGAGCGGCGGCGTCGCACAAGGTGCCGGGGTGCGGGCCGCCGGTGGCGACCACGACGAAATAGGAACCGTCCGGCGAGAAGTCGACGTCGCGGACATAGGTGTCGTTGAGCCAGTAGGAACACGCCGGCGCATATCCGGCCGTCGCCCAGGCCGGGTCCACCGCCGCGCCTGTCGCGCCGAGGTCGATCATGGCGATCTGGTTGTGGGCCACGCCGTTGACGCTCGTAAAGTTCCCAACCGCCACCAGCCGGCTCCCGTCCGGTGCGACGTCGATCGCCGTGACGCCGACGGGCGCCGAGACCCCGCTGCCGACCGGAAAGTTGTGGTGACCGGCGACCGGGAGATGCAGGTAGGAGGCGGCGAGACTCCCCGTCTGGGCATCCACCGCAGCCAGTCCGCCGAAGGGGGCGCCGTCGGCGGTGGTGAAGGAGCCGGCCAGAAAAAGGCGTCCGCCGCTCCGCGCCATGTCGCTGACGTCGCCGCCGCCGAGCACCGGCGGGGTGAAACCGGGGTCGCGGGAGCCGTCGGCCAGATCCAGCAGGGTGATGCCCCGCCGGAGGGCCGAGCCATTCACCGTCTTGAAGCTCCCCGCGACGTAGACGCTGCCGTTGGTGGGGCCCGGCAAAAGTGCATTGACCGGGCCGTCCAGGTTGGGTGTGAAGCCTTGGTCCAGATAACCCGTGGTGGCGTCGAACGCCAGAATGTACGGCCGGGAAATCGTCGGCGTGTCCGCGCCGGGCGGACTCACAGTGGTGAAGTTCCCCCCCAAAACAATCCGGTTGCCGACCTGAGCGATCGCCTGCACGGACCCGTCATCGACGTTCGGCGTGTCAGGCGAGGGGGTGACGTTGACGACAATCGGCTGAGCCGAGCCGGCATGCGCGGCGCCGGGGAGACCTAGGAGCGCTATCGAGACGAGCAGGGAGATGATGACCGCTGGTTTGGGCACCACAGACTCCGCACTGAACGGCTGCGGCCCCGGTCCGGCACAGCGCTATACGGCCTACGCTAACTGCTTAGCCGGCCGAGCCGGGCGTATGGGCGCAATTCGGCTCTAGTCCTCGTCGTCAGCCCGGGCCAGCCAGGTCGCCAGCCGTTCCACCGGCATCTCGTGCTCCGGATGGGCGTCGACGAAGGCACGCAGTCGGTCGGCCAGCCAGGCCAGCGTGACATTTTCGCTGCCGCGGCGCAGGTCGAGCTCTTCGATCCCTCGATCCGAGGCATACATCAGCTGTCGCCGTCGGAGAACGCCGCGGCAACGACCGCCCGCTGTTCGTCTTCATGCACACTCTGCGCACCGGCCGCCGGGCTTGCCGCGGCCGCCCGGGCCACCCGTCGCAGCCGCAGGCCGGCCGGCAGGTACTCGGCCAGATTGAGCGCGATGAATTGCCAGGCTCCTTGATTGGCCGGCTCCTCCTGCACCCAGGCGACGTCGGCCGCCTGTGGGTAGCGGGCGAGGGCCGCGGCGACCTCGGCGCCCGGCAGCGGATAGAGCTGCTCCAGGCGGACGATCGCCACGTCGTTCGCGCCCCGCTTCTCCCGCTCCTGGACCAGGTCGTAATAGACCTTGCCCGAGCACAGCAGTACCCGGCTTACCGCTGCCTCGTCGAGCCGTTGCCCGGCGTCGTCGAGCACCGGGGCAAAAGAACCGGTGGTGAAGTCCTCGACCGACGAGACGGCAGCCTTGTTGCGCAGCAGGGATTTCGGCGTGAAGACCACCAGTGGGCGGCGGTCCCTCCCGGACAGGGCTTGGCGGCGCAGCAGGTGGAAGTAGCTGGCCGGGGTGCTGCAGTTGGCCACCGTCATGTTGTCCTCAGCGCACAACTGAAGGAAGCGCTCGATGCGTCCGCTGGTGTGGTCCGGACCCTGACCTTCATGGCCGTGCGGCAACAGCAGCACGACCGCCGATCGCTGCCCCCACTTGGCTTCGCCGGACGAGATGAATTCGTCGATGATCGACTGGGCGCCGCCGACGAAGTCGCCGAATTGCGCCTCCCAGAGCACGAGGGCGTTCTGGGCGACCACCGAGTAGCCGTACTCGAAACCCATGGCGGCGAATTCGCTGAGCAGCGAGTCGTACGCCCAGAAGCGCGCCTGCTCGGGGTCGAGGTGAGCCAGCGGCGTGTATTCCGCGCCGGTCAGGCGGTCGACGAGGACCGCGTGGCGCTGGGCGAAGGTGCCGCGCCGTGAGTCCTGCCCGGACAGGCGCACCGGGTGGCCCTGCAGCATCACCGAGCCGAAGGCGAGCAGCTCGCCCATGGCCCAGTCGATGTGGCCCTGGCTCGCCATTGCGGCCCGACGCTCGAGCTGCGGCTTGAGCCTGCGGTGCACGGTGAAGCCGTCGGGCCAGCTCACCTGGGAGTCGGCGATCCGCTTGACGACGTCGACGCTGATGGCCGTTTTCGCCTCGGCGTCGGGCGGCGGCGGCGTGCCGAGCTGCCCGGTTTCGGTCCCCGCCTCGCCGGACTCCCGCACGGCGGCCTCATCCCGTGTCGCCAGAAAGCCCTTCTCCAGCTGAGCCTGGTAATCGCGCAAGGCCGACTCGGCGTCGGCGACGGTGATGTCGCCGCGACCGACCAGCCCTTCGGTGTAGAGCTTGCGTACCGAACGCTTGCCGTCGATCGTGTCGTACATCAAGGGCTGGGTCATCGAGGGGTCGTCGCCCTCATTGTGACCGCGGCGGCGATAGCAGATCATGTCGATGACGACGTCCTTGTTGAACGCCTGCCTGAACTCAAAGGCCAGCCGCGCCACCCGGACGACCGCGGCTGGATCGTCGCCGTTGACGTGAAAGATCGGGGCCTGCACCATCCGCGCCACGTCGGTGGAATAGACACTCGAGCGCGACGCCTCGGGTGCCGTGGTGAAGCCCACCTGGTTGTTGACCACCACGTGCACCGTGCCGCCGGTGCGATAGCCGCGCAGCTGCGACAGGTTCAGCGTCTCGGCGACCACGCCCTGCCCGGCGAAAGCGGCATCCCCGTGCATCATCAGCGGCAGGACGGTGAAGCCGGCCTGACCCTTGTCGATGATGTCCTGCTTGGCCCGCACGATGCCCTCGACGACGGGGTCCACCGCTTCCAGGTGGCTGGGATTCGACGTCAGGGAGACGGTGATCTCGGAGCCGCCCTCGGGCGTGTGATACGTGCCGGTCGCGCCGAGGTGGTATTTGACGTCGCCGGACCCGTGCACGGTCGTGGGGTCGACGTTTCCCTCGAATTCGCGAAAGATCTGGCCGTAGCTCTTGCCGACGAGGTTGGCGAGCACGTTGAGCCGCCCCCGGTGCGGCATGCCGATGACGACCTCGTCGAGCCCTGCCCGGGCGGCCGAGTCGATGACCGCATCGACCAGTGGGATGACCGACTCGCCGCCTTCGAGGGAGAAGCGCTTCTGCCCGACGTACTTGGTCTGCAGGAAGTGCTCGAACGCCTCGGCCTGATTGAGCTTGGCCAGGATGCGGATCTGCTCGTCGCGGTCGGGGCGGGCGTGCGGAGTCTCTATCCGTTCCTGCAGCCAGCTGCGCTGGTCGGGGTCCTGAATGTGCATGTATTCGACCCCGACGGTCCGGCAGTAGGAGTCGCGCAGCACGCCGAGGATGTCGCGCAGCTTCATGACCCGCTCGCCGGCGAAGCCCCCCACCGGAAACTCCCGGTCGAGATCCCACAAGGTCAGGCCGTGCTCGATGATGTCGAGGTCGGGATGGCTGCGGATCTTGAATTCCAGCGGGTCGGTGTCGGCCATCAGATGGCCCCGGACCCGGTAGGAATGGATCAGCTCGATCACCCGGGCCTGCTTGTCGATCTGCCCCTCGTGGGTGGCGCTGACGTCGCGGGTCCAGCGGACCGGCTCGTACGGCACGCGCAGCGAGGCGAAGATCTCGTCGTAGAAGCCGTCTTCGCCAAGCAGCAGCCCGTGCATGCGGCGCAGGAAGTCCCCGGACTGCGCGCCCTGGATGATCCGGTGGTCATAGGTCGAGGTCAGCGTGATGGTCTTGCTGATCGCGTTCGCAGCCAGCGCGTCGGCGGACATGCCGGCGAATTCCGCCGGATATTCCATCGCGCCGACGCCAATGATGGCGCCCTGACCGGCCATCAGCCGCGGGACGGAGTGCACGGTGCCGATGGTGCCGGGATTGGTCAGGCTGATGGTGGTCGCCGCGAAGTCGTCGGCGGTCAGCTTGCCGGTGCGCGCCCGCCGGATGATGTCTTCGTAGGCCTGCCAGAACTGCGCGAAGTCCATCGCCTCGGCACCCTTGACCGACGCGACGACGAGCGAGCGGGTGCCGTTGGCGGCCTTAAGGTCGATGGCCAGGCCCAGGTTGATGTGCTCGGGGGTGACCAGCGCCGGCTTGCCGCCCACCGCGGCGAAGCTGGCATTCATCAGCGGGAAATCCGTCAGTGCCTTGAGCAGCGCATAGCCGATCAGGTGGGTGAAGGAAACCTTGCCGCCGCGGGCCCGCGCCAGGTGGTTGTTGAGCACGACCCGGTTGTCACTGAGCAGTTTGGCCGGCACGGCCCGTACGCTGGTCGCGGTCGGCATCGACAGCGACGACTCCATATTGGTCACGACGCGCGCTGCTGCGCCGCGCAGCGGCGTGCTGCTGGCCTCGCCGGCTGAGGCGGCCGGGGTCTTGTCCAGCGGGGACCGGGTGGCGGGCTGCTCGACCGGCGTGACTGCGACGGGCGGCGCGGGGTCCGTGGCCGGCGGGGCTTGGGCTGGCGGGGCTGAGCTGCCGTTGCTGCCGTTGCTGCCGGGAGCCGGCGATCCGGCGCCGTTGGTCTGCGCCGGCTCGGGGCGGTAGTCGACGAAGAAGTCGTGCCACGCCACATCGACGCTGTCCGGATCGGCTTGGTAGGCCTGGAAAAGCTCCTCGACCAGCCATTGATTTGCTCCGAAGTCGGCTGGCGAGGTGTGGTGCATCGACACGACTGGTCGCCTCTTCCGCGGTGCGCGCTCGGGGAGTGTCCCCCTAGTTTACCGAGTCGCGGTCAGGTCACGTCCCGGCGCAGCGGCAATACCGAGCCCAGGGCGGCGAAAAGAACGCCATATCCGAGGGGTCCTGCGCCGGCGCCCAGTCTGCCAGTCCGGGCGGCCGGGTCAGTCGCAGCGGGCCGGCAGCTCGAGCACCATGGCGCAGCCAGCCGGCGGGTTGTCCTGCGCGGACAGCGAGCCGCCGTGCAGCTCCACCACCTCGCGGGCGATGGCTAGCCCGAGACCTCCACCGCCGTCGCGCGAGGATGGCCCGGCCGATAGCCGCGAGAACCGCTCGAAGGCCCGATCGCGATCGGCCGCCGGGATGCCTGGGCCCTGATCGCACACACTGAGCCGTACGCCGCCGCCACTCGCGCGGGCGCTGACCGTCACCAGACCGCCGGGTGGGCTGTGTCGCGAGGCGTTGTCAAGGAGATTCGCCAGCACCTGGTGCAGCCGGGCCGGGTCGGCTTTGACGGCGAGATCAGGCGGCGCGACGTCAGCGGCCAGCCGGACGTCGCGCCCGGACAGCGCCGCCTCACCGACGGCCTGCTCGACAAAGGCCGCGAGCCCGACCCGTTCGCGGGTGAGCGCGGCTCCGCCCGACTCCAGGGTCGACAGGTCCAGCAGCTGACCGACCAGGCGGCCCAGGCGTTCGGTCTGGGCCAGGGCGATCTGCAGCGTCCGGGGGTCAGGCTGCTCGATCCCGTCGACCAGGTTCTCCAGCAAGGCCTGCAGCGCGGTGATCGGGGTCCTCAACTCGTGACTGGCATTGGCGACCAGATCGCGCCGTTGCCGGTCGACCACGGCCAGCTCCGCGGCCATCTTGTTGAACGCCCGGGCCAGCTCGCCCACCTCGTCGCGGGACGTGGCGAGCACCCGCCGGCTGTAGTCGCCGCGGGCCATCGCGCCGGCCGCCGCTGCCATCTCGCGCAGCGGCGAGGTCATCCCGTGGGCCAGCAACTGCACGATCGCCAGCGCCACCGCACTCGCCACGATCACCCGCTCGCGAAACCCCAGCCCCAGGCCGGCGCCCACGACACTGCTGGCGTACGCCACGCCGATCGAGGCGACGATGACCACGCCGAGCTTGACCTTGATCGAGCGCAGCGGGTCAAGGGGTCTCACGACGTGTCCAGGGCGTACCCCACTCCGTGGACGGTACGGACCACGCCGTCGCCGAGCTTGCGGCGCAGCGCCCGCACGTGGCTGTCCACCGTCCGGGTGGTGGAGGCCCCGTCGGACCAGCCCCAGACGTCGTTGAGGAGCCGGTCGCGGTCGAGGACCTGGCCGGGGCGCCGGGCCAGCCGGAGCAGCAGCTCGTACTCCGTCGGGGTGAGATGGACCTCCGTACCGCGTAGGCGGACCCGCCGCTCGACCGGGTCGACCTCCACATCGCCGATCCGGATCCGCTCGTCGTCGGTCCCGGACCGGGCCCGCTCGGCCCGGCGGATCAGGGCGTGCACCCGGGCCACCAGCTCGCGTGGGCTGAAGGGCTTGGTGAGGTAGTCGTCGGCGCCCACCGCAAGCCCGATGAGCAGATCCGTCTCCGCCGCGAGCGCGGTGAGCATGAGGATCGGCACCGGACGCTGGGCCTGCACCTGGCGGCAGACTTCCAGGCCGTCGAAGCCCGGCAGCATCCGGTCGAGCACCACGGCGTCGGGCTGGGTCTCGGCGCACCGCCGGACTCCGGTCGGCCCGTCGGCGGCGAGGTGGACCTCGAATCCCTCCGCCGACAGCCGGCTCTGCACCGCGCCCGCGATGGTCTCGTCGTCCTCGACCACGACGACGAGCCGGCGGCGAGGCATGCCGCCAGCGTAGGGCGGGGTTGTGCCCGGACCGCTCCCGACGTGTTCAGGTTTGGTACGGGCCGGCCGTCGCCGCTCAGCGGGTCGGCAGGCCGGGCGGGGGGTCGTCGGGCACGACGCCGGATCCGGCCGCATCCAGCGAGTCCATCCGGGCGACGGTGCGCCGCCACGACGCCATCAGCTCGGCCCGGGACGGCGACGCCGCACCCGCCGCCAGGGCGGCCGCGACGGGGACCACGACCAGCGTCCCCGGATCAACCATCGTGGGCGTGTAGGTCAGCGCGGTGACCCGCAGCCGGCCGGCGGTTGCCTCCACCACGACGTGCACGATCACCCCGTCGAAGGTCGGCGGGGAGTCGCAGCAAGGGGCATGGCGGGCCAGGAAGTTGCCCATTCCGTAGACCACGTACTTTCCGTTGATCCGCTCAACCGGTTGTACGACGTGGGTGTGCGAGCCCAGGATGAGGTCGATGTCGGCCGACGCGAGCAGCTGGCGGGCCAGCGCCCGCTGAGCTTCGGTCGGCGCCGACTGGTACTCCTGCCCCCAGTGCAGGCTGACCAGGACGAAGTCCGCACCGGCCGACCGGACCGCCCGGGCGTCGCGCAGGATTCGCGGGGCGTCGATCAGCGACACCAGCCAGGGCTGGTCGACCGGCACGGAGCGGCCGTTGAGTCCGTAGCTGTAGTCGAGATGGGCGACGTGAAAGCCGTCGACGGTGTACGACTGCGCCCGGGCCGCCTCCGCCGCGCTGCGCGCCATCCCGGCATGCCGGACGCCGGCCGCGTCGAGCAGGTCGAGCGTGTGCCGGACGCCGGCCGGGCCGTCGTCGAGCGTGTGGTTCGACGCGGTGGTGCAGGTGTCGAATCCGGCCCAGCGGATCGCCGGGGCGAGCTCCTTGGGCGCCTGGAAGTCCGGATAGTAGGTGACGACGCGGTCGTCCGGCGACAGCGGCGTCTCCAGGTGACAGATAGCCAGGTCGGCCCGGGACAGGATCGGCCGGACCTGCACCAGCAGCGGCCGGAAGTCATAACCGGCGCCCCCGGCGGCGGCGCGGGCGGCCGCCACTACCGGCTGGTGGGCCAGCAGGTCGCCGGTCACGGCCAGGGTGAAGCCGGGCCGGTTTGGGGCGCGGCTGGCCGCGGGGCTGGCTGCTACAGCGGCGCTCGCCACCGGCCGGGCTGCCCTCGCCCGCGGAGCGGCGGCGGTGCCACCGCTGGTGCAGCCGGCGCTGGCGGCGAGCGACATCATGACGAGTGCGGCGAGCACGTTCTGCCGTTGCCCACGCACCGCGCCACGCTACCCGTGGGCACCCGTCGACGCAGGCACTCACTAGCTACTTCGACCTGAAGAAGTCGGCGCGTGGCGGTCGGTGATGGCGGGTCCAGCACGGTGGATAGGTCGGATTTGCTGCGGCGGTCACTGACTTGGACGAAGAGCGCTCGCTGCGGTGATCATCTTGCCGTGCAGGTGGTGATCGTCGTAGACGCCTCCGTCCTGGCCAATGCCCTCGCCGACGACGGCGAGAACGGCGAGAATGCCCGCCGTGAGCTGCGAGCTGCCGGAGAGGTCGCCGCTCCGACCTGGTCGACGTCGAGACCGTGTTAGTGCTGCGCAAGCGCTGGCTGAGTCGCTCGCTCACCGAGCAGCGTTTCAGCACCGCCGTCGCCCACCTGCAGCAGCAGCTCGGCTTTGAGCGCGTGCCGACACTGCGACTGGTGTCGCGTGCCTTCGATCTGCGAGCCAACGTCAGCGCCTACGACGCCTGCTACGTCGCGCCGGCCGAGCACCTGGACTGCGAACTGATCACCGCCGACGGACGGTGGCCCGCGCGACCGGCCCGCTGTGCCCCATCCGCGTCCTGCGCTGATGGCACGTGCCGTGCCGGAGCGTCGGCGAGCCGCAGCGAACAAGACAGCGCGCGAGCACGTCGAGCCGACGCTCTTCGCCTAGCGCCGGCGACGAACGGGCGGCTCCGCCTGCCGGCCGAGCCGCCGTGGCGCGGTTCTCGCAGCGCTATGTGACCGGTCGAGCGGCTGCACCCGGAAGGTGGTCTTGTACGGCGGTGGAATCTGCTTAAGAAACATCCATACCCATCACCGTCATAGGCTGCGCTGACCGCAGTGCAGGAGTCGCGGGGGCGGGCGAGGTCAGGTGAACATCGCGAGCAGGACCTGCACACTGCCGCGGCTGCGCTCGACGACGAGATGCTTCTGCTGCACGAGCGCCTGTTGGAAGCCTTCGATAAGTGGACCGGTCGCTACATTAGAGCAGTGGGCAGAGAGCTCAGAGCCTCTGCCCGGGGGATCGCAAGAGCGCTCAGCGCGTAGTACGCCCCAACCGTGGTCGTCCGCGTCGCGGACCCAGCCAAAGGTCTGCGCGACGCGGGCTCGAGCGGCGGCCGCGGCGTTGTCTCGCAGCCACGCGTCCATGCCTGCCTCACCGCTGTCAAACCGACTCAGGTTGTGAACAGACGCGTTGAGCGGAACGGAGACGAAGGTGGTGCTAGTCGGTACGGCGAATCGTGCGCCGGTGAATGGCGGCAGCCGAAACGAGCGCCGGGGTGGGTTCAGGTGCGAGTAAGTTGAAGAACGCGTCGAAGAACTCCGGCGGCAGCACGGTCGAGCGGCTGTCGGCGATGACTCGCTCCGCGTCGGTGCGCAGGTGAATTGTCTCAGCCGCGCTCGTCGCACTCGGCTCCTCCCTGTCGCGTGTAACGCTTGTGCGCACACTGGTACTACTTGTCATGAGGCAGCGGCGCGCAGATCAGCCATGGGCCTACCAAGGATGTTTCGAGCGCTGTGGGACCGACCCGTCCGAGACCAGCCGTTTTCCCATGCTTCTTGGTGCCCCCGGCAGGATTCGAACCTGCGCTTCCACCTCCGGAGGGTGGCGCTCTATCCCCTGAGCTACGGGGGCCGGGGCGGATACGAGACTAGCAGCCGGGGCCCCGGCTCCCTGGCATGCTCGGGGCATGGCCGAGCGCTGCTGGCGGGTCCTCGTGGTGGATGACAACGAGTTCATCCGGCAGCTCATGCGCATCAATCTCGAGCTCGACGGCTTCGAGGTGCACCAGGCCGCCGACGGCCACGAAGCCCTACGCCAGGCCGGTGACATGCAGCCCGACGTGGTGGTGCTCGATGTGATGATGCCCGACCTCGACGGCCTGGAAGTGGCCCGCCGGCTGCGAGCAGCCGAAGCCACCCACGACATCCGCCTGGTGCTCGTGTCAGCCAAGGCGCAGGCCGGCGATGTCCGACGCGGGCAGGAAGCCGGAGTGGACGCATATATCACCAAGCCGTTCGAGCCAGCGCACCTGAGCGACGTGGTGCGCCGGCTGGCCGCGGCAGTGCCTGAGGCGAGCTAGAGCCCCGGGCCGGTCTTGCTGGTCCCGCCGGCGCAAGCCGCTCCCGGCTCGACCGACGCGGTCTGGCTGAGCGTGGAGATGAACTGCTTGATGCGCTTGTCGGAGGCCTGTTTCACCTTGAGCTGATAACCCCACGCCTGCAGCGAGATCGGCGACGTCAGACCGGGGTAGGGACTCATCAGCACGTACGTCTTGCCGCGTACGTCGGCTGTCAATGCGGCCACCTGGCTCTTGGGCAGGCTCGGGTTGTATGTCACCCAGACCGCCCCGTGCTCCATTGAGTGAACGGCGTGCTCGTTGGCGATCGCCGCCGGGTAGACGTCGCCCATGCAATTTTCCCAGACCGGATTGTGGTTGCCGCCGACCGGCGGCGACTGCGCGTACTTCACGGCGGTGGAGACGTGGTTGCGGGCCAGCTTCTCGTTGTTGCGGTAATTGACGACGCCGTTGATGCGCTCGGCCGGCGTCTTCTTCGCTACGTTGCCCTGGTGGACGGCGTAGCCGATGACGACAGTGGCGAAGAGGGCGATGGCCACGCCGATAGCGATGAGCCCCCACGGCGGCCCGGAGCGGATCGGGGCCACCGGGGTCCGAAGGCGGGTGCTGCCCTTCTTGCCGGTTGATCGGCCGGTCCCTTTGCCGGCCGGCCGGTTGGCCGGCCCGGCCGACTTGCCGCCAGATCGTCCGGCCGCGCGTGCATTACCCGTACCGGACGCCACTGCTATACCCCGCCTCGAATCGGCCCTGCGTTTCGACTGCTGCCGTGGTTTGTCGCCCGCTGTCCTCCAGACTAACGGGGGGGGCGTCGGGACGTGCCGCGATAGCCTTTCCCGGTGACCCCCGAGGATGTGGCCGACGCCATTCGCGCGGCGGTGAGCGCCTGCGTCGGCCGCGGCGAGCTCGCCGTCGCCGTGCCGGACCGCGTCGCGGTCGAGCGGCCGAAGGCGCGGGCGCACGGCGATTACGCCACCAATGTCGCGCTCCAATTGGCCAAAGCCGCCGGTCGGCCACCGCGTGACGTCGCCGGCCTCGTGGCGGCCGAGCTGCGCTCGCAGCCCGGGGTGGCCGCGGTCGAGGTGGCCGGTCCCGGTTTCCTCAACATCACCCTGGCCCCTGACGCGCTGGGGCAGGTGGTGCGGACCGTGATCGATGCCGGCTCCGCGTACGGCCGGACTCAGACGCTGGCCGGCCAGCGACTGAATCTGGAATTCGTCTCGAGCAATCCGACCGGCCCCATCCATCTGGGGGCGGTGCGCTGGGCGGCCGTCGGCGACGCGCTGGCCCGGCTGCTGCAGGCCGGCGGTGCCGACGTCACCCGGGAGTATTACTTCAACGACGCCGGCAGCCAGATCGCCCGCTTCGCGGCCTCGCTCTACGCCGCCGCCACCGGCGCGCCCACCCCGCCGGACGGCTACGGCGGGACCTACATCGCCGACATCGCCGCGCAGGTCGTGGCGCTGGAGCCGGGCGTGCACGAGCAGCCGGTGCCTGATGCGCTGGCGACGTTCAGCCGGGTGGGCGTCGAGCTGATGTTCACCGAGATCAAGCGGACGCTGCGCGAATTCGGCGTCGTCTTCGACGTCTACTTCAACGAGACCGACCTGCATTCCCGCGGCGAGCTCGACATCGCCCTGGCCCGGCTCGTCGAGCAGGGACACGTCTTCGAGGCCGACGGCGCGACGTGGCTGCGGACGACCGATTTCGGCGACGACAAGGACCGGGTGCTGGTCAAGTCAGACGGCGAGTGGACCTATTTCGCCCGCGACTGCGCCTATTACCTCGACAAGCGCCGGCGGGGATTCGACCGGGTGCTGATCATGCTGGGCTCCGACCATCACGGCTACGTCGGCAGGTACCGCGCGCTGGTCGCTGCCTACGGCGACGACCCGGATGTCACGTTGGAGATCCTCATCGGCCAGATGGTCAACCTGCTGCGTGCCGGTGAGCCGGTCCGGATGAGCAAGCGGGCCGGCAACGTCATCACCCTCGAGGACTTCGTCGAGGCGATCGGCGTGGACGCCGGCCGCTATGCGCTGGCCCGATCGTCGAGTGACTCCCAGATCGACATCGACCTCGACCTGTGGACCCGTTCCACCAGTGACAATCCCGTCTTTTACGTGCAGTACGCCCACGCCCGGATCGCCTCGCTGCTGCGCAATGCCGGCGACCTCGGCCTCAAGTCCGACGACACTGCTGACCTCGGCCTGCTGTCCACCGAGCGCGAGACCGACCTGCTACGCGCGCTCGGGGACTTCCCGCGGGTCGTGGCCAGCGCGGGCGAATTGCGCGCCCCGCACCGGGTGGCCAGATACCTCGAAGAGCTCGCCGGCCTCTATCACCGCTTCTACGACAGCTGCCGGGTCCTGCCGCAGGGCGACGAACCGGCCACCCCGATCACCTTTGCGCGGCTGGCGCTGGTGGAGGCGACCCGGATCGTGGTGGCCAACGCGCTGGCGCTCCTCGGCGTCAGCGCGCCGGAGCGGATGTGAGGGCCCATCCCGCCGGCCCGCTGCATGCAGACCTGCTCAGACCCCCCGCGGCCCGGCCCCCGGGCGGCGACCTCAAGGCGCTGCACCCGCGGGTGTGGCCTCGTTCCGCAGTCCGCGTCGACGGCGCCCTGACTATCGGCGGCGTCGACGTCCGTCACCTGGCAGCTAGACACGGCACGCCGGCCTTCTTCCTGGACTCCGCCGACTTCCGGTCGCGCTGCCAGGACTTCCGTTCGGCGTTCGGCGACGGCGCGGACGTCTTCTATGCGGCCAAGGCATTCCTGTGCCGGCAGGTGACGCGCTGGGTGGCCGACGAGGGCCTCGGCCTCGACGTCTGCACCGGCGGCGAGCTGACCCTGGCGCTGCGCGCCGGCTTCCCGCCGGAGCGGATCGCCTTCCACGGCAACAACAAGAGCCGGGCGGA